>Ga0114976_10000019_pt1 | contig 78485 bp, 70 predicted proteins | sample S_130805_EF_Meta_FD_87319 | JGI IMG/M metagenome (GOLD analysis project Ga0114976, IMG submission 87319) | Freshwater microbial communities from Lake Simoncouche, Canada to study carbon cycling - S_130805_EF_MetaG | ecosystem: Environmental > Aquatic > Freshwater > Lake | place: Lake... | reverse complement strand
TTTTTTATAAAAAAAAAGGTGATAATTATTCCCTTAAAAATCTAACCATTTATCAATCAATTAATTATTGAAATAACAAATTGATATTTTTTTTAAACTCTTTCTTTTATTTGATCTTTACCCTTACCTATATATATGACAGGTTATGATTTTCAATCATAATCCTTATAATTTTCAACTTTTTACTTTTTTTGTAATCATTATTAACATTACTTTTGTTACATCATTCAAATAAATGCAAATGAAAAAACATAACTTTAATGCTGGCCCTGCCATCCTTCCACAAAGTGTGATGGCTGAAGCTGCTCAAGCCGTTACGGATTTTAATGGAAATGGCTTATCTATTCTGGAAATTTCCCATAGAGATAAAGCTTTTATTTCTGTCATGGATGAAGCACAGCAACTTGTTGTTGACTTGCTTGGTTTAGATGATTCTTACGCCGTTTTGTTTCTGTCTGGTGGTGCCAGTTCTCAATTTTTTATGGCTCCGATGAATCTGCTAGGTCAAAATGAATCTGCTGCCTATATTGATTCAGGTAGTTGGGCATCGAAAGCAATCAAAGAAGCAAAAGCCTTTGGCAATGTAAATGTCCTGGGATCCTCTAAAAAAGATAATTATAACTATATTCCTAAAGGATATACTGTAAATGCTCAGGAACAATATTTACACCTTACCAGTAATAATACTATATACGGTACCCAAATTCATGAATGGCCGGAAGTTCCTGTCCCAATAGTTTGTGATATGTCATCTGATATTTTTAGCAGACCGCTTCCCATTGAAAAATTTGGTCTGATTTATGCCGGAGCCCAAAAAAATATGGGACCTGCTGGTGTAACACTCGTTGTAATTAAAAAGGATTTACTTGGGAAAAAATCAGGGACTATTCCATCTATGCTGGATTATCAAATCCACTTTGAAAATGAATCTTCCTACAATACTCCTCCCGTCTTCCCAATTTATGTCAGTATGTTAACCATGCGTTGGATTAAAGCCAATGGTGGATTAGCTGGAATGGCTAAGCATAACGAGGAAAAAGGAAAGAGATTTTATGATGAACTCGATTCAAATCCATTATTTAAAGGTGCCGTCACTGCAAAAGAAGACCGTTCTTTAATGAATGCTAATTTCTTACCTATAAATGAATCAGATGAAAATGCATTTTTAGATGCTTGTAAATCTGCAGGAATAGTTGGTTTAAAAGGTCATCGTTCTGTAGGCGGCTTCAGAGCCTCTATGTATAATGCACTTCCTTTGGAAAGTGTAGATTTATTGGTATCCGTAATGCAAGATTTTGCAAAAGCAAGAGGATAATACTTTATGGGAATTATTCTTCCTGACAAAATAACTATTTCAACAATCAATGCCTCCGTTCCCGTTAAAATTACTCGAGAACGGAGGCGATCTTTAAGGGCTTCCGTAGGAACTTCGGGATTATTATTTAGAATTCCCAGTACTTTCAACCTAAAACAATTTGAGGAAGCCTGGCTTTGGTTTTCAAAATGGGTCAATCAATTAGTTGTTCAGAAACCAAGCATTTTAAACCATCTGATACCAAAGCGTTATTCCCATGGTGATTTTATAGTAGTTAGAGGGATTGTATATAAAATTGAACTATTGACGACAACTACTAAATTATCCAGGGCAACCCTTTTACCTCATCAAGTCATACAATTAAAAGTATCCATGCATGATAAGGACGATGAAGAAATCCTAACCGTTCGAAAATTAATTTCAGGACTCATGGCTAAATCCAATTTTATAGCCATTAATTCGCGGGTAGCAGAAATAAACAGACAATTCTTTAATGTAAAGGTTATGGATGTGAAGATTGGACATACTAACAGTCGTTGGGGAAGTTGTTCCAGATCAGGAACCATTCGTTTATCATCAAGACTGCTTCTTGCTCCACCAGATGTCATTGATTATGTAATCATCCATGAATTAGCCCATCTCGTTGAATTTAATCATTCCAATCAATTTTGGAAAACAGTAGAAACAGCTATGCCAGATTATAAAGAAAAGGAGAAATGGCTTAAAGAAAATAATTATTCATGTAATTATTAGGAGGGCTTATATGAATATGTTTCCTAACATTTCCGTGAAATTTTTAACCGTCCAATACATAAAAAACTATATTACCGATAAATAATACTTTTAACTACCTCAATAAAGTTTCGTAGAAAATCATCAGACTATTTTGTAAAGGTTTTTATTAAAAAATTTGAAGTGAATGAACGTATAACTTCACTAAGAATATTTTTAACAAAATGATTCTTTTCTTTAAAGTTATTTTTCCGATTATTAATTTTTTAGCAACTCCGAATCTTTAATTATTTTATAGATGAATTGAAAATATGAATCATAAATAAAAAAAAGGAGACGATATAAAATATCATCTCCTTTTTTAGAAAAAAAAATAATTATTCTGCAGAAACTTCGAATTCTACATTTACTATTACCTCTCTATGTAAATTGATAATAGCTGTATAAGTTCCGAGTTCTTTAACTTCTACAGGAAGCTCTATTTTTTTGCGTAAAATTTCAAGACCTAATTGATCTTTAATTGCAGCAACAATTTGAACAGAAGTTACGCTACCAAATATTTTACCACTAGTACCAGCTTTAGCACCAATTTTCAACGTTAGAGAAGTTAATTGAGATGCAATAGCTCTATATTCTCCTAAACGCTGTAATTCTGCAGCTTCTTCTAATTTTTTATTTTCTTCCAGATTTGCCAGGTTAATTTTGTTGGCAATCTGCGCAATACGCTGAGGGATTAGAAAATTTCTGCCATAGCCATTTTTTACAGCTACAACATCAAAACGATCCCCTAGTTTATCCATATCGCGGAGCAATATTACTTGCATAGCTTTTGGAATTTGAACAGTGACGAGCACTGTGAGTTAACGATAAAAATCATTTAAGCAAATCTGCAACGTAAGGTAGCAAAGCTAACTGACGTGCTCTTTTAATAGCAGAAGCTACTTTTCGTTGGTATTTCAAAGAATTACCAGTAATGCGTCTAGGTAAAATTTTACCTTGTTCATTAATGAACTGCAATAAAAAGTCAGCATCCTTATAATCTATATGCTTAATACCAAAGCGACGAAAACGGCAATATTTTTTACGGTTTTGGCCAATTTTAGGATTGCTGAGGAATTTAATATCATCTTTATTTGCCATAATCAGCTACATTTTTTTTTGAGAAATGATATACAGGCATTATTCAACTGGTGATACTGCATCTGTTTTTGCCACAGGGGCATCGGCAGAAGGTGGGGCATCAGCACTTGGTTTTTTACGTTTTCCAATGAGACCATTACGCTTGTCATCATTGTATTTTATACCGAATTTATCCAACTGAACGGTTAAATAGCGCAAAACTCTTTCATCACGAGTTAAGGATAATTCCATTTCAGCAATGTAGGAAGGATCTTCCAACTGGAATTCGATACAATAGTAAATCCCGCTACTACGTTTCGCAATATTATAAGCCAGTTGTCGCAGGCCCATTTCATTAACGAATACAATATTACCACCCTTTTCGGTGATATTTTTTACGTAGGTCTGAGCTGTCTCCTTAATTTCATCATTAGACAGCACGGGATCAACTATGAAAGTTACTTCAAAGTTTCTCATCTGGATCAGACATTTTTAGTTAAAAATTGGCTGCAAAAGTAATAATAATTTACAACTTAGCCAAATTATTTTTTTATTTATCTTTAGAACGCACAATTCCAATAATTTTCCCCCTATCAAATTGACCTGTCAAGGTTGGGGATTGTCTATTTTCAGTAAATATTCTTACTTTTCCTCCAACAAAATTAAATAATTCCTGAATACTTATTCTTTTATCGTTATTGGTGTCAGCTTCACCCTCCAGACCTTTTATAAGAAAATAACTAAAGACACTTTGTTGTAATCTATCGGCCTCTGCGGAATTTTCACTGGAGGTAGAAGATAATAACATGGCAAAATCTGATTGCACCTGTTGACTTTGCTGATAAAAATCTGTTTGATACGATCCATTTAAGCCTTTTTGCTCCTGCATGCTACCTGCGTGACAAGCATCGGCAATACAAATTTTAAATTGTGCATTTGATCGTTGAAGCGCTGAATATATTTCATGATGAAAAACCACCTTTTCAAAAGTACCATCATAGTCAATAGGTAGAAAAGCCCCTTTAATTCCATGTCCTGAGAAATAAAAGATAACCATATCTTTATTAGTAACCTTATTCAGTATAGCATTCAAGGAATCTAAGATATTACGTCTGGTAGCTACTTTATCTACCAGATTTATGATATTGCCAGATGGAATAGCACCACCTTCCGGACTTCTTAGAAAAGCAGAGAGATTCAAGGCATCATTGTCAGGATATTGAAGAGGCTCCTTATGATTTACATAATTGGAGACCCCCACTAAAAGGACATATACCTCTCCTTCATAAAAAGAATATCCAGGACTTGAAGCTACAGCATTTGGAAGCACATCAGGGTCAACAGTCTTTATGAATTTGCCAAATTCCCAGTATCCCTTCACTTTATTTCCATTTGAGGAAATCATAATCCCTTTGCCATGCATAAATCCCCTTTCCATTTCCCCTTCATAACTATCGCCTTTATTAAACTGGATTTTTCCAAACCCATCTGGTAATCCATTTTGGAAACCACCAACATAAATATCTCCATTAGCAAAAAGGTATGATCCCTTACCATTTTGACAATCACCCGATTGACAAACATCAACTTTAGGTGGGCCTGGCATCGGGGGAGGATTGGGACCAGTTACTTTTTCACCTATGAAAATATTTTTAGACCAAAAGCCCTTTCTTGAGGTTCCATCTGGGTAGGTCAGCACTCCGTATCCATGCTGCATATCCATTTGCCAATCACCTTTATACTCTGTTCCGTTAAAGAAATAGCAGATACCAGTTCCATGGCGAAGATTATTTTTAAAATCGCCCATATAAATATCCCCATTTGCCATCATAACCCCTTTACCACTGATGCAATCACCTGCAAGGCAACCTTGAATTCGGCTTGCAGAGGAGAACAAATTTTGAGTGACGAAGGAGGCATTTTCCTCATAGAGCTTACCCTTTTTCCACAAACCTTGTTGTTTCACCGATTGAGAATTAATAAAGACACCTACCCCTTCAGGTTTGTCCATTTTCCATTCTCCAAAAAAACGAGATCCATTTTTCCAAAAACAAGTACCTATACCCTGTCTGTTCCCTTGAAGGAAGGCGCCCATATAGCGCGAACCGTCCGTATAGGTTTTCACGCCGAATCCATCCTGACAATTACCTGAAATACATTGCGACATTAGGCAATGAGTACCAAAGAATAAATAAATTAAAAAGAACAGCAGTTTCCATTTCATAGAACAAATATAAATTATTTATATCATAAAACAGAAAATATGAAACTGTTAACGCACTACAGAGACGGGCATATTTTTATCGAAAGTTCCATAAAGAACTGGAGATTGTTTGTTTTGAGTAAAATAGCGTACTTGTTCATACACGTAATTGAACAATTCATTTACGGATACAAAACCATCCTTATTTTTTTCGGCTTCTCCTTTTAGTCCACGGATTAGAAAGTGACTAAAAACCCCCGATTTTATACCATCAAATTCATGAGAAAATTCTTCTGTTCGGGAAGAGAGCAAGAGACCCATGCCACCTGAAGCATTTGCCAATGATTCATATAGCAGGTGGGAAATATTTTCAATACCCTCTGGAGATTTAAAGCTTCCGGAATGACAAGCATCTGCAAAAACCATTTTAAATTTAGCGGGACTATTTAGCAACAACGTTTTTATAGTCTGATGGGAAATACGATTTAATTCCCCATCACTATCCACAGGAAGGAAGGCACCGGGCAATCCGTGTCCTGAGAAATAGAACAGGATTAGATCATCTGGATCAGCATTGATAAATAAATCATTCGCAGCTTTCAGCATATTCACCTTTGATGCTTGTTGATCTTTGAGCAAAATAATCTGAGACGAAGGAACGGCACCTCCCCCCTCTGATTTCAGAAAATCATAAACTTGTTGCGCATCATCATCACTAAATTCCAATTTTTTCATCAAATTATAATCAGAAACCCCGACAATGAGGGCTCTGATTTTAGGAATTTTCGTTGATTCCATTTGAATTTTCGGACCTTTAGTCACTGGAATTGATGATTTCCATTCATTATTTTCCCAAATTCCGATGAGAATTTTTCCATCGGGAGAAGTTAATTTACCATTGCCATTCATGGCACCATTTTGCCATTGTCCTTGAAAGAAACTACCATCAGGGAAGACTTTTTTTCCAATGCCATCCATTTTTCCTAAGGCAAAAGAACCTTCATAATAAGCACCATTCGCTTCTTTATAGATGCCGAAGCCATGTTGATTTCCAAGTTGCCAGTTTCCCTGATAGGTATCACCAACAACATATTTATATTTACCAATGCCATGAAATTTACTGTAGAAAAAGCCCCCTTCGTATTCGTCGCCATTTTTCATAAACAAAGTACCGACACCTTGTCTGTAACTATTTACCCATTCACCGACGTATAAATCGCCATTTGGAAATAGCAATTTCCCTTTTCCATTAGGATTAGCCTTATCAAATTCACCCTCATATCTGCCACCGCTGGGGTAAATATAGACACCATAACCTTCGTAACAATTGCCCGACAGACAACCAACAAAAGCATTTACATGAAAATAAAAAAGGAATAGGAAACAAGGAGCCAAAAAGAAATTACGCATAAACTAAATTTTTGATAAAACAAAAGCCGTTAAAACGGTAAGGATAATGCGTAATATGTATTCTATAAATACCGAGTTGAAATGTTATTGAAACTTAAATACCTCTAATAAATGAAAAAAATGAAAAAAAATTGTTTAGCGAGGCAGCGAAATAACCCTATTTTAAGTTTAGGGAATATAACTGTTATTTAAAGCTGATAATCCTTCCCTTCTACACTCACTGAATCAACAAATTTATCAGGGAAAGGGTTATCAGCTTCTTTTTTTGCTGTGAGAGAAGGATTCGAACCCCCAAGAGGCAGTTAGCTATAACACAAGAAGATTGGTGGTCAACCCCTGGGTCAATACCGGCCCTATGCTACGTTTATCCCGTTATCCTCACCCCCGAGACAAGAGGGCATGGCTGCCAATTTCATCACCTCACAATGTGGCAAATAAACAAAACGTCATTTTGTTGATGCAAATATAATAATACTTTGTTTTTTATGCAATATTTTCAAAAATAATTATTAAAAATTATGATTTCATTAAAACCACTTTAAATAAGCTGCATTAAATAAGCACAAATAATAGCTCCGTAAGTTCCTAAAGCATAACCTAAAACAGCCAGTAAAACACCAACGGGAGCGAGCGCTGGATTAAAAGCAGCGGCAACAATTGGAGCGGAAGCTGCACCACCTATATTTGCCTGAGAGCCTACAGCCATAAAGAAAAATGGTGCTTTAATCCATCTTGCAACTAAGACTAATAAAAGACCATGTACACACATCCAAACAAAACCAACCAGGAACAGACCCATATTTTGAAATACCTCTTTGAGGTTCATTTGCATGCCGATCGTGGCAACCAGGATATATAGAAAAACGGAACCTAGCCGAGAAGCGCCCATACCCTCAAAGTTTCGAAGACGGGTAAAGGATAAAACCAAACCAATAGTGGTTGATAAAAGCGCTATCCAGAAAAAAGATGAATTAAGGGCTGTTAGGCGCCATGCTGTGAGGATATCAGTATATTTTGTTAACCAGGGAGTAATTAGGTCTGCCCCCAGATGAGAAAATCCAACACCGACGAAAGCGAGTGTTAACAAGTAAAGCCATGATTTTGTATCTGGAATTTTTTCCACGTCTTTTTGAAAGGCGGACATTTTATTTTGAAGTTCAATAATGGCGGACGTATCAGCTTTCAGCCATTTATCTAATTTATCGGTTATACTGGCACCATATAATAAAAGGCCCATCCAAACATTTGCCACCACGACATCGACCACAATCATCACGGCGAAAAGATTTTCTTCAACGGAAAATATTTCCTTCATTGCTGTTTGATTTGCGCCCCCGCCAATCCAGGAACCTGCAATGGTAGAAAGCCCCTTCCAAAGATCTTCAGGATTTGTTTGAATGAGATCGGGAAAAAAGTATTTAACCGTTAGCAAAGCGATTGGCCCACCGATTATTACCCCTAAAGAACCTGTTAAGAACATAATTAGCGCTTTGGGTCCAAGATTCCAAACTCCTTTCAGATCAACACTTAAACAAAGTAAGATGAGCGATGCGGGTAATAAAAATTGAGAAGACACTTTATAAAGAACAGAAATTTCACCAGAAATAAGATTTAGTGGCCAGTGTAAAATAGCTGGAAGAAAATAGCATAATAAAAGAGGAGGAAAAAAGGTATAAAATTTTTGAATCCACTTATTTTTACTACCTGAGGTAACAAAAACGAAAGAAAGTACTGATAATAATAAGCCTAAAACGACGGCATCATTGGTAAAGTAAGGTTGCATCATTATATTTGTTCTTTTTTAATACCTCAATATAGAAAAAACCCTTTTAATTGAGGGGGTAATGTCCTAAAAATTGAGAAAATATAACATACCAATGTCCTTTAAAAAATTCCTGTTGCCCGTTTTGGTTATTATTTTAGTTATCCTATCCGATAGATTTTCAAAACAATGGGCTGTTGAAACACTGAAAGGAATGCCAGCCGAGTCCTATTTAGGGGATAGTTTTCGCATTATATATGCTGAAAACGAAGGTGCATTTTTGAGTCTGGGATCTGATTTACCTGAAAATGTAAGATTTTGGGTATTAGCCATAATACCAATTTTGGCCTTAGGCTATTTTGGATTCACTCTTTTTTTTAATACCGAAGTAGGCCAATGGCAAAGAATTGCTTTTGCATTCATCATTTCAGGTGGAGGTAGTAACATTATAGACCGAATACTGGAGGGCAAAGTGGTTGATTTTTTAAACATTGGTATTGGAGATTTCAGATCGGGCATATTTAATATCGCTGATATGGCAATTATGGCTGGTCTTTTTCTTATATTGCCTATGGCATTTAAATCGACACCGCCAAAAAGCGTAGAATCACTCCCGACAAATGAAGCTCAAATAATTGAACCTGAAGTAATTGAAATTTCTACATCCACGGAGGTAGAGGAGGAAAATGGAAGCAATCAAAAAGCAGATTAAAGGGAACAAAGAGAAACATTCAGGTAAAATTTAACAGAAAACTTATGGAAGCATTATCTCCCGGCATATTATTAAGTATCATTTTAGGTTATTTTTTAATGCTCATATTGGTATCTATTTTCACCAGTAGAAACGCCAACAATCAAGATTTTTTTAATGCAGGAAGGAATTCACCCTGGTATTTAGTAGCTATAGGCATGATAGGAGCCTCTTTGTCGGGCGTCACCTTTATATCGATACCTGGAGTTGTTGGAAACGGGGGGGTAAACCAGGCGTTTTCCTATATGCAGATCGTTTTTGGGTACCTATTAGGCTATGCAGTTATAGCATTAGTGCTATTACCCTTATATTACAGATTAAATTTAACTTCTATATATACCTATCTTGAAAACAGATTTGGCTGGCATGCGTATAAGATTGGCGCGGTATATTTCCAATTGAGCCGAACCACCGGGTCAGCCTTAAGATTATTTTTAGTTGCCACTATATTACATCAATTTGTTTTTGCCCCATATCAAATATCCTTTGCCTTTTCTGTATTTTTGTCTATATTTTTAATTTGGGTTTATACCTTCAAGGGCGGAATAAAAACGATAGTTGTCACAGACACCATTCAAACATTTTTCATGATGGGTGCTGTATTTTTGACTATTATTTTAATATGTCAGCAATTGAATATGGGCATGGGAGACATGTATAGGGCCATCAATAATAGTGGTTATGGCAAGGTATTCTTTTTTGAAGGAGGATGGAGTGACCCAAATAATTTTTTCAAACAATTCCTGAGCGGTGCATTGATTACCTTAACCATGACCGGACTTGACCAGGATATGATGCAGAAGAACCTAACCTGCCGCACGCTAAAAGATGCGCAAAAGAATATGTTTACTTTCAGTATTATATTAGTTTTTGCGAATATCTTGTTTTTAACCATGGGTGCAATGCTATATATATATGCATCAGAACTGGGTATAACCCTACCTGAAAAATCGGATCAGGTTTATCCGTTTTTAGCATTAAATCATTTATCACCTTTCATTGGCATCCTTTTCATTGTAGGATTAATTGCTGCAGCGTATTCCAGTGCCGATTCTGCCCTTGCAGCCATGACGACCTCCTTTTGCATTGATTTTTTAAATTTTGAAAAATGGGATGCCACGGAAGAAAAAAAGAAAAAAATCAGATTATTAGTACATATAGGTTATAGTTTATTAATGTTTTTAATGATATTAATATTTAATAATATATCAAAAGATGGGATTATTAATGAATTATTTAGGTGGGCAGGATTCACTTACGGTCCATTATTAGGTTTATTTGCTTTTGGCATATTAACCCAATTTAAAGTTAGAAGTCAATGGATTATACCCATTTGTATATTATCTCCAATAATTTCATGGCTTTTGGACACCTATTCAAAGGAACTATTCCAAGGTTTCACTTTTGGCTTTTTAATCTTAGCTATTAATGGTTTGATGACCTTTTTGGGGCTATTGTTAGCTAGTGAAAGAGTTTATAAAGTAGTTGAATAGACATAATTTTATCAAAAGTTCTATTAAAGTTGGCACTTATTTATAAATTTGCGCCGCTAAAGAGCCAGTCATTATTTTCATAAACAATCAACTATGTCTAAAACTTTTGCTGCAATAACAGGCGTTCACGGCTACGTACCAGAATATGTGCTAACCAATGAGGAATTAGAAAAGATGGTTGATACGTCAGATGAATGGATTACCAGCCGAACGGGCATCAAAGAGCGTAGAATTTTAAAAGGAAAAGAAAAAGGTACTTCAATTTTAGGTATTGAAGCTGTAAAAGGACTTTTAGAAAAAACAGGGACTAACCCTGAGGAGATTGAATTATTAATTTGTGCAACGGTGACGGCAGATATGCATTTCCCTGACACTGCCAATATAATAGCTTCTGCAACGGGTTTAACGAATGCCTACACTTTTGACCTTTCAGCGGCATGTTCGGGTTTTTTGTTTGCCTTAACCACTGCTTCTCAGTTTATTGCTGCTGGTACACATAAGAAAGTAATTGTAGTAGGCGCTGATAAAATGTCGGCTATTGTAGATTATACGGACCGATCGACCTGTATATTATTCGGCGATGGTGCAGGGGCAGTTTTATTAGAGCCATCAATGGAATATGGTGTAATAGATCAACAATTACATTCTGACGGACAGGGACAACATTATTTATATATGAGAGGTGGCGGTTCATTTCACCCTTCCTCACCAGAAACCATTGCAAACAAGGAACATTTTATTGTTCAAGATGGAAAGCCAGTTTTCAAAGCTGCTGTCAGTGGCATGAGCGATGTTGTAGGGAAAGTTATGTCGAGAAATGGATTAACCAATGAGACTGTTGCCTGGCTGGTTCCCCATCAAGCCAATAAAAGAATCATACAAACGGTAGCATCCATGGCTGATTTCCCCTTAGAAAAAGTTATGGTTAACATAGAAAAGTATGGAAATACCACTGCTGCAACCTTACCTTTATGTTTATTTGACTGGGAGAAAAGGCTGCATAAAGGAGATAACATTATACTTACTGCTTTTGGAGGAGGATTCACCTGGGGTGCACTTTATCTAAAGTGGGCTTATGACACTCCATCGTGATACAAGGTGCAAATTTTTGATTATATTTGAGCTTTGACTAATATTTTAGATTTAACATTTATTTACCAAAAAACCAATATGGCAACAACTGCAGACATAAGAAATGGTCTCTGTATTGAGTTCAATGATGACATTTTTCAGATTATCGAATTTCAGCACGCGCAGGTAGGCAGAGGTGCCGCCCATGTAAAAACTAAAATTCGTAGTATGACAACAGGAAGAGTTCTGGAATACACTTTTACTTCAGGTCATAAAATTAATGAAGTAAGAATAGAACGCAGAAAATTCCAATTTTTGTATGCGGATGAAATGGGTTACAATTTCATGAATAATGATACTTTTGATCAAGTTTCAATTGATGAAAAACTAATTTCCAGCCCAAAGTTATTAAAAGAAGGAATGGAAGTTGATATTTTATTTCATGCCGTAAAAGAAACCCCATTAACCTTAGAAATGCCCCAATATGTTGTGATGCAAATCACCTATACGGAGCCGGGCTTGCGTGGCGATACAGCTACAAACACCTTAAAACCTGCTACTGTTGAATCGGGAGCAGAAGTAAGAGTACCTTTATTCGTTGGCGAAGGAGATTTTATTAAGATTGACACCGCCAGTGGAGCATATATGGAACGTGTAAAACAATAACTATATGGATTTCAAAGAAATACAGGAGTTGTTAAAACTCATTAATAGACTTGATCTTTCCGAGTTCAAAATGAAGGATGGAGAATTTGAGCTTTCTATCAGGACTAAAAATTACGAAAAAGGAAGGAATCAAGGATATCAGGGTGTTATTCAAGAAAGTTACACCTCTCCGCTGCATATTTCACAGCCTCAACCCGTTGCAGCACCTGCGCAAGTATCAGCGGCACTAACCGTAACCCCAGCGGTTTCAAGTAGTTCATCTGAAAAAAGTACAGACCATCTGATTGCTGTAAAGTCGCCTATTGTTGGCACTTTTTACAGGTCTTCTTCCCCTGACAAGCCAGCCTTTGTTAAAGTTGGAGATACTATTTCAGCTGGTGATGTGGTGTGCGTAGTTGAAGCTATGAAATTATTCAATGAAATAGAGAGTGAAATTTCTGGAACCATTGAAAAAATTCTTGTAGAAGATGCACAACCTGTGGAATATGATCAGGTACTTTTTCTACTCAATCCGAAGGGTTAATTATGTTCAATAAAATATTAATTGCAAATCGGGGAGAGATTGCCCTGCGGGTTATTCGTACTTGCCGAGAAATGGGAATTAAAACCGTCGCAGTCTATTCGACCGCTGATAGGGAGAGTCTTCATGTTCGTTTTGCCGACGAGGCCGTTTGTATTGGCCCTCCACAATCGGCGGAATCTTATTTAAGCGTTCCTAGAATAATGGCCGCTGTAGAAATCACGAATGCAGATGCTATCCACCCAGGGTATGGATTTCTAGCTGAAAATGCAGATTTTGCAGAAGTTTGTGCTGAATACGGCATAAAATTTATTGGCCCCAAACCGGATCAAATTCGTAAAATGGGTGATAAGATTACGGCTAAGGACACTATGATTGCCTCAGGGGTACCTGTTATTCCAGGTTCTGAAGGACTCATCCAAGATACCGATGAAGGCAAGTTAGTTTCAGAAAAAATCGGTTATCCGGTCATCATTAAGGCAACTGCTGGAGGTGGAGGAAAAGGAATGCGGGTAATCTGGCATGAAAAAGATTTTGAATCAGCCTGGGATGCCGCAAGAAAAGAAGCGAAGGCATCTTTTGGAAATGACGGTATTTACATAGAAAAATACATAGAAGATCCGCGCCATATAGAGTTTCAAGTAATAGGTGATCAGTTTGGCAAGGTTATTCATTTATCAGAAAGAGATTGTTCCATTCAACGTCGTCATCAAAAACTAGTGGAAGAGAGCCCCTCCCCTTTTATGACAGATGCCTTGCGGGAAGCAATGGGAAATGCAGCTATTAAAGCTGCGGAAGCCATAAATTATGAGGGGGTTGGAACCATAGAGTTTTTGGTTGATAAATATCGCAACTTCTATTTCATGGAAATGAATACCAGAATTCAGGTAGAACATCCTGTAACAGAAGAAGTTATTGACCACGATTTGATTAAAGAACAAATCAGAGTAGCAGCAGGTTATCCATTAACGATGGAAAATCAATACCCTCAGGCACATGCCATGGAATGTAGAATTAACGCTGAAGATGTTTTTAATAATTTCAGACCAAGTCCAGGCCGTATTTCTTCCTTTCATAGTTCAAAAGGTCATGGTGTTCGTGTTGACACCCATGTTTATGCAGGATATGGCATTCCTCCTTATTATGATTCCATGATTGCCAAATTAATTTGCAGGGCGCATACGAGAGAAGAATGTATTTTGAAAATGGAAAGAGCTTTGGACGAATTCATCATAGAAGGGGTAAAAACTACCGTTCCTTTTCATCAGAAATTAATGAAAAACGAAAATTTCCGAAAGGGTAATTTTCATACTGGATTCCTGAATGATTTTAACATGAATGAATAGTAACCGGAAATAAACCGGATGAAAGATAGCAGTTTCTGGCGATTAATGAGATACCTCTATAAATATAAAATAGAGGTATCTTTAGCTGTGGTGTTTAACATATTCACTGCTTTCTTTACTGTATTAAGCGCACCGTTAATTAGTCCTTTTCTGGAAATATTGTTTTTAGACACCTCTCAGGCGCTACCCCCAGCTAATCATAATCTTCTTAATGAAGAAAAATGGTTCAGGCAGGAATTATTATTTTTTATAGTTCAAAATGGAAGAATAATAGCTTTACAATATGTATGTTTTGCCATTCTTCTTGTTTTCTTTCTAAAAAATGTAAGCAGATATCTTGCCCTCTTTTTCATGGCGCCTGTAAGAAATGGCGTTGTCAAAGATATTCGAAATAAACTTTTTTCAAAAGCATTAGCACTTTCCCCTACCTTTTATACCAGGGAGAGAAAGGGTGATTTAATTGCGCGAGTAAGTACTGATGTTCAAGAGGTAGAAACGAGTATTTTACAAGTTTTAGAAACTATTTTTCGGGAACCCCTCATTATTTTATTGAGTATCTCTTTAATGATATACATTAGTCCTCCCCTAACTGGCATAGTGCTGTTCATGCTTGCTTTCACCACCTTTGTCATCGGAGGAATTGGTAAAAAATTAAAACAAAGCTCACAAAATGTCCAACAAGCTTTAGGTCATATATTATCGAGGTGGGAAGAAACATTGGGAGGTATTAAAACAATTCAATCCTTTAATGCTGAAGATTTTAAGAAAAGTCAATTTGACAATGAAAATGATTACTACCGAAAAAAAATCATAAAACTTTTCCAAAGAAGAGATTTATCGTCCCCTTTAACAGAATTTTTAGGTATTTGCGTCATAACAATGCTTTTATGGATAGGGGCACAACAGGTCTTTCAAAAACAAATTGAAGCAGCAACCTTTTTTGCTTTTTTATTTGCTTTTTTTAATGTCATTGACCCTGCAAAATCATTTTCAAGAGCTTATTTTGACATTAGAAAAGGGATGGCAGCTATGTCGAGAATTGAAGAAATGATAGATTATCCATCTGAAATTTTAACCCCTGTTAATCCATTAGCCTTCCATCATTTTGAAAAGGACATAACCTTTAATAATGTCGATTTTCAGTATCCTTCATCTGAGCAGAAAGTATTACATAATGTGTCCTTCACTTTAAAAAAAGGGAAAAAAATAGCCCTGGTAGGTGCATCAGGTTCAGGCAAAACAACTATTTGCGATTTAATTGTCAGATTCTACGATACAACTGCAGGAAGTATTGAAATAGATGGTTTGAATATCAAAGAAATAGCCTTGGAGGATTTACGATCTAAATTTTCCATAGTAAGTCAAGAAACTACCTTATTTTACGATACCATCTTAAATAATATAACTTTAGGGAAAGATGACACACCCATGGAGGAAATTGTGCATGCTGCAAAAATAGCTCAAGCACATGATTTTATCATGGAAACGCCACAAGGTTATCGTACACATATAGGAGATAGAGGCTTGATGTTAAGTGGGGGACAGCGGCAAAGGATTGCGCTGACAAGAGCTTTACTTAGAAATACACCGATCATCATTTTGGATGAAGCTACCTCTGCCATTGATATGAAAGCCGAAAACGCCATTCAAACGGGCATTTCACCTTATCTTGAAAATAAAACACTCCTAATAATTGCACATAGATCCAACTCAATACAACACGTTGACGAAATTTTAGTTATACAAGAAGGAAAAATAATTGAGCAAGGATCGCCAACTTTACTTTTTGAAAAACGAGGCGCATTTTGGAAATGGATGCAACTTCAAACTGGATAATTTCTTGTGCCTATGAACTTTGAAAAAAACAAACAATATTTATTTAAATATTTAGCAAAATTTACGAAAGCTTCCGTAATTGGTCTCCTTTTTATTTATTGTAAAGGAAATGCTCAGAATTCTTTAAGTACTCCGGGAATACTTCCAGACGCAGGAGATATTTACCATTATGAAGTAGAAAAATCACCCGGTCAATTGAACTGGGAAGGAGGTATAAATAGACGATGGGATTTTAGTACCTTATTATCCCCTGTGACTCAAAAGGTAATCTGGCTTTCCACTGGTGCTTTATTGAAAGTCCAGGTAGAGGACAACATTGAAGGCTTTTTCACCAGAGATAAATCCGAATTATTATGGCTGGCAGGTAATGGACCAGATTTTCTTGGTTATGCAAAATACGCTCAATGGGTTTTTACAGATCCATTGGTAGAAAAGAAAACAAGCCTTAAATATGGCAGTGGTTTTTATGATGAAGGTACCTGCTTTGTTACTTTTTCCAAACTGAATGCGGATCCAGCATTTTTGAAATCATTCACCCTTCAACCAGATTCTATTCGCATAAAATATACCATTGAAAGACAGACAATACTAGATGCCTACGGTAAAATGGTTTTACCCGGAGAGATTTTAGATGTATTAAGGGAAAAGCGGATTGACCGATACATTCCAGTTCGGGTAGAAACCAAAATAGGTCGAAGATCCTGGCAAATTGTCAATATTCCTTTAAAAAGTGCGCTCAGAGTATCTTACCATTTTCATCATCCAGATTCCCGTGAAACGATTGTTATTGCAAAAATGGATCCTAATGAAAATAATTTAAAAGCTGAAAAAGTTAGCTTTCGTTCTATAGCTCCAGAAAGAAATATATTCCCAATGGGGCAAATCAAACCCAATGCCTATCCTGCTCCAAACCCTACCTTAGGAATGGTGCGTTTTGATTTTATTTCTTTGCCACCCGGTAATTATAAACTCATTATCTGGAATCAGTTAGGGGGTGAACAATTCAAAAGAAGCTATCAAATAAAAGACAGGTATTTTATGGACAAAATTGACCTGACCGCATTAAAAAGAGGCTATTACTGGTATGAAATTTCTGATGCCTATGGTAATAAATTCAAACCACAATCTTTAATTATTATACGACCTTAGCAATTAAAGGTTATTAAAATTGAAACATATTAATTTTTATTATATTATTGCATTTTAAAGCCCATTTCAAACATTTTTCAGGACTTATTCCATCACATGCGTCCAATCATATTTATTTTCCTATTTCTTAGTATGATTGCCTTAAACGGGCAACAGAAAAGTCTTCCATCTATTACTGGAAAGACCGTTGCTGAGGCAATTAATCTTTGTGGTACAGAGGGTAAATTATTATTTATTTATTTTCATTCAGAATGGGTACAACCTTGCCAATGGATGAAAACCCGAACTTTTCTTGATCCGGATATCTTATCTTTTTTCAATGAAAATGTGATTTTTCTTGAGCTAAATCTGGAAAGTCAGCTGGGGAATGCTGAAAAGGAAAATTATAAGGTTATTGCATTGCCCACGATGATATTATTTGATGCGTCCGGAAATCAGCTAAAACGGATAGAAGAAGCGATGGACGCAAAAAAATTATTATCGGTTTTAAACAACTTTAATCTTGAGGAGAACAAAAGAGTAAAGTCCGGAAATATGACAGATAACAAGGTAAATAATAGTTTCGAGCATTTAAATAAAACGGCATTAATACCTCAGGCAGGTAGGCCTGCTCCTAAAAATGAAAGTTCATCCTACGGGATAATCGTCAAATATTTTTATGACTATGAGCAAGGATTGTCATACTATCAGCAATTTCAAAGTAAGGTAGAAAAGAAAGTATCCTTCACTGAAATAGAATTGTCGGACAAGCTTAAGCAATACCAAATCATTGTGGGTAAATTTTCCAGTCAGGAAGAAGCCAGAGCTTATATGCCTCAGCTTAGAACGTTAGGCATTAGTGGAGAAATAGTAAAGTTATAAAAGTCAAAAAAACGTTCCAAATAACTAAAAAGGTAAGCTTTGATGTACTTTTGTCGACCTTTTAGTCGTTCAATAAACATTCATTCATTTACAAAAAACCCGTTCAGGCTATTTTGCCTGAGCAGGAAAATTGATTCCATGCGCATTACTTCCATATTACTTTTGTTTGTCCTACCCATGACCATATTTGGACAAACAGCTACTTTTTTTCCTTTTGAAACAAGCAGAGCGACCTCAACCAAGCCTTCCTTGCGATTAGCTTGTGATAATTTTGCAGGTACCTTTAAACTTGGGGTTGCAGCCCCATCCAATAAGAGTACGGCCACCACTGACCGAAAACATATTTATCTATGTAAAGGTGATTCAGTTTCAATTGTCCATGATAAAAACTATAATCTATCGGGAGACCCGAAACCACTAACACCTGCTGGTGTTGGTTATATCATGTATAAATGTGAACCTAAGGGACCAACTGGTATTGGATTATCAGATATTCAAGCAGATGCATGTTTACTTACTCAAGCTTCCTCGGGAGGGACCTTTTCTTCGAAAACCTCAGGACTTTGGATGGTTAAAGATAAAATAAATGGAGATTTAACCTTTTTTAACCAAGGGCAACTTCAAGCTTCTTTTAATCCGGGTGGTGGCGCGGTCAGTTATTGGTTTGCACCAGCTACCATAGATGATTTTGTTGGTAAATTATATGAAACAGCCACAGGATCAACGCTTGCTGGCCCCTGTGTGAATGTAAATATTTCTGAAGCCATACGGGTAACTTATCTTAATCCAATTACTATAAAACAAGTTGCAAAAAAATGTTTAGCGAATAATTGTATTGACAGATTTGTCATAAACGGTGGATTGCCAGAATTTAATGGCACTACTTATTATAAAATCGACATTTCAAGTAAGATCAATTCAACCTTAAAAGGGAAAATAATATCAAGTGGTCCTTTCAAAAATGGAGATACCCTTGAAATTTTTGTTCCAACGCCTGGTGAATTTCTAATTACCGCAAAAGATGAATACAGTTGTGATGGCATTTTAACGGCAAATTTTAACACCTGTTCTTCCACAACATTTACACTTCCCAAACAAAATGCAAAGACAGGTGATATTGTCTGTGTTCCTGTTACTGCATCAATTTTGACAAATGCATTTTCCCTAGATTTAGGGTTTTCATGGGATAAGACGGTGTTGGAATTCAGTAGTATCAATACTACAGGTACAAAATTAATAGGAATAGGTGCAAGTGACATTGTTTACAGCCCTGTAACTAACAATGTAAAAGCTTCTTATTTCAAACCGGGAGGTGATGCTTTTTCTTTAAAGGATGGAGATTTACTTTTTAATGTTTGCTTAAAAGTAATTGGAATAAACGGGACCAAGAGTGCATTATCTTTCACTGATATATATCCCTCTCCTTTAGCTGATGAATGTGGAAAACCCATGGGATTTCAATATTCAAATGGCCAGATAAACGTTACCAATGATATTTTATTTGTAGAGGCTAAAGTGGATAGTATTCCTTGCCAAAATGTAGGAAATAATACGGGTGGTTTCAATTTGACCGTTGCAGGAGGAATTGCTCCCTATAAAGTTACCTGGCTAAACAAAGATGATAATACCACTGGATTTACCAACATAAATAGTTTAGATGGCAAAACCACTTTGTCAGGTTTAAAAGCGGGTAATTATTTATTGACCATTACAGATTCGGCACCAGTTCCAAACGCCTCAACAAAAGATTTAGAAATACCACCGTCTAGAAATTTTGTCGTCAGACTAGACATTATTAAAGACATTATTTGCAATAATGATAGTAATGGAGAACTTAAAGCAACCGTTTTGATTGATGCTCAGGAGGAAAATGATCTGACTAATTTTAATTTTACCTGGAGCAATAACCCAACGATAAAAACTAGTTTTCAGAAAGATTTAGCTCCATCATTTAGTGCTTATACCGTTACGGTTAAGGATAATTATGGATGTGTAGCGCAAGCTTCTGAAAACCTAACTAATCCAAGCAGATTGATCATTTCAAATTCCTCCCTTACAAAAGCAACTTGTTCTGGTGTGGCTGATGGGGAGGCTATAATTTCCGTGAATGGAGGGATAAAATCAACTACAGGTTACACCTTAAAATGGGCTGATCAGGTAGCTGCTTTCCAAGGAACTTCTTCCTTAAGAGCAAATCTGCTTCCTGGCACCTATTCTATTTCCGTGGTTGATGCCCGAGGATGTCAAAAATCAGCTCCCGTCATTATTGACGCAGCAGTAAAATTAGATTTTGACATTACAGGCGTAAATGCCAGTTGTTTAGGAAAATGCGACGGAAAGGCAAGGATTGTAGTCGTTTCAGTAGCTGATACCCCTTCATTTAACATAAGTTCTGGTAATCAATCTGGCAGCGGCGTTAATTATTTAATCTCAGACTTATGTTCAGGAGCTTATAATGTAACCATGTTAAGTAAAGTTGGAAGTATCCAGTGCTCTTTAGAGAAAACGGTTGAAATAAAGGATCCCAATTTATTACTGCTTGACACCTTGATCTTTACCCAAGAATCGTGTACAGCAGGAGGTGGAAAGGATGGTAAAATTAAGGTAGCTGCAAAAGGTGGGGTGAGTCCTTACACCTATAACTGGGCGAGCACTAATACAAGTAATTTATCGGATAGTTCTGCCTTAGTAAATCTGACAAAAGGAACTTATACCGTAACGATAAAAGACGGAGGAGGCTGTACCTCGCCCTTTCCTTTTACTATAACATCGCGAACACCCCCAAAAATCACAGAATTGAATGCTGCCTTTGTCAGTTGCATTGGAAACAGTGATGGTAAATTATCAGTCAAAGCCGTTGCAGGCGATTCACCGATCAGCACTTATACCTGGAGTAATAGCGTAAGCGGACAATTTTTAAATGGTCTTGCTGTTGGTACTTATAAAGTTACTGTAAGGGGAACAGATGGTTGTTCGGTAGATAGTTCGGTTACCGTAAGTAATCCAGATCCATTTAAGTTATTAGATACTAAATATTTTGAACCAACTTGTGTAGGAAAAGCAGATGGAAGAATAGTAATTAACCCTATTGGAGGAACACTACCTTACAAAATTACCTGGGAAAACAGCACCCAAACGGGAACATCCCTTCTTAACATCAGTAAAGGAACCTATCGCTTTAATTTAGTAGATGCGAATAATTGTCCAACCTATAGTCAGGAAATCAAGTTGTTAGATGCTCCGGAAATATTAGTTAGCCTGAGCAATATTAAAGAGGTTAGTTGTTATACAGGTAGTTTAGATGGCAAAGCAACGGCGACAGCAAGTTACAGTGATGGCAAAGTAGGTACTTTTGATTTTGAATGGAGCAGTGGAGAAAGTCAGGCTGCGACAACCAATGGAAGTGCCCTAAAATTAAGATCAAATCTTAATAATTTGACGGTCACAGACAATAATCTTTGCAAAAAAATTATCGATGTAAATATTCCCCTTCCACCTGCTATTGCAGCCAATGCGACCATCAAACCGGTGACTTGTTTTGGACTGGGAGATGGATCTGTTGACGTCGCTCCAACAGGTGGTCGCGGTACTTTCACTTACGTATGGAATACAGGAGCTACCACAGCCTATTTAAATGGAATGAAAAAAGGAGCATACACGGTAACTATAATGGATGGAAATAAGTGTGAAATTAAAGAAAGCATTTCCATTACAGAACCGGCTCAATTATTAATTAGTTTAGATGCCACGAATACAAAGAACGTAAGTTGCCCTGGACTTTCCGATGGCAAATTAGTCTTTAAACTGGCAAATGACAAGGATATTAATCCATTAGGACCAACCCCTTATCTTTGGTCTACTGACGGAGGTATTTCTTCAGCCAGTAACAGCAAAGATAAATTACCAGCAGGCACCTATTCTATAACGGTTACCGATAGTAAAGGGTGTCAGGATCAAACGAAACATACGTTTACCACTCCGGATCCCATCATTGCATTTTTCAATCCAGTAAGTCCGCCTTTATGTTATGGAAGTACCACCACCCTAACGGTTAAAAGCGTAACTGGTGGAAATGGAACAAAGTTATCAGACTATGTATTTAGTGTCAACAATAGTGGTATAAGTTTTCCTGTTGACCAAAAGATACAAATATTTGCGGGAAGGACGATTATCCAAGTAGAAGATTTCCTTGGATGCACCTATACGGAAGCTATTGATGTAACCTCCCCATTACCGCTACTGGTAGAATTCAATCCTGGCACGATAAATATTCCATTAGGTGACAGTTCCACCACGTTAAAACCCGCTATACAAACTTCAAATCCGATAAAAACTTATAAATGGACCCCAACTTCCGGACTTTCCTCGTCGAGCATAGCCAATCCGGGTATATCTAAATTGTATCAGGATCAAAAATTCAATCTGGAAGTAACGGATATTAATGGATGTAAGAGTAATGGGTCGATACAAGTATTGGTTGACAGAAACTACTCCGTATTCATACCCAACGTATTCTCTCCCAATGGAGATGGATTTAATGATGAGTTGAGGTTATATGCCTGTTTGGGGGTTCAGGAAATTAGTAATTTAAGGATATTTGACCGATGGGGCAACCTTATAAAGTCCATTAACTCAGTACCGATAGATTGCGAAGGGGGAACCATCTTATGGGATGGAAACTACATTAGTAGAAGCGGAAACATTGGCAGTTATGTTTACACTTTTGAGGTAATATTTTTAGATGGATACAGACGCCCTTATTCTGGCGATTTTGTCATCATCAAATAAGATATTAGGTTAATTCATAACCATAACCGTCGTTGCTTTTTTAACTATTGCCCCTTTACATTGATGAAGGATAAGTACGCGATAAACGCCAGGTGAAACCATTTGACCGTTAAAGGTACCGTCCCATTGGTCGTTTACATTGGATGAATTAAACATTTTATTTCCCCAGCGATCCCATATTTCAAAAGAGATTAAGGCTGTAATAATTCTTGGATTACTTATACCAAAGACATCATTTAAGCCATCGCCATTGGGTGTAAATGCATTGGGCAAAAAGGTCTCATTACAATTAAGGCCATTTGGATCTATAACTACAATTCTAAATGAATCTTCGGCAATACAAGGAGTTGAAGCATCTTTCAGGGTCAATTTGTAGGTAAAAGTACCCGAGGCCGTTGGCGTAATAACGGGCTCCTTTAAAGCGGGATTATCCACCCAATTTTTGGGTGTCCAATTAAATTCCGTTGCACAGGTAGGAGACAGTTTGGTAACGACATCATCCCCGATGTAAACAATTTCATTATCATTAATAATTTGATCAACTGGCTGATATAGTTTTTCAATTTCCGATTCAAGCAAGGCCCTGTTGTAAAATCTCAGATCGTCCATAAGACCGTTGAAGCCAATTTCATTCGCGCCATAACAAGTACTTCCACCCACCACTAAATTACCATCATTGAGCACATTGACACGTGATACGGAGGTTTGTTCAGAAACCAAAGAACCATTATAGTACAATCTTATTTTTGTCCCAGTCCTTAAGAGTGTAATATGATGCCAGCATTTACCTTTTGGTAATTCATAAATCATATTAACTTGTTTATTAACACCTTCCGTGAGCACGATATTTAAATTACCTGTAAGAGGCCTAAAGCGAATAACGAAGGAATTATCTACCAGGCAGTCTCGTCTTTTTTTTGACAGGAGATATTGAATACCTTTATCATTTCCAATTTTAAAATAAAAGCTAACCGAAAAATCTTCCGTATCGAATTCAGAATTAACTGCCCCAATTATATTGACTAAGCTGGCATTTCCAGAAAATCGAAGCGACTCATTAAGAGGACCGCATACATAATCGATGGCATTATTTCCTATGGCATCATTGGAAAGGTTACCCGTATCATCTTTCAAATTTTTATTAAAAGGATAATAAGCTACCAAACCGGCTTTAGTTTGGGCGACAATAGTTGTATAAACAAACAGGAGGATCGAGCCTAAAAAGAGACGCATAAAAGGGAGCATTAGGTATTACAAATTATTTAAAGGTATCAAATATGGCGGGAGAATAGGCATCCATCATTCTGGTTGTTTCCCTTGCTTCAGCTTCCATAGACATATCTAATGCCTTATTGACTGTTTCAGTTAAAAGGATTTCGACCTCTGAAAGAGAATTCAATTTTAGCAATTCCTCCTTAATATGAATAGCCGTAATTTTTCTATTTCCATCTGCTATTACCTCGATCATTTGATTTTCGGAAATAGCGACAATCGAAATATTATTAAGATTATCGAGTACAGACTGCTGCACCTCCAATATTTCATCTAATAATTGCTTTGACATAAGTTTATTTATTTTGGTAATATGCGCAATGTACACTAATTAAAATAATTGTTCCACAAATTGACTTTTATGTAATCATAAACGAAGTTATTTGAATTTTAATGTAAAGCATACAATTATTCTAAAACTTTAGGGTAATTTTTAATAGCTTTGTGTTTGAGAAACAAATAAAAAGTGGTGAAAAAGAAGCAAGAAGAAAAAGACATGTCTTTTTTCGACCATCTTGAAGAATTAAGATGGCACATTATTAGATCATTAGTTGTAATTTTAACTATTGGAATTGTATTATTCATAAATAACGCCTGGTTTTTCGACGTCGTTTTATTTGGTCCCACGAAGCCCTCCTTTATTTCCTATAAATGGTTTTGCGACTTTGGTCACATGATTGGTTTCGGGGATAGCATTTGTTTCTCCCCGCCTTACATAAAAAAGCAGGCCATTGGATTTGCCGAAGCCTTCACGACCAGTATATCTGTATCTTTTATTGCTGGATTCATCATTGCTTTTCCTTATGTATTTTGGGAATTTTGGCGTTTTATAAGTCCTGGATTATATAAGCATGAGAAAAATGCTGCCAGAGGTGTTGTTTTTATTTGTTCCTTTTTATTTTTGTTAGGTGTTAGTTTCGGATATTTTATCATTGCACCCTTTGCTGTCAATTTTTTAACTGGATTTACCATTCCAGGGGTAGAAAACACGCCGACGCTTGATTCTTATTTGAATTACATCATCATGTTCACACTACCTACAGGTTTGGTCTTTGAGTTACCTGTAGTAGCCTTCTTTTTAGCACAACTTGGCATATTGGGTCCACAATCCATGCGTGATTTCCGCAGGCATGCCATTGTGGTCGTACTCATCGTTGCTGCCGTTATTACGCCACCAGATGCTGTAAGTCAGTGTTTGATTGCCATTCCTCTTTATGGACTATATGAAATAAGTATTTTAGTAGCCGCAAGAGTGACAGCTAGAAAAGAAAAGAAGGAATTAGAAGAAGAGGAGGCTGATCGACAAGAAACGAACCAATAATTAAATCATTAATGGAACGACTATCCTCAAATGCCACCTTATTTCTCCGCATATTCCTACCTGTTTTTTGGAGTGTTTTTTTTGGAGCATTCACCTTAGCTGTTTTTTTAGCTGATGAGATGTATTTTAGTTTTTTGCCTATTCAAACATTTCGCTATGGAATGTTATTCTTTTATATCAGTGGATTACTTGTTATATATTTCACTTTTATCCGTTTAAAAAGGGTGGAATTAACTTCCGATTTTATATATATCACAAATTATTTCAAAACGGTAAGATACCCCATCGCCGCAATTTCACATTTAGAATGGCGGCGATGGTTTGGTATTTCGCTTGGTATTTTCCACTTACAGGCCAAGGGTATTTTTGGTCAAAAAATACTTTTTTTAGGCAGGAAAAAGCTAATTGGTGAATTGCACCAAAGGTTTCCTGAATGGTTAAAACATTAACCCTTAGACCTTAAAAACATGATTGGGCAGATCATTTCCTCCAAAGAAATGCCTCCATGTTGAAAAGTATTTTTATAGTAATTCAAAAAATGATTATAATTATTAGGGTAAAGGAAAAAACCATCTTCCTTTGCAAAAATATAGGTAGAGCTTACATTAGGTCTTGGTAAACCAGCTTGAGCGGGTTCTTTCAACTCCAGCACATTTTTTTTATCATATTGAAGATTCTTCCCTACTTTATATCTCAGATTACTTGTTGTTTCCCGATCGCCAATCACTTTTACGGGTGAATTTACCCTTATTGTTCCATGATCGGTCGTAATAATCAACTTAACATCTTTTTCCGAGACCCTTTCCAAAGCAGCCCAAAGCGGTGAATTGGCAAACCAGGATTTTGTCAGAGAACGGTACGCTTTTTCATCACCGGCTAGTTCCTTAAGCACTTCCATTTCGGTACGGGCATGAGAGAGCATATCAATAAAATTATAAACAATAACGGTTAAATCATTATTTAAGCAATTAAAAATATTATCCTGTAGTTGTCTGGCAGCCTGAACCTGGGTGATTTTAAAATACTCGTGTTTTATTTCCCGTCTAAAAACCTTTTTAATTTGGGCAGTTAATAACTCAGCTTCGAAGTTATTTTTTCCACCTTCCTCAAAATCACCAACCCAATACTGGGGAAATTGCTTTTCAATATCAGCGGGCATCATACCTGCAAAAATTGCATTTCTACTGTATTGAGTTGCCGTTGGAAGTATACTGAAAAAATAATCTTCATTTTGTAGTTTAAAACGTTCCAAAAGAATTGGTTCAATGACCTTCCATTGATCGAATCTAAGATTATCTAAAACAAGCAAAATGGTTGGACAATCTGGTTGAACATGAGCAAAAACCTTTTCTCTTAAAAGATTAAAAGATTTCACAGGACCCTCTGTTGGGTTTTTCATCCAATGTGGATAGATGCCAGCGATATATTTACAAAACGCAGCATTGGCCTCTTTTTTCTGTTGAGAAAGAATGTCAGCCATTTCGTTAGAATTAGAATGATCTATTTTTAATTCCCAGGAAATTATTTTTTGATAAATTTCAACCCACTCAATATAATCCATACCGCTTTGCAACTGCATGAATATTTGTCTAAATTCTTGCTGATAATCAGAGGAAGTTTTTTCCCTGACTAATCTTTTATTATCTAATATTTTTTTAAGCGTTAACCATATTTGATTAGGATTTACGGGTTTTATCAGATAATCTGTTATTTGGGAACCTAAAGCCTCTTCCATCACCGTTTCTGCCTCATTTTTAGTTATCATCACAATAGGCAAATTTGGATTAATCTGTTTAATTCTCGACAAGGTCTCCAAGCCATTAATTCCCGGCATACTTTCATCCAGAAAGACAACATCAAACTCATTTCCAGTGGCGCATTCATCTACGGCATCATGTCCATTTGTTACGGTAACCACCTCATAACCTTTTGATTCCAGAAACATAATTTGAGGTTTCAATAAATCAATTTCATCATCTGCCCAAAGAATTCTAATTTTATCCATAATTTCTGAAAATAAGTAAATATTAAAAATGAAACAAAAATCGTTAATTTCCCGTTAAAATACGGATTAAAACGGCTCTGGATCATTAAATATTGCTTTTAAAAAAAATTCCCCAGCTCATGGTAAAATCAAAAATCATTAATGATCCGGTTTATGGATTCATACAAATTCCAGAAGGCAAGCTTCTCGATCTTGTCAATCATCCTTATTTTCAAAGATTATCCAGAATAAAGCAAATAAGTTTAGGGCATTATGTTTATCCAGGAGCACATCACACCCGTTTTCACCATGCTTTAGGTGCTTTGCATTTAATGCAAGAAGCCTTAAGTATTCTAAAATCGAAAGGCATAATCATCACTTCATCCGAGCAGACTGCTGCCTGTATAGCCATATTATTACACGACATTGGACACGGACCATTTTCCCATACTTTAGAAAACAGCTTAATAAAAGTAACCCATGAAAAATTATCGCTTGCTTTCATGGAAGCGCTAAATCATGAATTTAAAGGACAATTAACTGAGGCGATAGCCATTTTCCAGCGGACACATCCTAAATATTTTCTTTCCCAACTAGTTTCAGGACAATTAGATATGGATAGATTAGATTATTTAAGCAGGGATAGTTTTTTTACTGGAGTTACGGAAGGGGTGGTAGGTTATAGCAGGATCATAAAGATGCTTTCTGTCGTAGATGGGGAACTTGTCGTTGAAGAAAAAGGAATTTATAGTCTGGAAAAATTTCTAATTGCCAGACGATTAATGTATTGGCAAGTATATCTTCATAAGACGGTATTAGCTGCAGAAAATATGTTAGTAAAAATCATAGAAAGGGCACGAATGCTTTTTATCCGAAATGAGTTAGGAATGATTCCCTATTCCTTGAGATACTTTATGGAAAAAGAAGTAACAGAAGTAGATTTAACGAAGGACCCTGTCATTTTACTGGAAAAATTTGCGGCTTTAGATGATATTGACATCATGTCAGCAATAAAAGGATGGCAATATGAAAAGGATCGTTTACTTGCTTTTTTATGCACCTCCTTATTGAACCGGAAATTGTTTAAATTAAAGTTTTACGACCAGCCTGTTTCTCCAGAAATAAAGGAAAAAGAAATCATGCAAATTAAAACCTGGTGGAAAGGAACCGACGAAGAAATATCTTTTTTAGTATTTGACGGAAAGGAGGGTAATCATGCGTATTCCTACTCTCAGGAAGAGATAAAAATCCTAAATAAAGAAGGAAAAGTTAAACCCATGTCTGATTGTGTCGATTATCCAATGCCGCAAAAGGGAATTGAAAAATATTTCTTGTGTCATGTTTGTATTTCCTAATAAAAGCTCCGTTGAATTTGGAAAACAGAACGGTTTTTTGGGCAATGACCTACAAATTTCTTATATTTCGCAAACTTAGAATAATTTAAACCAATTGCAGTGCTGCAACTTTTCAGAACCAACCAGATTTTCGCAAGTATCCTTGGATTTTCATTTGTATTTATATGGCATTCAAGTATTTATTTCAATGTACCTGAATGGGAACCTTCTCAGAGTGGCATTTTCATGCAAGAAATTAACTTTTATATAGGTCATTCGAGTATTGCAGCCAGACTAATCGTTCTATTACTTCTTGCCATTCAATATGGGTTAGCCATTAATCTCTTAAACTCTTATAGATTAGCTGACTATACCACAGTATTTCCTGGGATATTCCTTATTTTATTTAGTTGCTTCTCCCCTTATTTTCTATTTTTATCTTCCATCCATTTTGTAAATACCTTTTTTATTATCATTTTATTTATTTTATTTGGTACCTATAATCAACCTAAAATTGCGGATAGTCTTTTTAATTCCGGGCTAATAGCAGGCATTTCCTTTTTATTTTTTCCTCCAACTTTTTATATATTACTCATTATATTCATTGGCTTAAGTATCCTAAGATCCTATAGTTTTAAAGAGAGAATGAGCGTACTTTTGGGATTCATCATCCCTTCTTTATGGGCAGGGCTTTATTATTTTTGGCAAGATAAATTTGATTTATTTTATAAATACCAATTCACCAATTTATTTGGATATCCGCAGTTTAGCATTCAAAACTTATCCTACGTTACGATTTTAATGTATGGTATATTTATTGTTTTATCCTTCTTTTTAATCTTATCCTATGATAAAATTGGATATCGACGGATTATACAATCCCGAAAGCGTATTAATTTAATTTATTGGAGTTTAGGTATAATAACGTTGGTTTTATTCTTTTTACCTCAACAAGGCCAGGAAGTATATCTACTTCTTTCATTGCCTTTGAGTCTCTTAACCTCTCTGGGTTTCATCACGATGAAGCCTAAGTTAGCAGAAATTTTTCACTTTATTTTAATTCTCGGCTTATTGGTAAGTCATTATTTAGGATTATTTTTGTAAACATTAATTATCAATTTATATGAAATTTGGCGTTGTCGTATTTCCAGGTTCAAACTGTGACGAAGATGTATTTGAAGTATTTTCCAATTACTTAGGGATGGAAACTATCAAGTTATGGCATAAAGATGAAGATTTAAAAGGCCTTGAGCAGGGGGATTGCATTATTTTACCTGGAGGATTTTCTTATGGAGATTATCTCAGATCAGGTGCCATTGCACGATTTTCACCCATCATGAAATCAATTATAACCTTCGCAGAAAAAGGGGGAATTGTATGGGGTATTTGTAATGGATTTCAAATATTATGTGAGGCTGGTTTATTACCTGGCACCCTGCTAAGAAATGAAAATCAGCAGTTTATTTGTAAAAATGTTCACATTGTACCCTCGAGTAATCAAAGTTTGATTACGGCACAATTAACTCCAAATGTTGGATTGAAAATTCCAATTGCGCATGCCGATGGTCGATATTTTGCCGATGAAGCTACCATAGAGAGTTTGAAACAAAACGACCAGATTTTATTTAGATACTGCAATTCATCAGGAATACCTGATGAAAATTCGAATCCTAATGGTTCTCTTGAGCATATAGCTGGAATATGCAATCTCAATAGAAATGTATTTGGGATGATGCCACATCCTGAACGAGCTGCACATGAAATGGTCGGAAACAAGGATGGACTCAAACTTTTTGAATCCTTATTAACCAGTTCTAAACAACTGACAACTAATTAATTTAGAAAACAAAACCATTTTTCCAATTTAATGGTTTAAATAAATTAATTAAGCCCTCTATTTAGTTTCCTCAGCTTGGTGTATGCTGTAAGAGTTCTATTTCATCTTATTAAAAATAACTTAATGCGTCCAATAAGAATATTCCTGTTTTTCATTACTTTTTTTGGCTTCATGATCAACCTTCATGGGCAAATTTTCGACCCTGTAAGCTGGACATTTAGTTGGAAGAACATTACTAAAAACGAATATGAGCTTCAATTTACAGCCCAGATTGATGAAGGCTGGAACATTTATTCGCAATACTTAGAAAGTGATGATGGACCTATTAGAACAGGTATCATTTGGGATAAAGGTACCCATTACACATTAATAGGAAAAGCAAGTGAAGAAGGAAATATTTACAAGGGTTATGATGATATTTTCGGAATGAATGTGATCAAGTTATCTGGTAAAATAATATTAAAGCAAAAAATAAAAGTTTCTGATGTTAGCAAGCCAATAACGGGTTTTGTAGAATACCTGGCATGTGATAAGGAGCGGTGTTTGCCACCGGGAGAAGCTAACTTCTCTTTTCAGTTAACGGCATCGAATAATGCTACTTTGGAAGAAGTACAAAATACGCCTACAACGGGTGAGGATGAGTCTGTATCTATCGAATTACCTGTAGTAAAAGAATTACCAGAAAATGAACCCAATCCAGAGAAAAAAAGAGGTGATTTCAATCTAAACAAGCCTGGAAAACCTATAAATGAATGTACCAGTGATGAGACCACCATATCTTCTGGAAAAGATTCTTACTTAAATATTTTTATCCTTGGATTTTTAGGCGGTCTTTTAGCCTTATTAACCCCTTGTGTATTTCCAATGATACCGCTAACTGTGAGTTACTTCACTAAAGGTTCAGGAGACAGAAAAAAGGGTATAGCCAATGCTTTTTTGTATGGTTTTTTTATTTTTCTGGTATATATTCTGCTGAGTATTCCATTTCATTTGATGGACAGTATACAGCCAGATATATTAAATGATATTTCTACGAATGTGGCATTAAACGTATTCTTTTTTGTCATTTTCATTGTTTTTGCCATCTCATTTTTTGGTTATTTTGAATTAGCGCTTCCAGAATCATGGACCAATAAGGCTAGTTCAGCTGAAGGCGTTGGAGGCATAGTGGGTATATTTTTCATGGCATTGACCCTTGCCTTAGTATCTTTTTCCTGTACTGGACCTATATTAGGATCCCTACTTGCGGGAACCTTATCCTCTTCATCAGGGGCCATGCAATTAACGATAGGCATGGGAGGATTTGGACTGGCACTTGCCTTACCTTTTGGATTATTTGCAGCATTCCCTGGGTTACTCAACAGATTACCAAAATCGGGTGGCTGGATGAACAGTGTGAAAGTGGTATTAGGATTTTTGGAACTGGCACTTGCCCTTAAATTCCTGTCTAATGCAGACTTAGTTAAACATTGGGGATTAGTTAAAATTGAAGTTTTCCTTATTTTGTGGATCATTATATTCAGTGGCTTAGCCCTTTATCTATTTGGCATTATCAGGATAGGCCATGAATCGAAGAAAGATAAAAGAAGTTTAACGCATAAAATATTAGGATTCGCGAGTGTTTTATTTGTTGCTTATCTGGTTTCTGGATTCCGTTTTGACGAACGTGCGGGAACTTATAAATCATTGACTGCATTAAGTGGTATGGCACCTCCGACGTGTTATAGTTTAATTTATGATTGTAACTGTCCTCATAATTTAAATTGTTTCAAAGATTTAGATGCCGGACTTGCCTATGCAAAAAAAGTTAATAAGCCCGTTATGATTGATTTCACGGGATATGCTTGTGTTAATTGCAGAAAGATGGAGGAGCATGTCTGGCCTGACCCTGAAGTATATTCCCTATTAAATGAAAAATATGTACTTATTTCATTATATGTAGATGATAAAACGGTATTACCTGAAAGCGAACAAAAAACCGTAACGCAAGCGGGCGGAAACACAAGGAAACTGAGAACAATTGGAAATAAATGGTCTTATTTGCAAACCAGTTATTTCGAAACGAACAGTCAACCTTATTACGCACTTATTACAGCAGACGGCGAGCTATTAAACAAACCTGTAGGATATACGCCAGAAGCATCAAATTATGCTGATTTTTTAAGATGTGGTATGGATGCATTTGAAAAAAATAAAGCAAAATAGAAAGGGCAAATTATTTAAAACTGAGGAGAATTTGGTTTTTTTCAACTGATTCTCCCGGTTTTACAAATAATTCAGAAACAATGCCATCTAAGGGAGACTTCAAAACATTCTCCATTTTCATAGCCTCCAAAATAATCAAAGAATCACCTTTTGTAATTAAATCTCCCTCCTTAACATAGACTTGCCTAACCAGTCCAGGCATAGGAGCCTTTAGTTCATTAAACAGGTTAAATTTTTTAGACTTAAGATTCATCTTCAAAATTTGTTGATCAACTACATCTAAAATCTGGACTTTAAAGGTTCGACCATCAATTTGAATTTCATAATATTTCAGGCTATTATTTTCCTCTTTTACGGAAATTAATTTAGATTTAAAATCTTGTAGAATATATTTTTGATTTTCATCGAGATCGAGGACAGAAAGCCCATCTTCGTCAAAAAGTTGTAAAGAATACTGACCACCATTTATATCCACAAGGTAAGGCAATTTCATATTCATAATTTGACTTCTAATGATTACTCAATTTCATTAACGTATAGGTTTCAAATATAGTAAAAAGCACGTAAATGATTAAGAATAAGATAACCTCGGCCTTCAGGAGAGGCTGATAAAAGATATGAGCGAGGGATAAAACTAAAATGGCGCCGGCCATTTTAAGACCACTTCCACCCATAACGATTCTAATAAAAGCACTTCCGTTAGAGATGGAAAGATTTTTCAAAGCGGTAAAATAAATAATGGCTGTAAAGAGAGAAAAATAAAGATTAGCCAACCACCCTACCCATGAAACAGGTATAAAATTAGATTTAAACGACAAGATAATTGCGCAAACAATAAGTTGAATGACAACAAATTGAACCAAAAATGAAGAAAAAGAATCGCGATAATTACGCGTCATGGGTTATTATTTACCTTTACCTGGAGAAATAAAATCTTTAAGAGAAAGATAAAGAGCTGCGAAGGTTCCCAACAACACGAAAACCAGCGTAAAAAGTGGAAAAGAAAGGATAAAATAACTATCTAAGAATTTTCCCAAAAAAACAGCAGCTAACATCACTGCACCCATTTGAAAAGCCATTCCAGCATATTTAAGAATATGACTACTTGAATTTTTTTTCATTTAGGTGCCCGAATTTATTTATTTTTCATTACACAGGTACCATTAAAGGAAGCACCTGCCTGAACGATTAATTTTTGGGTAATAATATCCCCGGTAACGACGGCATTTTCCCTGATATTTAAGATATCGCCAACCGTTAATTTACCTTTATATTTACCTTCTATATGGGCACTTGCGCAAGAGACATCCCCTTCAATAATACCACTTGGGCCAATAATAATTTTAGAATCGCAGGTTAAATTTCCAAATATAGAACCATCTACCCGAATATCACTGGCAGATCTAACATTACCTTCAATGACAGTACCTACAGCTAGGGTATTGAATGCATTTGAGGAAGGAATAGCGGAAACATTTACATTTCCGTCTGTTTTAGATTTTGATGAAAACACGGGGTGAATCTTTTAGGGGTTAGAAATCGGGACAATAGACTGATTTTTTAGTATTTCCCATAATTTTATATTGAAGACTAAATTCAAAGGCACCTTGCCCATTGGAAGCTGCTTTGAGAGGAGAAACATTGACATCATAACTAAAACCGAGACTGATATCATTAAAATCGAATCGGGCAGAGAGAATAGCAGCATCCACTAAAACGCCACCAGAAGAACCTGTTGTTCCTCCGCTGGTTCCAACTTCTTTAGAAGCAATACGTGCCCATAGTCCTACCTGAAAGGCCTGATATTCACCAGGATTATCATTTAGGGTAAATCTGAAACTATTACCTCCATTGATTTGAAAAGACGGACCTTGCTTCATATAAATAATACCTGGCAAAACCCCTAAATTTGGAGCGACAGGAAATTCTCCACCTGCATGCACGGTAATTCTGGTAAAAATCAAATCAGTATTCCTTATAAAAATACCAGCAATATCTGTTCCTGAGAAGGACTGATTAGGTCTATTGAGATGATGATAAGCACCGCCAACATAATAGTTTGTATTTTTATTCAGGACATTGAAAAAAAGGAGCCCTGCAGCCATATCGGCGAAAATGAAATTAGTTTTACCAAAGCTATTTTCATTTGAGCTAAGTGTAGGATCGAAACCACCCGAACCATTATGCTGAGTACCCCATCTAAGATTCAGGAAATCGATACTTCGCTGAGCGACGCCACCTTCTGCACCGACGACTACATAACTGGCTTTTTCTCTGTAACCTGCTATTCTTTTACTGTAAGAAAACGACATTTTGCCTGTTTGGGTAGCAAAGCCAGCATCTCCAGCTTTATCGCCCCAAACGGTACCACCTACGCCAAAAAAATCATTTCTACCAACGGCTATACGTTGATCATAAGAAACAGAATAGGTTCGAAAAGATTTATCCCTTAAAACACTGGCCCATTGATTTCTATAATTCCCAGTAAGGCGAATATTCCCATTCATGACCCCGGTCATTGCAGGATTCAGATTCAAAGGCGACATATAGAACTGGGAAAAATGTATATCCTGACTATTAAGGTTACATACAACTAAACCCAACATAACTACAACTACTCCGCGAATGTACTTCTGCAACTTAGAGTTTGCCGAATTTATAGCCATTAATATATTTTTAAAGATTTAAAATTATTAGCAAGTGCTAAGTTAAAAAAAGTAATGAATTAACGAAAGCTGGAAGTTGAATATTGCCTATTTAATGCATATAAATGGAGGATATACTAAAAAAAAGTTCTGATATCAGACCATATCAGAACTTTTAAGGTTACGATAAAAATTAAGGCAACTTTATTTTGTCAACCCATTTACAAAACGAGTTAATTTTCCTTTTAAGTTAGCTGCTTTATTTTTATGCCAAGTGTTTGATTTCGATAATTTATCAATCATCTGAACTACTTTACCCAGGAATGAACCAGCTTCAGTTGCTTCAGACATGTGGCGAAGTTTCTTTATTGCAGAACGAGTTGACTTCTTGTAATACCTGTTTTGAAGACGGCGTTTAGCATTTTGACGAATGCGTTTTGCAGCAGATTTATGATTTGCCATAGCTATAGTTTTTTAACATTTTATTCGAGGGGCGAAGATAATAAATTGACTTAAGAAATCCAAATAATAATGGTAAGAAGGATAAAAAAGTTTAGTTAAAATAAAAATAAAGCTTAATTATATATGCTATAAAAGTTGACATTTGCCTGAAACTACCTTTTATTTGCATCACATTTAAAAACGTCAAAAGCATTAATGTAAGATGAGTGATTTTTCCTTTATAAGCAATGCGCACCCAGCATACATTGAATCGATGTATTTAAGGTTTTTAGAAAACCCTACATCGGTAGATACGGAATGGTATCATTTTTTCAAAGGTTTTGAATTTGCAGAATCTTCAAAAATTGAAAAAAAAGGAATTGGGCAGACCATGTCACCTAAAGAATTTCAGGTTATTGCCCTTATAAATGCTTACAGGTCCCGTGGACATTTAATTTCCACTACCAATCCCATTCGTCAAAGAATGGACCGAAAGCCTAAATTAGATATTGAGGACTTTAATTTATCAGAAAGCGATCTTTCCTTGTCCTTTTCTGCTGCAACAGAATGTGGGTTACCCTCCCACTCCACTCTTTCACAGATTTTATCTCATCTGAACCGGATTTATTGTGGAAATATAGGCTTTGAATTTCAACATATCCAAGACCGGGATAAGCGAAGATGGCTGCGGGAAAAAATTGAAAATCACCATCCTGAAAAACAGTATGGTTTGTCTATAGAAAAGAAGAAAAGGATCTTAGAGAAATTAAATGGAGCTGTCATTTTTGAAAAATTTCTTCATACTAAATATATTGGCCAAAAACGATTTTCATTAGAAGGTGGAGAGGCTACTATTGCAGCATTGGATGCCATTATTAATTACGCAGCTGCCCATGGTGCAAAAGAAGTAATTATGGGTATGGCACACAGAGGAAGATTAAATGTATTAGCCAATATCTTAGGAAAAACATACACACATATTTTCAATGAATTTGAGGGCATTGCCATTCCTGATCAAAGTTTTGGTGATGGAGATGTTAAATATCATTTAGGTTATTCCTCTCAGGTAAAAACACCTGATGGTATAACTGTACATTTGGAACTTGCGCCAAATCCTTCACATCTGGAATCTGTAAATCCAGTCGTTGAAGGATTTTCCAGAGCCAAAGCAAATGTGCTATACAAGGAAGACTACGACTGCATATTGCCATTGTTGATACATGGTGATGCTGCAGTGGCTGGTCAGGGTGTGGTATATGAAACAGTTCAAATGAGCAAGTTGCCAGGTTATTACACTGGAGGCACTTTACATTTTGTCATTAATAATCAGGTTGGATTTACTACCGACTGGGAAGAAGCCCGATCTTCAACTTATAGCACCGCCGCGGCCAATGCTATCGGAGCCCCTGTTTTCCATGTAAATGGAGATGATCCTGAGGCGATTGTTTTTATTGCTGAACTGGCAACTGAATATCGTCAAACTTTCCATGAGGATGTATTCTTAGATATGGTATGTTATCGCAGGCATGGTCATAACGAAGGGGATGACCCGAAATTTACCCAGCCTGATATGTATTCTATTATCAATAATCACCCTAATCCCAGGGAGATTTATTTAAAAAAGTTAATTGAAAGAGGAGAACTAGAAAAGAAAATTGCAGATGAATTAGAGGCAGATTTCTGGAATATGTTACAAGAGAGGCTCAATGAGGTAAAGGAACATAATTTACCTTATATCATGCAAGAGCCAGAACAAGCATGGAAAGAAATGATTCGTTCTACTTATGCCAATTTTGAGAACTCCCCAATAACGGGAGTTGACAAAAGTATGCTTCAGGATCTTTTGGACAAAATGCATGAAATTCCTTCCTCCTTTAAGCCTTTGCCTAAAATGAAGCGCCTCATTGAGGATAAAATCAAGATGGTTCAGGCTGATAAATTAGACTGGTCTATTGGAGAATTACTTGCCTACGCCACCATTCTTAATGAAGGAAAAGATGTAAGGATGAGTGGACAAGATGTTAAAAGAGGTACCTTTTCACACAGGCATGCAGTGCTTTTTGATTCTGAAACAAATGCGCAATATAACCGATTAAGTAAACTCTCCGATAATCAAGGCATTTTTAGGATTTTCAATTCTCTTTTATCAGAATTTGCTGTTTTAGGTTTCGAATATGGATTTTCTCTGGCCACCCCAAATGCATTAAATATTTGGGAGGCACAATTTGGTGATTTTTATAATGGTGCTCAAACCATCATTGACCAATATATCATGTCTGCAGAAAGTAAATGGAACAGGCAAAGTGGACTCGTTTTATTATTACCTCATGGATATGAAGGCCAGGGGCCTGAACATTCAAGTGCCAGACTGGAGCGTTTCCTTCAAAACTGTGCGGAGATGAACTGGATCATAGCCAACGTAACTCAGCCTGCCAATTTTTTCCATTTATTAAGAAGACAACTTGCCTTCCCATTCCGTAAACCATTGGTGGTTATGTCGCCAAAATCGATGTTAAGACATCCTGAATGTGTTTCCCCATTAAAAGAATTTACAGGCGATTCAAAATTCAAGGAAATCATTGATGACCCTGAAATAACAACGGTCAAAGGAGGTAAAAAAGTTTTCAGAGTATTATTCTGTTCTGGAAAAATTTACTACGATTTAGCTGCAAGGAAAAGAGAAGAAAAAAGAGAAGATATTGCTGTTATTCGATTGGAACAGCTTTACCCATTGCCTGAAATTCAACTTCGCGAATTGATGGAGAAAAAATATACTGCTGCCATGGAATTATGTTGGGTTCAGGAAGAACCTGCCAACATGGGAGCATGGAGACATGTTTCTTTCTCCTTGCCTGATATACCCTTTCGCTTAATTTCAAGGAGAAGAGCAGCTTCACCAGCCACTGGATTCAAGAAAAGGCATGACGAAGAACAAGAAATTATTGTTTCTGTAGCCTTCGAAAAAGCATAACTCAAAGGGCGCCAATTAGAAAAATAAATTGGCGCCCTTTTTTATTTTTCTGTGGCAAATAATTGACTGGAAATATGATCTGCCCACATTTTACCTTTTTTTGTTAAAAAATAATGACCTGCGGATTCATAAATCATATCGGGAAGGAATGGTTTCACCTCTTCTAAAAATGTCGTTCTGAATGGTTCAGCGATTTCCTCTAAATTACACCCCCAATGAGTTCTTAGCCTTGTTAAGATATACTCGTTATATTTTTGCGTATCTGTAAGCATTTCTACTTCAACTGGAGGCAAAACACCTGCATGAAGGGCGTCGGTATATTTTTTATTATTTGCCACATTCCAATACCTGGAATGACCGTTATAAGAATGTGCAGATGGCCCCAAGCCCATATAATGCATACCTAACCAATAAGAACTATTATGTTTTGCTTCCCAGCCTGGAAGAGCGAAGTTCGAAATTTCGTAATGTAAGTACCCCTTTTCGGCCAGGGTTTCCATTAATATTTCAAATTGTCTGTTTGCCTGTTCCTCCTGCACAGGTGGTGAAGTACCTTTTTTAACAAAATGAGCAAGGGCTGTTTGATCTTCAACAGTGAGACAATAGGCAGAAATATGGGGAATTTTACGATTTGTCAACTCAAGAATATCACTTACCCATTGATCATCAGATACTCCCGGCACCCCATAAATTAAATCGGCAGTAATGTTATCATAACCAGCTGCCGCTATAAGATTTAGGGCATTTACTGCCTCGACCCCAGAATGCGCTCTATTCATCCATTTTAGGGCATCAGCTTGAAAAGATTGAACGCCTAAACTTAGTCTATTGATTGATAACTCGCTCCAAACCTTTAACAATGATTCATTTATATCATCAGGATTAGCTTCCAGGGTAATTTCTGCCTGGGGAGAAATATTAAAAGTACTTTTCAGGCGTTGAAATATTTCCCCTAATTCCGATTCATTCAATAAAGAAGGGGTACCCCCACCAAAGTAAATGGAAGCTATTTCTTGATCTTGAAATTCATTCTTTCTTAAATCTATTTCATTCAGGAGGGCCTTTACAAAGAGAGGTTTTCCAATTTGATTGGTTGAAAAATGAAAATTACAATAATGGCAGGCTTGTTTACAAAAAGGGATATGAATATAAATGGCAATCATTTAGTTATTTTAATTATTTCCACCTAAGAATTCGTTTCTTAAGTTATACTTGTTCTGCTTCTAACTGCTCCTTCAAAAATTCCTCTCCAAAGGTTAATTTTGAAGCCATTTTAGAACCGGGAGCAATAACTCTCCAAAAAGGGGTAATTTCTGAAAGAGATTTACCTTGTTTAAGTTGTTCAAAAGCCGCTTCGGCGGAAATTCTAACAAAAATGGCAGTGCTCAGGGGACATGCGTTATCTGCATGAAATTCAGCTGCAAGGTCTTTCCGTAGCGTTTTCATATCTACCTGATTTCCTTTTGGAACCTGTTTAATATAGTCATCGACCAACTGGGGAGTAGCCACTAACATAAGACTTTCAGCAGGAATATCAGAAAAAGAAGCTTCTAATTTTACTACTTTAGGTTCCTTTTTTACATTGAGTTTCTCTGTCCATGTCTTTGGCATTGTTCTACCATTTAAAGATTAAGGAATTTGGGTTAACAGGCTATATTTTTCTGCAATTTTTGCAAATGGAAATTTATCTTTAATCAACCTCCATTTTTCAAAAATTTCGTCATTACAAAGATTACCGATGGACCCCTCATGCACATGAGAAATTTTATCTCCTGGGACAAACTCGTTTTTTTCCACCATTTCACCCACCTGTTTATAGGCATCTCTAAACGGAACGCTCTCTAAAACAAGTTCATTCACTTTTTCTACGGTAAATAAATAAGCATATTTAGGGTCATTCAATAAATTGGAGTGAATTTGCAAATTTGGAAGGACAAAAGCAATCATTTCCAAACATTCCTTCATATTATTCAACGCTGGAAATATGATTTCCTTTAATAATTGAAAATCCCGATGATACCCTGCGGGAAGATTATTTATCAGCGAACTAACCTGACTGGGGAGCGCTTGTAAAAGATTGAATTTACCTCTTAATAATTCAAAGACATCTGGATTTTTTTTATGAGGCATAATACTTGAACCTGTAGTATATTCTTTAGGAAGGGTCAGGAAATGATAATTTTGGCTGGAATAAAGCACAACATCCATTGAAAATTTACCTAAAGTAGTTGCTAAGGATGCCAAAGCGAAGGCAATAAATAACTCTGATTTTCCTCTTCCCATCTGGGCATGAATAACATTATAGCTAAGATTCTCAAATCCAAGCAGATCGGTCGTCATTTTTCTATTTAAGGGAAAGGAAGAACCATAACCGGCAGCCGAACCGAGCGGATTATGGTTGACGATATTAAAGACACTTTCAATGAGTGCTAAATCTTCTGTCAATGATTCTGCATAAGCACCAAACCAAAGGCCGAAGGAAGAAACCATAGCCACTTGGAAATGAGTGTAACCTGGCATTAAAACCTCCTTATTCTGTTCACTTTGCTGTTGAAAACCATTGAATACAAGCTCCATCAGATGCACAAGTTCTTCTAATTCAGCCCGAAAGAATAGTCTTAAATCCACCAAAACCTGATCATTTCTGGAACGACCGCTATGTATTTTTTTACCTACATCACCTAAAGACTTGGTTAGAAGAAGTTCGATTTGGGAATGAACATCTTCGACATCATCTTCCATTTTAAACTGGCCTTTTTCAATATCCCGATAAATATTTTTTAATTCAGCGGAAAGCAATTCCAGTTCAGCTTTCGAAATTAATTGAATAGATGCCAACATTTTAATATGCGCTAATGAGCCAAGGACATCATATTTAGCCAGGAAAAGATCCATTTCTCTATCTTTTCCAACCGTAAAAGCATCAATTTGTGGTTGAACCAAAAAGTCTTTTTCCCAAAGTTTCATCAATCAGTTTTTAGGTATATGAATGCCAGTAATGATAGCTTTATAAAGATTGAGCCCTTCTTCCAATTCCTTTATATAAATAAACTCATCGGCCGTATGAGAACGCGCTGAATCACCAACCCCCATTTTTAAAGAAGGGAAAGTCATCAATGCCTGATCGGAAAGCGTAGGTGATCCAAAAGCCGTCAGGTTTATTTTCAATCCAGACAAAACTAAAGGATGGTTAAGTGAGATTCTGGAGGATTTAAGTCGAAAAGAACGAGCGACTAATTCTGCTCCAATATGTTGCTGGAGTATTTCGAAAACCTCCTCATTGGCGTAAAGTTCATTGGTGCGAATATCTATAACAAAGGAACAAAAATCAGGCACCACATTATGCTGGGTACCGGCTTTTATTTGGGTGACCGACATTTTAACCGGACCCAAAAACTCCGAAATTTTCGAAAAAACAAAGGAATTAATCCACGCGATATCAGCCATTGCTTTATAAATAGCATTCTCTCCTTCATTTCTTGCTGCATGACCGGCAATTCCCTTTGCAACTGCATCTACAACCATGAGCCCCTTTTCTGCTACTGCCATTTGCATCTGAGTAGGTTCGCCCACGATAGCCATATCAATGGTTGGTAATAGTGTTAAAATAGATTCCATTCCACCTTTGCCGGAAATTTCTTCTTCTGCGGTAGCTGCAAAAACAAGATTCACCTCCAGATTTTTAGATGACCTCAATTGCAGGAAAGTACTCAATAAACAAATGAGAGAAGCGCCGGCATCATTACTTCCCAATCCGTATATTTTACCATCAGCCTGTGTTGCTTCGAAAGGAGAAAAAGTCCATCCGGAGACAGGTTTAACCGTATCGTGGTGAGAATTGAGTAAAAGGGTAGGTTTTTGGTCGTCCCAAAAGGCCGATTTTGCCCATATATTATTACCGGAGCGAGAAGGACTAGCCCCATATTTTTCAAGCAGGTCGAATATCCATTGCGCGGTGAGCTCTTCTTCCTTAGAAAAGGAAGGGATCTGGATAATTGCTGACAACCAGTTTATTGTATTTTCAAGAAATTCTGAAGGAGCGTCAGCCATTATTTATAGATATGAGTGCCTCCATTGGCAGAAAAGGAATCAGGTCCACAAATAATTACCTTAGCGACCCCATTTTCTATAGCATTGAAAGCATTTTCCAGTTTAGGAATCATTCCAGAATGGAAATATCCTTGTTCACGCCCTTCCTGAAAAGCTATGAAATCAAGGGAAGGAATGACTGACTGAGGGTTTGAAATATCTCTTAGCACCCCAGGTAATTCCAGGCAATAAGTCAAATTTACTTCATAAAATGAAGCGAAAGAAGTAGCCAGCGTTGAAGCAATGGTATCGGCATTGGTATTAAGTAATTGACCATGTCCATCGTGTGTGACAGCGCAAAAAACCAAAGTCAGATCCTCCTTTAAAAAATGATTTAAAGTAGAGACATTCACTTTTTTAGGATCCCCTACCCAACCGTAATCAATTTGATTAACGGGGCGTTTTTCAGAAAGAATGGCGTTCACATCCGCACCAGACAAACCTAATGCAGACATGCCCAGCGTATGGCATTGAGCTACTATTTTTTTATTATACCAACCGGCATAAACCATCACCGCAATTTCAAGGGAAGGTGCATCTGTTATTCTTCTTCCTTCAACAAAGACAGAGGCAACGCCTAATTTTTCAGCCAGGGTAGTTGCTTTTTTACCCCCTCCATGAACGATTATTTTTTTTCCTCCTTTTTTTGAAAATGCGATTAAGACCGACGACAAGGTATCTTCATCGCCCATTACATTTCCCCCGATTTTGAGAATATGAAGACATTCCTTCATCTGGAAAATTTTAAGTCGTTAATAAATCGTGCAAAACAGCTTGTGCTGCCCAGGTTCTGTTATTTGCCTGTGCGATAACGATGGAATCCTCACTATCAATTACTTCATCGGCTACAATCACATTTCTTCGCACCGGCAAACAATGCATAAATTTTGCCTTTGAAGTGAGTGCCATTTTTTCTGCGGTAATGGTCCAGGAAGGATCTTTAGAAAGAATAGCGCCATAATTTTCAAAAGAAGACCAATTTTTAGCATAGATAAAATCAGCTCCTTCAAATGCTTCATTTTGATCATTTGTTACATAAGCATCTCTCACAAAATCGGGTGAAAGCTGATAGCCTTTCGGATGCGTGATCACTAAATCGACGTTTCCACGTCTCATCCATTCAACAAAAGAATTTGGAACAGCCTGAGGTAATGCGCGAGGATGAGGCGCCCAGGAAAGAACGACTTTAGGGGTTTCTTTATGTTTATATTCCTCAATCGTTAGCAAATCGGCAAACGATTGAAGCGGATGTCTTGTAGCAGATTCGAGGCTTATGACAGGCACCGAGGCATATTTTACAAAGGCAGAAATAACCTCCTCCTGATAATCCTTTTCTCTATTGATTAAAGTGGGAAAACTTCGAATGCCAATGACAGAAGCATATTGACTGACCACTGCGGCTGCTTCCTTTACATGTTCTGCAGTATCTCCATTCATAATGGCACCGTCTTCAAATTCAATTTTCCACCCATTATCAGCATTCATACTAATAACCTGCATGCCCAGATTCAGGCCAGCTTTCTCCGTACTCAGCCTTGTTCTAAGACTGGGATTAAAAAAAAGGAGGACTAATGTTTTATTTTTCCCTACAAGACTAAAATCTCCAGGCGAATGTTTAATTTTTTTTGCCAAGGTCAACAATCGATTTATTTCGTTGACCTCTGGAGCGGCTATAAATGATTTCATGCGGGAACTGATTGAGAAGAAGGATACAAAACCGATTTAAAACCAGCTAACAACTGGTCTATTTCTGTTTCACCAATCGTTAGAGAAGGAAGGAGTCTGATGGTATTCGGATCGGAAGAAGAGCCTGTAAAAATGTGATTTTCCATCAACATTTTTTTACGTAATGCAGCGGTATTATACTCAAATTCGATACCAATCATGAGGCCATCACCCCGAACATCTACTACACCAGGCAGGTCACAATTTTTTAATTCCTCTAGCAAAATCCTGCCCAATTTTTCGGCATTTCCTATTAAATTTTCATCCCGAATAACCTCAAGTACAGCTATTCCAGCTGCGCAAGCAAGATGACTTCCCCCAAAGGTAGTACCTAAGAGGCCATGTTTGGCTTTAAATCGGGGATGCAATAAAATACCCCCTATTGGAAAACCATTACCCATACCTTTGGCCATACTAATGATATCGGGTTGGATGCCAGATTTTTGGAAAGCGAAGAAAGAACCACTTCTGCCATAGCCAGATTGAATCTCGTCCAGAATAAGGACGGTATTTGAAGCCTTACAAAGGTGTGCTATTTTCTGAAGAAAACTAATTTCCGGGATATGAATACCACCAATACCTTGAATACCCTCTATGATTACAGCTGCGATATCATCCTGTAAGAAAGCATTTTCCAGTGCATCAACATCGTTCAAAGGCAGGTAAACGACTTCGAAAGTACTATTTATAGGAGCTTGAATGCCTTTGCTATCTGTCACATTGACAGCGGCAGAAGTTCTGCCATGGAAAGCTTTTTTAAAAGCAACAATTTTTTTTCTGCCATTTTCAAAGGAAGCCATTTTTAAGGCATTTTCATTTGCCTCTGCCCCTGAGTTGCATAAAAACAACTGATAATCCTCACAACCACTTAATTTTCCCAATAAATCAGCAAGTTCATTTTGCAAAGGATTTAAGATTGAATTTGAATAAAAAGCAATCTCATTCAGCTGATTTGTTATTTTCGAGATATAATGTGGATGGGCATGCCCGATAGAAATAACGGCATGTCCTCCATAAAAATCGAGATATTTTTCACCTTTATCATCCCAGACATAGGAACCAAGTCCTTTCACCGGGCAAATATCATATAGCGGATAAACGTCGAATAATTTCATTTCAAGAAAATTAATTAATTTAAAAGGCAGTGGATTTAAGATTCAGTCCTTCCATCTCAGGTAAACCAAACATCAGATTCATATTTTGAACAGCCTGTCCGGAGGCCCCTTTCAGTAAATTATCAAGTACAGAGATAAGGTGAACGCATTTACCTTGTTTCTTAACTTGAATAACACAAGAATTTGTATTAACGACCATTTTCAAATGAGGATTTAGGTCTGTAATATGAGTAAAAGGCTCTTTATCATAATATGCAGCAAACAGTTGATTAAGTTCAGCTGGTGTTAAATCCGATTCAAAATAAATAGAAGCCAGTATTCCCCTTGTAAAATCACCGCGCATAGGGATAAAATGTAAGTCCTGATTAAAATCGGGCTGTAATTGTTTAAGACTTCTTAAAATTTCCGGGATATGCTGGTGGTCAAAAGCTTTATAAATAGAAATATTTGAAGAACGCCAACTAAAATGGGTCGTTTCACTTAAAGCTTGTCCGGCTCCTGTAGAACCCGTGATAGCATGAATATGGATAGCATTATTGAGCAGCTGACTCGCAGCAAAAGGTAACAGCGCGAGTTGAATAGCGGATGCGAAGCAACCTGGATTAGCAATACGTTTTGCCTGTTTGATAGGCTCTTTATTTAATTCAGGGAGACCATAAATAAAAGAAGTATCCAGTCGGAAATCATTTCCCAGATCGATACATTTCACTCCATCGGGAATAACATTTTCCTGCATAAAGACAGAAGATTTACCATGTCCCATGCACAAAAAAATGACATCGGCCAAGAGTGGCGGATTAGCTATAAAATGCAAATTTTTCAGGTGAAAAAGATCCTCATGAACAGCAGCGACTGATTTTCCTGCCTGCGAGTTACTCTGAACGAATTCGATAATCACCCTTGGATGAAAGGAGAGTAATCGCAAAAGTTCCCCTCCGGTATATCCTCCCCCACCAATAATTCCAACTTTAATCATCATTTAAGAAGGCTTTTGCTGTTTTGAAAGCACCTCGAAAAAAATACGGGATTGATTTCCTGCAATTTTGGTAAATCCCTTAACATCATCCCCTGACCAACCTTTATTCATTTCACCATAATGACCAAATTCAGGATTCATCAGATCAAAATCAGATACAACGCCATCGAGAGCAAACCGATAAGGATAGAGGGTAAGCATAACATTTCCAGTCACATGCGATTGGGTATCTTCAAGAAAATGTTCAATATTTCTCATAACGGGATCGAGGAACTGACCTTCGTGCAGCAACATACCATACCAATTCGCTAATTGTTCTTTCCAATATTGTTGCCATTTGGTCAAGGTATGTTTTTCGAGTAGGTGATGACTTTTTAGGATAATAAGGGGAGCAGCGGCTTCAAAACCGACCCTTCCTTTAATTCCAATTATGGTATCACCGACATGAATATCTCTGCCAATAGCGAAAGGGGCAGCCATCAGTTGAAGTTCATGAATAGCTTCGAGGGGAGAGGGATAAATTTTATCATTTACGCCAACGAGCTCTCCTTTTTCAAATTTCAAGGAGATAGCCAAAGGATCAGACGCGGTCAAAGGGGTAGGATAAGCGTCCTCGGGTAAACCCTTATGGGAGGTAAGTGTTTCCACGCCACCAACACTGGTACCCCAAAGACCTTTATTGACTGAATACTTTGCTTTTTCCCAATTCCAATTAAAGCCCCATGCCAATAAATTATCAATTTCCGTTTGCCTTGCCAGTTTCATATCTCTGATAGGCGTAATAATTTCAAGATCATGCCCCAATATTTGGAAAGCGATATCAAACCGCACCTGATCATTGCCGGCACCGGTAGAACCATGAGCGACAGCCTGAGCGTTTATTTCTGTTGCATATTTTGCTGTTTCAATAGCTTGAAACATACGTTCTGCACTAACAGACAGCGGGTAGGTATTATTTCTCAGAACATTTCCAAAAATGAGATATCGGATACATTTCGTATAAAAATCTTGTTGAGCATCCACCATTTTAAAAGAAGCAGCGCCCAATTGATAAGCCCTCTCTTCCAGTCGGAGCACGTCGTCTGCACTAAACCCACCGGTATTTACGGTAATGGCATGTACTTCACAATTATTTTCCCTGGTTAGCCAAGGGATACAGAAAGAAGTATCCAAACCACCACTGTAGGCCAAAACAACTTTTTTCTTGCTCATTTATTTTCGACGATTAGATGTGTTAAATTGAGGGTCATTTGCTCTTCTTCCACTTTTGATGGTGCCAACATAGCCGTACACAAGCACATTTTCCTATTGTTCCTCTCCAGAATATCATGATTTGGGCAACTTTTGCAACCTGCCCAAAACGCTTCCTCCTGGGTTAACTCTGAGAAAGTCACCGGTTTATAGCCCAGTTCTGTATTTATTTTCATTACAGCCAGACTGGTAGTAATACCAAAAACTTTAGCTTCCGGATATTTATCTCTGGCGAGATTAAAAACCTTTCTTTTAATTTCTCTGGCGAGTCCTGATTTTCGATAATCTGGGTGAACGACAAGCCCGGAATTTACAACATAACGATTGTGACTCCAAACTTCCACATAACAAAATCCCACAAGAACATCGCCATCGAAAGCGACTACGGCATTGCCGGCTTCCATTTTAGCGCGAATGTACTCTGGTTTCCGAGCTGCAATGCCGGTTCCCCTTGCTTTTGCTGACTCTGCTATTAATTGGCAAACATTTTCTGCATATTGCACATGTTCTGCCGAAGACACTAAAACCTTTAAATCCATGTACGGAGGTTAAGTTTCAAAAAAATAGTGTTAATACCTTGGTTAGGGAATTGGCAGAAAAATACTGCCTTGGGTGGAAGTTTATATCATACGCCCTTAGGGGCGCGGCAAGTTGCGAACGCGACATGAAAATATAATAACTTGAGCTTCCTTTATTTTTTTCATAACGAGGACAAATATAATAAAGCTGAACAATAAATTCAAGCATTAAGAAATGATTAACCAAAATACAAAAATATTAATAAATTTCGTCATTTAATTTTCCACTATTTTCCTCATTTTGATACCATAAAAAACCAAATAAGCATAAGCAGTGGCAGGAATAAGGAAAGAATATTTAACGCCTACAGACGGAATATCGGCAAATAAACCTTGTAAAGGTGGAATAATAGCGCCCCCTGCAATCATCATAATTAAAACAGAAGATCCAATACTGGTATAAGCTCCTAATTTTTCAATGGCAAGGGTAAAGATATTTGACCACATAATAGAATTGAAAAGACCCACTCCTAAAATAGACCATAGGGCAATTTGACCCTGAGTATTCATTGTTATCACCAATAAAATGATATTCACCAGCGCAAAAACAGAGAGAAGGCGGGAAGGAATGCCTTTTCCAAATTGAAAAGCGATGAAATTCACCAACATTACGGCTAAAAAGCCCAAGGAAAGCATTGGATCCGCACCATACGAGGTTGAGGCTATCCATGAAACACCGAAGGCAATGAGTGGAAATAGAATCATAAGACCCAACTTATTTTTATCTCCTTGTTTAGACAAGGAAACAGCTCCCATAAATCGACCAACCATAGCACCACCCCAATAAAAGGCAACATAAGAACCTGCCGTTTTCATTTCCAGTTGAAGTAAAGTATCTTGTTTAAGGTATTCTACCATAAAACTACCCACGGCAATTTCAGATCCAACGTAACAAAAAATAGCTATTGCTCCCAGATACAATTGCGGATATTGCCATAAGCTAAAATCCTTTTTATTATTTGATTCCTCTGCCTGAATGGAAGGTAAAGACAGTCTGCTGAAAATGAAAGCGATTATAAATAAAAGAACAGACATTACTACATAAGGTAATCTTACGGTAGAAACATCCACTTTATCTGTATTTTGTAGAATGAGAAGTGCACCTAACAATGGAGCGATCGTATGGCCGAGAGAATTAAAACCTTGCGCTAAATTTAAGCGACTTGCAGCCGTATTTTCTGGCCCTAAAATAGCAACATACGGATTTGCAGCAACTTGTAAAATGGTTATACCACTTGCCAAAATAAATAATCCCAATAAGAAAACTGGATATTCCTGAACAATTGATGCTGGATAAAAGGTAAGACAACCAAAACCCATCAAGGTAAGTCCTAAGACAATACCTCCTTTATACCCTAGTTTTTTAATTAAATAACCCGCTGGTATACTCATTAAAAAATAAGCGCCAAAAAAGAAAAATTGAATTAATTGGGCTTGCCAGTGTTTTAAATCAAAAACTGCCTTCAAATGAGGAACTAAAATATCATTTAGGGAAGTTAAAAGTCCCCAGATGAAAAATAAAACGGTAAGTATGATAAATGAAAATTTAGCAGAAGAAGGTGTTGTTTGCATAATCAATACATTAAAAAACAAAAAATGGTTTAAAACAATGGAAAGTAAGACATTTTATTGGAAAATAGGTTAGTTTTTCAGAACTAAAATAATATTCTCTTGGAACATGGCATAAATCTACCTACTTTTCGCTTATCTATTTTTTAACTTCAAACCTAAGATTCGATGTATTTATTATTTAAATCATTACATGTTGTTGGATTCGTTTCGTGGTTTGCAGGACTATTTTATTTGGTCAGAATTTTTGTCTATCAAGTTGAATCATGGGAAAAACAAGAACCTGAGAAAAGTATTTTAAGCCATCAATTTGATTTAATGGCGCATCGGGTTTATACCATTATTTGTAAGCCAGCCTTGTATATTACCTGGATTTTTGGCTTAGGCATGCTTTGGTTAAATGGTTTGGCATGGCTGGAAGCAAATAGCTGGATGATAATAAAGTTAGTTTTTTTGGTGGCATTAAGCCTTTACCATTTTTGGTGTGGTGCATTAATACAGAAACTTGAGCAAAGGAAATTGGGTATTAGTTCCTTTCAATTTAGAATGTTAAATGAAGTACCAACAATTTTTTTAGTTGCCATTGCCTTGTTGGCTGTTTATAAAAATAGCCTCGATTTTATAATAACTTTTGGGGGTATTCTCCTTTTTGGAATTTCTTTATTTTTAGCCACAAAAGCTTATAAAAGAGCCAGAGAAAAAGGTAAAGCAAGATGATTTATGCACCTAGGGAGTACTAAGGATTTTTTTATTTAGGGCATTGAGAAAATTTATCTAAAGTCTCAGACAACTATAAGTTCTCGCAGGACTTCTTTGAGACAAATGGCTCTTAAAAAATGCCATTTATACCTAAACCCAAGTAATTACCTCTCTTGATTGCCCCTAATCCGTTTTGTCTAAAGTATAAATTTTGTGAAAATCCAGGTAGCCCTTCGCCCATATTTCCCCGATTCCAGGTATGGTGAAAAGCCACTTTAAATTTATTCTGATTAAAATAAATATTTACACCAAAATCTATATTCTCATCCGTTCCTGCATTGGCACTTATAGAACTTGCCAAAAATTGCTCTTGAATAGTTAGACCTCCTTTATATTTAACATACATGAAGGTAGGCTCCAGGAAAAGACCAAATAATTGGACATTATTACTAAACCTTATATGCCCGGCACCTTCAGGATATCTGACATTTTGTTGTAAAGAAACTCTTTGCATAAAATTCCATTCTGCGTCTAAATTAAAGGAGCCCCAATTAAAAAGAATATCTGGTTGAAAAGCGGTGTTTTTATCAAATAAATCCGTTTGACCCTGATCAGCATACGAGATACCTAAGGAGAGACCTTTACGTTTATTAAAATAGTTAGTCTGATAGGAAATGCCATATTTAGTCATCTCTGGATCACCTATGTAATAAACCAATCTTGCGGATTTGAGTAAAGAAGTATTAAACCCAGCGGAATTACCTGAATATTTAAGCCATTGAGGCGTAAAAAGGCCAATATTATATTGCCCGAAGATTTTGTTTTTCTTATTTTTCAATAAACCGCCAAAATTCACACCTGCTGCCCTTCCCGAACCAATACCTACCAGATGGGTTCTAATATAATTTTGAGACATCGCCTTTTCGAATGAAGAAGTTGCCCATACGGCAGTCATACTTTCTCTACTAAATTGGGGGCGAAACCAACCGAAAACCAAATATACTACTTCCGATTTTTTACTTAATTTGTATTCTCCGAAAGCATCCCAAAGTCCTAAACCTGGAAGAGAACCCGTATTTAAGCCACCTGAGGTAGCAGATAATAAATCCCTGCCAGCTAAATCAAAGGAGCCAATAAATGTGAAGCGAAATTGGTCTGACATTTGTCCTTTAAAACCAAATCTGCCTCGTCTAAATTGAAAATTTAACCTGTTCTCTGCTGGTTCATATATATTCAAATCTGAATTAAAAACTTTTAATCCTTGTGTATAGGTAGACCAGAATTGAAAACTCAAAACAGGTTCAATTTTAACTGCACTACCAAATTTTCCGATTTTACCCCATTCAGATTGTCCAACAAGGGGATAAAATATAAGAAGAAAATAGCCTAAAGAAAACCACCATTTATACATAACACAAATTAATGAGGTAATTTATCTTTGATCATTCCATAAGAATAAGTGCCAAATACGGCTCCAGCAATAACCACAAGAATGAAAAAATAACCATTTCCCGCTAAAACAAACATGGGCCCAGGGCAAGCACCTACCAAAGCCCAGCCTAAACCAAAAATAGTTCCTGAAATGATATGTCTTTTAAAATTAAGCGGAATGGGCGTATAAGTTACCAACCCACCCCCAGCAACTTTCACTTTAAAATATTTCATTAAAGACATGATGATAGCACCCAAAACTACAGCGGTGCCGATAATACCGTACATGTGAAAACTTTCGAATCTAAACATTTCATAGATGCGAAACCAGGATAAAGCTTCGGATTTAGTCATGGTAATTCCAAAAAATATACCGATGAGGAAGAATATAATTCCCTTCATAATAGATTGAATTTATAGGATAAAAGGCATTAAAAAATGAGTCATTAACAGACCACCGATAAAAAAACCAATGACTGTTAATAAAGATGGCAATTGAAAATGAGAGAGTCCGGTTATTGCGTGTCCACTGGTACAGCCATCGGCATAACGGGAACCGAAACCAATAAGAAATCCTCCCCCCAGTGCAATGAGCCACGCTTTTAAACTATCCCAGCGAAAATATTCATCGGGAAAAAAACCGTGACCCAAAGAATCAGCATCTGGATAAATAATACCCAATTTCTCCAGAGCAATAATCGTATCATAATTGAGACTAACTGCCAAAGGATTTGGAAAAATCACGCCAGCCAGGAAACCTCCCAATATGGCACCCCCCATAAAAAAAAGTCTCCAGCTATCTTCTTTGTAGTCAAATTTAAAAAAATCATTTTTCTTCCCTGCGCCTACTAATCCACAGATATTTTTAAAGGTAGTTGAAACTCCAAAAGAACGCCCTGCAAGGGTAAGAAGCATGAGAATAAGGGAAATGGCCAAGCCTGATACAGACCAATGCCAGGAAGGATAAATTAAATCTTCGAGCATTTTTTAGCTCAAAAATACACTTACTTTAAGAATTTGTATACATTTTGAGTTGCGAAACCAGAGAAAATGCGGATTGCATACCTGAAACCCTCCATTTTAATTCTCCATTTTTATAGATCACTAAAGTTGGAACGCCTGTAATATTCAATTGGCTGGCAATTTCAGGATTTTTATCAATATCTATTTTAATTATTTTTGCTTCTTCCCCTACACTGGCGGCCACTTCTTTTAAGATTGGCGCCATCGCTTTACAAGGGCCACACCATTCTGCAGAAAAATCAATCAGAATAGGAATTTCGGAATTTATGAGGTCATTAAACGATTTTTTCGTTGCCATATTTATTTTTGTTTTGTGGTACAAATTTAAATTTAATAAAGGAGCATTGCTGTGATATAGATCACCGGACAACCTTTATCCTTATTTTATTTTGACAATTTGTTGAATTCCCTCAAAACCACCCGCCATTACTTTACAGAAAAGAATGTTATCTGCCGGAATTTCAGAAAGATTTAACATCCATTTATTTAAACCCTTTAGTCCTTCTCCACTCATTTTTTTTAATATTCTGCCTGAAATATCACTTACTATTATTTCCGTGTATGACGATTGTGGTAAATAAAAGGAGAGCATCGTTTCTTTATTAAATGGATTGGGAACGGGAGGATAAAAACGGAATTCATCCTTTTTAAATTCTTTTTTAATTAATTTAACTGGAAAAACTTGGGCTCCCTGATATGCCTCGGGCAATAAAATATGATTAGAAAGAAAAGGATCATTAAAAGGCAGGTTATTGGAAGAAAAGAGCAAAGAAAAAAGTAATCCATCACCAGCTAATTTCTCAGCACTAATATTTAAATAGCCTCTTTCTGCTACCATATTTACATTTTCCTCTTTGAGAGTTCCTGACAAGAAAGATATTTGTCTTGAAAAATCATTATTCCATTGGATCGTAGATTGAAAACCCTCAGGCCTGTTTTTTTCGTCGAAAAAGAAAGAGACCAGATAATCTCCCCTTTCGGCAGTTTCAGAAATCGTATAATATAGAGGCCAGGAGGATATTTCTTTCCTTATTTGAACACCAGGAAGCAAATCGACTGGAGCATCCCCAGAAAGATCTCCAATTTTAATAGCTATAAATGAAGCTGAAGTATCTTTTGATATTAAAGGGAAGGATATATCTTCAGGAAAAGTGGTTTTCCATGGATTTATGGCATCTGGAAAAGTATAATTGGATGGAATAAACCGCCAGCTGCTATTCTTGTCAAATTTAGAAGTAAGATTTATAACTAATTTTCTTAGTTCCAATAAATCCCTGATACTGATGGTACCAGAATTATCAATATCAGCTGCAAGGAACTGATAAGGTGTTTTAAACGGCAGACCTTGTAAAAGATATCTTTGCAATAGCACCAAATCGAGCGTTGACACCCCATTTTTAAAATCATTTGGGCTTATAGGTTTCAACAAATAGGGACCTCCTGATGGAATGTATTGAATAGAGAATAGTCCAGTTTTATTCGTTTGTCCATAAGCCGATGACAAAGGAGAAAGATTTACTTTAACATCACTTAATGGTTTTCCATATCCTGTTTTTATCGACCCAGTTATTTTATATTTTTGACTACAATAGTTTAAAGAATCTGTTAGGAAAAGGGAAACGTCACAAGAAATGGATTTTCCATTGTTATCAGTAAGAAAAACCTTTAAAGGAATTGCACCTTTATTATACGAAGAACATTCTATCTGAATAGTGGAATCAGCCTGAATGGGTAAATAAGTTCCTGATAAATCAGCAACTTTCTTTATAGAAAAGAAAGAACCTGGATTACATATTGATAATTTTGAAACAAGGGATTTATCCCTTAGGACATCCAAGAGAGTCACCTTAACATATCCACCTTCCTCAGGAGAAATCTGCTCCATATTTTTAGTTATCCTTTCAACGCAATCTAAGGTCTGAAGACTGGAAGGTATAACCGAAACAGGTAAAATGGCTATTGCTTTTTGTTGACAATTATCAGACACCACCACGCGCAAATTATAATTTCCTGGCTGGATAGCATTTAACCTAACCGACAGAAAGCTATTTTCATAAACCCCATTATCTATTTTTCCACCCCAGGGTATTAATTTTTGGGTATTTTTCTCATAAAGCGATATAGAATCGAGTGAAATTGTTGAAAAAGAACAATTATCCAGTACCTTAAAGGACAGGGAAACGGGTAAATTACAGTTTCCGTTACTTTTAATTACCAAAGATGAGTCTGGCATAACGACAGACGGCTTAATGGTATCAAAAAGGGTAAGAATCTGTTTATATCTCCAGGCAAATACCTGGTCATTTTTACATGAAAGATTATATTCTGAAGGATAATCCTTTAACGAAGCTGGTAGCAAGCCAGAAAGAGATGAACCCGCCAGCATCCTGGATGAATCAAAAAGAACGGAATCATTGACAGAAATCAACCTGTTATTTTCTATATTTAACTTAGATAAAGCATGAAAAAAGGGCATAGCCTTTCCATTTGCACTTAGCTTACGAGGAATGATACGAGCAAATTTGGCAGGATTAGCCGTAATATCTGCACAATGGAGGGAAGTTGGAACATCACACCAGTTTAGGACGGTATAGGTTCTTTCAATACTTATGCAATTTGCCCTATTATTTTGTCTGTTTAATAAGGAATCTGAGAAAGAAACAGCCAGTAAATCACAGGCACTGGAAGAAACGGTTAAAGATTGCGCTGCTTCTGAACCACAAAATGCAGTGGTATCAGCAGGAATGTTCAAAATAAATTGATGCGAAGGGCGAACCCATATTCTTTGAGAATCGCGTAAGCTTACCAGGGTATTTTTCACTAATTTCTCCACTGACCAATGTCTGGTAATATGACCTGAACCGCATTTAACATCATTAACTGTATGATAAGAAACCTGACCTGAACAATCGAGTCCATAAATAGAGGGAGCACCAAAAATATCGTTTGATTTAAATTCATCTTTCAGTGCATTAAGAGCTGCCGTGTCAGAACAACTTACCCAATTTTTTGCTTTTTGATTTGGTTCCATATTCAAATTAGGGCTGAAAAGGATAGGATTCATGACATCTTCCAAGACAACCTGAAATTCACAATAACTACTATTTGCAAGGGAGCCAAACCCTATATCACTTGCCCAAAGTTCGGCGAAATTTTCTTGACCATAATCACAACAAAAGTATTCAACATAGGGTAAAAAGCGAGGCGTATAGTAAAGGCCTGCATTTTTTCCCACATTAATTCTTTCAAAATCCTCCATTGAAACCTTTCCGTCCTTATTACCATAAAGGTCATAATCTAGATTTCCCAGAAAATTGTCCGCGATACAAGAAGCCGAAACTACCCTTCTAAGATAAAGGGTGTCGAGAGAACAATTATCTGAAGAGCCATTATTCACCATATCTGTTCTCACTCTTGCTGAAACCTTGTTTGTTCTGCCATTGGAATACCAATTAGACCTACCACTATATAAAAATGGAATAGTTACGGAAGATTTGCAACGCACCCTAGGAAACACCTGATCTTGAAAAACAAAATAGAGCGTATCATAGCTTATTGCTTCACATTCTCCGGCAGTTGCGGCCACAATAATTCTATGCGAACCTGCTGGAACATCCTTAATAGAGGAACCCAAAGAGGTATGAATCAGAGGATAATTAAATTTATTCCAGGTAGAAGAACTTTTATATTTTCCTGAAACAGAGATTAGTTTTGATTCTACGACATAAGAGAGCAATAAATTTGCCCGAGGTGTACAATCATCTTTTACTGTCCAATTAAACCATTTTCCCAAATCGCGTTCATCTGTTCCATGAGTAAAAGGTAAAAGGATATTACTAATACAGGTATTTGCGGGAATAGGAATAAACACAGGATTTGCGGGATTCCTTCCTAAAACAGCATTTTGGCTGCCTGTAAGTGCTGGAAAAGAGGGTCCGGAAGTCCGAGAAAAATAAATCCAAAGCGTGTCTGTTATTATTTTATTTTGGCAAAGATCCTCAATAGTCAAAATAATACGAACTCTTTTTCCATCATTACATGCGGAATAAACCTTCGATTTATAGGAAACTTTCCATAAATTTTGCTTGTCAAAAATGCTTATTGTATCTCTGTATCCGTTGGGCCACTGATAAAATGCACTATAAACCGATTTCACTATCCGGTCAAGATCCATACTATCAGAAATGGAACATACATCAAATCTAAGGTCGTCAGGTGCTTCACACTTGTAGAAACCATTATTTAAATCTATTTTACCCTTCGGGAAATTTGGGTGTGCCTTTAATCTTGGATTATCGCCTAATGGACCAAAGGAATAAATACTTGCAGGAGCATAATCGAAAGTAACCGTAGAAGGCAAGTCACAGGAAGAGGCATTGCCTATTTTTCTAAAGAAAATTTCCTGTACAAAATCCGTTTTATTTGTAGAGTTATCCGTGAAGGTAAACGTTCTTTTAATTTTTGCAATTAAATGGGGATAAGACCTTCCGTTTTTAAATTTTATGATAGTATCACAAGGAAATAAGATATACTCATCCTTGACATTTCTGATAATAAAATTAGGACTACAGCCGTCTTTCACCTCAGGAGAACCAAGAAATAAGGGAGAATCCTTGGTTACCCAGTTCAGATTATTATTCAATACAGAGGGAATATCATTTTCAGAAAGAATGAGGGTATCTCTACTTTCCCAATCTCTTTTTGCAACGTCATCCTTAAAAACGGGACCTATGGTATCTCTGGTAGAAATCTGACCTAAACATACGAGACCACCTTTGGGATTATATATGGCAAAAGGGAAAATACCTAAACGATCGATCACACCGCCCCTCACCGTTGTCATATTTACCCCATCATAAACAATCACATAACCTTGAAAGAGAGCAAAGCATTCGCCAAGAATCTCGGCTGGGGTAATTTCATAGATACAGTCATTTGTGACAAAAACCATCACATCTTTGCAAGATAGGACACAAGAATCTACTTTTTGCACAAGTACTGGCGAATAGGTTTTTAGGGGTAAAAAACCAATTGATTTGCTATAACTATGAAGAGGAAATAACAAACCTAAACCAAGAAGCCAAACAAAAAATAAATTATTATATATTTTCATCAGAGGTCATTATACTTTAAAAACAGTAGGTTAACAAATTTTGTTCCAAAGGATTACAAGGAATAAAATTTCATTTAGATTTACAAATATAATTATTTTTTTAAATATGTTAAACATACAAATTCAATTTAAACGAAAATAGGCCAACAAAATAATGCCGGCCTATTCAGGAAGAAAACGGTCTGAAAAAATCAAGCCTTCAGAGAATCCCAGGCACCGCCATTATAAACTTCACTTGCTCCATTATTTTGCAACATGGTCGTGGCCATACCACTTCTATTTCCCGAGCGGCATACCAGAATCAACGGTTTTGACATAGCCATCAGTTCATCTAGTCTGGCTGGTACTTCCCCAAGGGGAATATTTAGAGAATCGGGAAAGTGACCTTCACTAAATTCCCAGGGTTCGCGGACATCGACGACGGTAACGCCTGGTGTTTTCAAGTAATTGGATACTGACATTTTGGGATATTTAAGGATTATTTGTTTGCAAAGTTAAGGAAGTGTCTGGATTTTTTAATTCAAATCCAGACAAGTTACTTAGGGCAAAATGCTGAGCTTCTCCCACCGTCAGGAAAAAATGATTTTTACCGATTTCGGAAACGACTTCTCCTCTGATCAAAAGATCTCTGACTGGACCCTTTACGGAAGTAAAACAAAAACAGAGATTATTTTTTTTATGTTCATTTACCAATTCCAGTAACTGCTGAAGCCCAGTACTATCTATATAATTAACACTCTCCATATTCAAAATAAGCCATCGAAGTCCAGGCCCTTTATCCAGGATCCAATCATTTAATTTATCTCTGAAGAAAGAAATATTGGCAAAGAAAATATCTGCATCAAAACGAACGATTAGAATTTCGGGAATGATTTCAAGACCTTGAAAGCGATGAATATTTCTAAAAACTTCTGAATCAGGGACTTTGCCTAAAATAGCAAAGTGAGGCCGAGATGCTCGTAAAATCATCAGGGAGAGTGATAACAGGACGCCAATACCAATACCCATTTGAATGCCCAAAAACAAAGTACACAAAAAAGTAACCAGGAGCATCATAAAATCCTGTCGATTACTTTTCCATAAAAACTTAGGCTCTTTTAAATCAAAAAGAGAATAGACTGCAAAAAGGATAATAGAGGCCAGAATTGCCTTCGGCAAGAAATAAAATAAGGGGGTCAAAAAAAGCAAGGTAAGAACGATAAAAAGTGCTGACACAACAGATGCAATCCCTGATTTTGCTCCGGACTGATGATTAACTGCAGTTCGGGAAAAGCCTCCTGTTATTGGGAAAGCACGAACAACAGCTGCCATTATATTTACAGCGCCAAGCGCAATTAATTCTTGATTTGCGCGAATTTTATAATTTTTATGAATTCTTTGCATTGATTTAGCAATAGAAAAACTCTCTAAAAACCCTACTAATGAAATCGCTAAGCCAGCGGGAAGTAAATCTTTAAATAATTCTGTTGACAAAACTGGAAAATGTAGTTTTGGTAAACCACTGGGAATTTCTCCAAGAATCTTTACCCCCACGGTATTTAGATTTCCCCATTTAGTTATCATGATGCCCCCTAGCAATAATATCAGCGCACCTGGAAAAGGAATTTTAAACTCCTTGAATAATATCAATAAGATTAAACCAAAAGAAGCTATAAAAAAAGTTGGAACATTAGTTTCACTAAATCGATGCATCCATTCTGAAAAGACTGCCACTATATTGTTCTGTTGGGAAAAATTAATACCTGTCAGATGATTTAGCTGAGAGCCCATAATAATGAGGGCTGCTGCAGAGGTAAAACCACTAATTACTGGTTGAGATAAAAAGTTAACTAAAAATCCCATTCTAAATACGCCCATTAAAAATTGAACCATGCCCACAATTAAGGCAAGGGTCAAAGCAGCTTCTACATATTTATCGGTACCTAAAACGGCATAAGCTTGTATAGCTGATGCGGTAAGAATAGAATCCATGGCTACTGGTCCGACGGCTAATTGTCGAGAAGTACCTAAAATGGCATAAACTAAAAGGGGAATAGTTACGGCGTATAAACCATGAACAGGAGGTAAACCTGCCAACAAAGCATAAGCCATCCCTTGTGGAATAAGAATAACCCCTACAATCAACCCCGCATATAAATCCGATCTGAAATCCTTTTTCGAGTAGGAACCAATTAATTCAAGAATCGGAAAAAAAGTTTTTAATAACATAACTAAGGCCTAATCCTTTTAGGCTGACGCAAAATAATTAAAATAACTTGGAAAACGAACGTTGTTAGCGTTGTTAAGCATTAAAAAAAAGATGATCTCCAAAATGGAGATCATCCAGACTACACTCACTAGTTTATCAACTTATTAACTGTATGAAAAATTTTACAATAAAAGTTTGTAACAATTTACAAAAAAAATTACAAACTAATGACTAATAAAACAGAAAAAAGGTTGTTTTGTTAAAATTTCAAAGGAGAATAAAGGTTATTTTTTTTCCAACTTAAAAAAGCGTTAGCAGTATCCTCTACCGCCTGAGGAATAGGGATGTAATCATCAAATCCCGGAATAGACAGAGATTTTTCAGTTCTATAAAAGAACGAATTTTTTGAAAGCCGAAATGATTCTGGGGTTATAAAAGCACGTTTACTAGTGAGCCTCGATAAAATCCATGCAAATGGAAGTATAAGTTGCTGAATGAACGCAGGCAGAGAAATCCAGTTTGTTTTTTTATTTAAAAAAGCGGCTACGGAAGTGAAAAAATCTCTATACGATTGTATACCTGCCACCAGGATAAATCTTTCTGAATGAATATCAGAATCCATCAAGAGATGCATGGACCGAACGACATCTCTAACATCTACCCAGGTGGCTGCCCCATTTGGAATAAATGGGAATCCTTCATCGATGAGTGAAAAGAACCGGGAAGTACCTTCACTCCAGCGGCCGCTGCCAAGAATCATACCAGGATTTACAATGACGGCATTCAATCCCTCCTCGACACCACGCCACACCTCTTGTTCACCCGCAAACTTTGTCATTCCGTACCTAGAATTGTAGGGACTTTGTTTCCAGATTGAATTTTCGTCCAGGGTTTCCCCTACTTTTGACCTACCTAAGGCAGCGATGGAACTAACGTAACAAAACTTTTTTATGTTGTTATCTAGAGCGAGGTTTACCAGATCGGCCGTTACACTCACATTGATTTTCTGCATTTCAGGAAAATCCTTTGCATCAAAAGAGACTAAAGCGGCGGCGTGAAACACCCAATCTACCTCTTTAAAACAATCGGACAAGAAAAACCAATCAGTTAATTCACCCTCCACCCACTCTATTCGATCGGAGAAATCACGAACAAGATCCAAAGCACTATTAGACCTTTTTATGGCACGAATGCGAGTATAACCCTGAAGTAATAAAAACCTTAACAGATAAGAACCAAGGAAACCAGTACCACCGGTAACCAGAATCTGAATATTTTTATTTTCCAACGCGGGTATTTAAGAGCGGATAAATCAAATCCGCGATCATTTATTCTGGTTTCAGTGTCATCGTATATTGAGCGACAGCTTTAATTTTTTCCTTATCGAGAAGCGCCTTAAAGGAAGCCATTGCTTTTCTTCCATTGGTAATGACCGCAATTCTTTCGTTTACTTTCAATTTTGAAATCGCAAGATTAGCTGCTCCACTGGCACCCATGTCTCCATAAATACCGTGACAAGTAACGCAATACTGTTTATAAATCTTTTTACCATCAACTGCCGAAGGATTATTAACGGTTGGGGTATTTGTCGAAATTTTGGCACCCATCACCAAAATAGAGGTAAACAATGAGGCAAAAATTAAAATATTTTTCATTTGTTCGGATTTTATTTTTCAAAAATAGGGGAAAAAATATAAAAAATAGAACTTGCATCCATCATTTAATTATTATTAACAAATGACTCTGAAAAATAGGCCACGGTTATGATTTAAATATCCCCTATCTTTATACTTTATCAATCAAAATAAATAACGTTATGAGCCAACCAAATCTGGGATTTCCCTCTGGAAAATTTTTAGGAACCTTAGGAATAATATTACTCGTTTCCATTGTAGTCATCATTTTTTCAAATGCGACTTTCATCACTATTGATGCGGGTGAGCGAGGCGTATTATTTAGAAGATTTTCTGGTGGATTAGAGAAAGATAAAATTTACAGTCCAGGATTTCATGTTTTTGCACCCTGGAATTCCATGTACATATATAATGTAAGGGAACAGCAACTGGAAGAGCAAATGGATGTTTTATCAAGTAATGGATTAAATATCAGGGTTGACGTAACGGTTAGAGCCCATCCTTCTTTTGATAAGATACCAGAATTACATGAAACATTTGGGAAAGACTTTATTCAGTCACTGATAAGACCGGAAGTTAGGAGTTCTGTCAGAAAAATAATTGGTCGATTTACGCCCGAAGAATTATACTCAACCAAACGAGAAGAAGTCCAGACCCTTATTCAAAAAGATTTAGAAAACACCCTGGCGAAGAATTTCATTAATTTGAGAGCGGCCTTAATTCGTGAAATCAGTTTACCCGAAAAGGTAAGAACAGCGATTGAGGAAAAGATACAAGCCGAGCAATTATCTTTAAAATTCGAGTATATTTTAGATCAGGAAAAACAAGAATCAGAGCGTAAAATTATTGAGGCTAAAGCCAAGGCTGAGTCAAATCGAATATTAACGGCGAGTTTATCGGACAAAATATTAGCAGACAAAGGAATTGAAGCGACTTTAAAGTTAGCTAACTCCCCTAATTCAAAAATAATTATCATCGGTAGTGGAGCAAACGGCCTACCTTTAATTTTAGGAAATCAGAATTAAAATTAAAGCAGAGATGAAAAGAAATAAAAGATTATTTCTTTTCATCTCTTTTCATTTCATCTAATAATCTTTGAATATCCTCCATAAAAACATCTACTGATTTGGGGTCAGTACCGTCACAAAAACTTCTGATCTGTTTTTTTGTATCCACCAAGATGAGTCTGCCGCTGTGATCAAAACCACCGGGAGCCTCTTTATTTTCAATAGCGATGCTAAAATAGTATTTTGCAATATCAAAGATAGCTGCTTTTTCTCCCGTAACAAATTTCCATTTTCGGGTATTTACACCAAGATTTCTGGCATAATTTGCTAATCTTTCAACGGTATCACGTTTAGGATCAATAGAAAAAGAAACCAATTTTAATTTATTCTCTTCCATAAAATGGTCATAAACTCTGAGCATTTGTCGACTAACCATTGGACAGATACTTGGGCAACTAATAAAGAAGAAATCTACGACATAAATATTATTTTCAACTGATTTCTCAGTAAAAGGAATACTATCCTGATCTATAAAAGAAAAGGGTGGGATCGTATGATATTTTATGGTTCCATCTTTTAGCGTTTCCCTATTACCTAATATGGGTAAATCCCCTTTTTTTTCCTTGTCACAACCAAGGAAAAGAAAAAAGAGAAAAGCTAAAGTAAGCGGAGTAAATTTCGGAAGATTCATTCATTAATCATTTATAGAAAAATCCTTTTTAAGTTTTTCTGCCTTTTCAAGGCTAGTTTCGGTATGAATTTTTATATTAGAAATGATTATTTTCTGTTCGTTCAGATAAGTAATTATTTCACTTTTGTTCTTTGTAGCAGCAAGTTTTTGAGGGGAGATATAATCATTCATCCAAACCATCATTTCATCTTCCGCTTTTTCTAAATCATCAGCCTGAATTGCAAGTTCATTTCGCAAATTGCTGGAAATAGTAGAATCCATTTCCAATTTTTTTCTAAAGGCTAGATAGAGATAACTTATTTTACCTGTTTTAGGCATTATTTCATCATGGACGGACATTACCTCCTTATGTAAAAGGTCTATTTTATTATCCTGACAAGAAAAAACAAGAAGGGATAAAAAAAGTAATAAAAATAAATATGAACGGTACATTTCTTTTTCTAATAAAACAAATAACTAAACCAATTGGTTGAACCCATTGAAGGGTATTAATCTAAATGACCTTTTTTTACTTCATATTCATGAATAAAACTTTCCACAATTTCGTCAATAATATCTTTTAAATAAGATCGCTCCATTCTGGCGATCGATTTAAGTTTATTTAATTTATTTTCGTCAAAGACAAGGGTCAACCTTCTGGTATTTCCAGGACCGAGTCTCATGGTTTTAGGATCAACTGTACTTCTAAGAATAGCATCAAGACCTGCCATTGGTTTTAGGCTACGTTTTTTATTACTTGAATCATCATGGACATAATTTGGATCTAAATATTTTTCAAATGAGTCATCGAAAGCCTCCTGAAGGAAGGTCTGTAAGTCATCACTAAATTTTTTACCATGAGTTCTTCTCAGCGGTGCGACGGGTTGATCCCCAATCAATGAAATTCCTTCCACTGGCAGGGTATTTCCCTCCATTGGCGTCAGATTTTGTTGGCTTTTTGAACTTCCCGCAATATAGACTGGACTAGTTTGACTAGCTTCATGGAGAAGATCCTCCATTCCAGATGTAAATCTTTTTTTACTCATTTCTTTTCAATTCAAATTAACAGCGAAGGCCATTAAGCCCCCTCTGTTCTGGTGAGTAATTCTTTACAAAGAGCAAGATAATCTTCTGAGCCTGGGCTGGATGGGCTATAGGCGAAAATATCTTTTCGCTGTGCTGGAGCCTCTGCAAGAGCCACATTATCTCTAATCAGTGTTTCAAATAGTAATTCCCCGAAATATTTTCGAATCGTATCCACGACATCTCTGTTCAATACTTTTCTTTGGTCATACATGGTTGCCACCACCCCAGCAATCTGTAAATCTTTATTTAACCTTAATTGAACTTTTTGAATTACCTGCTTTATTTTGGCTAAGCCCTGCATGGCGAGAAATTCTGTTTGCAGCGGGATAAGCACATAATCAGAACTCGTTAGAGAATTTAAAGTAAGTAAACCAAGCGAAGGAGGACAATCGATGATTATAAAATCATAGTTATCTTTAATTTGATCAAGCAATTCCTTCAGAATATATTCTCTTCCAGCTTCATTAATAAGTTCCATTTCAGCACCCGAAAGATCGAGGGTAGAAATGATTACATCCAAATTATCTTTGGCAGGGTAAGGCACTAAGGGACTTTCCCCTCTCAATGCTTCGTAAATAGTATTAGGAAATCTTGGTAATCCAAGTGAAATGGTAAGATTAGCTTGCGGATCCAAATCTAAAAGACATACTCGCTTCCCTAATTCTACCAAACCAGCACCGATATTTATGGCACTTGTTGTTTTTCCTACACCTCCCTTGTGATTTAATAGCGAAATTATTAGCCCCATAATAAGTTAGAATGATTGATATCTGAAATGAATCTGGAAGTAATTTCACAAAAATAGTAATTAATTTGGTTAATTTAAAATTTTATACTTTAGCTTTGAATTTAAAAAATTATTTATTTTATGTTGGAGGAATTAAATCTATACGCTGTTAAAGTTGATATAAAGGTGCAGTGGAATGATATGGATGCTTCTCAACAAGTTAACAGTGTTCGTTTTTTTACATGGTTTGAAATTGCCAGAGTAGAGTATTTTATACGTTTAGGGCTCGATATGATAGATAATGATGAGGAACCCGGATTTACTGTAAAACAACAAACCATTTCTTATCAAACAGCGGTAACTTTTCCTGACACCGTAGTGGTTGGTATTCGTGCCATATTTGTTGATCAGGAGAAAATAGAGATGGAGGCGGCGTTTTATTCTAGAAGACACCATACCTTAGTGGCCAAGGCAAATGTGATGATGGAGGCTTTTCATTTTCAGTCGAGAACATCGGTAATCATTCCAGTGAATATACAGCGAAGGATTGCTCAAATGGATCAAATACAAATGGAAGAATCCCAGTCACTGGAGAAATTTGATATTAACAACGTTATACCTGAATTTTCAGATGAAGAAATTTCAAGAGAATGGATGGGAGAAATGCCTAAGCAATAGTTAGTAGTATAGATTTATTTAACAGACCCAATGGCACGTCTTCCCTGACCAACAGCTCCGGTCAGATCGTCACCTAAATCGGATCTGGCCTTATTCGCAATTTGACTTAATTTTTCCATGATATCTGGATGAGCATATTGAACATCATATACTTCCGAAGGATCACGATTCAGGTTATACAGGGCAACAGGAAAAGAGAAATCTTCAGGTGCATCCCCGGGGAATCCATCTTTACCAGGTAAATGTTGAGTATAAGTCCTGCCAGGATGTTTAAACACCAGTTTCCAATGGTCATATCTAACAGCTTCCAGCGCATTTTTCCTATAGTAGTAATAGAATTCGCGGCGAATCGGATCATTTAAATTTCCTTTCAATAAAGAAAGAAAAGAAAGTCCATCAATTTTAACCTTAGGCAGAGGTAAGTTCAAAAGTTCCGCAATGGTTGGAAATATATCTATGGTAGAGCTCAGCTGATTACAAATGGAACCTGGAGGAATGACGCCAGGCCAGCAAAAGATGGCAGGCACCCGATGACCACCTTCGAAAGTAGTCCCTTTTCCCTCTCTGAACCCTCCGGCACTACCGGCGTGATTGCCATAATTCAACCATGGGCCATTATCACTGGTAAAAATGATTATTGTATTTTTCGATAGACCTAATCTATTTAAGGAGTGAACCAGCGTATCAACCGACCAATCAATTTCGGCCATCAGATCGGCAAATAATCCTTTACCAGTATAATTTTTAAATCGGTCAGAAACTGCGATAGGCACATGCGGCATGGAATGTGCGAGATAAAGGAAGAAAGGTGATTTTTTATTATTTTCTATAAAAGAGATCGCTCTTTCCGTGTATTGTTTCGTTAAATTTTCCTGATCCTGAAGGGTATTCAGTACGGCAAAAGTATCTTTATTTAAGATTAAAGGAAGAGCGGGTATTGATTTTTTCCAATTGGACGCTGGTGTACCGTCATAATGAACCGGCCACATATCATTGGAATAAGGTATCCCAAAATATGAATCAAATCCCTGACTTTGCGGCATAAAAACAGGGTTATCACCCAAATGCCATTTTCCAACAGCCCCAGTTTTATAATTTTTTTGTTTTAATAATTCTGCAATAGTAACTTCCTCAGGACTAAGGCCTACTTTAGAATTCGGAAAATAGGCCCCTGAGACTCCCATTCTATTTGGATAACAACCCGTGAGCACCGCAGCCCTTGAAGCACTGCATACAGCCTGAGCGCTCAGGAAGTTGGTAAAGCGCATGCCATTGGAAGCTAATCTGTCCAACGCCGGTGTTTTGTGTCCCAACGCCCCATTACAAGATAAATCCCCGTAACCTAAATCGTCCATATAAATAAGTATAATATTAGGATTTTCAGTTCCTTTTTCCCTTTTAACTGGTAGGAAAAAAGAAAAAAAAGCGAGGAGGAAAGTCAAGTTATAAAGCATGCTAAAGGAATTTATAAGCGCTAAATACACAAAATAAGAAAAGAACGGTAAACATTTCCTTTGTGATGCAGAAAAAAAATAGCACTTTTGTTAATTAAATTATTAAAACTTTTACCAAGCACATCATGAAAAACGAATTTTCCATCGTAAACATCTTATTGATTTTAGCCGTTGTCTTTCTGCTTGTTGATAAATTCATCAGTTCCAGTAAGGCATCAACTGCTACAAATACAACTTCAGCAAGTTCAAATATACCTGAAGGATCAATCGTGTATATTAACACGGATAGTCTTCTTGCTAATTATGGTTTCTTTAAAGAGGAGGCAGCTAAATTAGAACAAAAAGGTAAAGAAGCCGAAGCAGCACTTCAAGCCAGAGGACAGGCATTGCAAAGAGAATTTGCACAAGCACAAAACAGAGTGCAGACTGGCACACTTACACCACGTCAGGTGCAGGAAGAAGAGCAGCGTTTAATGCAAAAGCAACAAAGCCTTTCAGCAGAACAAGAAAGACTGGGACAAGGACTTTTAGCTGATCAGCAGTCCTTACAAGGCGTCATTCAAACCAAACTTAAAGGGATATTAGAAGAAATCAGAAAAGAGAATGGTTATAAGTATATTTTGAATTATGCCACTGGTACAGGCGTACTCATGGTTGACCAAAGTTTAGACATTACAAAGGCTGTGGTAGAACAGTTGAATAATAAGGAAAAATAAGGTTATCAACATTGCGCTGTGGAAAACCATCGAGTTTTCCACAGCAACATTTTGTTTTAATAATTTTACTAACAAAACAAATTATTTTTTATTTTATTCTATTTATTTGATAATCAATATATATAATTAATTTATTTCATACATTTTTACCTGATAAATCGGTTATATTAAAAGTTATCCACAGCCTGTTCAAATTACGTTTCATTAAATATTTGTAAAATTCTAATAGGTAGATTAACTTGCAGCCGATTTCAGAAGAACGCTAAAACGAACTACTCCCACTCCCTGGAAAAGAAAAAAATGACCTTGCCAATTTTTGGCACTGGAGTACTTTATTATGATTATTTTTAATTGATTGGAAATTTAAAAGAGCTATGGGAACATCTTTAATGTTAAAAAAATCGGAACTAAAAAACGAGAAAACGTTCACCTACGAGGAGGCACTTGCTGCAGCGACAACGTATTTCAACGGTGACACATTGGCCGCAAGCGTGTGGGTCAACAAGTATGCTTTAAAAGATTCGTTTGGTAAAATTTACGAAAAATCACCTGATGAAATGCATCGTAGAATCGCAAAAGAAATTGCGAGAATCGAATCGAAATACCCTAATCCTCTTTCAGAAGAGGAAATATATCAACTCTTAGCTGATTTCAAATTCATTGTTCCTCAGGGAAGTCCAATGGCTGGTATTGGTAACAATTACCAGGTTTCATCCCTTAGTAATTGTTTTGTTATTGGAATGGGCGCCGATTCTTATGGTGGCATTATAAGAACAGACGAAGAGCAGGTTCAACTAATGAAACGAAGAGGTGGGGTTGGACATGACCTGTCACATATACGTCCAAAAGGCAGTCCTGTTATGAATTCCGCTTTGTCATCTACTGGTATTGTTCCGTTTATGGAACGTTATTCGAATTCAACCAGGGAGGTTGCTCAAGACGGTCGTCGTGGCGCCTTAATGCTATCTGTTTCCAGTAAACACCCTGATGCTGAAGACTTTATTGATGCAAAATTGGAACAAGGAAAAGTTACCGGTGCGAATGTATCCGTTAGAATTGACGATAAATTTATGCGCGCTGTCATTTCAGGTAAAAAATATACCCAGCAATATCCCATAGAAAGTAAAAACCCAACCTTCACCAAAGAGGTGGACGCATCAAAATTATGGGACAAAATAATCTATAATGCCTGGAAATCTGCTGAACCTGGTGTTTTGTTTTGGGATACTATCATCAGGGAATCTGTGGCAGATTGCTATGCTGATTTAGGTTACAAAACCGTTTCAACTAATCCATGTGGCGAAATTCCTTTGTGCCCATACGACAGCTGCCGATTGCTGGCTATCAATCTATACAATTACGTTAAAAATCCTTTTACCCCAGAAGCCAGTTTTGATTTCCAATTATTTTCAAAGCACGTCCAGATTGCCCAAAGGATTATGGATGATATTATTGATTTAGAAATTGAGAAAATTGATGGAATTCTTGATAAGGTAGGTCGCGACCCTGAAGATGATACCATGAAATCGGTGGAACGTAACCTTTGGGAAAAAGTTAAAAAGACTTGTATAAATGGCCGTAGAACTGGGGTAGGAATTACCGCAGAAGGTGATATGCTGGCAGCTTTAGGATTGCGTTATGGTTCTGAGGAAGGTACCGCAAAATCAGTTGAAATTCATAAAACATTAGCCATTAATGCCTATAGAAGTTCTGTACATTTAGCAAGAGACCGTGGAAGTTTCCCTGTTTTTGACGCAGAAAGAGAAAAGAATAATCCATTTATAAATCGTTTACGTGAGGCTGATCCTTCATTGTACGAAGAAATGCTTGTTCACGGCCGTCGGAACATAGCGTTATTGACAATTGCTCCTACAGGGACTACGAGTCTGATGACTCAAACAACATCGGGGATAGAACCTGTATTCATGATTTCTTATACAAGAAGGAGAAAGGTGAATCCAAATGACCCTGAAGTGGAGGTCAATTTTATAGACGAAGTGGGAGATCACTGGGAAGAGTTCCACGTTTTCCATCACAAATTTTTAGACTGGCTTCAAATAAATGGCTATGATGTCGATAAAGTAAAAAAGTTACCCGCAGAAGAACTTGACAAAATCATTGAAACGAGTCCCTATTTCAGAGGCACCGCAAATGATGTAGATTGGGTTCAAAAGGTAAAAATGCAAGGTGCCATTCAAAAATGGGTAGATCATTCTATTTCCGTAACGGTGAATGTTCCTGAAGACACATCTGTGGACATGGTTCGTCAAATTTATTTAACTGCCTGGGAAGAAGGTTGTAAAGGTTGTACTATTTACAGAGACGGATCTCGTTCCGGGGTACTTATTTCTGATAAAAAAGATAGTTCCGCAGAAAATCCAGCTTCTTCCTTCCCAGAAACATCTTCACCCAAAAGACCTGCTATTCTTGATGCCAAAGTAGTGCGTTTTATGAATAACAATGAGCCCTGGATGGCTGTCATTGGGCTTCTACATAACAGGCCTTACGAAATTTTTACCGGTGCGGCCATTGATATTTTTAAATTCCCCGATTATGTAAATCAAGGTTGGGTTATTAAAGCGAAAGATGACCAGGGTAATAACAGATATGATTTTCAGTTTACCGATAAAGATGGTTATAAAATAACCATCGAAGGGTTATCGCGTTCTTTCAATAAAGAATTCTGGAATTATGCCAAGCTTATTTCTGGTGTGCTCAGACATGGAATGCCTTTACTCAATGTGGTTGATTTAATTTCCGGATTAACTGTGGAACAATCCTATATTAATACCTGGAAAAATGGAGTTATCAGATCATTGAAAGCATTTATCCCCGATGGTACTATTGCCTCTGAGGCTGAATGTCCTGAATGTTCAGATCCAAATGGATTAACTTTCAAAGAAGGTTGTCTTATTTGTAAAAGTTGCGGATTTTCAGAATGTAATTAATACGATCTTCTAATTTTCAAAATATATAAAAGCGTATTACCGCATAAAAGCTGTAATACGCTTTATTTTTTGAAGTTAAATAAATGCATTTTCATGCCAGCATGAGGACAATAGCTAGTATATTTGTGTCTTTAATTTATTTATCATAAGTGTAAAGGAATGTCAACCTATTCTAATTTCAACGGTCAAATAATGGAGGCTTCCGATGTGAAGCTTTCCGTGACAGATTTGAGTATCCTCAGAGGATATGGAATTTTTGATTATTTTCTGGTAAGGGAAAATATAGCGATGTTTTTGGATGATTATCTGGCTAGGTTTTATCGTTCAGCTGAAATTTTAGGTCTGCAAATTCCCATTGAAAAGGAGGAAATGGGCCGGCAGATTTATCAATTAGTAGCCGCAAATAATATGCCTGATGCAGGCATCAGATTGTTATTAACAGGAGGTTATTCTGCAGACGGATATACCCCATCAACACCCAATTTCATGATCCTGCAACATCCAGTTTCATGGGTACCTCCAAAAGACTATGAAAATGGCATTAAATTAATATCTCATTTATTTCAAAGAGAACTGCCAGAAGTAAAATCCATTAATTATTTAACCGGCATAAAGCATCAAAAAGAAATGATTTCTGCCGGTGCCGGTGAAATTTTATTCCATGACGGACAGTTTTGGAGAGAAACAGTGAGGGCGAATGTATTTTTCGTCATTGATAATGAAATTTTCACCCCTTCCGAAAAAATACTTAAGGGCATAACGAGAAAACAAATATTACATTTGGCCTCGAAATCATATAAAATAAATGAGACAGAGATTCCAATAGCCTATTTGGATAAAGCATCTGAAATTTTTATCACTTCTTCGACAAAAGGGGTACTTTCTGTAATTAATGTTGATGGTAAGATAATAGGTACGGGAAAACCTGGCCCCGTAACCACGGCATTACTGTCGGCTTGGGAAAAACATGTTCAGACCTATATTCATCATCAAACGAGCCAGTTAGTTAAATAAATCAAGATTTAATGATGTCCCTAACGAATCTGATAACGCAAGAGGACCTTTCCGGTATGGATAGATTTTACAGAATGAATCTGATAAATTCTATATCAGGCTTTAAACAACCCTTTTTAGTAGGAACCATTGATGGTAGAAACAGGACAAATCTGGGTTTATTTAACTCCTTAGTACATATTGGTGCGCAGCCCGCCAGATTAGGATTTTTCATCAGGCCACTAACTGTGCCCAGACATACCTACCATAATATTCTGGAGCGAAAATATTTTACCATAAATCTGGTTGCGGAGGAACATATTGATGCTTGCCATCAGGCTTCGGCTGACTATCCATGGGGCGTTTCGGAATTTGACAAGACAGGATTAACGCCTGTTTATTCTGAATCGCATATAGCACCTTACGTTGCACAATCCACTATAAGGCTTGGCATGCAGCTGGAAGAAGAACAGAAGTTAGCCTGTAATGGAAATATATTAATTGTTGGAAAGGTTATAGAGATATACCTTCCAGAAAACAGTATTTTACCCAACGGCAGTGTGGATATTATAGGTCAAAAAACGGCTGGTGTCATCGGTTTAGACACCTATTTTACTTCAGAAGTTAAAAAGGTGTTACCTTACGCAAGGCCACAATAAATAAAGAAACATTGTCAAAGGTTAGAAAAGTATTCATTTGTAGTTCCTGTGGAGCCCAGTCGCCAAAATGGACGGGCAAATGTCCCTCTTGTGGCGAATGGAATACCTACCAGGAGGAGGTACTTCAAAGAGACACTTCTGCCGAACCGGGAAGAAATGCCTGGAAAAATGGCACCCCACATGAAATACTCCCCCAACCTATTGCCCTTCCAGATATTCAGGCCAATGATACGCCCAGATTAGTGACGAGTGATGAAGAACTAAACAGAGTTCTTGGGGGAGGTATTGTCAGAGGTTCCCTGGTTCTTATTGGAGGTCAACCCGGTATTGGAAAATCAACGCTACTTCTTCAACTTGCCTTACAATTAAATGCTAAGGTCATTTATGTTTCCGGAGAGGAAAGTGAGGAACAGATAAAAATGAGGGCAGACCGCCTGGGTGGAAATCCTTCTCAATGCTATATACTAACCGAGACGAATGCGACGCGAATTTGCACCCTGGCCTTAGATTTTCAACCTGATTTAATTATTGCCGATTCCATTCAAACACTTTCTGTACCGTATTTAGATGCGATGCCTGGAAGTATTTCCCAGATAAGAGAATGCGCTGGTGAATTTCAAAGATTTGCAAAAAGTACGCATATACCCGTTTTCCTCATTGGACATATAACCAAAGATGGCACCCTGGCCGGACCAAAACTTTTAGAACATATTGTGGACACTGTCCTACAATTTGAAGGAGAACAACAATATACTTATCGCATACTCAGAACGTTAAAGAATAGATTTGGATCGACCGATGAGATGGGTATTTATGAAATGCAGGCAGGAGGATTACGCCAGGTCTCTAATCCATCAGAACTTTTACTCTCCCAGCACGAAGAAACATTAAGCGGTAGTGCAGTTGCTGCTACCCAGGAAGGCATGCGACCCATGCTCATTGAAACGCAGGCTTTAGTTTCGAAAGCAGTCTATGGTACACCTCAAAGGTCAGCAACTGGTTTCGATTTAAGGCGATTAAGTATGCTTCTGGCGGTTTTAGAAAAAAGAGGTGGACTACCCTTTGGACAACGCGACGTATTTTTAAATATCGCCGGAGGTATAAGAGTTGACGACCCAGGTATTGATTTAGCCATTGTAGCTGCCCTCATTTCTTCTCTTGAAGATGTCCCTATTCCCCAAAAAAGTTGTTTTGTTGGCGAGGTTGGACTTTCAGGCGAAATAAGAGCTGTTAACCGAATTGAACAAAGGATTCAGGAAGCTGACCGTTTGGGATTCGAAACCATTTATCTTTCTAAGTATAATTTAAAAGGACTTGATACCCAAAGGTTTGGCATCAGGATTCATTCCTTTGGAAGATTAGAAGAATTATACACCGTCCTTTTTACCTAATCCCTCACATCATAAAATACCATGAAAAAGGTTGAAATTCTCTCAGAAATGTTTCCCAAACCAACCCTTTTTTATGATGGTGTTTGCCAACTCTGTCATTTTTCAGTCCAGTGGATCATTAAACATGATAAACAAGGTATTTTTAGGTATGAAAATTTACAGTCAGAAGCTGGACAAGATTTAATAAAAAAAATACCAACATCCCTGCTCCTTTCTGAAAGTGTGATTTTAGTTCTGAATGGCCAGATTTATCTTTATTCCGATGCCTCGCTCATGGTATTTAAGCAATTGGGAGGAATATATGGCTTTCTTGGAAAAATAGGATTGCTGGTTCCTTTGTCCATTCGAAATGCCATTTATCGGTTTATTGCCAAAAACAGATATCAATGGTTTGGCAAAAGAGAAATCTGTGAACTTCCTCCAAACAGGGATGAAAATGTATTTAATAAATAGATTAACACACCTTATATTTAAATATATATTTGACAATCATTTTTTTTGTACCTCTGAAGTTTTAGTTATTTACTTTTTTTAAATAGCATAAACCCATTACACTATTCCGAAGCCTGACCAAAAGTAATACAATTATGATCGGGATCTAAAAGGGAAAATTCTATCTGTCCCCATGGCATTTTTTTCAAAGGCGCATTAGGATGAATGGCCACATTTCTCTCTAATAATTGGGCATATAAAAGGTCAATACTATCCGTTCGGATATAAATTTGTCCATCATTTAGCAATGGATCCAAATTTTTAAATTCGAAAAAGTGAATTTCAACAGCATCTTTTTTCAACAACAGATAATCGCCATAATCAGCTAATTCCATAAAGCCCAATTGTTCTATATAGTACTTTTTAGTCTGAGCCTTTACACGCATTGGTAGTTTAGGTATCACCGAGGTGAGCATGATGAATATTTTTAAGCCATTTTAAAATAAATATTTTCCAAAACAACAAGAACCTTTTTTTTAATACCCTGGATTTTGCTTTAAATTTGGATTAGCAATAATTTCCCGATTTGGAATGGGGAATACAGACCTAAAATCCTCTATATTTAAAACAGATTTAATCTTACGTTTTCTTGCCAAGTCAAAATATCTGTGCCCTTCAAAATTTAGTTCTGCCCTACGTTCATTTAATACAGCATGTATGAAATAGTCGGAGGTACTAACCTGATTAGGTGCTAAAACGGCTAAACCGCGCTTTTGCCTTAAAAAATTGAGGTCTGCCAACCCTTTTAGATTACCCAAAGCTTCCGCCCGAATCAGATACATTTCAGCAAATCGAACGATGTAAGCTGAATTATCTTTAGAGGCTTCCCCCCGATATTTTTGAGTCCGACCATCTGGTAATATGGTAACATCATTATTATCAGAAGAAAAATCAACCAGATTATTTCTAACATCTCCTACTCTGGAATTAAAAAATTCCTGTAAATTTTTAGCTGCCATATATCCCAATTCTGGTCTGATAGCGTCTTGCCTACTAAAGGTTGCGCCATTATAACCACTTCTGTTCTGGCTATCAAAAAGCAATTCAAAAACAGACTCAGAACTTAATTTTGAGCGATAAATATCCAGAAATTTTGCTGCATCCATTATTTGAAAATCACCAGAACTAATAACTTTGGTAGCATATTCTGCCGCCTTTTCGTTATCCGCTTTATACAAATAAATTCTTGCCAACAGGGCATTGACAGCATTTAGGTTCATAAAAGATTTATCCTTTACACTTTTATCCAACAAACCAGCCGCTTTGGTCATTTCTGAAATGATAAATTGATAGGTAGCCGAAACGGTTGCTCTGGAAGGTTGATCTTTAATTTCCTGCGGTGTTTGAACAAGAGGAATACCCGCACTGGAAGCCATATTCCAATGTTCCCCATAATATCTTAACAGATCGAAATGTGCCATAGCTCTAATGGCGCGTGCCTCACCCTCCAAATGATTTTTCTGTTTCGAATCTAAGTCCTCTATGGCAGGAAGATATTTTAATACCAGATTCGCGTTAGCAATCACCCGATAAATGGCAGTCCATACATTTTCAGAAATAACATTTGCCCCAGTAACCTCGCGATGTCCAATTTGGTCTAAGGAGAGGTTTTGATAGCCACCCGTTGTGGCATTATCTGTATGGCCTTCAGAGGTTAAAAGATAAGATTCTCCATAATAATCAGACTGTTGCAAGGCACTATAAAGGCCAATAACAGCGGCTTCAAGACTGGCACCATCCTTTATTGCGCCTTCTACATTTAAGTAATTAGGGGAGTTTTCATCCAAACAAGCTGGTAGAAAAGATAAAGAAAACAGGTTTATAAAAAATATAATTTTTTTCATTTTTTTAACATTAAAATTTTAAACTTAATCCCATTAAGAAAGTACGAGCTGAAGGATAGGCGCCATAATCGACGCCAGCCGTTCTGTCTGCAAGTCCCCCATTGGAAGAAACCTCTGGGTCAAATCCTTTATATGAGGTAAGTATCCATAGATTTTGAACTTCCGCATAAATTCTTACGGAACTGAATTTTCCAGGATTTGGCAAGGAGTATCCAGCATTGATATTTTGAATTCTAAAAAAGGAGGCATTTTCAACCATTTGCGAAGAATTGAGTCCCAGATTTAAATTTATGAAAGATGCTCTGCCATATTCCGCCTCATCTCCAGGTTTTTTCCATCTGTCCCGAACATTCAAGGTATTATTGGCATAGATGGAACTGAGTCCGCCGTCATTACTCCAGCCTAAATTTTCAGTGGTACCTCTGATTAGATTATACACCTGATTTCCCAAAGAAAAACGAGAAAATATACTAAAATCCAGGTTTTTCCATTTAAACACATTGGTAAGACCGCCATACAGATCAGGCATGGCCTTTCCTATGATTTGAGCGTCATCATAATCGATATTTCCATCTTCATTAAAATCTTCGAACTGAACATCTCCGGTTACGGGGTCAACGCCCAAATACTTCAAGCCAAGAAAGGAACCCACTGGATGACCAATCTGCAGGATATGGGTAGCCTCTAAATCGTCGTAAGCATTTAAATAAACGCCATCACTATTTAAACTTTTAATTTCATTATGAATCCAGGTAGCATTAAAATTCACATCCCAGGTAAATTTTTCTTTTTTAGCCAGGGATGCATTGATATTAAATTCCAATCCTACATTTTGAACCTCTCCACCATTTCTCGTTATGGAAGTAAAACCAGTTGTTGCAGGAATGAGGTCTTCACTCAATAAATTAGATTTCAACGAATTAAAAAATTCAAGGGAGCCCCCAATTTTTCCATCGGCCATTTCGTAATCTAACCCAATATTAAACATGCTATTGGTTTGCCAGGTAAGGTCAGGATCTGCTAAATTTCTAAGTTGGTAACCGGATCTTCCTGCATATCTTGACGCTGTATAAAAAGTAATATTTTGAAAATCGCCAATTTCCTGATCTCCGGTAAGTCCGGCACTCATTCTAATTTTGAAATCAGAAAAGACTTGTTTAAGGCCATTGAAAAATGGTTCTTTGCTTATCCTCCAGGCGACTGCACCAGAGGGAAAGAAACCAAATCTATTATTTTTCGAAAACCTGGAAGATCCATCTGCGCGCGAGGTGAAAGTAAATAAAAATCGATTTTTAATATCATAATTAATCCGGCTTAAAAAAGACAATAGCGCAAAGGAAGTTCCTTCAGAAGTGGCATTTATAATATTAGCAGCACTGGAAATACGCTCGAGGGCA
>Ga0114976_10000018_pt1 | contig 79670 bp, 77 predicted proteins | sample S_130805_EF_Meta_FD_87319 | JGI IMG/M metagenome (GOLD analysis project Ga0114976, IMG submission 87319) | Freshwater microbial communities from Lake Simoncouche, Canada to study carbon cycling - S_130805_EF_MetaG | ecosystem: Environmental > Aquatic > Freshwater > Lake | place: Lake... | reverse complement strand
TATAATTGATACTGAAGCAAATAGCACTTCAAATTCTGGTTCAGAAATATCGTCTAATTTTTTCACAGGTTTCATTTTCGAAGATTGAGAACCTCCTATCGTTTTTTCAAAATAAGCGTCTGAATAGGATACTAATCCCGCCGGAATCACTAAATTTTCAAAGGCACTTAATCCTACTTCTCCATCGGCAGCATTATTTAATAATCTCCGCTTTTCGTTCTCTTTTTTTATATATTCCACGATTGGATAACCACCGACCAATTTTTCCTGAACTTGATTGAATACATATTGTTCTATAGGCGAAGGATTGATTTCAAACATAATATATAGTGTATATCTATTTTTTATAGGTTCTCCTTATATCGTATTCTATTTCTATTTCGCGATGGGATTTCATATATTGAATGATATATTCAACTTGTTTCTCATCGCTAATTAACTCTGCTAAACATTTTTCTACGTATTTATACGTGAGCGGTGAGTATCCTTTTTTCTCATATATAGAAAGTTCTCCATCACTAATGCCGATTTTATTCTGCTGGATATTATTTGCCTTCATATAGGTGCAAATGCCTTCGGTCAATTTCGATTTATTTTCCCGCATGATTTTCGTCTTTTCATTCACGATCTTTAATTGGCTATCGATGATGACCCATTTCTTCACGCTTTCTATCAACTCAGTTCTCGAAACGAGCGATGATTTTCCTTGATCATTTTCAATAATATTATTCATGCCTTAAATAATATTATAAGTAGAGATGTTTACTTTTTGGTTCTACGAGTTCCGCGTGTTCCTCTCTTGGCTTTGCTCTTATTATTTTTCTTGGGCGCAGGAGCAGGGGCACCTGTATTGCCCTTTGGTGTATATTCCTTTTGAGCATCCTTCATTGCCTGGCCATATTTATAGGTTTCATCCTTCGCGTGGTTTCTCTTATAAACGCGCATTAAACATTCGTTCCACGTTTCAGTCATTATATATTGAACTATACAATATATAAAGAAAATACTCCTAAATTAACGTCTACGTGTGGAACGTCTTTTGTGTTTATGTTTATTAGAAAAATTACGTTTTTTACTGACTTTTTGTTGGGCGTATAAAAGTACAGCAGGAACAGCAACTGTTCCTAATGTGCTTCCGCCTTTCTGAAGAGACGCAGGGCTCAATGGTGCACCTCCGACTTGCCCATTTACGTCTGTCACAGATAAATTCGATCCTCCGCCACTTGTAACATGATTAACTGCAATTTGATTGCCGTTGCCAGCATGTTGGGAACCGATGCTGCCCCATGCTGCCTCGCCATGCCCAGTAGCGCCACCGCTTCCACCAATCATAGTTTTGCGATGTCTTCTTGAATGTCTTTTCGTTTGTTTTCTACCACGAGCCATAATGATCCTATATAATTAATCAATATTTTAATTGTCGAGATGACTAAAATATTTACGCTGGTTTAATAAACGTAATAAAAGAAATAATATGGCTAAAATAATAAAAATGAGAATGACGTTGTAAAAACAAATTAACCATAAATAAATATATAATTCGTTATAAACGATATGCACAAGAGGCCTAATGATTTCACGAATATCTTTTCTTGTATCTTCATTTTGAAAGAACTCTATGCATGTATCCCTGATATTTTTCATATGGTGTCTATTGAAACAGCATAGTTTTTTTCTTACGTTTTTACGTATTCGTTGTATTTTAGAAACATTTTTATGCGAAAAATATATTACGATGGAACAGATCTACGAAACGAACGATTCATTTCAATTTGATAAATTAACATTATCTAAACCTATACTTGTGTCGGGCGGCAATTACTTTATTCGTTGTTTAGTGAATAATTCGCCTTTGTATATCCAACCTCCTAAATGTAGCACAAAGCAAGGTATCGTTTTAGCAGGTAAACGATATTACACAGACCTTATGTTTACAAACCTAAATGAGGACTTCATACGTTGGATGGAGAATTTGGAAAATCATTGCCAACAGTTCATATTTAAAAATAGGGAAAAATGGTTTGATAGCGACATGGAAATACACGATATTGAAAATTATTTTACATCACCACTGAAGTTATATAAATCGGGAAAATATTATATTGCTAGATGCAATGTCGCTTCGGCTTTAGGAAAACCCACTCTAAAAATTTATGACGAAAATGAACAGGAGGTGGAATCAAAAACCCTCACAGATAAGACCAATATCATGACGATCTTAGAAATACAAGGCATAAAGTGCTCTTCGCGCAGTTTTCAGATTGAGTTAGAAGTAAAACAAATGATGGCATTAAAACCAAGTAACCTATTCGAAAAGTGTATTATCAGATCTAAAGCGCCTTTACAAGGAGAAGATAACGTGAAACCAGACAATAAAGAAATAGACGTTCCAAGTGATCCGACTTTAGCAATTATGGAAGAAGGAACAGGACAAGTTGGCGAAGCAGTAGAAGAAGAAAATGAAAAGGGAAAGGAGGAAGACATAGTAGATAATGAACCAGCGCCTGCTTTAGTTATATCTGAATCTTCAATAGAGGAAGCGCCGGCAACTGAGTCCGACAAGGCTTCCGAAACGGAGGAAGTTCTGCCAAAAATCGATACAACAATAGAATCGATGGAAGAGGTCACATTCGATTTAGAAGAATTGCCAGTCGAAGATTCTATACAATTAAAACGTCGCAATGATGTTTATTATGAAATGTATAGAGAAGCACGAAGAAAAGCAAAAGAGTCTAGAGATTTGGCATTGCTATCTTATTTAGAAGCAAAACGAATAAAGAACACATATATGCTCGATGACATAAAAGATAGCGACGAAAGTGATTTAGATATGGATGAAGAGGAGGATGACAATTCTTCGATCGAAGAAACGGACGAATCAAAATAGAGGCCAAGTATTTTAGCAAATTAAACAAAGAGTACAAATAATTTTATCCGCCGTTTATATAAACAGAATGTTTGAAGGCGTTATTAGTGCATTTAAGAAGTTTTTCACCAAAGATAAAACTTTATTCTTCATTTTACTTGTAGTGCTCCTTTGGGCTCTTTATATGTATTCAGGATCTAAGAGTTTCATGGTTGATCAAATGGAAACAGGTGCGTCAGGCGCTACTGCGCATGCTCCTGCTGCTAGTCCTGCCAAACCCGCTGCTCCTACTCAGACAGGTGGTTATGCCCTTCAACCCATCGCCAACCCCAGCGATTTATTACCCAAGGATCAAAATAGCCAATGGTCGTCTTTGAGTCCTGGCACCATGAACCAAGGTGATATCTTAATGCCAGATTTATTGCAAGCCGGATACCATATTGGTTTAGATACAATTGGCCAAACTCTTCGCAACCCCAACCTTCAATTACGTTCTGATCCTATCATCTCCAAGGCGGATATTGGACCTTGGAACCAAAGCACAATCGAGCCAGATTATGGACGCGTGCCCCTTGAATTAGGAAACAAATAAATAAAATAAATAGTCATAACATAATTATTTATTTTAGGCAATAATCAACTCAGTTGAGCAGAACTAAAATAGTTTAGTAATATATAGAATACATGAACTGGTTAATCACTATATTTATTGCGCTTTTATTTTTTGTATTGTCGCCCAATGTTCTATTGCGTCTTCCTAAAAAGGGTAGCAAATATTTAGTCGCTGGAACACATGCTTTGGTATTTGCTATTGTTTGGCACTTCTCCAATCATTTTATTTGGAAGTCATGTGAGGGTCTAGACAATAAAAAGGCTGCTACTAATCCTGTGACCGTTAAGAAGGGTGCTACTAATCCTGCGACTGCTGCTGCTCCTGCGACCGCTAAGAAGGTTGATACTAAGCCTGCGACCGCTACTAAGCCTGCGACCGCAGCCAAAGGACCTGTGTCTAAGCAATTGTTAGACGGTAAATCCAAATTAGTTAATGCTAACGCGGTCGTAAAGGTCAAAAGGAGCAAACTCGATGCAGCAAAAAAAAATTTAGCCGCCATTAAGGCAAAGGCTCCTGCGACAAAGGCTCCTGCGACAAAGGCTCCTGCGACAAAGGCTCTTTCGACCACGACAAAGGCTCCTTCGACCACGGCTTCTGGAAAAAAATCTGGTTTCACAACCATGTGGAGCACATATGAAGGATTTCAAGAAGGATTAGATGACGCTCAGGCTGCAGTCGATGCTGCACAAGCAGAACTTGATGCCGCGACTGCCGCAGCGACTGCTGCAGAAACCGAATTAAAAACATTAAATGCCGAGGCCGCTTCTCGTGGCGAAGCCACATTATCCGATGCAGATTTGGCTAGTTTACAATCAGAAGGTAGAGATTCAGATTCTGTGAGCGCAGAAGATCAAGCCTCCATTGACGCATTAAATAAGCAATTTGGTATATCTGGATTCTCTAATATACAAGGTTTCACGAACATGTACAGTTTATTGAAATATAGTTTCTATTAAGTCCTGATATAATGAAAACATTTAGACAAATATGTTTTTATTATATATAAAATGAATTGGGTTGTCACAATTTATACCGCTTTGCTCTTCTTCGTCTTAACTCCTGCTATTCTCCTTCGTTTACCCTCCAATGGCAGCAAATACACCGTCGCTGCCGTCCACGCTATTGTCTTTGCGTTAGTGTGGCACTTCACCCACAAATTTGTGTGGCGCGCCTCCATGGGTTTAACTGCCCCCGCCGCTAAAGTGATTGTTAAGGAAGGTGTGCCCAACCCTATGGCTCACCCTTAATAATTTTACACCTTTTATCATTTAGAAAAAACAAAATACATCGTATTTACATCAAATGGATAAATACGATGTTTTAGGATATTTCATGATCGGATTTGTATTATTCGTGTGCTTCCATTCAGATTAAAGTTCTTTAAAAATATTCTGTCATGATAAGCAACCGGCGAGGCTGTCGATAGATTATAATAAATATATTCATTTAATATATATTATGGCTGAAGTTAGCAAAAAAAAGTATAAGGTTAAAGTAGATGTATATGTACCCCACGAAGAGAATGGAGAAAACATAGAGGGTGGAAAATGGGTGCCCGCTATAATAGAAAGGCGTAATGATGATGGTTCATATGACGTTATTATTTCAGACACGAATGATTTGATAAAACAAGTCGACGCAACGAGATTGCGTCGGAATCCAAAAGGCTTGACAGACAGTCAACTGGAACGGGAATCATTACAAGCCGAAAAAAGGAATCTTTTATACCAGATTGGCGCCATCAACCATAGGTGGAACGAATCTACACCCAGTGGACTTGCAAACATCGAAAATTACGATTTGATGCTAGAACGATTAAAGGAAATAAATGTTCTTTTGCCTAAAATTGAAGGAGGAAAAAAACGTAAATCGCTGCGTAAAAAGAGTAAAAGACTAAAAAGTCAAGAAGAAAATATAAACCAACGAAGAATTGAATAACAGGATTTTCCCGACTCAATCTTAATAATTTTAATACAAATTTATAAAATACATCGTATCTATATAGATGGATAAATACGATGTTTTAGGATATTTCATGATCGGATTTGTATTATTCGTGTGTGGATATATCTATTTTTCCAATAACGATTCCTTTCAATTAAAATGTATCGTATCCGACGTAGATGGCAACAAATATTGCGTGCGAGACAGAGAAAAAATAAAACAGGCAGCCGATTTATTAGCGCGCGTCACTGAAAAATGCAAGCAATTGGTTCATTATGTGGGAGATAAATATCCAGATGACGAAAATGTAAAACGATTAGTGAGTGGGTTCAATCCTAAGAAAGTGATGGAAACTTTGCCCACAAGCACATATACTGCGTATAGCGAAAACAAGGGCGAAAAGATTGCTTTCTGTTTAAACAAGGAAAAACAAGATAATAATAATTTGATCGATGAGAACACATTGACATTTGTTTCGATTCATGAATTAGCCCATGTGATGACAAAATCAATTGGACATAAGAGTGATTTCTGGCAGAATTTCAAGTTCCTTTTAGAGAACGCAAAAGCCGCCGGAATCCATAATCCCGTGGATTATAAAAAAGAACCTCGTGAATATTGCGGAATGAAAATTCATGATAATCCTTATTATGATGCATAGACAACTTAAATTCGAAGCGCGTGTCTAGCATAATATGTCATAGGGTGTTGATAGTTTATTTCTATCCGCTTATTATGATTTGGCATTGACACGGTGATCGTATTATTATTTACAATAATACTATCTACAACGAGAAAGACGAGCAGAAAGATTGTTAGGAAGTTCATTTTATTTCGAATTAATATAAACCTTTACGTCTATTCAATTTTTATAATAACGCCAAATCGTTACATAAATTAGCACAATTTGGAGAACCTAACCCCGTCGGGATATCCCAATTTAAAGAAGTATTATATGTTGTTAATGACGTAGAAACACCCCCAACTGAACCTTCATTTGAGCCGACCGTTATATCGTTAAAATCTGTTTTATATTTAGGGCCTGGGTAAATGACTTTATATAAATAATTTTGAATATTATTCGCAGGCGTTGTTGTATTGGAATACACAGTTGTTAGAGCAGACTTCCCTGTATTAAATCTCATCTGATTGGCCAAGGATAACATCGCCGCAAAGATAGGAGTTGCTACAGATGTCCCACCAACTCCTATCCACGATCCATTATAAACGGAATATACACATGAATTGCTATTTGCAATTAAACTCACATCAGGGGTGACTCTGTATTTGCGTTGAATAGTAGAAATATTCGATTGGTATCCTGGCTGCTCGAACATGCTGGAATAACCACAACCCGCTCCTGGCCATGCAAATTCGGTTCTCGGCGTTGAGGATTGCGGAGTCCATAATAATGTGGTCCCACCAACGGATATACAATTCGATAATGTAGAAGGCCACGTTACATAATTATTATCCCCGCTTGCCGCGCAATAACTAATAGACGCATTCGCAAAGCATTTATTAAATGTGGTTAAACTTGGATCTTCGCCACATCCCCAAGACATGGATATAACATCCGCCTTTAATATATTCGACGCATAATCTACCGCAGCAGTAAGATCTTCTAATGTATTGGATTTTGCCTCTACCACCCATATATTCGCGTTGGGATTTATGGTACATACCATTTGTACATCCAAACATTCTTCTTGTGCCCAACTTTCGTTAAAAGTTGCTCCAGGCATGGTATAGACATTTACTGTCGGTGGGGTTGAATTTGGCCCAAAATTTATACTGTTTTGCCAATAAGTCTTGAGATCCTTTAATAATCCTCGATATGAATATGCGATCACAATGGCAATTTTTATTTTTTTTGTACTAGCATTTTTTGGGATAACGGGTTGAACGTTATATAAACTTAATAATTGAGAGCCATTAAAGTATTGCGGAGGAAAAGAAGGATTAATTATTGATTTCGGAATTGCAGCCGAGGGGCTACAATGTAAACTATATAACACGCTAGCCCTCTTCTGGTTCTTAGCATTCTTTTTCTTGCTAAAATCGCACATTTTAAACGAAATCATGATCAATGTCTTTATACAATATGCAAATGTTTTTACTTATCAAAAATTCATACGCATTCTATTCCTATGTTGAATTTGCGAGCGCGTTGTTTTTGCTACATAATTCGCGATGTTTCTATTAAAATAATACGCGCTACTTATGTCAGTTACTGACATAAGCGGCACCTGCACAAATCCGTTATTTTTCATACTAATACAAACGTTTCTATAAAGATCTCGAATCTCTATATTGTGATGACTATCTCTTAAACATTCGATAAACAAATCTGAAAATGCACCCACATACTCTTGTGAAATATCATTAAACGAATCTGCGCTAGTTTGTGTGTCTTTACATCCACTCATTAAAAAAACGTTAGGGTTTGCAAAAGCATCGTCCTCGTTTTTAATAATATTATAACTCGAATCCTTTACATATTCGATGGACCACGGTAGATCACAAATCGTTCCGCTGTGACAACTATCGAAGATCAAAATCGCGCGGCATTTTATTTGTTTTATTATATTGGTTATTTCAAAATCCGTAATATACCCTTTTGTGTCATAATCAATCGGAATAATAATCTCTTTCATTTTCTTCGCAGATCCGCGTATCGAGTTCTGAATTTGAGAACCGTGACCACTATAATGGATCCATATTTCGTCTAGATTCACACTCTCTCTTGCTAAATCAATCAACCGGTTTATAATATTTTCATGCGTGGGTTGCGTGGACGCATTGTCATTGTCGTCTCGGAGCATAATGATATTCGATTTATCATAATTATATGCATCGATAATCATATTATGCACGTTTACAATATCATCGATGCAGCCATTTAATGTGACTGTCGGCATAGATACATAATTGATTCCAATGAGAAGAGCTTTTTTCATATAGAATGCCTATATACTATATTATATTACGATCAATGCAGTAAAAACTTAACATAGGAACGCATATTTGTACTCAATAGATATAAAACTGTGATACACTATAATCCGCATTTTAATATCAATGCAAAATGTATAGGTGATTTTATATATGGAACAATCGAATATTATTTATAAAATTTGTTTATTAAATTCAGACGGTGACGTTTATAGTATGATTGTTTTCAAAGGAAGCGATAATCCGCCTGAAAATTTAAGTGAAATATTTAGCGAAGATGATGTTATATTGATAAACTCCGGGCAAATCAATGTCGTATATTCGAAACAGCAAATTCATAAAGACGATTCGATACGTATTATTAAAAAGAAAATCTTATATGAATTCAAACAACTAGCCTTATCGTATGAAGAAATCTATTTATTTGCTATTAAACTAGATCGGCTTCATCTACTCAAAACCTATCAGGAAATAACGAAAAACGAACAACGCGAATTTACAAAAGATATGGTGGGCCAATTATTGTCGAATTTACAGATTCGAAATATGGATACGTTGGAAGCCTTTGAAAAAGTAGAAAGGACCACGTTTTCATATCATGATTTTATGAAAGAGTTCTCCGAAAAAGATGGTAATTATAATATTCCCATTCCTCTTGGCAGGAAATTCATATCGTATCGCGATTTATTATTTTCAGGAAATCCTTTCCATATTCTACGGTCGGGCAAGCCCGCATTTGAACAGAACTTGGATAATAATTTGGCAGTCTTTGATAATCACGTGCTTTTAAATTATGGTGATATAAATGATAAAATTTACCTTTGCTCTGCGAAAGAAGTATTGGAATTCGCCATTAAAGAGAACATTGATGAAGAGTACGTCGTTCAGTTATATTATCCGTTTTTAGATAAAAAGGAGATCGTTAATCAGCAATTATTATTAGAAAGCAGTGAAGAACTTATCGACGATACAAAAAAACTATTAAAGGATAAAACTGCCAAGTTATATGAGATCGTAGATACCTTTTATAATATTTATGCAAATCGAGGCGAACATGAACTTCCTTATCGAGAACAAGGCGTCAAATCATTCGGTGTCACTTTGCGCGCAGAATTCCCAGTTATTTTGCCATTGGAAATCATTTTTAAACAACTACATGCATCTAGAGAAATGCCATATATCAAATATAACCCAGGAATCCGGCGCGAACATATCTATCGTTTATATTCTACAAAACGAACCAAGAATGGTAAAAAAATACCGTTTTTAAGTAGAGGCGTTATTAATTCGTTATCAAAACAGAGCGGAAAAAGCAGGCAACTATCAATCTATGTGCAGCATATTCATAATGAGACAAATGTAAACATGTTTTTGAATTTTAACTTAAATGGTCACGTAGAATTACGGTCAGAATTAAACACGCCAATCAGAATCGAAGAAATAGAACAAATTATATTAGACGTGATTAACCCGATCATTCAGCGCGTCAATGGATTATTGGAACCAGTCGGATATAAAGTAGATTTATTTACATCTTTAAAAGATGACTTGGTAGACATATCTGATATCAAATATGTTTGTAGTATACCTTATGAAAAGCAAATCGTTTTGAATGATTATACTAACCTATTATCTTGCGCGTTTGATGTGATTCATAAAGATATTGGCAAGGGGGCGGAATTGTTATTTAAACGCGTCGAGAATTATAGGAAAATGGACGCTATGGCAGCAATGATCACGAGAACATGGACAAAGACCAATAATGAACGCGCGGTTATTGAGGCATTAATAGAGAACTTTTCTTTAAGTGAAGACGAAGCGCTTGCAAATGTGGTGAAGTTTTTAAATGAACACACACAATTTCAGGGGAAACTCGTAAACAAATCCAAGGATGTATCAGAAAATCCTGGGTTCCCTGTGTTCATTACTACTATTCCAGTTGAAAACCTCCTGGTCATTGAAGTCAGTGAAATAAACGCACTCGAATATATCGAAATATTGCATGTTTATTTGGATTCCTTTTTAAGAATAACTCAGACGCCCGAGACATTGTATATGCCCAGAGACAAAATCATGCAAATGTCAAGCAAGGTTAAAAACGTAACCGATGTTACTCACGTGGAAGATGTTATTGTTCCAAAGGTCAATGTTATGGCGCCGATTCAATCTAAATTTATAGAAGAAGAAACCGTAGATGAAGAGAATGTAGATGAATTGGAAGAAGGAGGCATATTATTTGACGAGGAAGATGATGAAGATGGTGGAATTCTCTTCGAAGAAGATGATGACGAAGATGAAGATGAAGAAAACATGGACGGTGGATCCATACAAACTGGCGGCGCCCCTAAAATAAACTTCTTTAAGAAGATGAAAGAAAGAGAACCCACACTTTTCTATTCTAAAAAAACAGGCAATTATAACGCCTATACCAGATCTTGTCCTAAGAATTATAATCGTCAACCTGTCATCTTAAGTGATGAAGAAAAGCGAAAGATCGATTCTGAATATCCAGGCTCTTATGAGGTTGCCCTCCCCTATGGAACAAACCCGAATAAGAAATTTTGGTATATCTGCCCTAGATATTGGTGTTTAAAAACAAACTCCCCGATGACCAAAGAACAAGTAGATAATAACGAATGTGGTGGTGGGAAAATAATATCAGAAGAAAAGGGAAATACTAAGGGTCCCGAAGAAGGGCATTTTATATACGAATTTACGGATAAAAAAGAACATATAGATAAAGATGGCAATTATCGTCAACATCGTCCAGGATTTCTAGGTAAAGATAAGCATCCGACGAGTTGTTTGCCATGCTGTTTTAAAAATATGAATTCTGAGCATCAGATCACCCGTCGTAAAGAGTGTGGCGTTCAGGATGGGGACCTAAACGGAAATGATCCGGCATTAATATCGCGCCTTATTCGATCCAATTTGGCCAAGAAAGATGAAGATGAAGAAAAACAGGGAGACGGAGAGGAAGAGGAAGAAGCAGGCGGAGAACCAAAAGAGAAAAAGCCCAGAAAGAAAAAGGAATCGAAGAAATCACTTTCCGACGCGGAGCAAATTGTAAACGTATCCTATATCATAAATATGGAAAAACCCGTGATACCGCAACATCGCTGGGGGTTTTTACCGCTGGCCGTTGAATTGTTTTTACATACAGATATTTCCAAATCGGTAGATAAACGCAACGTTTCTGTAGTAAAAAAGAATGAAGCACCTCTTTTACGATATGGCGTCGAACTATCACACCATCAATCGTTTATTGCATGTATAGCAGACGTTTTTACGTTTTTTAATAATGAGCCTGTGCCGTCAATCGATCAGATGCGTAACAAAATCGCAGACGCTTTAACACTCGATATTTTTTTAAGGGCGCAAAATGGCACTCTCGTGTCAACATTTCAACCCAAAAAAAGAGATGTTACGGACACTGAAACAGAAGAATATAAAGACCAACAGTTCTATAAGAGTTTCAGCGATCTCGGAAACGATTCACAGCGTAACTTTTTAAAGGATACCATCGCTGCATATAAGAATTTTATAAAATATATCCGCAATAAAGATTCTTTTATTGATTATACATACTTATGGGATATCATCACGTCAGGCGAAACAGTATTTAAGCAAAAAATAAACTTAATCATTATGGAAATCGTAGATAATGATAATACGGAGAACATTAATCTCGTTTGTCCAACCAATTCTAAAAACGATAACGTATATGATTTAAAAAACGATACCTTAATCTTATTAAAACAAAACGATTTTTATCAACCTATCTATAAATACGGTGTCACTGCAAATAATAAAGTAAACAATACAACAAATGTAGCCATGAAAGTACTTAATCGATCAAATTCACCAAGATCCCTTATTGAAGTGATCCAATCCATTAAAAAGAACACGGGTAAATATTGTAAAAGTTATCCCAGTAAACCCAATGTCTATAAATATAAAGAGAACCTTCCCGCCAAAACAATTTATGATACTTTATCCGCACATAATTATATTATTCAAAGTCAGGTCATGAATTATCGCGGGAAAATCATAGCATTCATGGTATTAGAACAAAAAGATGCCACGAATCCTATTTATGTCCCTTGTTATCCAAGCGGTTCTCTCCCAAATGTTCCAATCATTTATACCGACGATTTAAAATGGAATAGTTATGAAGACACGCGAGATAAATTACTTTTAATAAGTGCGATCACGGATGGAAAAATATTGTCAAAACCTATTCGTAAAGTCATTGAAGATGAATTGATCGTAGGAATACTCACCGAAACAAACCAGTTCATTCAGATTTTTCCCTATGAGCAAAACATTATTCAGGACGACATTAAAGAAGAACATGTATCTAATTATAAAGATAACTTGTATTACGACGCCGATAAAACATTGGCATTGTCGAGCGAACCCGATATGGCTAGAATTAAAACTGTGCAAAAGATCACATTGGAAACGCAGTTTTATAATTCATTCCGAAGTAAAATCCGTATCCTATTAAACGATTATATGAATAAGGATGTTCGCGAAAAAGTAGAAGAAATTATTAAGAGTTCCGAATTGTATCGAATCAAAATAAAGAAATTAGCGCTACTTCTCAAATATTTATTGCGTAACTATGTTTCCTTTGAAGAAATAAGCGAAGAAACCCTTATGACGTTGTATAAAACATCCGCCATTGATCAGGGGAAAAAGAACTATTGTCTATCTAAGAAAAATAAGTTGTGCTTGCCCAAAACGCATTTAGTGAGCGGTTCCGAAAATGAAACTGTCTATTTCGGTAGAATCGCGGATGAATTGCTTCGGTATAATCGCATTCGTATCTTTATGCTCGAACCCAAGAAATATTTGAATATATCCAATGTAGATTATAAAGTGAATGACGACGAAGTGATTCTTTTGCAATCGGTTCTCTTTGGGGATTATTTTAATAACCTCGTCGAATTCCACATGAACGATTATATACAAAACATAAATTATGATGCAGCGAACCCGGAGAAAACCCAATATGTATCCAATAAAGTTGCATTAAATGAACAGAACGCTCTCAATATTAAAACAACGGATATTCAAGAATTTAACGCCGAATGTATTAATAAAACGGGAGAGGTTCTCGAAATTGGAAATAAAAACTGGAAATCTATGTTTCCTCCAGAGACAAAAGAGACGTTTTTAAACACTGGACCCCTATGTAGTTTTTATATCATAAAATACATACTAAAAGAAAAGTCGGGATTGGATGAGTCGGTCGAATCAATTAAAAATTATTTATTAGAAGCCTATAAAACCTATTTGTCGAGTTATACGCAACAAATATTTAATGTGTTAAAAGATCAAGGCAAAATTAGTATGATCAAAAAAATAGAGAAAAAAACAATCGAGTTTGACACGATGATTATAAGCGAGGATTATTGCTTAACGACATTGGATCTTTGGTTACTCGCAACCAAACTCAATCTACCTATTGTTCTCATTGCACAAGATAAACACACCAATTTAGTGCGTAACCTGGATTGGCTTTTGTTAGGAGGAAATCCTGATGTAGATAGTTATTATTTTGTGCGGTGTTCGGGAAAGAAGTTATTGGATTCTGAGTGCGAAACGTATAGTATGATTCTACCGCCTATTCAGTTGAATGCTCTCGTGGGTTATTCAGAAATGAAATTGGCGCCTGATCATTTTACACATCTACAGATGTTTGATGACTTCATACAAAACTATAATCGAATCAAGATCAAAATGACAGCACCTGCTCCATAAAAAATTGATCTATTGTGGTCTATTTCAAATATATAGTAGATTTGAAATGGACAAACCAAAGAGAACGTATAGAAAACGATGCAGTGGCGGTCTTCCTGCATGCAAAAATTATGTGGGTGATTATAAGGATGTCGATGACGTTGGATGCTGTGAACAATGTGATAAATATGTAGATGAAAATCCTTATGATCCTTATTGGGAACAGATGGAGCAACAGTTTGAAGATTCGAAAGAATATGAAGAACTTGAGAAGAATAATTTGTTGGAAGATCATGACGCATATGAAAAAGCATTTGAAAAATATCAGGCCACTTATGAATCTTGGCCCGTCATGAGAAGACGGATGGCTCAACGTGCTAAATTGCGTACATAGGTTTATTATAAAATTGTTGACTCTATGATAACATAAAAATGATGGCATCATATTAGGTTGCGCTTATCGGGAATCGAACCCGAGGGTCTTGCTTGGAAGGCAAGTATGTTACCATTACATCATAAGCGCTTTTTCCGGGTTACCTGGATCGAACAGGTGACATTTTGATATCAATAAACTACTACAGTCAAACGCTCTACCAACTGAGCTAAACCCGGTTGTGAGAAAAAATGGTTTTCTCACACTGTATCTACCCTTAGTTTTTTAAATGGTTTTATTCCATAATCTTAAAACCCAATATCATAATTATCGTCACAAGGGCCCATGTCTACTGGCTTGATCGCCGATAAGTTATTACGAATCTCAATATTTTTCTTTGAGCACGCATCGCCTTCATCCTCCATATTTCCAAACAACTTCTCGATCTCTTCTTTATCAACCGTTGTGTCCACCTCCATATCCTCCAATGTCTTCATCTGCTCCATGTCCAATAACAATTGGAAGCAGCCGGTGCCGAAAATGCCCATCTGACCCATCATGACATTGGCCGAGACACCACGCATATGATCAAACTCTGCATGTCTGGATGCATTCAGCAATACTTCAGTGTGTACCTCAAACGTAGACTTGGAGATCGGACCAATATCGTCATTCAAAATGCCGGATCTAAATATAGATACCATATCCTTCGTCGACGTCATTCGATCGCATAACAAACTCAAATGGTGGTAATTGATATATACACCACTGAAGTCCATGACCTCAAATAACTCATTATAAATGACTTGTCTGGCTGCTTCAATGCCTAGAACATCGAAAATTTCCTTGATATCATTACTATAGGTTCGAGCGGCATCAATGAAATCGAAGGCTAACACGCTCATCAAATTCGATCCGGTGGTATCTAGGACCCAAATATCCTTTTGAGAATACTTGCCTTCATCCTTGACCACCGCATTCTGGACCTTTCTAGGAATCACATTCTTGATTCCATTTAAGCCACGAAGCACAATATTATTCAAAAGCGACTCTTGGAAATTGCGCAACATATAGATTTCGTCGGATTGATCAAGGGTGTCCGGGATACCCTTCTGTTTCTTACTCTTATTGAAAATGCTACTATTGAGGCGAATGCGAAAGACCAGATTACTAGCATTATAATCAGAATAAACGCATGTCATGTCATTTCCGTGGCTATTTGTGATGGCAAAATGAATATCGTCCATGGTAATGTTTTTATCGATCAAGGATTCAGCATCGATTTCTAAGCGGACGATCCACTTGGACTTTTGCGTTGATGCATCGGCGCCCTTCTCCATGCAATCCTCAATCATCTTCTCGAATTCATAAAACTGGTCGATGAGCAACCTATCTTCCTGAATCGTGGTTGCTTGATCATTGGGATCGAAGGATATCTGTACGGATTTAATCACGTCAATCAAACGCGTGTGCTCCAACATATTCGCAAATTGAACTGCTTTGTCCTTCTCCGTTTCATCAAGAGGCTTCAAATGAACCGTGAGCGAAGGATTCTTAGGATTTTTGGTGAGACGCAAGATCTCCTCAATTCTTGGCACACCACGAGTCACATTCGATTTGGATGCGACGCCTGCCAAGTGAAATGTATTCAAAGTCAACTGTGTGGTCGGTTCGCCAATCGATTGACCAGCGATCACGCCCACCATCTCTCCTGGATGAACGATAGCCTGCTTATACTTCAAAAGCACAGTCTCCAATAGTAGAATGATGGCCTTTCTATGAAATCTCTTATTTACAAGCAGATCTTTGGGGTTCAAGTAGAAGTAGTAAAGGATTTCAAACAACGACTTGGGTTGAACGAAATGCAAGCGGTTCAACTTCTGGAAGTATTCCTCGATCAAATCGAATGCCTCGAGAGGAGTAATATCTACGATCGAATTTCCGCTCAAACTAAGTTGGCCTTGAATATTCGCAATGATGTTTTGGAAAGCCACTGGATTTTTTACCGAATTCTCGCTCTTATTGCGGAACACAGACTCCACCACATTCTTTCTGGCATCAATCATTTTCTCGATATACTTCTGACACTTCGCCTTAGTATCTACACGTTGCTTCTTCAAACGTGTGATCGTGCCCTTAGAATAAACATTTAATAAATCATTATGAACATCGTTTACGCCAACAATATCATAGTGAAGATAAATATCCTCCGTGCTCATGCCAGTCAATGGGATCACTTGATTCTCCGAGCGCGTGGAATCGAAACCGTCATCTCCATAAGCGAATTGAATAATTTTGTCTTTATTATTACGCACTGTCATATCATACTTAACTATCAAGTCTTCAAGGCCCTTGATCAACCTTCTTTGAATATAACCTGTTTGTGAGGTTTTTACCGCAGTATCAATCAAACCAATACGACCACCCATGGCATGGAAGAAGAGTTCTGGTGCGGTCAACCCGGAAATATAAGAATTCTCGATGAAACCACGCGCATTTGGCGAATCATCGAACTTTGAAAAGTGGGGAAGTGTACGACTATCGAATCCATAGGGAATGCGTTTGCCGTCTACGTTCGTTTGCCCCAAACAAGAAATCATCTGTGAAATATTGATAGGAGTTCCCTTCGAACCCGAGTTCACAATCATAACGAAACGATTGCCCTTGCTTAATGATTTACGACCGATCTTGCCCGATTCGTTCGTGGCCTCGTTCAAAATATTATTGACGTTGTTCTCAAATTGAGCCATATTCGTGGCTGCCGTATTATTCTCAAATATACCAAGATGCACCTTCTCAATGAGGGACTGCACCTCCTGCTTTTGCTTTGCAATGACCTTAATGATACGATCCTGTGTTGTAGGATCAGCAATCAAATCGCTAATTCCGACACTAAATGAACTCGTCTTCATATATTCCGTGATCACGTTTTGTAAATCATCGATAAAGTTCGATGCCTGCATATTACCAAAATCATTCCAAATGCGATGAACCAGGCCCTTTGTTGTGCCACCCAGTACCGACTTTTCCATCTGTCCGCGAATATATTTTCCATCGCGGATTTCCAATACGTTGTTGGACAATTTGTCATCCTCCTCGCCCTCCTCAAACAAATTGGTCTTATACTTCATTGTTAGGGGGGGTAGAATTTGAGAAAGGATATCAAAGTTTGTAACATTTTCTCCCTTCTCCCTTAGAGCCTGCACATCTACCTTCTGAAACATCATAAGAAGGTTCATCGCGTCCCGCGGAGTAAAGGATTGATTCGGTCTCGTGAATCGGTACGATCCAAGAAGAGAATCCTGATAAATACCAATAATTGGTGAGTTTCCCGCAGGACTAATCATCTGATATGGGATCGCGGCCAAATGCTTTAACTCCGTCTCAGCCATAATATTTTGTGGCATATGCATATTCATCTCATCACCATCAAAATCAGCATTATAAGGCTTCGTGTCGCCAACATTCATGCGAAAGGTATCGCCCTTCTTCATGATTTTTACGATATGACACATCATTGACATTCTATGCAAACTAGGCTGTCTATTAAATAGAACCGCATCACCATCCATCATGTGACGATGAACAGTGTCACCATTTTCAAGTCGGATAGAAAGACGATCTACATAACGCAAGGATATATTCTCGCCATTCTTTCGCTCCAAAATCTTGGCACCAGGATATTCATCCGGGCCATTCTGGATAAGTTTCATCAAGAAGTCGCGGTTTCTATCATTTACCTTGATTGGCTTCGTAATATTTTTGGCAATCTTCAGTGGAACACCTAATTGCCTGATCGACAAGTTGGGATCACCAGTGATGACGGAACGTGCGCTAAAATCCACGCGCTTGCCCATCAAATTACCGCGAATACGTCCATTCTTACTATTCAAACGCCCCATGATACATTGAAGAGGTCTACCTGAACGCTGAGCCATTGGAACCGCGCCCTTGACTTTGTTATTTACGATCATGGCGATGAAATATTGGAGGACCGTCGTGAGACCCTCGATCACATTGGCAGATGCGCCATTTGCAATCTTATCGCTAAGATCCTTATTGGTCTTAATGATATTGCTATAAATATGCGTCAAATCGTCTTCGCTTCTCTGTTGAGCATCATGCTTCACGGAAGGGCGAACAGCGGGTGGGGGAACAGCCAATACTTGACACACCATCCAATCCGGTCTTGACCAAATAGGACTGAATCCCATAAACGTAATGTCTTCGTCCGATATTCGTTTAAAGATTTTCAATACGATCTCAGGAGTCAAACGCATATTTATTTTCTTATTATCGTCATCAGACCCTGTATCAATATTATCCCAGATTGCATAAAGCGATGCCATTTCCGCCAACTTAATCTTATCTGGTTGCTTGCAGCCACAACCATCTTCGATAGATTCGCCGCATCTCTTGATTCTGGATGATGCGTTCGTAACATAGTTCCATCGATCTTCAGAAGACATGGTCAAAATATGTTTATGTTGGTTTTTGTTGATGAGAATCTTACTGCACTTGAAGCAAACGCACTTGCAAATCTTCATAATCTCCTTGATATGTTGAATATAGAACACGGGTCTTGCCAATTCAATGTGGCCAAAATAACCTGGCGTGTCAATATACGTAAACCCATCCGTCGGACAAATGATTCCAGGCTCCAAAACGCCCATTCTTGGATCAAATAATCCTCCAACCACTGGTTTATTATTTATGTACGTGTCACGAGAAGTGACTTCTACGACCGAGTTTTTTCTAATTTCCTCAGGAGACAACATACTAAATTGCACACCAATAATTTTGGAAGCGGGTTTATGTTCATTCATCTTATTCTTTTGCATCGACATTCGTTTTACCTAATAATATACTGTTCACATTTTTATATAGTTAAATTCAATTTTTCTTAATTCGTGAAATTAATGAACCCCGTAAAAAATTGAATAATCTGGAATTAATAGTTTCATTCCAAACCACTTAGTTATTTATTTATAGTTTCAAACATGCCGTCTAAGAAGAACATTGTGGATAAGAAGGCGAAGTTGGCCAATGCCAAGAAGACAAAGTTGAGAAAGAACGCGGACTCCGACGATGATAGTGAGGAGGAAGACTACGAGACTTGCTCTGATACTTCAGATTCTTCTTACAAACCACCTAAATCCAAGAAAAATAAGCGCCGCATTATCGAGGAGTCAGACTCCGATGAGGATGAGGATGAAGAGGATGAGGAGGAGGATGAAGATGAAGATGAAGAGGAGGAGGATGAAGATGAAGATGAAGATGAAGATGAAGAGGAGGAGGATGAGATCATTGATCAATCCAAACTTCACAAACTCTTGGCCAATATCTTCCCATCCAAGTATATGCAAGAGAAGGTTAGTAGCAAAATGATGTCTATCGTTGACGACGAACTTGAAGCCAAGAAGAAAAGGAAGCCGTCCAAGCGTTCTGGTCGTAAGAAGAACAAGAAGGCGGCGGATCGTGATGAAGATGACGATGAGGATGAGCCGTCCGAGGAGGAGTTGGCTGAGGAGGAGAAAGGCTTTTACAGCATTGTCTTTTCGGCCAACGGGGAAGATGAGTATTACGAAGAAGACGAATACAACGAAGAGGACGACGAAGGCGAATGCGACAGCGATGATGAACAAGCGTTTATGAAGGAAACTTATGAACGCGTTGAGATCCCTGAGACCACGCCTTCGAAGAAGGCAAAGTCGAAGAAGGATGGAAAGCACGGTAAGAAGAGCAAGGACGTGAAGAAGAGCAAGGAAAAGGAGGAGTCCAAGGACGAAACCGACATGACCGATGTCGAGCAAGAATATTTGGATTTGGTTGAAACGAAGAAAACGCTCACAGAACAGGTTAAAAAGAAGCCTTCGAGCAAGATTCTGAAGAACGCAGTGAAGGAGTGCAATGATTCGATCAAGAAGTTGGTCAAGAAGGCTCGTATTAAGAATGCGAAGACCTATCATTCACTCATCCACACCGATAAGAAGAAGACGAACGAGATCGACTATTTCAAGAAGAAGTTGTCGAATAAGGAGCAGTTGCGTGTGATGAAGGATCTTAAAGAGATCAATAGTCACATCAACATTGAGAAGCCTTATCGTCTGTCTCTTCTTGATTCGAAGATGCCCGCGAAGTTCAAGGCAACCGCCTTGCAGAAACTAAATATTCTGCGCTCCATGGATCCTAGCGATCATGAATACTATAAGATCAAGAATTGGGTCGATACATTCATGCGCATTCCCTTCGGCGTGTATAAGAATCTATCCGTCAAGATGGACGATGGCATTGACGTTTGCCATGATTTCATGGAAAATGCCAAGAAGACCCTTGACGACTGCGCGTTCGGTCTCGATGATGCCAAGATTCAAATCATGCAGATGGTTGGCCAGTGGATTGCAAATCCAACGGCTATGGGAACCGCAATTGCGATCAAGGGTCCAATGGGAACCGGTAAGACCACTCTTGTCAAGGAAGGAATTAGTAAGATTCTGGGTCGCGAGTTTGCCTTTATTGCACTTGGTGGCGCAGGAGATAGTAGTTTCCTCGAAGGTCACTCTTATACCTATGAGGGTAGCACTTGGGGCAAGATCGTACAAATCATTATTGAGAGCAAGTGTATGAACCCCGTCATCTATTTCGATGAGTTGGATAAGATTAGCGACACTGCTCGTGGTGAGGAAATCGTGGGCATTCTAACTCACTTGACGGATACCTCTCAGAATAGCCAGTTTCATGATAAGTACTTTTCGGAAGTCGATTTCGATTTGAGCAAGTGCCTGTTTATCTTCAGTTATAATGATGAGAGTAAGGTCAACCCCATTTTGAAGGATCGTATGTACCGCATTCAAACCAAGGGCTACGATGCCAAGGAAAAGACCGTCATCGCTCGCAAGCACTTGCTACCCAAGATCAGGGAGCAGGTGAATTTTACGGAAGAGGATGTGATTATTCCAGATGAGACGATCCAATATATTATATCCAACGATGCTCTCACAAAGGGTGAAGCCGGAGTTCGGAATCTCAAGCGTTGTCTCGAGATTGTATTTACAAAGTTGAACCTCTTCCGTCTGGTCAAGCCAGATGCAAATATTTTCGGAAAGGATATCGATGTTAAGGTGTCATTCCCGTTTACTGTAACTAAGAGGGAAGTTGATATCTTTATTAAAAATGAGGAGCATCAGAATCAGAGCATGCTAGCTATGTACGTGTAAACAATGATAGAATAAAATTAATATAAACATATTTTTTTATATTCATTATATATAACGAAAAATGGCGAGTGAACATGTTGAGTATATGACAAAAGCAAAAATGAATCTCCAATCGTTTTCACAAGAACATAGAAATAAAGATTATCAAAAAATAGTAGATGCTATAAATAGTTATTTAAATAAACATTGTTCGCATCATATCATTGAAGATCGTATCGATATCGATTACGAATGTAGCAAAACTATATTTTATTGTGAACATTGCTTAACAACGTTTCATAATATCCAATTACTAAAGAAAAAAGATTAGTTATATTTCTTTGAGTTTCCATGCAATGCATATTCTTAGTTCTGTGAAAAAACGATTATACGCGTTTGCCTTATGCACATAATTCGATGGGAATAATATACCTCTATTATTTGGCGTTTCGATTCCTATATTATAATCGCATCCTTCTAACTTAAATTGAATATTTCCGCCCGCTTCTTCTATTTTTTCTGCGTCTATGGAATTGATATACAGGCAAAACGTATAATGTTTTGCCTCTTCAGAATCCTGATGAAATCTGCCTCCCTGTGCATAGGTGTGCCCAGTAGCATAAACTCGTAATAATTCAAATTTTTTATCTACTAGATCTTCTATTTTCTTTTTTAAATATACGGTGAAAAAGGGGTATTTATTAAGGTCCATATCCCAGAATGGTATATTAAATATGCTATTATCTTCTATCGATACATGTTGAAAGTTCCACTTCGGTTTTCGTATGAACTCCTTACATTTTTTCATATCTTCTTCATTTATTAGTTTATCGTATATTTTTATATTTTCCATTATAAAAATATATGATGAGATTACGTTTATATTTGTTTATGGCGTAATTAAAATTTCCAGGAAACGCAAATTCGGAGGTTTACGTTATCGACGTCATATGCATTTCCGCGATGTGGGATAGTGGCGTCAAAAAATATTCCTCGATTATTAAATGTATTATGCTGAATGATATAGTTACTATCTCTGAATTTGAAATCCAACGTCCCTCCGGTGTCTATGATTTCTTGATTGGTAAATCCATTTATATATAGGCAAAACGTAAAGTGTCCATCCTCGTCTGCGTCTGTATGAAATAAGCCTCCGTTGCCATAGGTTTGTCCGCTCGCATAAATGCGCGATACATTTAAAGTCTTGCCCACGATTTGTTCGATTCTAGCCTTTAAATATTCAGAAAAAAAGGGGTTGTTTGTTAGATCGCTTCTAAAAAAAGGCGGATTATTGCCGGCTTTGCTAGTTATAGAGTATTGCCCAAACTCCCATATGTTTTTATTAAAATATTCCTTACAGGTTTTCATATCTTCTTCATTTAAAAAATTATCGCATATCTGCACGGCTTCCATACTCCCTTTTCATTTGACTCCCTTTCTATTTTTATATAACTTCATATTCTTTATATAAAAACTGCTTATTTACCAATTTGATGTTGATCGCCTGCTTGATTTCCACCACGTGTTGATAAGAGTGCTTTTTGGGACTCAGTTAAACATAAACTACCCTGTGAGTTCGAAAGTCCAGAACTTGACCCAAAACATGTTTTTTTTCCTTCTGCTTCGCTAAACACGTCTATTTTTTTATCAGCAACAAATGGCTTGCAAAATAGTCCATCAAATCCATAGACTTTTTTGCATTCACTTGTGTCGCCGTTCGAAAGAAACGATTTCATCTTATCCGATGTGTTATCCTTGTTATTAATATAATCTAAACTATCATGTTCGGAATTAAACCCTTCACTATAAGGAAATTGCTTCGCAAATATTGTAGAGGGATTGTGCGGCACGAAATTCATGGAGGAATAACCCGTTGAAATGAGAATAGTTATAAAGATAATAACACCAATATATATGTAAGTCGAATTCACTTTCATTTTTCTATACATATTTATAAGATAAAAATCGTGGTCTAGACGATTCTACTAAACTTATTTCTTTTTGACCGGCGTCTTGATTTTCTTTTTTTACCACCGCCACCTTGTTTGGAGACAGTCTTTTGCTTTGACCTTGGCGTTTTTGCTTTTATCTTAGTATACTCGTCTTCGTCGTCCGCATCAATCTCATTCTCACCTTCTTCGCCATGTTGTGAACCTATGAAAACGAGAACATTATCATCGCGTCTTACAAATTTTCCCACATTGATGTGGTCTAATTTATAGTTTTCTCCAATAATTAATTGATGATGTTTTACCATATATATTGATACGCCTATAGTTATTTGATGAAAATATATATAGAAAATTACTTCGTAATGAATAAATAGTGGCAATGATGATGAATGACAAAGAACGATTAGATCTAAAGCGTTTGATCGATGAAACACAATGTGAAAACAACACTGAAAATATTCGTAAATTGAAACATAGTGTTTTGATACGCAATGATATACGAACCTTGGAAAATTTAAAGGTGAGCGATGCTGATCTACGCAAAAAATTCCCTGAGAAATTTAGAGAGATATCTCAACAACGGTGTCGATTTCTCTTTGCGAATTATACGGACATATTCAATAAAGTATTGAATGATGAACTCGACCTCACGATTATGACTAAATTATTAACCGTGCTCAAAATGATAGAGGACGGCAACGTTGATCAACATGAGGGTTCGGTTATGGTTGGAAAAATATTAAAAGAATTGTATATTGATAGTGCAATCAAACATGCCGATCATCTCGATGAAAAATACGAAGAAGAGGCGGCAAAAACGGCACCCGTGGATGGTAAAAAAGTGTCCTGGCTTGAATATAAACGGATGAATGAAAAATAATAAATTAAAACCAAATAAAAGAATAACGCTCTAAAATATATTCAAATGAACGCTTATATTTGTAAACTTTATTCTGAGTTGAAGAATAACTATCCTAGCACTTCCCATAATTTTTGCATCCTTAAACTGGCAATTTACGATAATGTTTTGAGAAACGAATATGATAAGAAGGTAGATGCCCATAATAAGATGGTAACGACGAATCTATTTGCGGATTCCGGGTTCGATCTCTTTGTTCCGAAAACCACGAATTTTTCCAGCGAAGGGGATTCGGTTTTTATCGACATGGGCGTCAAGGCGGAAATGGTTTATTGTGACGTGAGCAAGGACGACCTTAGCACTTGTGCGTTTACGGTTCATCCTCGTTCAAGCATTTCTAAGACGCCGCTTATGCTTGCCAACCACACTGGAATTATAGATTCTGGTTATCGTGGTTCATTGATTGGCGCTTTCCGTTGTGTTAAGTTGCCTCAAACAGGTGTATATACAGTAGATCAGAACACCCGGTTGGTTCAGATATGCCACCCCACGCTTTGTCCGATTTATGTCATTATTGTAAATGAAAATGATTTGTCTACTACTGAAAGAAACGATGGTGGTTTTGGGTCGACTGGAGTTTAATGTCGTGAGATCATTATTTATTTATTATATAAAATAACCGTATTTTATATAATCTATGTTAAGTAACTATGTCCATACATTCGATAATTACGGACACATATATAAAGGATCGCATTATGATAAACAAAAATATAAAAAAAAAACGAAGGTTATCGTATTTGATTTAGATGAAACGTTGGGTTCGTTCATGGAACTACATATATTGTGGAAAGCCATACATAGTTTACCCAAATCTCAGTCTATTGAATTTAATAAATTGCTCGATCTCTATCCTGAATTTTTAAGATACGGGATTCTCCCTATACTCGATTATGTATATCAAAAAAAAATGTTGGGAGAATGTTACAAAATGTATATCTATACCAATAATCAATGTTCTTTGGAATGGACCGACTTAATTACTAAGTATTTTGAGCATGCATTAAAGACCACCTCCCCCATTTTCGATAAAACTATATACGCTTTTAAAATAAATAACAAACACATTGAGTTGTCTAGATCTACACATGAGAAAACGCATTCTGATTTTATAAAATGTACTCTTCTACCTAAGACGACCGAAATATGCTTTATTGATAATACGAGTTTCGATCTTATGAAGAACGAGAGAATATATTATATTCAACCGCGATCTTATTACCATAACCTTTCGATTGAAGAAATTATAGATCGGTTTCTTAAATCGAAGTTATTTGATAATGTCTCCGAAAAGAACGTGGAAGAATTTCTCTATGCATTCTTTTATAAATCGGGCATATTTAATAGGAATAAACAACTATTAAGCGCAGAAGAAACCAATCTGTTTGTCGCTCAAAAAATTATGTATCATATCAAGGAGTTCTTTTTTTTCACGAATAAAAAAAAACAAACGAAGAAGGTGCGGTCTCATAGTGGTAAAAAAACAAGAAAGCGCAAGATATAGGGTTAGTCCGTTTTTTTGGCCCCCGAAATCAACCAAGAACTGGACTGGATTTTATCACCAAATCCATCACATAATTCGATCCCTAATTCTCTGCATATTTCCGCTTCAGGAATACTATTATTATTTTGGTCACCGCCATTACAGAAATAGGTGGGTCTGGGAGAAACGGTGGCCAATGTCTGGCGCACAGTTCTATCTACGTCCACGGATTTTACCACATAATCCACGCATTTTAATTCCTGTATAATTTTTATGCGTTCATCCACAGGCATAAACGATTTTCCCTTTTTTAGTTTGGCCTGGTCATCGTTATTTACGATCACCATTAACTTATCCGCCTTGGTCTTGGAGAGTTTAAAATACTCTATGTGGCCAATGTGTATTGGGTCAAAATACCCACTGACGCATGCAATTGACATTATATATAACTAAATATATATAATATCGTCGTTATTTACGAATAGTGTGCTCAAAATAATTATATACATCTGATTTTAATTTGGTCAATACTTTATTATATTCAACCAAAAGCACACACAAATTGTCTATTGTTTCATGCGTTAGATACTCTTTGGCCGATTTCTGTATTCTTTCAGAAACTTGCGACAATTCATCACAATACATATATCGCGCAGTTCCCTTAATCTTATGTGCTGCGGCATATATACTTTTTAAGTCATTATTTAGTATCCCATTTTTCATATCGGCATATAAAGTTTCTGCCTCAAATATTAAGTCAGTTGTTATCTCCGATAAAAACTCAGTATCACATTGTGTCGTATCATTTAGTTCTGACCAATTAATGCTCATGCTCTATTATATAATGCCCTTATTTTTATATATGTTCATATGCCATCAATATTAATTGTTCCTCCACAGATAATTTTTGAAACGTGGGCGAATTGTCAAACTTATATTGAATAAACCGATTCTGTGCATTCTTACATAAAACGTGCACGCCATTATCTAAAAATTTGATATCCATTACAATTCCGCCGTTGGTTAATTTTCGATTTGATATCCATCTCACATGCTTCCCTTTATGCAATTCGTGTATTTCGTCGACATGTCGATAACCAACAAGTTTTTTGCATATATCCCCTTTTTCTATTATTGATAAATCCATTGAATTTACCATTTCAAAAATTGTGTTTGTTACGTCCGCCATCGTTTTGTTCTCTAAATAGTCGTTTTTATCATTTTCGATTGACTCTAATAGCGCATCAATATCTAATGTAGAAAATAGGCTCGGATCGCGCTTTGCGTTTTCTAATATTTCGTTTATGTTTATATCTTCCATGCTATAATAACGGTGCAGGTTTTCATATAACTTTACCAAAATATTGTTTGAATAATTCAATAAACCCTAAATTCATCAATAAAAATGTAGCGCTTCCAAATATAAGAACAGGGTCGTACCGTTTTAATTCATGTTTTCGGAAAGGATGAAAACGAAACATTAAAAACATACATATGAATGTCTGGATACCGATGTTTAAAACGCTTAAATATTGAGCATCTGTTAAAGCAATACCAAAAAACGCAAAAATATATAATAAATGAATTCCTGTTAATGCATATACGTAATAGGGTCCTGTATAATCAAAAAAAGTGTCTAATGTATTGTCTAGTTGGGTTATAATATTTGTCATGTCTATTATATTGTAACTATATATTTGTGGGAACTATATAGATAGATTTTTCATTTTATGCTAGGAATGGAACACAAAATAGCGAATAAATACACGATAGAAAAAAAAATAGGTGAGGGGAAATTCGGTAATGTGTATAAAGGCTTTCGCTTAAAAAAGGGAGACCCAGTTGCTATAAAAATGGAAGAAACTGCATCTGTTTTTAAAGTATTAAAACGCGAAACATCTATTTTAAAATACTTATACGATCATGGTTGTAGAAACATTCCGCTCGTTTTTTGGTTTGGGCCATATATAGACAAGACGTGTTTGATAATGTCTTATTACGACTCTAGTTTACACACAATTGCAATAAATAAACCGCTTTCTATTGATAAAATAAACGTTATTATGTTAAAATGCATATCTATTCTTCAATCTATTCATAAGTTGCTTGTTTTGCATAGAGACATTAAACCGCATAATATTATGTTTCGCGAGGGAGAATTATACCTTATCGATTTTGGATTAGCCACGTTTTGCGTCGATGATTCTGGAGATCATTTGCCCAACGTTATTGGTGCAGATTCGTTGATTGGTTCTCCAAATTATATAAGTCATCATGTAGAATCAGGCGAAACGCCAGCCAGGCGCGACGATTTGATATCGTTAGGATATATATTTATATTTTTGCATGATAAACGGTTACCATGGGAAAATTCAAATATAGACATAGAAATGATGGAAAGGCGTCGAGAAAGAACGGATAAAAAACAATGGCCTAACTTGGAAGATATATGTAATAAAATAAGTGCAAATCTATTTGATTACATGAAATATTGTTATCATTTGAAATATGACGATGCTCCCAATTACGATGCGCTTGCCTATCCTTTTTTTACGCCGGATCGTTAATGATCGGGCCAGTGTTCTTGTATACATTATTTATTAAATAGGCATCAAACATGTTCGAATATAAACTGACCGCCAATGAAATAAAAAGGATGAATATTAATAATATTGTGGATATTGTTTTTCTGCTTAATTCTAAACCTTTCATAGATTATATATTATTGTTATAATTTATTTTTGATAAAACTATATAAAAGCATGGGGACGTATTATCGTATACTTGGAACAGAATGACTTCTACACAAGAAACAACTACGGACGTACAATCTTCGAGAATGCTTGGACAGGTAAAGTGGTTCAACAATAAGGCCGGTTATGGGTTTATCACTGCGTCGGAGGGTGAGCACACTGGAAAGGATATTTTTATTCACTACTCTACGATTCGCGTCACCAACTCTCAATACAAGTACTTGGTGCAAGGCGAGTACGTCGAGTTCACGCTCATCAAGTCCAATACGGATCAACATGAGTACCAGGCAAGTGAGGTGTCTGGCATCAAGGGTGGTTCTTTGATGTGCGAGGCGCGTCGTACGACCAGACCCGGTGGTGAGGAGGGTTCTGCCCCTAACCCCGCTCCTGTCCGTCGTCCCCGTGTTCGCCGTGACACCAAGCCCGCCGATTCCTCTGCTCCTTCTTCAAGTGCCCAGGATGGCGAGTTTACCACGGTGCGCCGCCGCCGCCCCCAAGGCAAGAAGCCTGCCAATAAGGCCCCCGTCGAGTCCGCTTAGATTTTAATTTTAAAATTATAAAAATAAATAATTAACGTTATTTATTTTTTATTACATTGTGAGTTTCTTAGACTTTTCTAAGGCCACTTCTTTCAGTACATTCCTTATGATTTTATCCTCCTGCTTTTCTTGGTCATCGCGACTTTCCGGCCCAAGGGAACTAAGAGATATACGAATGAACTCCTGATTTTCCTCCGTATCCAGATACTTATATTCTGGATTTTCTGCTTGCCAAACAGGTAACATATTTAAATTCTTTCGTGCAATCTTTTTTAGCACATTGCGGAGTTTTGTCTTCTCTGCATTCTCTTTCTCCCAACTATCCTGATCTTTTATATACACTGTTTCGCGTTTAATATCCGTGCAATGCAACGGTCTCATATTTACATCGAGTTGTTTTAATGCCTTTACAAATATCCTGGTTATACCTTCTGTAAATCCTAGTTTTCCCGTCTCTTCTAGATCTTTTACAGTTAGTTTTAACGATTCTATGAATTCTGCGAGATTCAAAGCATCTTTGCAGTCCTCGTTTAAGAACACATTCAAATTAAATTGATTATTCATCGTATTATTGTTGGTGGTATTATTCGTTGTATTGTTTATCACCTTGGTTTGCTTGGAGATCTCTACCAACTGCTTTTGTAACTCTTTGTTCTGTTCTATCAAGTTAAAAATCATTTCGTTGGTTATTGACGCATTTTGCTGCATAACTGGTTTAATGGGCTCTACATCATTTTCGTTGATGCTGTCGTCTACCACATCGTCAATTAATGGATGATTAATAAATATTTCGCACTTCTTCTTATGAGTGAAAAGACTCTGTCGATGTTTATAAAATTTACCGCATAAACAAGTATTTGCGCGCCCTTTTTGTAAGTATTCGTCCGAATTTCGGTGTTTACGAGTGAGGCAGTGTCTGTCCCAATCACTATGTTTGCTGCATATGAACTCACAATTTTTACAGTAAAATTTCGGCGTTTTTTCTGCATTGCCGGCGTCAGTCATGCCTGTCAGTATAAAATACTGACAGAAATTACGCCTAAATAGTTTTACGTTAAATACTTATTTTTTTATGCAGCGACATTTTGCATCATTTTTTTGGTATTTACTGCATTATGCTGTAAAAACACGACCTTAAGTGTTTTTCAAACATTTACCTCGCCTTTTTGAAAAATGGACATTTTTAAAATGTCCAAAAATAAAAAGTGACCCCGTTTCTTTTTCAAAATGTTTAAGGTTTTACAGAATATGCGTAAAATTATTTAATTATATTGTTCCCAATTAAAATAGCGGCATATGGTAGATGAAATTCGTAAAATTAGAGGATTTTTTGAAGTTATTCAGGAACAAATCGATAACTTTAAAGGAGTTTTTGAAAGTAGCCACCGTGAAAATCGGGAGTAAGACAAAGCCGCTTAGCGAATATATGGAAGATAAAAAGATTAAGATGGAGGACATTGAATTGCTGTTTGAGAACATAGTAAATAGGGATGAATACTTAACCCGGTTTTTTAATATGTCTCTTCGCATTGATCCCCAACGAATGCATTTTACGGATGTTCAACCTATGAAAAATAAGCATATGAATAATAATGAGGAATCCCTTTATAAGAACTTGATTCGCAACATTCATATGATGGATATTTTACAGAATACAAAGTCGGGCATTGAGAACATTCCCACTTTTTTAGATATGTTGTTTGATTTATATCTTCGCCAGATCATCGATTATAAGATATTGACGCCAAGTTCTCTATTTTATATGAAAAAACGTAGATTGGGGAGTGTGTTCTCCTCTTATTATTTTAGGGCATCCATCATGAACCCCTATTTGGTTTTTTCTTTGAATGAGTCTGTTTTGAAAGGCACGCGAATATTTACTCCGACGCTGGGTTGGTCTTCTTATTGTTATGGATTTTTAGAGTCACCCAGTGTTATAGAATATGTGGGAACAGATGTCATTCCTAGCGTGTGTAAAAAAACACAGGAATTAGGGAATGCTTATTCACAAAAGGCGGCCGTGGATATTTACTGTAAACCATCCGAAGATCTCTATACATCCAAGGCATTTTTAAATAAATATCGAGAACATTTCGATGTGGTTTTCTTTAGTCCGCCGTATTATCGTTTGGAATTATATGATGGCAAAGATCAAAGCACGGAACGTTATAAAACATATGAAGAATGGCTGGCCGGATATTGGGAAAAGACGATTTTATTATCCCATGAGGTTCTACAAAAGGGTGGGAAATTATGTTACATTTTATCTGGTTACGGATCTGAGAACACGAAAGAAAAATACGATTTATTAGGCGACATGAATAAGATAACGAGGAAACATTTCCGCGCACATAGCACGCAGCCCATGTATAATAAAAACGTGCATGTTACCAAACATAAGGAAACACAGGAACAGATAATGTTATTCGTGAAAAATTGAAAGTTCCTATAGATGATATATATTTGGATATCATCGACAATATGGTTTTAACACGTGCTTCAAAGCGCAATATTCACAAGGTTATTGAGGCATTGGAAGTTCGACAACTCCGTGCTCAAAATGAAAGTAAAAAGTTGGAAATAGAGAATGCTCGTCTCAAACGGCAGATCTTAGAATTGCAACAGGAGAACACAGAATTGTATCAAAATTGCAATCCTATCACAATGAAGGATGTAGTGAGTACTATACTTGATTTGATGATAAAAAATTCAGATAGATTTCATGGCGATATGGTAAGACGCACAAATGATGGTCCTAATGGCGCTGGAGAATACTCTATTTATACTCGCAATGCTAGCGATCGCATATTTTACGAATTGATATCAGGTGTGATTCATCTGCATGAACATATAATTGATCTGCATGAAGATAGAATAGATAACTTTTGCCCTAACAAATTAATCAATAATGAGAATATGAAAAAGTTAAAAAGGATTACCGAATTAAGTAATAGATCCAATTTTGCTGACGCTCCAGTAATTGAATGGTCAAATACCAAAGATCATTTGATTTCTATTTCAAATTCTTATCAAAATTGCAGGTGTTTGGGCTTTCACCGACCCAACTAGTTTTCCGAGGCATTAAAAACCTTAACCAAATCAAAAAGATATAAATAAATATTCGTATATTTCATAATGCGCATTCTATCGCTTTGTTTTTTTCCGCTCGTTGCATCTTCATTCATTGATAAGTTCGAAGAATGGGTTCATGAATTTCAAGTAAAGTTCCATGATTTGGAACACCAGAACCGTATATACGGTAAATGGATATCCAATGATAAATTTATAAGTGAGAATAACGCACTTAACTTGACCTATACGCTAGGTCATAACCAATTCTCAGGAATGGATTCTACAGATTTTAGCGAGTATTTAGGTTACTCGAACGTTCTCGACAAAGCCGGTCGAGTTTTAAATTATAAAACGCTACAAGGCGCATTGCCCAATGAAGTCGACTGGACTAAAGTTGGTGCCGTCACTGGCGTAAAGGATCAAGGCCAGTGTGGATCATGTTGGAGTTTTTCGACCACAGGTGCATTGGAAGGTGCTTATTTTAATAAATATGGTAAATTAGAGTCTTTTTCTGAGCAGCACTTGGTAGATTGTGATACTTTGCGAAACGGTGGTCGTGATCATGGATGCAAAGGCGGCCTTATGGATAATGCTTTTTCTTGGATTGAAAAGAATGGCGGGTTATGTTCCGAGGGCGATTATCCTTATGTATCGGGCACCACAAAGACGGAAGGCACTTGCCAAAGTTCTTGTGCTATAAATAAAAATAGTCTGATTTCTAACTATGTGGACGTGACACCAAGTTCAGATAATGCAATGATGATGGCTCTTTCTCAACAGCCCGTTTCTATCGCCATAGAAGCAGATCAAAGAGATTTTCAGTTATATAAATCGGGTGTATTTACAGGGGCATGTGGAACTAAACTCGATCACGGCGTATTGGCTGTTGGTTATGGTGCATTATCAGGAGAAGAATATTATTTAGTTAAGAATTCATGGAGCGTGACTTGGGGCCAGAAAGGATATATTCTATTAGGCAGAGGAGATAAATACAATAACGGAGATGGCCAATGTGGAATGTTATTATCGGCTAGTTATCCGGAGTTATAAGTAGAATTCGTAAATAATTACACCATGCATTATGTGTAATTATTCATCTAATGATTATTCGATCAATGTCATATTAGCCAATTCGTTCATGTATTTTTCACAGCAACTCTCTACTAAGAGACCATTTGCATATATACCATAATTCATAATGGAAACCTCGTGTTCCAACGTCAAATGATAAATGTAATAGGCACCTTCATTTTCATATACAGAAGCCCTTTCATCTAAGCAAGCGGAAAGACGATATTTATCATCAGTGATGTAAATTTTACCGTTGAGTTCGATCGTTTTCTTTCTTTGTTCTTCGTCTTTAAAATTATCAACTAAGATAGAATGGCAGCCTGTGATAATGAGATCTTCACTCAATTCAGGAAAATTTTCTTGGGAGCATTTATATAATTGGTTTTTAATGCGATCCGCTCTGGCGGGATGATGAATTGATCTCTTTCCAATCATGATGATAGGTTTAAAATCATGCAAATGAGTCTTTACTAAGTCGCCTTTACGTAAATCTTGAATGGGCAAATAACCCTTTTCTGTGAGTATTTTTGTATCTTCCTTGAAACAAGCGATTGTTGAATCGGATCCGCCGGAACCAGAACCTGATCCAGAATCCGTGTTTGACGTTGATGTGATAGACGAGAAGTCTGTGATAAATTCGCCATCAAACGAAAAGCCTAACCCAAAATTATATCCATATCTACCTTGATTGTAATAAATTAATATAGGATAATAACCGCCCGCAATTAAATATACGGTTTTACTACTACTGGGAGAATTATAGATATTTCTTATCAACGGCAATGTGGTGCTTGGAAGGTCAGATTCAGATGTAAATGTGGTCTCAGGAGTTATTGTGCTACCCGCTGCTCCTAAAAACAAGACTCCAAAATCATCACATGGTGTTGTTTCACCCGGACCTAAATATATTGTCCAGTCACCCGTTTGATTAGGGCAAAAATACCCGCTAAATTGTATTGCAACATGTTCCGTGTCAGTTGGTGAAAATGTAGTAAACGGTGGAGAATTATTTTTAGAAGCGCCCGAATTTAATTGAAGCGTTGTCAATGAGCCACTAGCAATGGCCGTAGGAGGTGAACTAAAAAAGGTTATAGCATTGTTATACAAAGCATCTTTTGAATAATATCCGGCATCTAGACTGGAACCCGAAGTATACGATGTCCAATTTAATCCAGACATTTTAATATATATATAATATTATATATTAAAAAGGGGCCACTGCTTTTACTCTAGACTCTTTTGATCTGAACCGGGATGTTTCCACGATCCGTAAAATCGATGAAATCCATAATCTCCGAATCGGTTCTCCTCTAATGTAGAGGATTGTAGTAACAATACATCGCCTTTGTTCTTATGATCAATATATGTCTGCGTAACTAAAACAGGACCAGTTCTATAGTAAACGTATACATCGTTTGGAGGATCGCCGCTAGTACGTTGCGCCAATTCAATGTCGTGCGTATGAATTCTTTGGATAATAATATTATTTATAATTTCCAAAAGAAAAGGATGCCCCTTTGGAGCATAAAACGCATAATTACCAACTAAATAGGATACATCTTGTCTATGTAAAAGAAAATCACTATTGTGATGTATTTCAATGGGGAAGACGCATTTATCACCCAACTTAGTTAAATCGCTCGAAAATGGCTTGACAATATCCATATCTAGATCAAGATATACGCCACCGTAATGATAAATCGCTAAGTATCGAAAAAAATCAATCTGTTGTATTTTGCTGGATAGCCCACAAAATGTATCATAATATTCAGGCATCTTTGTGGTTATAAATTCGACAATGTCTTTGTCATCAAACAACATATAATTGCAATCGGGGTTTAACTCTTTGACAGCATTTACAAAACTGCGATAGTGTTCGGGAACCTCCTTCGTTTTCCACGTCTGAATAATATTCATTTTATTGAACAACGCAAAAGTGTTTATATGAGTTTTTTATAAAGAAATTTATAGGTGAGCAAAGGGTATAAAATAGAAGAAGCATATAGGATTATAAATGAAAAATTGCATTTGCGTCATCACAAAGCAACCCATCACAACGTGGCTAGATTTTTTAAACGATATTACTGCATATGATGTTTATTTATTGATAGACGATAATTCGATCAATTATAATTTTATGTATGGAAAAATTTATCCCAATATTCATTTTATTCAGATCAATAATAACGACTGTAAGAAGCATGGTTTCACAAATTCATCAGTAACAACCGGACTTCCGCCCATTATTGCATGGGACAAATCCCTGTATTATTTCACAAAACTAAATCAAGCCTATGATCATGTTTGGTTTATCGAAGACGATGTGTTTTTTCATAGCGAAGAAACGCTTAAAAACGTTGACGCGAAGTATCCGGATGCAGATATTCTCGTTAGTAAGTGTAATGAAAATAAACCCGGAGAATGGTTATGGAGTCGCATTAAAATAAACTTTCCCCCGCCGCATTATTGTGCGATGGTGTGTGCAGTTCGTATGTCCAAACAATTGTTATTCCATATCGGTGAATATGTTGATGAGAATCACACCCTATTTTGCATCGAAGCCATGTTTGCTTCTATTGCCAAAAAGAATAATTTGAAATACGTTATACCTGACGAATTGAAAACCATAGTATATCAACAGGATTGGCAGATATCAGAAATTAATAAGACGAATCTTTATCATCCACTCAAGAAAATAGATATGCATGCAGAAATTAGGAATGTACTTTTATAACGTAGATTGCATTTATTTTATCCGAGACGTATAGTAGTGCTGCCTTCCCTCTGCTCTATGAAATACAATCATTCTCCATTCAAACATTTTTTCATCATTCATGTTATTATATGTAAATACGCCGAGATAAATAGGTGTTCTATAATCCTTTTTGATAAAAACGTAACCATCTTTCGCTATGGGCATTTCTCTAAGCGGTCCGTATCTACTATCATCTTTGGGTATAATAGAAATCGGATTTCCTTTGCATATTCGAAAATGTTTGTCATACGATAATATGATATTGATTAGTTCATTGGGCAATAACGAAAACCTATTCATACTATTTCTATATATAGTATGAAGAATTCTATAAGCACAATTATAATAATTTGGTTAATTCGTCTTGCGTATTGACTCCACTTATCTTTTTATTATCCAGTTCGTCAATCAAATAGGTGTTTATGTTAAATCGTGAATCCATTTTTATGAGTTTCACAATATCGGTCAGATAATATTCTTTTTGTGCGTTGTTATTGTCGATCTTTGGAATAAATGCATGCAAAATATCAGACGTTATCAGATATAAACCCGAATTCACGATTTGTATCTGTCGCTCGGATTCGCTGCAATCCTTTTCCTCGACGATCTTAATAAAATCACAATTTGAATCATATACAATTCTCCCATAACCGAAAGGATTCTCAAATTTGGCGACTAATATACATGCGTCCTCACTTTGATCAATAAATGTTTCCAGAATGTTTTTGGTGATCAGCGGCATATCGCCGTTTAATATTAATATTTTTTCGCCGGGCAAATAATGGTTTAAACAGTGTTTGATAGCGTCGCCAGTTCCTTGCGGATTCTCCTGTAAAACAAACAAGAATCTATGTGCCCTCATGTCCATATAGTCAGCGACAGTTTCACGGATCAATTTATCGTATTTGCCGGTGACGATGATTATTTTTTTGGGACATAGAGTCAATGCCGTATTGATAATTCGAATTAGCATAGGTTTCCCATGAAAAAGATGTAATACTTTTGGAAGCGAAGAATTCATGCGCTTTCCCTCCCCCGCCGCCAATATCGTGATGACTAAATTGTTTTCCATGCAATAAATATAACGCCTATATTTATTGTATTCTTTTAACGAGATCAATTATATTCTATGCTTCGAATGATTTCAGTGGGATAGTTCATGTCTTTTAATACGCGAATGCCACCTTTTATCTTGGATATACCCTTTTTAATTTTATAGGTATATTTGAAAGATCCAGCCTCATCCACGTTTACCATCATTTTATAATTTTGGGTTCTCTCTGACTTATCGAACTTCTTGCAGATCGAAAAGTAATGCGTGGTTAAAATGTAATTTACATTCTCATATTTCTCCAAGTATTTCAAAAATGCATATCCTGCCTTGGAAGCTTCCTCTGGATTTGTGCCAGAGAACAATTCGTCAAATAGACAGAAGTGTCTATCTTTTATAGGATCATTGTTCGCAGAAATGATATCCAATATCTCTTTACATCTACGTGATTCTGCTTGGAATAAACTATCGCGACCAGACGTATCTGGGATATTAATGTAAGAATGTATGTGTGTATATGGATTTAAAACTGCTGACTTATAAAACCCGCATCCGAATTGCTGTGTGAAAATAATATTGATCGTGGTCGTTTTTAATATCGTGGTTTTTCCCGATTTATTTGGTGAAGAAATGATCATATTTTTATCGAAATTGCAATCGTTTTTGACATGGTCTTCGTTCATTAAAACAGGGTAGTATTGCTGCGTAAATTTACAATTTAACGAAACGTCAAATGATGCAAATGCAATCTTTTTATTGAGTAAATTGTCATGGACTCCACATAAGTTATTGATAAATCCTTCGAATCCCACTGAGTATCGAATCGCCTCTTCATGATCAGGGTTGGAATGAATTTCATAATAGCATTTCAATAAATAACCAAACTCATTGAACTTTGAAATGGAATTATTGAATTCATAGATTTTGGATAATTCGGCATTAAGATTCTTTATATGTTCAAGACGCACCGTTAATTCCGCTTTAAATCTATTATAAGAAGGTTTGTCGCCTATCATATGTAAAAAGTGTTCCATGCTTTCTATGGAATAGCCTGTATATCGTTTCAATTCAGTCAATTGATTATTTATCTTCTTTATGTTTCGATAGAACCGTTTACATATAGAAATGTTTTGGTATATTTGGAAAAGATATAACGCGAATGTTACGAGTAGATAGATCAATTTATCCCAACTTAATGATCCCATGCTATAAAGCGCTTTGCCAATGAAGTGATTTTTGGCGATAGATTTGAGAACGTCGAGATAGACAGAAAATGTGATCGGAATTCCCTGGATTTTTAATATCAAAAAAGGAAAAATAAAGAATAGAATAGGGATAATTAAACTGATCACAGGAGATGCTATGTTGATAAACGACATTGCTTGTAAAAACGAACTTGAATTATTGAGATGTTTTAACATCTCCCAGTCCATATAGTGATATTTCTCTAAGAAGGAATCGTCCAATTTCGTATCTTTCCAAATAGACATCATAGTGTCATAATCCACTTTATATGCATTCTTATCCATGGCAATTTTATAATAAGACATTTGCGTGAGTATTTTCTGTGAATCGCCCAAAAATTCAACGTCCGTTGTATAATATTTTTTCCACTCGTCGATCAATTCGTCTGCGAATTTATGCGTGGGGTTAAATAAATAAGTATACATTGTTTTATCATTTGATGTCACGCGGCTTAATTCTAAGTCACTGGCAACAACGTCGTTCAAAGAGTGAATTTTAGAACTCTCTAAATAAGTGATAGGAAGTCTAAAGTTCGTATGGATAGGCGCAATGATTAAATTTTCGTGGTCGACATCAAGAGTATCTTTTTTATTTGTGAGATCGCTAAGTTTTTCTTGTAATCTATCTCGAAAGGACTCCAGAAAATTCATATTATAGTATTTACACAAGAAAAGTAAGTATTATAAACGAACGGATTATAACTTTTTGTCTAATGGTAACTCATTAATAGTTATATTGTAATGACTCTCTATCTGTTTTATAAGAGGTATATCTCGCCTTGTAATAAAATTAATGGCTATTCCTTTTCTTCCCCATCTGCCACTTCGTCCGATTCGGTGTAAATAGGTATGAACACATTTTGTAATATCAAAGTTAATGACCGTGCTCACTTGTTGTATATCAATTCCGCGCGCAGTCAGATTAGATGATATTAATACTCTATATGCTCCATTTCTAAATTGCGCAAGTGTTTTCTCTCTTTCGGTTTTTTCCATGGCGCTATGTATTGAACAAACCGAAAATCCTTCTTCTGACATTGCGCTCCATAAATCGAGTACACGTTTCACGCTATTGCAATAAATAATACATTGATTTACGCTTATCATTGAAAATAACTCCTTTAACATATTGTATTTATAATGATCGTCTCGCAGAGCCACGAAGTATTGTTCAATGCAATCTAAATTGAGCTCTTCTTTTTTCATGGAAATCGTGACAGGATTTCTCATAAACTTCTTGGTAATATTTAATATTTCGTCTGGCATAGTGGCACTAAAAAGCGCGACTTGTATATTTTCATGAAAGAATTGGAATATGTTATAAATTTGTGTTTTAAATCCAGCCGACAACATTTCGTCCGCTTCATCTAAAACTAAAATCCTCATATTTGATACGTCTAAAATTCGTCTTTTTAACATATCGTATATTCTTCCTGCGCACCCCACCACAATATGAGGAACATTGTCTTTTAAATCTCTCGTATCGCTTTGAATGTTGGTGCCACCTATGATAGTTTTAACGCTTAACCCGTTCATATTCGAACCTAACTGTTGGAAGACACTTGATATTTGTCTGGCAAGTTCATGGGTTGGCGCAATAACAATGGCTTGCGTCTGTTTTAAAGTTGTATCTATTAACTGAAGAGTGCTAATAGAAAATGCGCCTGTTTTTCCACTTCCAGATTGTGCTTGAGCAATAATGTCGTTTTTGCCAACAATATGACCAATAGTTTTTTTTTGTATTTCGCTTGGATTTTCAAATCCATAAGAATAAATCCCGCGCAATAATTCAGTTTTTAAATTCATATCATCCCATGTTTTTATATCTATAAATTCAACCTCGTCCATTATCTCAATAATTATAGTATAAACCCCATTATATTTCTATACCTATTCCCATAATATATAATAACTTCAAAATATATAAATAGTATTCCTCACGTATATTAATTATAAGATGACTGTGCACCGTTATACTTTGGAAGATTATTCTAATATTATCTTTTCGTCATTTGATTATAAACTCCCTGAAACCATCGAATGCACTCTCGCCAAATTAAAGGCCGATTTATGCATAACAACTGTAATAGATCAAGTAGACGACAGGTCGAATAAAAAAAATGTGTTACCGAAAAAAATTAGATCAAAACGGGCAACTATGGACGAGCAATCATGGGAAAAGATAAAGGCATTTCAAACAACAAAGATAGAAAAAAAGGAGGGCATAGAGAAATCGATCAACGATGTTCGTATATGTTTAAATAAGTTATCAAATAAAAACTATGAGGCTCAACGCGACGCTATTAAGGATCATATAAATCAAATCGTGTTGCCCAAGGAAGAAGATGATGGAGATGCTGCTATAGATAATTCCGACGAATTATTGAAGATAGCAAATGCAATATTTGATATCGCGAGCACAAATAAGTTTTATTCGGAAATATATGCTACGCTATGCAAGGATTTAATCGTAGACTTTCCCATTTTTAAGGAAATTGTTGGTGGCTTTATTCAACAATATACAGAGAATGTAGCGTTGATTCAATATGTAGATTCCAATGAAGATTATGATAAATATTGCGAAAATAACAAAGTGAATGATAAGCGCAAGGCCATGAGCGCGTTTATAGTAAACTTAATGAAAAATGATATACTTGATAAAAACGTAGTAGTAGACGTTGTTATTCGTCTACAAGAATTGGTAATTAAATATCTCGATGAACCAAACCGCACTAATGAAGTAGAAGAAATAACTGAAAATGTATATATATTTGTAACTATGTCTTCTAAGGAATTTACAAACCTGGAAAAATGGACTATTGTTATTGATAATATTAAAAAGTGTTCCCAATTTAAGGCGAAAGAACATCCAAGTTTATCTAGTAGAGCAATATTCAAATATATGGACATATTAGATTTTCTGAGTAAAAAGTAATATTATTTTTATTCCATAAAACGAAATAAAAATAATCAACCCATAATCTATAATATGGTTAAATCGCGAATTCATCCAAAAGATATTAATTATGACGAAAATAAGGACATGGATGAAGTGGATGATAATTATGCTTCTTCGCAGTATAGTCTTTCTCTATTTGGAATTCAAGTCGAAGTTGTATTCGGAAAAGAGAGAACTGATCATTTAGAAATGAATATCATTTATTATCCAATATATTTAATATTGAATGAAGAGGTCGTAGAGAAAATAGGCGTGTTCGAAATCGATAAAAACATACTTCCCAAGGCATTGAATGAGGATGGAGACATAGATTTAAAAGAGGGTCATGTCTTAATATTTATAAAAAAGAAGCCTTTGATGGAATTGGTCAACGTGCCTATTGTAAACGAGTTGGGAGAGATTGAAGATATTGAAAAGGGTAAAATCGAGATTAGCGATGAAACGGTAGATATTCATACCAATATCGCTGAATTTGAGGACGATAAGGAAGAAGATGTATTAAAAGTGGATATTCCTGAACATAAGTTATCTAGTGAGGTAAAATCGGCCGACGAATCCTTAAAAGATGGGGTTTTTACAGTGAATGCGACAAAGATTATACCTCCTTTACTTCAAGAAGAATCTAAGGAGGATAAAACGAGGGAAAATGAAAGTTATACTGAAAGGTCAAAAAACAAATGGATCGAAAAATTCACTAGAAATAACAATTATTCCGTCATCGATAATGAGGGCGAAGGCGACTGTTTCTTTGCAGTGATACGCGATGCATTCGAACAGATTGGGAAGGATACAACAGTTGAAATATTGAGAGCGTTGTTGGCGAAAGAAGCAACCGAAGACGTGTTCCAGGAATATAGAGGATTGTATAATAGTTTTACAGCGGAATTGCAAGAGAAAGAAGGAGAGATAAAGGATATGAAAAAATTAAGTGCTCTTTTAAAGAAACGCATTGATTCGAATATAAATAAGGAGGAACGTCAAAAAATCATTGAAGAGGCAAAACAACTCGTTGAGAAATTTAATAGAGCAAAAAAGGAAAGAGACGGAACTAAAGAAATGATTGACGAATTTGAACATATGGAACAGATCACAGATCTTGAAAAGTTCCGTGAGTTCATAAAATCACGTAGTTATTGGGCAGATACGTGGGCAATATCCACGGTTGAAAAGTTATTGAATATAAAAATGATTATTTTATCGGAAGAGGCTTATGGTTCTGGTGATTTGGATTCTGTATTAAAATGTGGTCAATTAAATGACACCGAATTAGAAAGTGCCGGTCAATTTTTGCCAGATTATTACATAATGACAAGTTATACCGGAAAGCACTATAAGTTGATTGCATATAAAGAAAAACGCATTTTAAAATTCAGAGAGATTCCTTACGATATCAAGGCGATGGTTATAAATAAATGTATGGAAAAGAACGCAGGACCTTATTATATTATTCAAGATTTTCGCGATTTAAAAAACAAGTTTGGTTTGGATGCTTATGAAGGTAAAAAAGAAGGAGATGAGGATGAATTTTTAAATAAAGAATTATACGATAAAGAAGTAGTATTTAAATTTTATGAGGATTCGAATTCCAAACCCAAACCTGGTCGTGGATCCGGAGAAGAAATACCACAAAAGCGGATCACTGAATTTAATATTCTTAGCCAGACGAAGGAGTGGCGTAAAAAATTAGATGATTCATGGTTTGCGCCTATCACCGTAGATAGCCATCGTTGGAATAGCGTAGAACACTATTTCTTAGGTTCTCAATTTAAGAAGGGATATCCGGATCTCTATTTACAATTCTCCGTAGATAGTGGTAGTAAGATAGCCAGTGATCTGAAATTAGCCAGAGATGAGGGCGGAAAGAGCGGTAAATATAAGGATTATCAAATCATTCAAAAGAAAATAGATCCCGATTTTTATGAGATCAAAGCGAATCCTAGACATCAAGAAGAGAGAAAGAAGGCGCTTGGTGCTAAGTTCACTCAAAATTTAGACTTGAAGAGTATGCTCTTAGAAACTAAAATGGCGAAATTAGAACAATTTGTGAGACGACGCGATCCCGAACCCGATATTTTGCTCATGCAATTGAGAAAGGAACTAATGCAATAAAAATACTATATTCGATATATATTATTTTTATATTTCAAAAATAGTCATGCGTAGAGAAACATGTTCTACGCTGTTTTTAACAGGAGTCTCGAGTGTAACACTATCGATGGCTTCAATGTACGTTTTCTCTTTGTAATGATTTCCAATAAACAAACCGTAATCTTTTACAGTTGCCAATCTTTTCTGAAAGTTTAATGAACCGTTATGTTGAGAACACCAAGTTATAAAATCGTCGATAAAGAATAAACATATCGATTTGATCACATAATAAGATAATACGCTAGTCCCGGCGACGAATCTTTCCGTTTTTTTATTACGAATCAAATCATGATATGTAAGACCATAATGCTGGAGAACTTTTGCGCATTGAAATATAGAGAATTCTTGTTCCATTCTTAAAATATTCGCCATTTTCTTTATGATAGCCTCCTCTGTTTGTTTATTGGATATAGTCATATGCGTTAAAACGTTTATTGTTTCGGCCCATGTTTCGCAATAGGTTTCATATAATCGAGCATCCATGTCTACGTGAAACAGTCCCATTATATATTGATTTATTGACGCTTGATTTAACGTAGAAAAATCCAAGGCAAAACAATGAAATGACTCATGGATGAGAACCTTAAACCACTCTTCTTCACGAAAAATATGTATCTCAGATTTGGGTTTACAACCTGTTGTATAACCCGAATTGGCATGTATTTTATCGATGGCGGATTTCTTGGCAGGGAGGTATTTTTTTAGACCTGTCATATTGATATATATATCTACTTGTTGAGGGCACTCTGGATTTGCATTTAAACAAGCGACATATAACCATATATATATCTTTTTTATAGCATCCTTTAAGAATTTGTTTATGTTCTGTTTCAGCGACGAATATGCAATAATGATATTGAAGTACCTATGTTGAATGGCAAATGAATATATAATCCCCTTCTTATCCATGTTCTCGATTTCAGCGCGGATCGCTTCAGGGCAAAATAAATAATCCCTTCCTGTCGGGAAATAATCGGGGTTTAATTTGATTGTTTTAAAAGCAATCGGATCATATTGGCTTTCCGCGACTCTCACTTGAGCGATGATTCGTTTCAACATAGTTGTCGATTCCAGAGAGAACTTTAATTTTGGGATATGCTTTAATTTTGGTGAGACATTGGCGCGAACATAATCCAATAAATATTTCGATTCTTCTTTCATTGTATAATACTATTAACTTATTATAGAATGAGACTTTATTCTTCCCACACCGACGTTATGTTCGTTTCGGGTCTATTTATAAAAGCGCTAACAAATTCATAATCTTTATGGTTATAATTCATAGGAACGTTATTAATTTCTAAAATAGATTCCCATAAGTGAATATAGCATTTATCATGATTGTTTGTATACTCTGAAAAGTTAACCAATTTATTATTGCCCAGAATGGCTGCAATTATTGAGAACGCCGAATATTTAACTCCTTGAATGATTGTCTTACATTTAGATAAACAAAACATATCTAATACAGACTCGTAATTGATATAGGCGGCATTTAATTTATCTTTATCCTCACCATAATCAACATCTATGAATTTCACTTCGTTCAGGTTCTCAATGCCAATATTTTTAATGACATTTGTGATCTCATTCTTCCATGCCTTGTCCTCACTCACAATAAAAAAACTAGGACTCGACTCGGTTTTAATGATGCCTTCGACATATTCAATAACTTTTCTCATCGTCACGAAGAACTCATCCAAATCGGTTTCCCCCCATTTCGACCAATCCTTATCGCAATCCTTCTTAATTTTATCGCTTTTGCGTAGATGAACTCCATATGCATTTTCTAAACCTGCTGGGTATCGTGACGTCAACCAGGCAGCAGGCTGAATAATCTTCTTTGCGTTTTCAGCGAATTTACGCGATACTTCCTCAAATGTGATATCTGGATAATACGTTCTCAACAATTCATAGGATTTCACCGGAGATAAAATGATAGAGGATTGCCCATGTTGCTCGATATATAATTTGGTTTGGCCACGGATATAATTATCGGAATTCCCATAATGAATCAGTTCAAAGTCTTGGAAATCGAATAATCTTTCGTCATAAGCGCTAGGTCCCCACTCAAACTTATGTGCATCCGGATTCAAAAATATGGCAGGCGTATACTTCATATACGTGAGGAATGTATACGAGCCCACGACATCCAATAATTTATCACCCAGACCATTACGACAAGTATATAATACCTTGTTATTCATATACTTATTTATATATTATTTTATTTTAAATGGTTTCAAACACCGAATTTATATTTGTTTCTGGGGTTTTGACAATCGTATTCATCAATTGATAATTTTTGATATTAAAATCCAAGGCTCGGCCGTTGATTTCGAGAACCGAATTCCAGCAATGGATATAACAACGATCGTCATTATTTGTATACTCTGAAAAATTAATCAGCCGATTGTTGCCTAGCAATGCTGCTAAAATAGAAAACGAGGAATATTTCACTCCCTGTATAATTTGTTTACAACGGGATAAAGAGAACATATCCACCACGCTTTCGAAATTAAAATATTCGGGGTGCTCTCCATATTCTATGTCAATGATCTTTATTTGTTTTCTATATTTACCACCCAGTTTGAGAACAATTACCGTAATTTCTCGTTTCCACTTGGAATCTTCGCTAACAATAAGAAAGGATGGGAAATCCTCTTCTTGGATCACCTTTTCCACGGTTTCTATGATTTTCTTTATGATCGTTTGGAATTCGCCCTTATCCATGAGCCATCCACAGTTAGAATCTTCTACTTTATCCAGGATTTTATCACTTTTACGTAGATGAATTCCATAAGCGTTCTCTAATCCAGCAGGGATTTTGGATTCAATAAAAGGAGATGGCTGAATAATCCGCTTCGCATTCTCACAGTATTGGTTGGACACTTCTTCAAATGTGATATCTGGTAAAATCCCTTTCAAAAAATCATATATTTTATATGGCGATAGACCCACCGAAGAGAACCCATGTTGTTCAATATAATATTTTACCTTTCCACCTGTATATTCATGCATATTGTTTTGGTGTACCAATTCGAAACCGCTGAAATTAAATAGACGTTCGTCGTAAACACTTATACCCCAATCCCATTTATACGCATCAATATTAAAAAATATGGCTGGACTATAATTCAAATAATTACATACAGTGCATGCTCCTATAACGTCTAATAATTTATCGCCTAATCCATTTCGACAAGTATATAAGACACGGTTCATTTGCATAAAGTAATATGCATTTCCCATTTATATTAGTTTGGAAAAATTGAATATGTAACGTCCCAACGGATCCCTGCAATAAGTCAAAAACAAAAATGGGAATTAAATATTTGAATCGATATCTACGCGATCATTGTAATAAGCGATCCATACAAAAGACACATATGAAACATTTGTCTGGGAAGACTGTTGTCATTGACACAAGTATCTATTTGTATAAGTTTCACTCCGACAATGTATTGATGGAAAATATGTATTTGTTTATATCTATTTTAAAGTCGTATAAGATAACACCGCTATTTATATTCGATGGAAAGCCACCCACCGAAAAGAAGGAACTACTGAAACAGCGACGACTGGAAAAGAAGGAAGCCGAGGAAAAGTATAAACAGTTAGAAACGGCGATAAAGGATACGACAATTATAAAGGAAGACGATAGAAAGGAAATGCTTTTGGAAATGGAGCAACTGAAGAGACAATTCATTCGGATCCGTGATGAAGATATTCGTAAAGTGAAGGAACTGATGAACGCTTATGGCGTTTGCTATTATGAGTCAGAATATGAAGCGGATAAGTTATGCGCATATATGGTTAAATGTGGAAAGGCATGGGCATGCTTCAGTGATGATATGGATATGTTTCTCTATGGATGCCCGCGCGTGATACGGCATCTGAGTTTGATGAATCATACGGTTGTGTTATACGATTATGAGAAGATCTTAGAAGATCTGAGCATGAGCGGAGAAGAGTTTTGTGAAACCATGGTGATCTCTGGGACGGATTATAATTTGAACATGAGCACATCACTTCATGAAACAATGAAATGGTTTCGGCAATATAAGAAAGACGTTCCAATGTCGAGTGGGGAATCACATTCGTTTTATAATTGGCTAAAAAACACTACGAAATACATAAAGGATTATGATAACCTAATGGCGATATATGAACTTTTCCAATTCACGAATCAAGATGAATTGGAAAAATGGAACCAGATAGAGGTTCTAGAACGCGCGACAGATACAAAGCGGCTACAAAATGTCATGAGTGGGGAGGGGTTTGTGTTTAAGTAATAGATGTTTTGCGACGATGCAATTTGCGTGTTCGCTTCTTTCTTTGTTTTCTTGTTTTTTTACCGCCGACAAATTCGGATTTACCCTCAATAATCCTTAGTTTTTTAGATGGTCTTGTGCCTGCGTTTCTTAAATCACGCCTTGGATTCACTGTTAATCTAGCGACATTACGATATATTGGTTTATATGTTGGGTTTGTTTCGCATAGCGGTGGCGGAACATCTCTAGTTTTTTCTTCCAATGCACCTTCTTTAATTGCTTCGTAACTATGAGAATCACATGTAACGCTTCTCAAGTAATATGAATTCAATAAATTTGCTATAAAATTATAACCAGGATTCTCACCTAACGGATCTAAATAATAATCCCTTATTTTTGAATCGTCGCGTCTCTTTAAAAAGAAATAACTGTATCTTATTTCAACGTTTATCATAAATTGCAGGAGTTTGTCCACATCTTCTGGAGAAAACCTAGTTAATAATTTACTATATTCTCTGTCTAAATTAACGCTCTGTGGAAATTGGTCTTTCACTTCTACGTTTAATGCTTTAAGCATTTTGTTAACGTTTATTGCGCTTCCAAAATCAATAATAACTCCTTTTAACGTTCCGTCAGGAAGTCGTTTAACTAATATGTTTTTATCATGCTCGTCGCAGTGCACTGTTTTGCATTCATTCAATAAACGAATGCTTTTATAAATAGCCATTTGACATAATTGTCTTTGGGTTTCTTCATCTGAATTTTTAAATGCATCTTGAAACGTTTCGTGATCAGCAGCAGACTCCATGGTAATCATTCCTAGACGCCTATTCAGACCTTTTGTTAATTGTCCTTTTAAATATTCGATCATATATGCTGATTCATTTTCAAATAAACATTTATGCGCTAATGCATCTAAAAATTGCATTGCCGACGCTTCTTCTGAAAAAAAAGAAACGTCTATTAATGCAGGGCAAAGCGGTTCCCCTCTTGACAAAGATTTCTCATAAATCTCGCTTTGCAATACCGCTTCTTGAAAAAAATCATCATAGATATCCATTTCCTTAAAAAATTTTTGAGCACCTTCTTCACGATTGAAAATCGTCTCAACATATTCGTCCATATTCAATTTGAGGTCTTCACTATCTCTATCTCCGTCAAAAAGAATAGAAAATTTCAATATCAATGTGTCCACAGGAACATCAAATTTGTTTGTAGTCTCGTTTAGTCCATAGAATTCTACCGTATTTGGTTCTAGATTTGGCACATGCAATACAAAAATAAACCCCTTTAATGATGAATAGGATATAGATTTTATTTTGCAACGAGGATGCATTAACATTTTAACGACGGATTCGAAGTTCGAACTCCCCGGTATTTTATTGACCACGCCGCCGTACATAATTTGGTTTTGTTTCATAATAATAAAAGTTCGTTTTATTATTAGGATAAAAAATTATGGTCTAAATAATGGATGCTAAATAACAGCCCTTATAATCTTCGATGCCCGTGTGTGTCAAATTGATAGTCACGTCCATATAGATTGACCCACCCATCTTACTCCATCTATGGCAAAACAGCCAGTCCTCCGAGAAGTAGTGATCCTCCTCGACACCACAATCAAATAAAGCATAGGCGAACTTGCTCTGCTCCGCATTCAAATAATTCACATCATCTGTATACTTGGTGGATGGGAACGCCTTGGACATCTTCTCAATAACATTGCGTTGGATCATCATAAACCCAGTGGCAATATGGCGAACCTCGGCAACGTTTTGCTGGATATTTAATTGAGGAGATAAGTAGTTCACGTTATACTTCAAAAGATTATATTGAATCATATTTTCATCCGAAATCAAGTTCTTAAACTGAGACTTATTCTTTCTATCAATCATGGATTGAATAATATTCGAGTTATAAGGATTCGTTCTATCCTTCACCAACATGTCCCAGTTATAGTGCTTCAACGGATAAAGTCCGCCAATAAGCGCCTTATCAGAAATCATCAACTTCAAAATATCAATAGGATCCCAAGTAATATCATTATCAATAAAGATCATATGTGTCATTTCTTGGTCGTACATCGCCTTGGCCACCATGTTATTTCTGGCTCTGGAAATCAAACTATCGTTTCTACAGAATTCGATCTGAAACTTAACATTGAAATTTCGGAGAACATTGGTGGTCTCAAGCAGGCAACTCACATAAGAGACGTAAGAAAGACTTGCGAAACAAGGGGTTAATATATAAAGTTTGGGGTTATTTGCTTTTACATAGGCATGAATCCTTTCATCAATGGAGACATTTTGGTTGATCACTGCATTTTGCATTGTATTTTGTTCCTGCGGCACAGATTGCTTTTCCACTGTCTCGTATTTGAGATTGTTCGTTGAAGACATGATTATATAAGACTATTTATATAATCATTTTTATATTGTTTTTATGTCAATAAAACTTTTGTTACTTTTTATGGTTTTGTTTTTTTAAGCGGTGGCGGCGGCAACCTCGGCCTTCACGAAGTGGTGCTTCATGTATCTCTGGAGGTTGAAATAGGTGAGCTCGTCCTCCTTGTTCAACTTGAGGAGTTGAGTCAACTTGGCATCGGGGTTGATCTTGCGACCGTTGGCCTTGTCCTGAAGACCATTGGACTGGATGTACGCATTGATCTCCTTGCTCACATCCGTGCGGGCCATCTCAGTGCCAACCGTCTTGCCGAGGAAACCAGCAAGCTCGTCGCTGATGCGAGTGGGCTTGATGAAACCAGAGGGCTTGCGGTTGCCGTTGTTACGGCGCTTCTTGGAGGAAGCCTTCTGGGCGGCCTTCATCTCACGGGCGACGCTCTTCTCAAGGGTCTTGAAGTCATTCTTCACCGTGGAGAAGAGACCAACGAGTTGCTGCAACTTGGCGCTGAACTCGGTCATCTTCACGCCAAGAACGGCGGAAGCATCAACGGGGGCAGCAGGGGCGGCAGAATCGGCAACAACAGGGGCGGCAGCCACGGGGGCAGCGACCTCAACCTTGGCCTTCTTCGCCGCCTTCACCTTGGGGGCAGGAGTGGAGGCGGCATCAACAACGGGGGCAACGGGAGCAGTTTGCTTATCAGCGGACTTAGTAGTTCTAACCATCTGGCTATTATACAATATTACAGCGACTTGCTTTTAAGTTACTTTTTGGTAAAATATATATTTGCAATTAATGCCGCTCGGTAAATCCTAATGATCTTTAAAAATAAAATATTTTTATGCATTTGGATATAAAAACATGAATATTTTTTATATTTTGAATTGCTTCTTTAAAAAATATAACGAGTATATAAGACGGAAATGAACATAATATTCTATTTAATAAAAAAGTTCTTCTTGGAGGAGGTTACAAATTCATCTATTGTATTAGTATTAAACTTGATTATTAATTTATTTCAAATTAACGGCATATCCTTTATCACTGCGAATATTATTAAGGGCGTTGAGAACAAAAAATACAATAGTGCATTTACTTATTTCCAATATTTCATATTCATTTCGATCCTTTTCATTTCGTTATATAATGCGAATAAACACGTATTGAATCATTTACTCACAAAGATGACCCAGTGGATTAAACATGAGATATTAAGAATCATTCTTTTATCCAATAACGAGAACTTTAGTGATACAAATTTCATTGAATTCATTACACCTATTACCAGAATATCCGTATCTTGTTATGTGATATTTAGTAGCATATTATTAGTAATTATCCCTACGGTTGCCTTCCTCTTAATGATTTCTGTATATTTCTTTTATAAAGATCCGAAGTTAGGTGCTTTTTTCTTTATTGCAAATTCCATTATCGTGTCTTACATTTCTTACTATTGGGAAAAGATGTTACATTTTAAAAACAAACATGAAGTGCAAATAAATGAGAACGAGAAATATATTATTAATATTTTGAATAACATAGATAAGGTGATCTATCGAGGACAATCTATCAACGAGATAGACACCTTCAATGATAAAACGGATGAGGGCATTAAACGTGCGATGGACTTTCAAAAATATACCAATAAACATATCTTGTTCGCAACAATTATGGTTCACATTACTATTTTCATTTGCATTGCGTATATGATCTTCTTATGCATGCGTAAAAAAATGGATTCTACTATATTTGTAACCTTTTTTACTATATTGCTTTTATATCGCGATAAGATTGCGTCGAATATACAAGAGATACCTCATTTCCTCGAGTTTACAGGGAGATTGACATATATCTTAGATGAATTTAAAAACATGCTTGGAAACCATGAGGTTACTGAATTGAAGACATACAATGCTCACAATTTACAGTTTAATAGCATTCGGTTTGTGGATGTTTGTTATAAGTACCCCAAGACCGATAAAAATATTTTTAATCACTTGAATATATCCATGGATACAAGTGATAAAATTATAGGCATCACGGGATTATCTGGTAATGGCAAATCGACATTTGCGAAGATGATTATTAAAATGTATCCCGTGGATTCGGGAAAAATATTCATTGATGGAGTTGATATTGTGAATATTGATCCACATTATATCCGCCAACACATAACCTATGTGAATCAAAATTCAAAGTTATTCGATAAAAAGGTTATCGATAATATGTTATATGGATGTAATAATATGGACCAATGTAATTCTCATTTGAACGATATCATGAAGTATCCCAAGATCGCACAGTTATATAGAGACATCGATATTTATAGTAAGAAGACGGGGTCGTTGGGCGAAAAGTTATCCGGAGGACAACGTCAAATCGTGAATTTGATAAGTGGATTAATCAATCCAGCCAAAATATTGATATTGGATGAACCGACTAATGCTCTCGATCCTGAGTTGAAACGCGAAATATTGGGTTTAATAAAGGACTTCAAAAAGTATAAGAAGTGCCTCATTATTATTACTCATGATAAGGACGTTTATCCTCTGTTTGATGAGACAATAAAAATATAGGTTTTATTCATTTGTTTACGTCATTTTTACTTGGAACCGACTCTTTAACGCTTTACAAACGTGATCAGCCCCTTCACTTTATCATTCGTTTCAGTATAGATACAGTCGAATGGCTCGTTATACTCCATCCACGAATAATTTCCTGACGCACAAGGATCTGACCTAAACTTGCCCACATTAAGATATTTTTCTAGTCCGGCGTTTTTCCACGCACTTCGGTCGTCGTCATTTGAGAACATTGAATCAATGTGCCATTCGCCAACGCTACTATGGAGTATTAGTTTCTCAAATGGACCTATCCGAGCACTTTGTAGTGTATTGGAATTTTTTACCCAAGCACATATATTTAAGGGTAGATCTGTAGTATTATGGAAATTGATGTATTGAGTGTGTTCTCCGAAAATAGGCATTGTCAGGTTGTTATCTATTGGATAACTCTTTTATATCAGATTCAATTTTATTAGACCATTTAATTCTTAAATGGTGTAAAGTAGAACAGAAAACATAAAAATTGATTCGCTTTTATGTTTTGTTTATACAGTTAAACACTCGAACCAAAATGAGAGCAAGCATTCTAAAATTACCAGAGGAGATTGAGAATGAAATACGAGAATATACACTTACAAACTCCATCCGTTTAAGGATGCTGTTGGATAAATATCCATTAACTAAAATGAATGCTTTCTTCAGGGGGTTTACAAAAGACCAATTAGATAGGGTGTATAGATACGGATGCGTTTCCAAAGTTTTGAACTGGAATAATGGGTATACTATGCAAACATCACGTCCCATAGTAAAAGACTTATTGAAAAATGATTTATTCTTTCAACTATTTACTCATAGTTGTTGGCCAGTAAGTAGTTTTAACAGTTACTGGGAAACACAAAATAAGAAGAGCCAACCATCAAAACCAGAATATATTCGTAGAATTACAAAGTTCTGTGCTTTTGCGCTTGCGTTTTCGCAAGATACTCAAAACAAAAATTTTATATGCTTTTGTGAAAGATTAGTGTATGATGTACTCATTGGGTCTTTGATTATGCGCAAAAGGATTTGACCTCGATTTATGCGTTGATATTCTATTTTTTTATTAAGTCGTTTAATCCGGAAAAGAAATCAATGTCGATACTCCATCCGAGATCCTTTAATTTTTGATTACTAATATAATAGCGTTGATCGTTAAAGGGACGATCCTCGATCCATTGAATCCACGCATCATAGTTATCCGTGGTTTGAATCGCACCTATCAAATAACGCGCAACTTCGAGAACAGAATATTCCATTCCTTCATCGCAACCTATATTATAGATCTCTCCCACTTGACCGTTTTCTAAGATAACTTCAAATGCCTTGGCAGTATCTTTCACATGTAAGAATCCGCGCGTCGCCGATCCATCACCTTGAATGGTAACCGGTTTTCCTTCCTTCAATAATTGAATGAAAAGAGGTATTAACTTTTCCGGATATTGATTCGGACCATACACGTTATTTCCGCGCGTGATGACAATAGGCATCTTATATGAATGGTTATAAGATTGCGCTATCAATTCAGCCCCGGCTTTTGTCGCAGCATAGGGGTTCGTTGGGCATAAAATAGAATGTTCTGTTTTCTGGTTCTCATGAATATTATTCATAGACTCTCCATAAACTTCGTCGGTGGATACGTGAATGAATTTCTCGAGTTTGCCATACTTCCTACAGGCCTCTAATAGCGTGTGCGTGCCCAAAACATTATCATGCGTAAATTTAATAGAATCTTCGAATGAGTTTTGCACGTGACTTTGCGCGGCAAAGTGAATGACATGAGTTATATGGTGTTCCTTTAATAATTTACTCATAAGTTTCATATCACAAAGATTGCCCTTGACCAATGTATAGTTCTTGTTGTCACGAATAACTTGATCTACATTGTTCTCATTGGCGCAATAATACATAGCATCTAAGTTGACAAGTTTATTTATTTTTTGCTTTGGGAAGTAGTAATTAATAAAATTGCTTCCGATAAAGCCACACCCACCTGTTACAAGTAAATTTATGCTACCGGGTTCTCGATTTGAGATAATATCCTTGTTTAAAACAAGAGTGTTCTTATATCCAACCAAACAATCGCGGACTGCATCTTTGATGTTTCGAACATTGGGGAATAACCTCTCTAATCGAGACGTCTCTAAAAAGTTATTGGATCGATCCGCGGCCAATATTTTACGCTGTTCTTCTTGCGAAAAGTTATTCCATGCAAAATTGGGATCTACGATTTCGCGATACATTTCTAAGATCTCATTATGTGAAACGAGACCTGGGTTCGTAAAATTCATGGTGCCAGTTGTACCCATTTTCATAAGTTCAAGAGCAATGGGCAATAACTCGGGCAAAACGGTCATAGAATTGGGGACAGAACATATCTTTTCATACGTGGTTATCTTTGTGATGAAATTGCGTGAGTTATAAGAATCTGTGATCGGCATGCGAATTCTTAAATTTAAAACATTATGCTCGTATAATTTCATAAGTCGATCTGTGTAACCCTTAACAACAGAATAGGATGATCCAAAGAAATTGGGCAATGCCGATTCCGTAAATCCACTCTCTTCTTTTCCAAAGGGATGTTCCTCATCAAATTTGAAAATGCATCCTGTTCCCAAATAAGTGAAGTGGATGCATTTTTCTCTACATAATTCGGCCAAAAGCAGTGGTGAATATAAGTTATCGCGGATGTTCTCCACTAATTTACCTTCTTCTTCTAAATAATCAATCGTAGTGTAGACCTTATCGCCTATTTTTCCATGAGTTCTCCCAATGAATGATACAACGTGAGTGAAGTTTGAGGATCCTATTTCTTCACGCAAAGCGACTTCGTTATCTGCTCTAGAGTTTCCACATTGAAACTGAATGTTGTTATTTTTTAATATCGATATAAATTGACCACCGATCCAACCTTTGCTCCCGTAAACAAGAATGTTCATATAAGTCAATTCATATTTTTAATGAAAAATATGAACTCAATACACAATCGATTCATATAACCATGGCATTGCGGTTCTAGCGCCAGTTGAAACCACAGTTAGCGCAGATAATGCATGAAAAGAACCCAATTTGCGATGCTCTTCATCCACCCCAGAATATATCAATGATTCGAATACCATAGTGCATGCGTTCTGGATCTGTTGAAAGGATAAATCTGTTTGATAAACCGTTCTGGGAAAAATGCCATCAAATAAACCTCCAAGCGGAGATATCTTTTGTCTTGTTTCTCTTGATAACTGACTTCTATAATTCCAGATCTCATAAAGACATCTATACAATCTTATGTATTGACGAGTGTCTAATGCCGTAAACCATTCGCTATTTGTATACCATCCCAAGAGATCGATGTCTATAAATAAATCCTGCATTCTTTGTTGAATGGGCTTTTCGCGAATAGATTGAAGTCTGGTTGTGGTTGCTTGTAATGCAGCGGCGGAAATAGATAACGTCATTAAATTTGTATTGGGTGTCGCCCTATGAACATTTCGAATTGGAGGTTGTGGTTTTGTATTATAAATTTCGTTCTCTGCTTTAAATGCAGGATAGAGTATCATGCTGATTTTATATAGAGTTTTGATGTCATTTATGATTTCATTGTCCACCTTTTCGCGATTATAGGGATTATCTATTTTACCATAGGTTTTAATCAATTGCATAAGCGAAGATACGCTAAATCCATAAGTAAAGTTGTTCTTGTCCGTGTAACTAAAGAAGTTCTCATCGGAGATCTCTCGAATAGGTTCCATAGTTATGAAATCGCTTTCGTTATTACATATTACTCTATTTCTAAACGCAGGTCCTCGAAGACGGAACGAATTGCGCACTAGCCACCCCCGAAAGCATCTCGAAATGATTATGCTTTTCTTAGTTCTTTTAAAATGGTTCTCTATTCTATCTATCAAACTTTGCTTGGAACCAGACACAGCTAACTTGCTTGACTTTGCGGCGTCTTTAAGATCGGTTAATTTATAATCCGATAAATTGATATTCTTATCAAAAAAGTTCTTGAATGTGAGTTCAATCTCCGTCTTTGTTGTCGCCTTTTTCGCCTTGGATAATTTTTTATTCGAAACACATTCTACTAAGTCATTTTTCATAAGTTCATTCTTAGAAATATCCTTTATTGTGAAATCCATCATATACATAAACCAGAATATATTTTTTATATACATTTTATAAAAGTAAATAATAAAGCATAGTTTCAATAAGGGAGAACATCTTTGCTGGACAAGCCCAAGTGAAAATTGAATAATCATAAAAAATTGAATTAAAGAGTAAACGTTATATAATCTATAACTAGTACCACTCGCTCTCGTTATTAGAAATGTCCAAGCCGTCTACTCCTATCGTTCTTACCGCTTCTGAATGGAAGCCCGCCGAAGTTCGTTATATGCAACCCAAGGTGAATGATCGTGGCGCCAAGTCAATCAATATCATCAGCACGCAGACCAATCGCTCTCTCCATCTTTCCACTCCTCTCATGATGACCTGGGGCATCGCAGACTTTGTGGATGAGAAGACGGGCGAGTCTGACGGAAAGTTCAGCATGTCGCTCAATTTTCCGAACGATGATTATTCCACTGCTACTTCTCGCGAGTTCCTGGATAAGGTCAAGGAATTCGAGAATCAGATTCTCGACGACGCTGTGAAGAATGCCGAGGTTTGGTTCGGCGAGCCTATGTCTCGCGAGGTTGCCAAGCACACGTTCTTTCCTCTGCTCAAGTATAACAAGGATAAGTTGACGAAGAAGATTGATCCATCGAAGCCCCCATCGATTCGCGCCAAGGTGCCGAATTACAATGGCCGTTGGGCAGTGGAGATTTATGACACGAGTTCGAAGTTGATCTTCCCTTGTGAGAATGAGAATATGACGCCGATGGATTTCATCCCGAAGAAGAGCAACGTCGCATGTGTTCTTCAGTGTGGTGGCCTTTGGTTTGGCGGAAAGGGTTGGGGGCTAACTCTTAAGTTGGTCCAGTGCGTTGTGAAGCCTCAGGAGGTTGTCAGTGTTTATGGCCGCTGCCATATTCAGTTGTCGGATTCCGATCTTCAGACAATTGAGAAGCAGGAGAGCAAGCCTGTGGCAGATGATGACGCAGAGGAGGAGGATGAGCCTGCGGCTGCACCTGTGTCTACTGAGGTAGAGGATAGTGATGAGGAGGAGGAGCCCGAGCCAGTTGTTGTGGCTGCTCCTGTGAAGAAGGTCGTGAAGAAGGCTCCTGCTCCTATGGTTGCAGCGCCTGAGCCCGAGCCAGAGGCCGAGGTTGCCGTGGCAGTGGAGCCCCCGAAGAAGAAGGTCGTGAAGAAGAAGCCTGTCGCTTAAAACATAAAAACAAATCGTAGAGTAGTAAAACAGTAGAGTAGCATTTGTTGTCTTGTGATCGATATTAATTAACTCATTTTTTAATGCAAAGCGCATTAAAAAATGGAAGAATCCTGAAAAACTATTATACACATATAATAAAATGTACTTGAATATATATTATTTTGTTATTCTAATTACTTGTATAAATAAGCAAACCATGTCTTTTTTCTCTAAGAAACTAAATTCATATTTAGGTAAACTTGACTTGGCAAAATATAGATCTGTTGAATTGGATAAATACATAAGAACTCTGAACAATGAAAATACGTACGGGAAAGATGATTCATCGCGGTTTATTATAGAGAATGAATTCATGAAAAATAAAAAAATAATATCTATCTCTCCTGGCGGATTCAAAGGTTTCTATATGTTAGGTGTCTGTAAATTCATTAAGAAGAATTATAATCTGGATAACTTTGTTTTTACTGGAGCGTCGGCGGGCGCTTGGAATTCATTATTATTATGTTTTAAAAGGGATATTGATGAAATCCAGGAGAAATTAACGGTCGACTCCTTGCAAAATATAAAAAATCTTAAGGATATCGAGAACCAAATCAAAGCCAATATCTTAGAAAACTATAAGACGGACGATTTTGATCTACGCCGTCTTTTTATTGGCGTGACAGCAGTCGATAATTATAAATCAAAAACTGTTATTTTTACTGGATTTGAGAACCTAGAAGACGCAGTAAACTGTTGCATAGCAAGTTCGCATATTCCATTTGTAACTGGTGGACTCATCAATAATTATAGAAATGTCTCGACGTTTGATGGCGGATTCAGTAAATTCCCCTATTTAAATATATCTACGCACGCACTTCATATCACGCCACAATTATGGAATAAAACGTCTTATGATAAAAAATTAGAACTATCTGATTATACCACGCTGTTCTCGAAAGATAAGTTTCAGTTTCACGAGTTAGTGGACAAAGGATATGCTGATTCGCTCACAAACAAAGAGAAGTTGGACGCCGCATTAGGATAGATTAAGATATCTCAATTCATCCAAACCCTCAAATGCCTTAGACAAATCATTGAATTGCTCTTCCGTCAATTGCTTCCATGGTTTATGAACGCCAAATGGGTTCTCGTAATATATAGATTCAACGCTAAAATTCATTGCATTTGTCGTGATCGGTTTATTTATTCGAAAATCTTTTAAATAGAACCCATTGCATGTATATGAAAAAAACCGATCTTCGAATTCTAATTCTGGATATAGGTCTCTATTTTTCAGGCAATGATCTTTACACACATCAATCAAATATAACATTTTGGATTTTCTACGTAGAGACAGCCCACCGTTTCCAATAACGTGTTCTTTGTTATCAAAATGATCTAATATGTTGAGCCATGGTGCTCCAACATAATCATAATGCATAAACTCATATATTTTATATGCGTTTTTGTTCGAGATCATCGTATCGGTTTGAAACACAAGAAACATCTCTGTGTTTATGGGATCATAAAATTTTGGATTATAAAAGAGATCGCTATATTGTTTTATGGTTAAGTTATCCACTCCTAAATCGTATAGTGAAAATTTACGGGATTTCATTTCTGGGTTTCTAGTTATAATGTCCACGATGAATTCCAGATTACTGCTTCCATGATAAATAACAAATTCCCACCGCGTATCTAAATTCTTAACGAAGTTCTTAAGGACAAATTCAAATGCTTTGTGTTTTCTAGGTTCAACAATCAGCGCTGTGTACATTTATTTATAAATCCATATAAATAAATATGTCTATGTAAACGATTTATTCGACCGTCACCACTTTCGCCAAGTTTCTCGGAAAGTCGGGATTAAAGTTTTGCTGGACGGCCATATAATAACTTATAAACTGAACATAGACATTTGCCAATAAACTTCCAAATGTGCTGTTTTTATCAATATGTATCGAGTTCTCGTCTTGTTGGTGTTTATTCTCCTCTGAATCTGTGATACGGATCACATAGGCATTCCTCGCTATAATTTCTTGATACGCATTTCTATTTTTATCGCGGTGTTCGTCGCCGATATCAAATAATATAATGGGCAGACCCTCCTCAATTAATGCAAAGGGGCCATGTTTTAATGCAGAAGAAGAATAACCTTCCGCGTGAATATAGGCAACCTCCTTCAGTTTAAGTGCGCCTTCCTTTGCAATGGCCTCATCTTTTCCCTTCCCTAACAAAAACATCGAGGTTTTGTTAATAAACGTATTCGCAATATGCTCGGCAGAAGTCGATTTATCAATTAGTTTTTGCATTTGAAATGAGAGATTCCTTAAATTGTTCATAACCTTTCTACGTTTTTCAATAGCCGTGCCTTTGTTTTGAGAAAACCAAACCGCAATCATAGATAATACCACACATTGATTCGTAAAAGACTTTGTTGATGCCACTGCCACCTCTCGTCCTGCGTTTAAGTAGACTCCGCAATCAGTTTCTCTTGCAATTTGTGAATCGATCACATTTACCACGCCTATCGTAATTAAATCATAATCTTTGGCAATTTGAATACATCTATGAAGATCCTTAGTTTCTCCGGACTGCGATAATAGGATCACAGCGGTCTTTCCCTTTTTGGGAATATCCTTTACATTGAATTCTGCACCATCGTAACAAACCACGGTATCAAATATGTCTAATGATTTGAAAATATCAAGCGACCATAGTCCAGAATGATAGGAAGTACCGCATCCTAATAATATAAGATGATTCATTTCTAATAATCTTGCTTTACATAAATCAAGCCCGCCTAATTTCACAGAGACATTGTTCTCTATTCTACCACCATTATTTAATGCACGGTTTACAGAATCGGACTGTTCCATGATCTCTTTCAACATCCAATGTGTATATTTGGATGGCGTTAACTCGACGCCCACATTTTGTTTTTCGTTTATGGCATAACGCTGGATGTTTTTATTGTATTGGATCCCTGATCCATCCTTTGTGATTTCAATTAGATCATGATTATCGAGCACAATATATTTCTTTATGTAATTATTAAAAGCAATTTGCTCACTAGCAACCATGATAAAATCATCTTCGATTCCTAATAATAATGGAGAACCATTGCGAATTGCCCACATTTTGTTGGGATATTCTTTGTTTACAATCGCTAATGCCCATGTGCCAGATAATGCGGCAATTGTGCGCTGGATAGCGATTTCCATGGTATCTCCTCCGTCTAAATGTTTTCCAATTAATACGGATATCACTTCTGTGTCAGTCTGTGATGAAAAAAAATACCCCTCCCCCATAAGCATTGATTTTAGTTCTTGAAAGTTTTCAATGATTCCATTATGGACCACGGCAATTCTGTTTTTATTATCATGGTGAGGATGAGCGTTTGCATTTGTTTTGCCGCCGTGAGTTGCCCATCGCGTGTGACCTATGCAATTTGGCCCTAATACGACTTCCTTTGTTAGTTTATTTTCTAAATGACTCATGGAATCATGTCCGTTCGTAGATGCATATTTAAACGTTACCAGTTTACCCTCGGATATTGAACATATCCCAGCAGAATCGTAACCCCTATTTTGCAATAATTTAAGCCCAGACAAAATATAATCGTTTGCTCCATCAGAACCTAAATACCCAACTATTCCACACATGAATGTTCTCAACTATTATACTATTATTGAGAACATTTAAACCCTATTTTTACGGATATCTATTATTATATCTTCAGATCCATCATGTATCTTATGACCAAAGTAAATACTAAGGCGTGAATTCCAAACCCGAATAGGGTGGGGCATCCATCCTTTCCAGCAATAGTTCCTACGAATCGCGATAAAAGCGAGTTCATGAATTTATAGGTCCATGGATTGAAAAGAACCAACAGCACAAAGGTGGTATAAAGCGTGAATCTCCATTTATCGGATGATTTGAGAGGCGTGTGTTCACTCGTAGAACTCATATATATATAGTTCACAAAAAATAAGGGGATGGATCATTCTAAAGGTATAACTTTATATTTATAGTAGTGCTTGGCAATGACATTATTGGACGAATCCATTGTAGATACATAATCGAGACCTCCTTTTTGTTCTTGATAAAGTTTATAACGAAATTCACATCCCACCCTATTTGTATTTTTTATGATGAAATGTAAATTATATGTTAATATATGGTAATTTTTACGCAGTCTTATAGGATCAATTCTATACGCGTCTTTCAATGCTTCGTAAATAAATTTATTTTTTGGATTCGAATATAAGATGCCTTGGAATATGGAACAAGACTTGACTGATTTCACGGACACAAAGTCGAAATCTTGAACTATGGTATCTAAATTTACATAAACCATTGCGTCAGTGTCTAGGTAAACCCCTCCATAAAGATATAAATAATAGTATCTGAAAAGATCAGCCCGATGTGCGCCATTTTCAAATGACCAGAATACAGAGGCTATGTCTGGAAATTCATTGTGCGGATTCGAGTTAAAAAAATCAATGATGTCACTGTCGTTAAAAAATATATATTCCCATCCTGGCGAAATTTTCATTATCATATCGACAACATATTCAGGAGGCGGTGCCTTGGCGGTTTGAATAATTGTTTTTATTGGCATGGTCTCGGAATAAATAGGGAATGGAAACCAAGTTTTATATTTTCTTGCAATGTTATTTTTATTACCTTATATGTATTTAGATTTATAATAACCAATAGACCCTTTTCGTTTTCATTGGCAAAGGATAGGACATAAGGACACTGATCTATTTCCGTAATCGCCGGTTCGCCACAGAATTCCACTTCTTTAAATAGCAATTCTTTTTTTATGGTGAGTTTATCGCATATGACGAATCCATTGATCACATTCTTATGCACATTTCTTAGCACAACTAGGTTTTTATAAGCGATTGGAAAATCCAGGTTAAAGGTTTCTAATGCTGGGTTTTGTATCATTTCGATTCGCTTGGATTGTTTATATATTACTAGTTTGCGATATTTACCCTCGATATTCAATGAAGAAAAATCAATTGACTCATAAATGGATGCATATATTTCATACCGATCTGCGAATTCTTCATAATTTCCATAATGAAACACGTAAAAACCTGTGGGATAATGATATCGCGCCACAGAAAAATCGTGTTTGTTTATGATATGGACAATAGTTTCTTTTGTTTTATCTAACATCACTGGCATTTTCTGTAAGATTTTGTTATAATTCAGACCAAATGGCGAATCAACAATTAGAATATCATCTTTGAGAACCAAATAATCATGCACAACCGGTAAATAATTAGTTTTTATCGTCGTTTGATTTATGATAGAAAAATTAGATTGCATATTATAAAACGTTATATGTTTTTTTAATACATCATAATCGATTGTAGTTATTGTTTCCGTGTTTTTATTATATTTTGAATGCCCAGATATGTGATTGACGTCGGACAATAAAACCCTGTTTCTAGTTTTAAGCGTCTTTTTCTCGAAATCTACGTCAATAGCATAGGGCAAATCGCGTTCAAATAAGGCATAGACATCGGTTTTTACATTCAGTAGGGCCGTGTTCGCTAATCCTAGCATATTCGGCATAATATTTAATTTATTCATAAGCATGAATAATAGAGTGGACATAACGTTTGTGGGCTGCCTTCCATTCTGTTCTTCATAGACTAGTTTTTCGGTTCTTATTTTATGTTTCGCATAAGTTATATTCCCACCGTCTATAAAAACGCCTTGTATGATGCCGTCACCTGTAAATAGATCATATAGCGAATCTACGTTTTTAAAATCTATGTCTGGGCCTATTAGACCGTAAAACCCGTTTATTTTATTCGTTAGATACGCTTTGGTGATGCCTGCCATTTTTGTTCTAAAAGGATAGTGTAAAATCCCATAACATGAAATAATAGATATTAATGCATATAGGATTTTTGTTTTCATTATATAAATATCTTAACATAATGTTTATATAATTTTTTATGAATCTTCCTCTTCTTTTGCCCCTTCTTGTGCCGGTTTCTCAGAAGCCCCTCCGCCTGCGCCACTATCGACTTTGGCGGTCGCTGTCCGTTGCGCGCGCATTGTTTCAAAATTCGCTTCCTCTTTGGCCTTTCTTTCTTCTGGAGGAGTGTAGACTTCAACGTCGGGATCATGAGGCTCTCGATCTTCTTCTTCCTCTTCTTCGTCGATATCCCAACCCCCTTCTTTTTCAGGTAGACCCTGTTTTGCTGGATGGTATCTCACGGCAGCGGCGGTCTCCGCCATGCCTGTGGCCTTATTTACGCTCCTCATACTTCTATAATCATGTTGGAAAATAAGCGGATTCTTTGATAGACCAGCCCAAACATATTCTTTCTCACCGTTTCCCATGGCTGAAAAATTATGTTCGGCAATAAAGTCTAAATTTTCCTTTATGAGTTCTAAGGCTTCCTTTGAAGGATTTTTAGATAGGTTTACCCAAAATTTGCCGTCCATTAATGTTTTTCCTTGGAGTTGTGCTGAAAAATGGTCTTTTAACATATGGATTGCGTCGGGACTAGGGTTTTTACATAGTTCGTGCCAATCTATTTGCGCGGGATATGTTCTTAATAGGTTTATTGCTAACGGGTTTGGATTGGATGATAAATGACGAATGTAATCAGATATCTCAGACCTTTTTTGTTTTATTAGAAATTCAACCGCGGCATCGCAAGGGTTTTTTGCAATTCCAAAAAAATCTGCCGCGCGCCTTCCTTTACTATCGACAATTGGCCAAGCGCGATCTAAGAACAGTTGAAATCCATCCGGATTTGGATTTTTTTGGAGTTCGGATGTAATACTTGTCCAATCAGATGATTTTTTGGATAATATTTTTACGGCTTCTGGATTCGGGTTTTCCGCTAACGACGCCCAACTAACAATTAATGCTTTATCGCCAAACTTATCTTTTATACCTGCTTCTAATTGCGCGATTTGGTTTTGTAACTGGGTTTTTTCAGCCTCTATTCTACTTCTGGATTCTTGCATTGCATCAATTTGTCTTTGTAGTTCGTCTCTTCTTGCATCAAGTTCAGGCTTTCTGCGTTTTAGTCCCTTGTTATGCGTTAATTCCTTATTTATTATTGGATATTGTTTACTTGCATCTGAATTTTCAAATGTTAATGCATTGTATTTTGATCGAAGATGTGATATTTTCTTTTCTTCTTCTAATAATTCTTTGATTCTTGGTTTTAATATTTTGATCACTTCGGGATTTTGATTTTTACACAATGCTTTTACCAAGTTGGGTCGAGTTAAAATAGTCGCCATATTTTGACTGATGATTCCATAAGCAGCATCTCCTGGGTTTTCGCATATGCTTTCTAATAATGTACGCATATCTAGACCAAGGTGTTGTAAATGTTGAATGCCAAAAGGATTCTTGGCTAATTCGGAAGGAATTAATCGGGCAGCATGTGCTTTCATCCATGGTTTTAATTTATAGATTGGTGATCGAGTTCCTCCTAAAATTAGGTTGAAACTTTTGTAACTAAATTTTCTATGTTTTCTACTTTTTTTGTGCTTTCTTATTTGTTTCTTTAAAGTTTTTTTCATATATATATCCAGAATATATAATTATAGCACTCTTTGTATCAAAACATTTATAAATAAGGGTATAAATGTTTGCCAAGTAAAACCACAACCATGCTTATTGAATCCATCGGTCTTTTTCATTTATTTCATTCGCCTATTTTAATTACATTGCCAACGTTGTTTACCGAACTATGGTTCTACAATGCCTATTTACAATATTTTTTCATCGTCATGTTTTCGTATACATTTATAAACGGAGAATGCCCAATATCCTACGCAGCAAAACGGATCTTAGATAAAAACTATATAGCGGGTCAATGCATAAGTTATTATCCAGAAATGATAAGCATTCTAAGGTCCGATGAACATATTAATGCTTATTTTGGATGCACAACAACAATATATATAATCACGTTGCTCCATGTCGCTTTTCAATCTAACGTCCCAATATTATATTTGATGCCCGCGTTCGCGTCGACACTCTTATATTTCTTATTTGTCCGAGAGATCTATTTCAAAAAAGACCGCTATTATCCAGTCGTTCAACAAATCACAAGAAACGTACTATTCGTGACTATTTGTTACGTATCCACCGTCAGTTCTATCTCTAAATAAATATCGGCTTTCTTTGTCACGTCATAGACCTGGTCGGTGTTTATTTTTGGGATACCTATCCTAGAGAGAACCAAAGTTTGCTGATTCCTTAATTTTAAAACTCTCGGATCAAATGAAAAAACCTGTTTACCAATGCGAAAATCGACTCTTTCTAATCCCCATAGTTCTCCAACTGAATACTTTAATTCAACGTGCACGTTATTTTTATTATCGATATGCACGTTATTGTCTAATATGGGATTGCATTTGACATAAATATCGTTCCCTGAATTATCATATACTAATTCATGGTGCCATAAGGGGACGATATAAATAAAGGCGTTGGTACGAATCTTATATAAATTGTTTTCGAACAAATCGTCGATTGTTGGATTTAATATGATACATTCATCCATTTTACACTTGTCCTTTACCATGTCCTCTATTTTCGCGACAAAATCATCTGTAAAATGAAAGGCGCCTTTATACATCTTTAATATGTCATAGATCTTGATAAGTGTTGTTTTATCTATCTTTTCTAATGTATCTAGCGCTGTTAATTCGCATGTGGTCGATATTTTCTGTATGATCGTATAGATCAACTTATTGGCATTCTCAGATTGTAATATGTTTTTTAAGAAGGAGAACACTGTCCATCGATATGATGTCTTATCTATGTTTATATTCTCTTCGAAATCTGCATCTGAATCTTCGTCATTCTCCATGTATTCTTCGTATTTCATGAGAAACTCATAGGCCTCATGGATCTCTTGAAACGTTTTTGATGCATCAGGTGCCGAGTTTTTATCTGGGTGATGCAGTAAAGCCATGCGCTTATAGTTCTTTTTAATAACTATTGCGTCATGTTCGGCTTCTGCGTCTACTCCTAATAGTTCACATGCCCTTTCGTAGTTCATTTATAGTTGTGTATTTTATTTATGATATAGAATATAATACTTTCTAAATGGTATATGGGACGATAATTATTATTGTAGTGCTTTAAAAAAGTAAAACTCTTGGTCAAAATATCGCTAATATCATTGGGATGCAAAAAGTTATTATCAATGAAATAGGCTAAAATATACCATAAACATTCTGTCATATCTAAATTATACGTTAAGATATCATATAATGTATCTCTAAATGTGGGAAATTTGATATCTTTTGGTTTTATAATCTCTTGAATGACATTGTCGCAAATAATATTGAACACGTCTTTGGGAATATCTTCGCAAGTTTCCAATAAAGGAAAGTATCTGAATTCTTTCATATTTGTTATTCCATTTGATTCGATGCTATTTATTATTTCCTTAGCGCTTTTGTTAGTTGAGTCTTTTGTTACTAGATTATTTTTATAATTACTTATTCTCTGTAAGAATGCGCGCTTATCATCTCCAGTATCTAATTTTGACGTATTCAGTGCGGTTAATTTTATATAGTCATCTTTCGCTGGTCTTCCCATTTTTAATACATGACAAGCATTGATGACAGGCGTTGGCAAAAAACTAAGGTGTTCTGTCAATATGAAAAACTTTATTTTTATATTTGATTGAGAGTGGTTATACTGCTGCATATAACTATAGAATATTTCTAATAATTCCGTGTGGATTAAATGAAAATTTTTACACACGATCACGCCAATCTTCTCTTGTTTTACGGAGATAACGTCGACGATCTGAAAAAACAATTCGTGCCATAATAATTTTGAATTGCATCCTAACAAGGACATGTCCACCTCATAATGTATATCGCTGATTCTATAAACGTATTGCTGCTTTTCGGTTTGAACCATAATTTTTTTATCGTATTTTAATTCGCTCGGGCTATAACGTTTTAATAAATAGAGAACCTGTGAGTATTTTCCGATCCCCGTGGGTCCATAAATAATAAGGTTCTCAAGATCCTGAATTTTTTTAGGGAAGTTATTGTACGTATACGTTAATTCAGGGTGCAAATTAAATTTTTCTACGGAGGAAATATATTCTTCATAATGAGATTCATAATATTTCATTTATTGTCTTCTTTGTATTTTATAAAGAAGACAAGTTTTGTTTTTATACGCATTGTTTTATTATCTTTTTATTTATTCCTGCGGATAATAAATTAAATAATCAGTTGGTCCATCACCGTCTTGGAGCCTTCTCTTTGGATCTTTTGTCATGTTCGATAGGAAAAAATTATACGTGATATATACATATCCATTCGTCGCAAAATTTTCCCCCCATTGATTTATAAATATGAAAACACCATCTGAACCGTCGATTTGTTTCGCAGCGTCTACTCGATCGACATAACCCACTAAGGCCATTGTGTGAACGCCCACAATTTCATTTGACGCTGCATTCTTAATTCCTTGCCAAATAGCATCCCGGTGAATGAGCGGGAAAGTATATTCATTTTTTTGGATGCCTGTTTGGAAATAAATATTTAATGTTCCTCCCCATAATAACGGATATCCCGAATTCAAATAAAGTTTGATATTGTCTACAGTAAACGTTTCGCTATAGTCGGTCGTTTTGCTTCTATTGAATAATACGGTAGCAGCCTGAGTTCTTGAAATAGGATAAACCATTTGAGATAGATCGGGATCGTCATAATCGGAACAATTTTTAATCGTAGCATTAATAGGATCTCCTTTCTGATTTCGGACAACATTTTCTATAGCAGGGCTACTATAATTTAATCCATAATCATAATGACTCACGCATCCGTGTTCAATAATGCTTGACGTAAACACAGTGAGTCTATAATCTAAATCTTTATAATCTAATATTGCGCTGCAACTATCTATTGTAATACCGCTGGTTGCGTTTATGAAAGATATGCCGTCCTTCCAATTATAAATAGGATTTAAAATATTTTTCTTTCGCAATTCGCCAGAGTCTATTGTTTTAAATTCATATGCATAATAACTCGTCATTGCGCTGCTATAAGCATTGTATATATTTGTGTGATTTGTCTTATCAATATAAAAGTTGTTGTAAATGTTATTGAAATTTTTTAACATTTGATAATAATTGCCAATGTAATATACTAAGGAATACACTTCACATGAATCTACCCAACCTTGGTTTGTGACCGGCGGGAAAAACAATCCCAGATTAATATAGTTTGTATTTTTGGCTATTTGATCGGCAGTTATTTGACTAGTTGTCGTTTCAGAACCCACTTTTATAACTGCTGGTAAATCTGGGGGTTGCGATATCAATGGCTGTCTTGATAAACTTAAGAAGTCGTTTCCTATCAAGACTTGATTCGAGGATATTCCAATAGCAATGATAGATAATATCAATGTCAAGAATAAATAAAAGTTATTATAGATCGATGACAACGATATTCGATTTAATGCGCTCATGAATTCGATATTTACTTTCTCGTTCTGTTGAAATATAAAAAATAATACGAGAAAACATAGCATGAAAGTGACGGCCGCCATGGTTTTATATTGATTCATTTTATCTTTGTATTTATCTGGTAAATTGAAAGGATAACCATTCTTTTGTGTGTACTTGGCTTTCAATGCGGTCATTAACATAAATATGAAAATCAAAGATATGAAATGAAATGATGTTCCGACGATCGCCGATAGGAACCCAAATGTTTGCACGAAATATGAAATGCGATTTGTATAGGATATGACGTCACTACTCATGTAAACCATAAAGGCTGCGTTTATCATAAATAAAAATGCAATTCCTATCCCTTCCGTATATTCTTGAAATAGTAGTATCAGGCCAATGATATATAAAATGAAAAATGCGGTATAATTTAATACTGATATTGTTGTTGCCATGGTATATAAATACTGTATATAATTATAGAGTATATTATAATCTATAATTATTATGTCTTTCTTATCAACTAAATTTCGTTTGCATTTCTCTTAAAAACTCATTTGTTGGGATTCCTTGATGAAAATAAGCAAAGGGCGTTTCATAGATGTTAATTTGAGTATCTACCTTATTTAAATCTGCGATTGTAGAAATAAAATGATCACTATTGTGAAAAGAATTACCTTGTGCAATTCTTGCATTAATTGCGTGCTCAAAGTATGTTTTATAATACATCAGAATTCCCAAAAAAGTGAGTAACTCTTGATATTTAGTTTCATCAATTGTGCCGTCTAAGTTCGTTATATATCTTATGTGATGATTTGTAACTTCTGACTCAAAAAAATCGTTCAACATATAATGACTCCATGCATTGAAACCGGTGGAATCCTGAGCGGAGTCGAAAAGATTTCCGTCTTCGTCTCTTAATACTATAGATCTATATAAAAATATTGTTTCTAGATATTTGGTTACGACATCTTCATAGGTTGCTATAAAATTTGTTCGCCACGCTAATGCCTGGTCTGGCGTCGTGGGGAGACCTAAGCCGTGGCTTTGGATCTCAGCCTGAACTCGAGACCTTATTTCATCCGCCTCTTCTGGTGTTTCCAGATCCATGTCGTCACCATCGCCGCCAAAGAAAATGTATTTTTTCGTCTGCTTTACTTTCCTAGAGCGTTTGGCTGACCTAGAACGCATCGTTTTTCGAGATTTAATTTTTCTTCTAACCCTGCCGCTAGCCTTCTTTGTCTTTCGCATATAATATATATATATTTTTACATATATTATATCGTCGCGCTAAATAGATTTTGATTATTAAATCTGTAAATTATAAGTGTCACGCAACCAACGGATTAGCGTTTCAGTTTGACATGTTAGAAACCCCTCTGGGAATTTTTTGATATTTAAAAATTGGGGCTTTGCTTCTCCAAGCGCTTTATAATATACATATGGGCCAAATTTTCCCTTTCTCACGCTTAAAACTTCATTCAGTTTCCGCAATACATTTTTCTCTTCTTTGTCAGGCGACGTCTCCATGAATTGTTTAATATCTTCTAATGTTATCTCTTCAAACTTCTTGTTCAATGACTTAATGCTTTCTTTATTGCTTCCCCATTCTATATAAGGACCGTATCTACCATTCTTTATAAATACATTTTCGCCGTTATATTCGCCTAGACAACTATTTTGTATCTCTAAAAGATCATCTAAAGAATAGTCTTTGTTTTTTAATTTATCTAAATCTATATTCAAATCCTTTTTCACCGGGAGATATTCAATTGTTCCTTCTTCCAATGCATGTTTTATGGCAGGCCCGTATTTTTCGAATATTAAGTCATAACCATCCATGATTGGATAACTTTGTTTGGATATATTGGCAATGGACTTGGATTGCTCCTTTATTTCTGAATAACATTTTTTACATATACTCGACCAATCTGCTTCCTTTCCTGAAGATACGATATCTAAGTCATCCTCCATCTTTTTCGTATATTCATATGAAAATGTATCCTGGAAATAGTTTAATAAAAACTCTACGGTTATGATGCCGACCGGCTGTATGACCAATTTACTCTTTTCATTACCAAATATCTTCTCTTTTACTTGTTCTTCGAGATTGTTATTCGTTAATTTATAATCTTTGCATTGTATCTTTGTCCCTTCCAAATCCATTCTTTTTACATATCCTCTTTCTTGTATTGTTTCTACTATGGTTGCAAACGTAGACGGACGACCTATTCCCAATTCTTCTAATTTTTGAATTAAACTGGCCTCTGTGTAATGACTATGACGATTCCTTACAACAACTGCCGATTCTATAAAGTTATGTGAGAACCCGGCATTTTTTTCTGCGATTGACTTCATATAGGAAAGCATTCCGTTGCTCTCGTTTTGAGTTCGCGTGATGTCTATCTTTTCACCGACGTTTTTCCACCCTAGCGAAATGGGCACTTCGATCACGTGTTCATAACTTTTATCGAAAGGGGCGGTTATAGACACTGAATGGTTTGAATAAACGGCTTCTGACATGCAAGTCTCTATCGTCGTCCTCCATATCAATTTATAAACAGACAACACTCTCTTATCGTCCGCGTCAGGAAGTGCTCTTATTTCTAATTGTGTGACGCGAATTGCCTCATGGGGATTCGATGCATCTTTGATTTCTAATTTATCCAGATCACCAACATCCGCTTCCTTCCATTCTTTCGAAATATGCTTCCTTGCCTGCTCAAGAAAAGTCTTTGAATATTGAGAACTTTCTGTGCGCATATACGTGATGTATCCATTTTGATATAACTTTTGACATATGTTCATAGTTTCTTTTGGGGGGATATGTAATGTGCTACTCGCGAGTTGTAACAGCCGTGATGTATGTAGAGGTTTTGGTGGTGATTTTACTGATTTTTTTGGTGACGAAACGCTCAGTTTATACTTGAACGTCTTCGATTTGTCCATGAACTCGAGAACCTCTTTAGAATCACTAAATTCATGGTTCAATTGAAATAGGACGTGAGTCGAAAAAAACTCGGCACTTGTTTTATACCGAGTTTCCAAATCACCATTCTTCTCTTTCTCGTTATCATAGACCAATCTCAATGCAGGCGTTTGGCAACGCCCTGCCGACAAGGAATTCGATTTGTTATTGTAAAGATACTTCCATAAGAAAGGTGAGATCTTATAACCGACGATAATATCGAGAACCTGACGGGCGTGTTGTGCTTTTACCAAATTCATATTGATTATGGTTGGGCTATTTATGGCTGCTTGGATTGCGGATTTCGTGATCTCATGAAATAGGATACGCTTCGTTGTCTCCACAGGCAAATCAAATAATTGGCATATATGCCAGGATATTGCTTCGCCTTCCCGATCATCATCTGTTGCTAATATGATATTTTCCTTTTTAAACTTTGCAATCACGTCCTTCATAATTTTTATATGATCCTTTTTTTCGTCTAGAACGTCGAACGTTGGCTCAAAATTGGACTTAGTCGCTATCGCTTTTAGACCATTTATTGTGCGCAAATGACCTTTCGATGCAATGCATGCATATTCAGGCCCTAAATAATGTTCTATTTTTGGGCATTTTGACGGAGATTCGACGATCACTAGATATTTGGCTGTGTCTGATATCTTTGGAGGCAATGATTTCTTTTTATAAATTTTCGGCGGCATTCTAAGTAATTAATGATGTTAGGTTTAATTCGTTTCTTAGATATAATTTTCACAATGGTGTAATAATCGAAAGACTTTAGGAATCAAAATAAAACGTCATATTAAGAGTGCGTTATTTTGATTCAGATTCATATTTTTTTATAAGGGCGGATTTGAATTCTGCATATTTTCTTTGTATTCTAAAATAATGCATTACAAAATAGATAAATAATATGATTAATCTTACATATAGTGATTTTGGTAGAGCAGGTAATACAAATGCAGTTAATTCAATAACGTGGAATATTGATTTAATGATATTCATGTTGAATCGTTTATAAATTACTTTGATATAATGTTATTGCCAGTTTTTATTTCCTTTTATTATATTTTGCATAACCTTCGTTTTGTTATCCGCCATGTATAAAAATCTACTCATATTATAAATGGCACATGACAATATGCCTCGCACAATATATACTAAGAATGATTATCATCTCGGCGATAATATCTTTTGCTGCATTGTATTTGATAAAATAAAAGATCACATTGAGAATAATAACATATTCATAAATCATTATTGCACGCCTGATAACATCGAGCAAATATCCGAATTTGCTGACTCTAAAAACATTAAAATATTACCAATAGATCAGATACCTAAGAATGAAAAAATAATTGATTTATGGATCGGTTCGGGAGATTATAACTATAATTACTTTAATTCCAATGAGCCTTATAACGATTTCTTAATGAAATTTTATAATAACATTTTAAAGCAAATTAATATACCGATAACAATAAATGATTTTGTATTTGATAATAAGGAGTTAGTGGAAAAGGAAAAAGTGATTAACGAAAAAACTAATAATAAGTACAGGAATATTGATTATTTGTTTTTGAACGGGGCGCCGCGATCAGGTCAATTGACTTATGATAAAAACGAATGGGACTCTATTATAAAACGATTCTCGGAAAAATATAACGTTGTTACTACGCAAAAGATAGAAGGCATAAACTGCACTAGAGACGATAACTTATCTGCAAAAGATATTTCTGCTATTTCAAAAAATGCCAAAAAGATAATAGCCATTGATAGTGGCGTTGGAGCAGGGTTATTTAATAAAGAAGTAATTGACAATGTAGAAAACGTTTATTACTTATGTGAACATGGTAAATGTAGATGTTCATTCCCTAATTTTATTTTTAAAACAAATATAGCCGATATGGTTTTTTTGTTAAATGACGATAATGCGACAATTAAAGAATCTATGTGTGATCACAATTCATCAAATAATATTTTTTATTTTATCTTAACGTTATTTGCCATAATTATTTTATATCTGTCTTATTATAAATCTTTTGCTAAGAAAATTTATAAACGCATAATTAAACTAATCCGACGTTTTACATAATATATATTGATCATTTCTATGATAATCTATATACTCAAAATTTGTATTTTTAAGCAGTCTGTAACCAGGTTTCATTAAATTTATGATTTTTTCTTCTGTTATGTCTGTCCAATCATATTCTGTTAAAGGGTACATGCTATCGTTTTCTCTACCGCCGATTCCCTTTTTTCCTAGGGTTCTACAGTCGTCAATAATTATAATATCGTCATGAACTCTATGTTTTAATATCTCAAGTTCGTGCAATAACGGCGTTTCTTCCTCTCCCTTTGCTGTATATTCACCTGAATAGTGGGCATCTAAATAAATAGTTAATGGTTCATTGATATCGTCTAATAAACTCGGTAAAATTTTTTTAGAATCACCTAAATGCATAATGACGTTTTTATTATCTTTAAATTGGTTAACATTGTGAGCATACCATTTTTCTGAAAGTTCTATAGAATGAATATAGTCGTAACTATTTAAAACGCGTTGGATTCCGTATCCTAAATAGGTTCCTGTTTCAACATATACTTGCGTTTTTGATATTCCGACAGTTTCATAAAAATACTGTTTAAGGAGTGGCATATACATTTATAATGGTAAAAAAATATCTAATTGCGAATTACCCAAAAATTGAATAGTAGTTGCGGTACATATATAAATATAATCTCGCAATAAAAATAAATCATATGTCCAAACTATTGGACCGCAAAATCAAACTATTCGTGAATGACCGGAATTATAGTGGGTGGTATTTTATCGATTCAGATACGAGCCAACCATTATCAACCGAGGAATATCCCGAGTTGTCTCAAATCAATCCTCTAGAGAATAAAATATTTGGGAGGGACACATTTATGATAAACGAAAAGGGAGAGATCAATGTGATATATTCTTATGTGAAATCGTCCAGCATGTTGGCAGGAGTTCTTATCCTCGAAAACAATAAAACGTTTGGTAGAACTGAGAACAAAAAACGATTGCTTTATAAATGTGTTCCGGATGACGTACATCTGCCTGCGTTTCTAGTTCCATATGAAGTAAAGTTGGGGTTCTCTAAGTTACAAAAAAATAAATACGTGGTGTTTCGCTATGAGAATTGGAATAACAAACACCCACAAGGAATGCTCGTGGAAACGCTAGGGTCGGTGGATAATCTTGAAGTGTTCTACGAATATCAACTCTATTGCAAAAGTTTAAACGCATCGATCACCGACTTTACGAATAAAACGCGTGCCATCTTAAGTAAGAAAACAAACGATGATTATGTAGATCAAATATTCGCAAATCCTAACTTTGGCATTAAAGATTATCGCGATAGATACATATTTACAATTGATCCTCCCAATGGCATGGACTTTGACGACGGGTTTAGCATCGAGGAATTCATGCATAACGGGGAAATATGCTTTCGTGTTTCAATATATATTGCAAATGTATATGTTTGGTTAGAGACTTTTGGGTTATGGAATTCATTTAGTCAGAGGGTAGCAACGATTTATCTTCCGGATCGTCGACGGCCTATGTTGCCAAATATACTTTCAGATATATTATGTAGTCTTCAAGAAAATGTGCCAAGATTTGCCATGGTTATGGAATATCATGTGGATAAAGATGGCAAGTTCATTGATGAAATTCCGGTGACTTATAGCAATGTCTTGATCACAGTGAAAAAAAATTATAACTATGAGGATCCTGATATGGTTATGACCGATGTTGCGTATAATAAATTATTGGATATTTCGGGAAAAATCGATAGGAGTGTGAAAAACAGTCATGATTTAGTTGCTTTCTGGATGGTTCAAATGAATAAATATACCGGCTTGCTCATGGCGGATCAGGAAGTGGGGATATTTCGTTCGGCCATGTTTGTTAATTCTCATTTGCGGATGGACATTGACGAATCGCTTAGCGAAGACGCATCGAGAGTTATACGATCTTGGAATAATACCATAGGGCAATATATCGTCTTTGATAAAGATGCAATCTTGGATCATGAAATGATGAGTTTACGTTATTTCAAGAGAGAATCCTCAACGCGGCAATGTTATTCCGAGATAGAACATAAAATAACGAAATCTTATATTCACATTACGAGCCCAATCCGTCGATTAGTCGATTTATTAAATCAAATTATGTTGCTTCAAAATAGAGGCATGATAAAAAACGTCAGTGCGTCCGCGTCGCAATTCTTAGAGAGTTGGAAACTACAGATCGATTATATCAACGTCTCTATGCGATCGATTCGTAAAGTGCAGACAGATTGTGAAGTATTAAATCGTTGTTTTAAATCGCCTGAGATCATGGATAAGGAATACGAAGGCATTGTATTCGATAAGATCATAAAAAACGATGGGGCTATGCATTATATGGTATATTTAGAGTCATTGAAACTGCTTTCTCGAATTGTAACGCACGTCGATGTTGATAATTACTCTCGCAATAAGTTTAAGATGTTTCTATTTGAAGACGAAGACAAAGTAAAGAAGAAGATACGGCTACAAATCGTTCTAAATCCTTAGCGTTGTTTGCGTTAGGGATAATTGTTACATCAGAAAATTGAATACATATATATTTGTATTTTTAAATACAAATACATAACCATGAGACCGAACATATCTTTATTAATCCTTGGATTCTGCGCCACAAAATTATTTGTAGCAGTTTCGTTATTAAGATTGAAGCAATATCGAATTCGCCCCATGTATGTGCCGCCTGGAATTGCTCTTATCAAAAGCGATGTTGAAAGACAAACTCCCGAAGTATTGGAATTAACGCATATGGATCTTGATTATTGGAATCAAGGAGAGGTGCCTTGGGACATTCCAAATAATGAAACTTTTATTAAAAATAAATCCACTATTCCAAGGGATTAATTTCAGTGAAAAAATACAATATGTACACGTGCCCTTATTTTTTTAACCGGTTGCTCTAAGATCTTCCTTTGCGAATAATAACTGCTCAGAGTATTCATTGTCAGTTTCAGTTTGAATATTATCAAACTTTTCGACCATCTTTGAAATGTATTCGTTTGTATACTTGGGGTCGGTCTTGCTATATCTATCTAACAGCAACGATACAACGTCCGTCATAGTGATGCCGTTCTTTTCGAGTCTGTTAACCAAGTCTTCGACGGGCGCTTCTTGAACGTCTTCGTCATCTTCCTCCTCGTCTTCGTCTTCGTCCTCATCATACTCAGTGATTTCCTCATCTTCATCATCGTCAGGAATATCTATGAGTTTCGCTCTGCAACAGGGGCAACTGTTGTTCTTGTTCATTGCCATGGCGAGGCAACGAAAACAAAACTCATGACCGCACGGCGTGACACAATTGTTAACTTGTCCGATATTTTCATAGCAAATGCAGCATTCCTTTTCGTTTGCTTCGGAAGAAGGCGATGGCACTCTACTCGCCTCATCAGGTTCAGGAGTGGCGGGGTGAATATCTGTCATTTCGACGGCCGCTTCTGCGTCTTGAACAGCACATTCAGATACATATTCACAATACTCGTCCTTGATCTCCATGCAACCACCGCTCTCCATATGAGCCAACTGGTTTTCCTGGAACCTTGGAAAACATCCTGGGCAGGGGCGACGGGACATTGTTAAATTAGTTGGGGATATTGTTTTGCAAGAAAAAAGTGATTACAAAAGTTATTCAATTTTTTACGGACTTTCTATTATTATGGAGTTATTAAATGTCATCTACATCGATATCTTCAAAACTGCCCATTTGAAAATTGATATCTTCCTTGGGCACGCGTTGGATCATCTCTTCGTCGATCACGTCATCGTGAGAGAATGTTACATCGGCAGCGCTTGACATCTTGGATTGAAATGTGCTGCTAAATCTTTGCTGCACCAGCCTGTCAATATTTAAATTGGGCATATTTTGAAGTTGATCAATCTCTGAATCATCGTAAATTGTCAGGATATCGCAATTCTTCGCAGGATTTTCCCACTCTCTCAGCCCGACTAGCACGATTGAGTTTGAAGATAATTTGTTATGGCGCATTTGCTTCCCGCGGAATTTATTTCTAATGTGCCCAATGAGCCGCTTTTCGTCGTTCGTCATTATCTCACACATCCCGTTCCCTAGCATCTTACTTACAAAGCCGAAGATTTCTAGATCAGGGGTTTCTGGAATTCTTAGCGCATTCCCACCGCCTCGGCCTTGATGCTTTCTGGCAAGACTCTTTGTGCCAGTTCCTCCCGTTGTGTTCTTAACCATCTTTCTATAGATTGGATTGAGTGCAATTTGCTTGTAATAATTGTATCCTATTAAGATTCAATTTTTTGATAGGATACAATTATGTTCTAAATGAAAGCGATTCCACACCCAATTGCTATTAATAAATGAAAAAACGCGTGACAAATAATGTGATTATCTGAACACCAAGTTTGAGAAGATAATTCGTTGCTATAATAGAAGAAACCTAGAGAAGATAATAATAACCCTATAGATATAGTTTTTAATAGGAAATTCAAATTTTTGATAAATAATATGTAAACTGCAAATAAAGCATATGATATTTTTCCAAATAGACCGTCGTAAAAATGCACCGTTGAATTTTTTATAGGATCTACCCAAAATAAAAACGATATGATCAAGTTTACTGTAAGAAATGAAACTAATATTATTTCAATTAATGGTTTCTTTTCTTTTACCGAAAACGCAAATATTGGAAATAATAAAAAAAGCGTGCTCGCCGCCAAGATAATGCAATCCATCCTTTAATAATTAGTTATATAATATTCACGCGGTTAAGCGGCATTTTTTGAAAAGAAATAACCCCCGAATAAAAAAAACAGTAAGTACAGTATGTGAAATTGGCATTTAAAATAGAAAGTTTAAAGAGGAAGGATAAGGTTGTTGTCGCGATCGAGAGAGCCGATTTTAGCATGAGAGTC
>Ga0114976_10000017_pt1 | contig 79673 bp, 57 predicted proteins | sample S_130805_EF_Meta_FD_87319 | JGI IMG/M metagenome (GOLD analysis project Ga0114976, IMG submission 87319) | Freshwater microbial communities from Lake Simoncouche, Canada to study carbon cycling - S_130805_EF_MetaG | ecosystem: Environmental > Aquatic > Freshwater > Lake | place: Lake... | reverse complement strand
TTGGCATTAATTGAAGGAGATTTTGATGCTTTGAAAGCATTGTCGATTTGCAGGAGTAAGAAGCAATGAGAGAACCGCCCCTTCGACGGCATTATGCTTCGCTACATTTTGCTCAGGTAGCGGCAAAAAATAAAAACGTGGGCTGAGCGTTCCGCAGCGCGGGACTGGTCGAAGCCCCGTTTTACAACCGCCCCTTCGGTCCGCCTCGTCGGACTCAGGTAGCGGTTGAATTTAACGTGAAAAACAAAAATAAAAACGTGGGCTGAGCGTTCCGCAACATTTTGTTCAGGTTGCGGTAAAAATAAAAACGTGGGCTGAGCGCTTTGCGATGAGCCTGTCGAATCATGTCGAAGCCCCGTTTTTTACCCTTACCCCTCAGGCGTAATGCCATACTTTTCCATTTTCGCGGCCAAGGTATTGATGGACCACCCAATGGCCAGGGCCGTTTGTCGTTTGTTGCCTTTGAAATGTTTGAGTACCCTGATCATATGTTCCTTCTCTATGTATTCCATCTTCATGGGTTGGTCTGATGGTCGCTGTTTCAGTCGCTTGGGAAGTACATCCGCAGAAACCGTTTCTTCATTAAAAACATACAACCTAGAAATGATGTTTTCGAGTTGGCGCACATTTCCGGGATATGAATAATTTAAAAGAATCTCCAAGGCAGCTTTGTCCAATTGGAGTTTTTTAGGACGGTGTAATTCTTTCTTTTTTTGGGTTAGAAAATGGTCAATCATTCCCTTAATGTCTGCTTTGCCACGTTCCGATAGGGTAGGGAGGTCAAGTTCTACCACAGACAATCTGTAATAAAGGTCCCACCTGAATCTTCCTTCTTCACACAATTTCAGCAAATTTTGATTGGTCGCGGCAATCACCCTGACATTTACCCTTTTAGCCTTTCCCCCCAAGGGCATGATTTCTTTCTCTTGCAAGGTGCGCAGCAATACCTGTTGCATGTAGGGAGAGATGTCACCAATCTCATCGAGAAATATGGTTCCCTTATCAGCGAGCTCAAACAATCCTTGGGTGTCTTTGTCTGCTCCGGTAAAAGCCCCCTTCTTGTACCCAAACAACCGAGATTCCAGCAAAGAATCACTGAATGCAGAGCAGTTTACCGTTACATAAGCCTGTTCATTGCGGATCGAATTTTTGTGAATGTACTTTGCAAGGTTTTCTTTTCCTGTCCCACTTTTACCAAGAATCAGTACCGTTACGCCATCCACTTGAGCAACCTTCGCTGCATTTTCATAGATTTTCCTAATGGTGGGGGTAATGAAGTAATCCTCTCCAGTATTCTTTTGGATTTCCTCTTGGTGATACATAGCCGTCACTGGCAGGGAAGATTTTTCGAAGGCAATTTTTATCAATTCAGGTTTCTCTTTCGCTTTGGTATGCTTCGCCTCCCGCATTTGGTAAAGGGTGGTTTTCAGGTTCAAGGACAAATGGCTGAGGTACCAAACCACTTGCATGGCAGGGCTCCCTGGCGAAACAAAAACGTCCAGCTGGTCCTCCCTTAACTCGATGAGGAAAGGATTTATTTTTCCTTGTATTTCGCGGTGGTCAATTGGATCTAAGATGCCCATGTAGCGCAATTCGATGGTGCGTTCGGGATAGGTTCTTTTCAGGTAGTTCACCAAGAGTTCTGACCGGGTATCGTCGCCCTGCGCGGAGGACAACAAAAGGTGTCGGTCTGATTTAAAAAAGTACTTGTGGTAATTCGCTGTGGGACCTGTTTCTAAGACCTTACCTGCTTCAAAGTCATTGGTGTTTGCAATCCAGGAAAGTAGGGTTTTCATGTTTCGGTGATAAGGGATATGAAGATACAAAATGTGTTCAATAATCTCGATAAAAAAGTGCATCCAAGGGGGAAGCAATGCGCTACCAGACCGTAAAACTTTTTCCATTTTGAGGATCTCGGAAGGGCAATATGGGTTTTTCAACCTAACTTTACAAAGTGATTGATTCATTAGAGATACAGCGAAGGATGGAAATCATCCAGGATCGAGGACCGATTTACAATGAATTTGTCTATGATTCCCACATTCACGAACCGTGGAATGCCTTTTCCTCCTTATTTTTCTTCATTCCCGTGGTATTTTGGATTGTCTTTCTTTGGGGAAGGTATAAGCAGCATCGCATCATATTGTTAATTCTGCCCCTGCTGTTTCTTAATGGGTTAGGATCAACCCTTTTCCATGCGTACAGGACTTCCAATGTCTTCCTAATGCTCGATTGGCTTCCCGCTGCGCTTATGTCGCTTTCTTTGTCTGTTTATTTTTGGACAAAAATCACGCGTAGATGGTATTTTGGGATTTTGTGTGTATTGGGTTTCTATGCGTCTGCTGTGTTGGTCATTACGACCTTGGGACAAGGTTACCGTGTTTTAGCGCCGAACATTGGGTACTTGTTTTCGGGTAGTGCTTTCCTCATACCTATTATTTGGTCGCTTTACAGAAACCAATGGCGCCACGCCCGCTATGTTTTACTCACCCTGTTTTTTCTCATCTCAGCATTGGTATTTAGATTGTTGGACTATCCGACCCCAAATCCTTTCCCATTCTTACCCCAAGGAACACACTTTCTATGGCATGTATTCAGTTCCTTCTCGGTGTTCACAATGGGGTATTACCTCTACAAATCAGGACAAGACGCCCTGCAAGAAAGTCAAACGACTACAGCGACCAAGTAACGCCAAGTTGAACCCTTGCACCGTAGTATTCTACATAGCTGGAACGCCAAGGGGCTCCTAAAGATTTACGTTCTGGGAAGTTAAGCAAGTTCGTGAGTTGAGTTTCCAAGGCTAAATGGTCGTTGATGGCATACAAAACGGTGGCTTCCAATGCATAATTTTGGTTCACGTACGTATCGTAATCGCTGTTTTTGTGAAACAATTCACCGTTGATGTAGGTGAGATTGAGGTCGCTCACATACCTTCCCGTGTACAGCAGCGCCACATTGCATTGCAGTTTTTTTCCTTCGTAAAAAAGGTTGACATTATACAGTACGGGGGTTTGTTTTGTCATGGCTTGGTTAGCCGGACGTCCTTCAATTTTCATTCTCGACATGGAAAGGGTAAGGTTAGAGCGAACGCCCAAATTGCGCCATTTGTTGGGCAAGAAATCAAATTTTCGATTGTATAAAATTTCTATCCCGCCTACCCATGACCAAGGTGCATTCCCATATTTTCGAATGGTTACGCCAGATATTGGATCGGTATTCAAGGCAGACATCGTATAAATGTGGTCCCTGATGTACTTGGAATACGCTCCCACAGAAAACAAACCTCGGTTCCCATGGTATTTTTCGTAGGTAAAATCAACATTGTACGAAAAGGCAGGTTTCAGGGAAGGATTCCCGAAGGTATATTCCATTTCATTGTAACGTATGACCGCGTGTCCGGGTTTTGTTTCCTCAAAATTGGGTCGGTGCATGGTTCGTGAAATCGCCCATTTAAGGGTTGTAGAAGCAGAGAGGTAATGGTTGATGTTGATGGAAGGAAGAAATCCAATGTAAGATTTTCGAAGGGTGCGGGTTTCAGGCACATTGTAATAGGTATTGCTAGCAGTATCCAACGCGATGGTGGAGGTGAGGGTGTCTGAAGATTGAACCAAATATGTGTGTTCAATTCTAACCCCCGCGAGCATTGCGATTTTTTTTCCTGCGTACGTGGCCATGCCATAAGCAGCACTTTGTTGTTCGCGGTAATCGTAACTCGATCCAACCCATTGGTTGTATTCAAAATTGAGCGGGTTCATGGCTACCTCTCGAAGTTTATCATCGTGTTCACTCAGAAATTGATTCAATCCATTTGCGTTTAGAAAATCGTACTGGTATGGTGCATAGGTGGATCCTACTTCGTGCAGAAGAAATACCGAAGATGCGGTTTGAAAGGGCTTTGTTTGTAAATCACTTACCAAAATAGGACTGGAATTACCGCCAGAATAATCTTGGAACCATTCGTGTTTAGATAGGCTTCTTTCGCCAATTTTAAACCTGTATTTGATACCTGCTTGCAGTTTCCAACGGTCGTTGAGTAGGTATTCCCAATCGTTTTTAAACACAATGGGATCCGTTTCATTGGTGCGGTTGATCTCTGTATAACTTTGGGTGAATTCAAAATCGTTGGCGTTGAGTGTACCATTAAAATTTGGCAGTATGCGCAAAGGATCATCCCCTTTTCCATAGGGATTGTCGTCGCCGATGAGTTTCAGCAATATAAAATCTTGCGCATTTGGATCCACCGCATGACCGTACAAATCCACTTTAGAAAGGTCGTTGAAACTGAGTTCGGGACTTTGAAATTCGGTGACAAAAAAACCATTTCTCGGATCGTTTTTAGTGAAAGGAACGGGTCCACTTTTGAATTGATTGAGGTAACCCGCAAGACGAAAGGTTCCGGTTGTTTTTGCGTTTGGACTTACTTTTACATTCAGCGATGCTCCCTCCACTTGCCGAATCCATAGGCCCACACAATTTTGCAAGCGTACCCTTTGGCCATTGTCTTCAAACCAATTGAAGGATATTTTATTCATGTGCTTGTCGTCCGTCATTCTGCCCCAAAACCCATTTAACTTCCATTCCCAGCGTTTGGAAGGTTGGTAGGTAACCGCAAATTGAGCACCCGAGGTGGATCTAAATCCGTCGTATTTTCTGAGTTCCAATCGGTTTACGCCATGGTTCAGGTTGCTTCCAAAAATGGTTTTAATGGCCTCACTTGCATAGGTTCTCCCAAAATAGGTCGTGTTCACCAAATATCCCCATTTCTTGTCTTTACTTCGGTTGCTGAACAGTAAGTTAAAATCTCCTGAAGGCTTGTTCCCTTTGAAATTGAATCCCAAAGAAGCATCCACATGTAAAGTTTTTTCTTCTGTTGGTTCTAGGGTTAAAAAATTCAAACTTCCGCCGATGTTGTCTGCCTCAAAATCTGGTGTAACGGAGCGCACTTCGATTACTTCGCTCACGAAATCCGATGGGAAGGCTTCGAATTCAAAAGAGCGCGTTGCGTTGTCCTCACAAGCAACGGGCAAACGATCACCGTCAATCAATACAGAGGTCCAATCAATGGGGGTACCACGCAACGAAACCATATTGCTTTCTCCTTTTGACCTAAACAACATCACACTGGGCATCCTTGAAGCGAGGTCTGCGGCGTTTTTATTGGGAAGTTTATCGAGTGTTTCTTTCGATTTTATGGTTACAATGGAGATGCTTTTTTTTGTTTTTATCAACTCGCTCATTTCTCCCTTGGCTTTTCTTTTTACTTCGACAGCCACTTGCCGCCGGTCAATCGATAGCATTAGGGTATCGAGCCAAAGGTCAGGTTGGTTCACCATGACATCCATTCGGAAGGGTAGGAAGCCGAACTCATGAATTTCCAAGGTGTGATTTCCAAAGGAAACTTCTTCAAAGACAAAACTACCAGAGGCATCGGTATGAATGAATTTTTTCTCAGGAAGCAATTGCACTTCGATGTTTTGAATGAGGTTAAAAGAGTCTTTAACCATTCCGTGAACGTTTGCGCGCTTTTGTGAAAAGGCACTTGCCAAGGGAAGAAGAATTAAAATCCAGGAAAGTTTCATTGTAGATCGAGTCTAATGCCAGCTTGGAATCGCATTCCATAGTATTCAGTTCGCAAGTTTCTCCATTCCTTTCCAATGTATTTTCGTTCGGGCGCATTCAAGAGGTTCATGCCTTCTAAGTAAATGCTTCCATGATCATTCAAAGCATATGAAATCTGAAAATCAAGGTTGTAAATGTCATTTACATAGGTATCGAAATCATCGTCTAGGTGCAACAATCCTATCCCAACGATGGAGGAAAGGTTCACTTCTTTGAGGTGTTTCCCAATGTAGTTCAGGGCCAGTCGAGCATTCCATTTTTTGTATTCATAGGTGAGTCCCACATTGTAAATCAACGGGGTTTGTTCGGTCATTTTTTGCTGATTGGGTCGCCCCGGAATGTTCATGCGTGAATCGGAAAGGGTGAGGTTTGAGTTGGTCCCCAATCCGCCGAGTATGCCTGGAAGGAAATCGAATTTTCGAATGAGGGTCATTTCCATTCCATAGACTTTAGACCTAGAAGCATTTTCATATTTTTTAATCATAATGCCAGATATTGGATCGATGTCAGCCGTGGTAACGGTGAAAATGTGGTCGTGAACATCTTTGTAAAAGGCCGCAAAAGAGAACATTCCTTTGCCCGGCCAGAAGTGTTCATAGGCAACGTCGTAGTTAAAGGCATAGGTGGGTTTGAGGTTGGGATTCCCAAAGATATAAATCAAATCGTTGTATTTAATCATTGCGAAACCAGGTTTTGTTTGTTCAAAATTAGGACGTTTCATGGCTTCTGAAAACGCAGCCCGAAGGTTGTTTTTCTCGTTTAATCGGTACGTGAAATTCACCGAAGGGAGAAGGAATTGGTAATGCCTTGATACCGACCTTCGCTCTGGAATGTTGTATTGACTCCCCGACAAGCTGTCGAAAGCCAAGGCATCAGTTAGGGTGTCTGAAACTTCCTGAAACTTTGTGTACTCAAAACGCGCTCCTCCAACGATGGAGAGTTTGCCTATGGTGTAGTCTGCCATTACATAGGTGCCGGATTGGATTTCATTGTATTCGTAGTTTGATCCCACCCATTGTCGGTATTCTTGGTTGAGTTTATTCATGAATGTTTCTCGCATCAAATACATGGAATCCATCAAAAAGGAGGAAAGGTTGTTGCTGTTTAAAAAAGGAAAAAATTGTCCTTCGTAATTTGCGCCCAGTGGGGAAAGGAAGCCTGCAGGATTTGTGTTGAAGGGCTCATGTTCAAAATCTTTCAGCAAGAAAGGGTTGTTGTTCCCCGGAATTGAATAATCCTTGAACCATTCGTGTTTGCTGATGTGACGGTACCCAACTTTGTTGCGGAATTTCGTTCCCCACTTCACGGTTAATTTGCTGGAAGGTTTGTATTCGAAATCGAGTTGTGTGATGATTGCGTCGCGCTCTCGGGTTTTGTTTCGTTCGGTATAACTTTGGTAAAATTCGAAATCACTTGCTTTAAGGGCTTGTCCTCCGAAAATGGTCACAAATTGCGGCTGAATGTTATTTGGATTGTCGCCATTTCCGTAGGGATCATCAGGCCCAATCAATTTGGCGGGAAAACCTCCTGGGTCATTTGGGTCAATGGTTTGGCCATACAAACTTACATAGGATTGGTCAGTGAATGCCAGCAGTGGACTTATAAACTCTGTGATAAAATAACCATTTCTTGGGTCGTTCTTTGCGTAAGGTACATTGCCATACCAAAATTGATTGTCGTAGGTAGCTACTTTGAAGTTCATTTTTAGCACCGGAGAAATTTTCAGTTCCGTGTAAACATCGCCCCCAAACAGTTGACGGTTGAGTTTTCCATGGATGTTTTGCAAGCGAATCCGCTGACCAGAACCTTCGTACCAATTGTAACTCTGTCTTTTTTGGTATTTATCGTCTTGCATGAAGCTGTAAATCAGGTGTGTCCCGATTTTGAAATGATCCGAATGTTTGTATTCTACGGCGCCGTTGGCAGATAAATTCATTCGTGTACCTTCATATTTTCTTAATTCATACCTGTTTAAGCTGTGGTTGAAATTGCTTCCGTAAATCATTTTGAACGCATCTGCGGCATAGTACCGGGCATAACTGGTGCCGTTTACAAGAAAGCTCCATTTTTTATTTTTACTGAGGTTTCCATAAAGGAAGTTTAAGGTTCCAATGGGTTTTTGTGCCAAGGTGTTGTATCCGCCTGCGAGGTTTAATTTAAAAGTTTTTTGTTTTACAGTCGTTCGAGAAATGAAATTGATGCTTCCCCCGATTTGGTCGGACTCCATGTCTGGGGTGCTGGATTTGGATACGAATACATATTCAATCATATCTGCAGGAAGGATTTCAAATTCAAAGGACCGTGTCGGATTGTCTTCGTCTGCTACCGGAAGTCTGTCACCGTTGAGAAAGGTCGCTGTCCAATCCAAGGGCGTGCCGCGCAAAGAGATGTTGCTTCCTTCCCCTTTGTTTCGCACAATGGATGCACCAGGTACCCGAGCCACCACGTCTGATGCATTTTTGTTGGGTAATTTTGCAATGATGTCCGCCGAAACGATGGTGACCACAGAGGGCGAATTTTTAATCATGTTTAAGGCCTTTTGTTCTGAGGTTTTGGTGTTGTAAATCAAAACAACATCCGCAACTTCCTTACCTTCCTTCAATTGAATTTGGCCGAGGACTTTGTGCTCTGGGTCCTCCAAGGAGAAGGAATACTGGTATTCGTTGTAGGCTGCCGCGTTGATGGACAAGGTGTATTTCCCTGCGGGGATTTTGCTGAATAAAAAACGTCCCTCTAAATCTGTTACGACTTTGTATTCGGTGTTTTGAAGGTAAACCTTAATACCAGGAAGCGGTCCTTGGTTGTCTTTTACATATCCCTCAACGCTTCCTTTTTGTCCCAAAGAAACGGCAGCTAGCAAGGTAAAAATTAAAAAAGAGATCGATCTTATTTTCATGGTTTAGGCTTGTGGTTCGGTTAAATGTGCATCGTCGAAGACGATGTTGTATAACTTTTCAATTTGTTCTTTTGCATACCCTGCCGATGCGGTCATTCCTTTTCCCCCAATGGCCGTTGAAATGTGGATGTTTTGGGAGGGTTGGGCTTCAAAAATATCTTCGTCGCCCTTCATCTGTGCATAGAACCCATTCCATTGTTGCGCCAAGTTCCATGAGGGAAGGTTGATGATTTTCTTTGCTTCGGAAAGGATGATTTCACCTACTTCAACATCTATGTCGAAACCTAGGTTTTCACTCTCTTTCACATCAGCATAATGGTGGGAATCTCCGATGACAATGCTACCATCTTCCCTTTGTTTGAAAAGTATATGAATGCCATTTTTTACAGCCAAGGGGTTGACTGCTGCTGGGTCTAGTTTAGAAAAACTGGGTAAATTTTTAAAGGCCTCATACCTGCGAATGGTTAATCCGGTTAATACGTTTCCGGGCAATTGGATTTTTGGGAGGGGCTGGGTGACCATCATCAGTAACTTCACCACTTCGATGTTTGCGGTTTCGAAGGTTTCGGGAAAGAGCATTTTAAAATCACTTCCATTGCATACGATCACCTTTTCGGCTTGAAATTTTTCGCCTCGGCTGGTGGTGATTTCTACGTGAGAACCTTTGTCATTCAGTTCTTGTACCGGGGTGCGGTACCTAAATTCAATGTCCATGGTTTCCTTCAAGAAGGCGTGAAGTCCGTGGATCATCCTGCGGGATTCTGAAGAAACTTCTTGTGGGAAGTACATCCCACTTGTGGCATAGGACGCTTGCACTGCAGGCCATTTTTCGAGGATTTGGGCTTTGGTAAATTCCGTTGCATGGTATCCCACGTTTGCAAATTGTGATTGCAATTCGCCCAACAATTGTGCTTCATCTGGTGTATTTGCAATGTAAATGGATCCATGGTTTCGGATGCCAATGTCGCATTTAGACTGCAGGGTTTTGTACAGTTGGGTGGCATACCGTCCGTAGAAATGCCATCTTCCCGGTGCGAATCCCGAAGGAACCACTTGCCCAAAGTTACGCACGCTTGCTTCCATGGGTTGAAGGTCTTTTTCAAAAACCACTGCTTTTTTTCCAGCGAGCGCGGCATGGTATGCGTGAAAGGTGCCCATTACACCACTTCCAATGAGGGCTATATCATACATGTCTTTCTTGGATTAGGGGAATGATTTCTCCCGGGTTTTTTACTATTACATCTGCACCAGCGCTCAGCAAGTCTTCTTTGGGAAAGGTTCCCGCGTCTACGCCAATGATCCATCCACAACCTGCTGCTTTTCCCTGTTGCATGTCCGTAGGGGTGTCTCCCACTTTTACCACACGTTTAGGATCGCGCGTGCCGTTTTTTTCCATGGCGGCGAAAACCATGTCTGGACTCGGACGGCCATTGAGCACTTCGTCGCTGCAAATGCTACCGTCTATTTTGTTTTTCCATTGGAGCCTTTCGAGGATTACGTCCGCGGTTACCCGAGAGAAACCTGTGTCTAAATACACGCCAATTCCACATTGTCTCAAGTGTTCAAACAATGCCGTACTGCCTTCCATTTCCTTTACGTCAGGATGGGTTTCGTAATGTCCATTCATGTGAAAGAGAAAACGCGTGTGAATGTCTTGGGTCAATGAGGCATCTGTTATGGAGAAATGCTGGGAAAGGATGGCTGCAATGCCCATGGGCTTGGGTACCGCAATGGCATTTCCTGCAATGCTTCGATTGATGTCAAATCCATTTCCTTGAAAAGCCAATACCAAACTGTCATGCACCGCAAACGTCCCGTCTACTGTGGTACCGGCCATGTCCAGTACGAAAAGCTGAATTTCTTTGGGGATGAGCAAGAGCATGTGGCGAAATTAATAGAAACTTGGTTTACCCCGCAATGGTCAGTCTCTTTACCGCAAGGGTTTCTCCTTGTTGTATGTGGATTTCATAGTTTCCGGCATCCATTCTTGGCAAGTTCAATTGAATTTTTGTTGATGGGTTTTGAAGGGTGGTTTTGTACACCAAAGTACCCGAAAGGCTATAAATTTCGATGGTAATGTCTTCCCCCGTTTCTTTCAAACCTTTCACATTCAATATCCCTTTGGCAGGGTTGGGAAACAAGTTGATTTTTTTCGTGAATTCCAAGGATGTTAAACCCAATGCGCTGAGGTAATAGGTTTTAGTTTTGGTACAACCTGTCGAATCGGTTACCACAAGAACGTAATACCCACCAAAGAGGTTTGAAATGGACGCGCCTTGTGCTGTAAAACCATTTGGACCCGTCCAAGCGAACGTAAGTGCACCGGTTCCTCCGACTGCAGAAGCGGAAATTGCGCCATCGTTGGTTACGGTAGGTTGGTTAACCGCTACATCGGAAATGGTAATGGCTGGGTTCACACCGCTGACATATACGCTGTCGGTTGCGGTCCATCCAGTAACTTGGTCGAGCACTGTGCAACTGTACCATCCGTTTTGCACGTTCGAGATATTCTCCGAAGTAGCACCGTTGCTCCAAGTGTAAACAAAGGCTCCAGGATCGTTGAATCCTCCTGAAGCATTGGCCGATATGGTTCCTCCGTTGCAGGCATCAAAGGACAACTGGTTGGTCATGCTGTCTAAAATGAAAAGACTGATGCTTCCTCCGCTGTAGTTTGATTGAGTACCCAATACAGAAACATTGGCATCTACGATTACATCCAAGCTGTAGATGGTACCTGGTACTTCATTCATGGGTACTTTTCCGTTTGCGGTATTTGCGTAGGCGCTGACACAACTCCAAGTTGGGTAAGCCATTTTACATGGGTCTAAGGGATCCAATTGTCCACCACATTGATAAGAAACCCAAGCCGGTAAATTGTTGATGCTGGTAATACGAATCCAATTTAAGGTAACGGTGATGGTGGGCGGAATTCCAATTGGATTGTCAACAGTGGTTTGTTGTGGCGCTAAAGCGGTAATGACTTGGCTGAAAGTTTGACCTGGATATGCGAAAAAGTTGTTTGGCTTTAAAAGTCCATCGGTAGGAAGCGGTAAAGCACCCAAAGGTTGGTAGATGTTGGTAATGGCGGCATCAGGTTGGCACTGCGCAATTGCGATGCATTGGTTAATAAGAACAATGGATAGAAATAGAATGGCTTTTTTCATGGTAGTTTTTTACGAAGCTAAGCAACGAGATTGACATAAATGGGACCGGGGATATTCGTTAAATATCTATTGAAGTGCGCTTAACCTCTCATTAATAGAAGCATAACGACAAAGGCATGTTTAGGCTAAATCTTGCTCGGATTCAAGGATAAAGTTGATTTCATCAATCAGTTCTGGCAATTCTCGCATGTCGTGAATGATGAAGTGTGCGCCGGCTTCAGACAGTTTATCTGCTGCCTTGGTTCGCAAGTTTTCCTTTTCTTGGGAAGTGAGTGAGAGCCAATCTTCCAAGTTCAATCCTACTTCGTTGCCCGTGGTCGTGATTCCGATGGTCCAAACCCCGGCATTTAACCCTTCTTGGATGTCTGCAACGGTATCGCCAACTTTGATTACTTCGTCTACGCTGTAAATCCCAAGGTTTTCCATGTTGCGAAAAATCATAAATGGACTTGGCCTTCCTTCCTTGCAGTCGGAGGAGTTCACAATGGAGTCGAGCTTCAAACCCTCTGCTTGTGCGAGCGGTATTATTTTTTCCATCATTTCTGTGACATACCCTGTGGTGGACCCCAACTTAATTTTCATCGCTTTTAATTTTGCCAATTGGTCTATAACACCCGGAATGGGACTCGCGAAAGCACTGACGAGGTCGGTCATTTTTGGGGCGAGCAGGTCGTACATTTTCTGAATTTCTTCCTTCGTAGGTTTTTGACCGTGGGTGGCAATCCATTCTTGTTGAATTCTTTCCATGTTACACAAGGCGATGAGGTGGTCTTTTTTAGCCAATCCCATCGGTGTACGTGCTTCTTCTGGGGTAATGGCAACGCCCCATTCATTGAATACCTCGACAAAAACTTGCACAGGGGCCATGCATCCAAAATCGATGATTGTGCCTGCCCAATCGAAGATTACTGCTTTAATTTTTTTCATTTTTTTCGGGTATCTATTGTTTGTTGAATCGTAAGGTTCTTTCCGGTAAAGATAGCTTTATTGTCATTTTCTGAGACCGTAAACGCGCCCCATGTTTCAGGAAATTGAGGTGGATTGAGGTGCAGCCAAGATTTCCCATCCAAGGGTATTTTAGGATCCAGTCCACCGGGAAGCAAGTGGTCCAAGGCAGTGGCTGTGATGTCTACAATGGCGGGATATTGCGTAGGCAATTCACTTTTCAAAGGAAGTTCTGGGTAGAAAAGAGAGCCTGGGTCTGTGGCGGTAATTTCAAGAACGGGTAACGAGGGCGAAGAGGCCAACCACCAAATTTTTCTTTCGGCAACCGAATTTCCAGAATGATTGAGGCCGGTACCTCCGTGGTCGGTACTTGAAAGAATAAGCCAATTTTCATTGAGGTATTCAGGACGGTTTTTCAAGGCGTAAAGCAGTTTTCCAATTTGGGCATCCACCGTTTCAATGGCGCGGATGTACTTCTCGTTGTCGGGTTCAAATCCGGAAGTATGCCCAGTAAAATCGACATTGTCGAAATGGATCATGAGTACATCGGGGTTTGAGGTTTGGAGTACTTCGATGGTTTTCAACAAGCATCCGTCGTCGTTTTTTGCGGTATGGCTTTCTCCCCAACCGAATTTCGACGAGATGTGGTAGAGGGATTTCCATCCCACGATGATGGCAGAGGTGAATGCGGGGTTTTCTTTGGTTAGGTAACTAGGGAAAAAAGGATGTTGTTTGAAGTTGTGGTTAGAAAAGCGATTGTCGTGAACGCGGTGTTTTGGGTCCCACACGCCGGTGAGCATGCTCGACCAACCCGGACCGGATTTTGTCTTTCCCAAATGCCAGCTCGTGCTGCAAAAAATGCCATGGGAGCGCAGGGAGTCAAGGTTCGGCGTATTTGCTTTTTCCAAAGCATCCACTCGACAGCCATCGATGCCAAGAATCAGGACTTTATTTGTTTTTTGGGCGTGAAAATTCGCGAGGCACGCAAGGGAGAAAAGAAATATCGGTAATGATATTTTAAAACTGATTTTATCCATGCACAAAAGAACCCACTGCGTTTGAATAAAAGGTCAAGCCGACATTAAGCTATCCGCAACTTTTGTTCCTTGTGCATTAACAAGGTGAGGATTGCATGATGTTTTCAATGTTTCTTGATTTCTATTCAAAAAAAAAGGCTGTTCCTGGAAGGAACAGCCTAATGCATAAGTATTACAAAAAATTATTTCGTAACGGTCATTTTACCAGAAAACAATTGCTCTCCAGATTTAATGTTCACGGTGTAGATCCCTGGCGTTAAATCTTTAATTTCAATCATTTTTTCAGATAGGTTATCAATTAATTGTGAATATACCAATTGACCTGAAACATTGAATAATTCTAGCGTTCCTGCTGAGGTTAAATCACTTTTAATCGTGAAATTCCCGTTGTTTGGAATTGGATATACATTCATTTTACCATTCGCGCTGATCAAGTCTAATCCAACCATACAGTCTATGACAAAAGCGATTGTATCATTGTTTACACATCCATTTGCATCTGTAAAGGTATATCCTAAAGTCCAGGCGCCTTGAGAAGGTGCGTTGAATACATTTGACATCAAAGCTGAAGCTGGACCTGAAACTTGGGAGTAAACGCCTCCAGCAGGTGTTCCTGTTAGGGTAACGTCTTGTCCGCCGCAGAAGGTACCGGTCATTGTGGATGACAAGGTAACCAATGGTAAAGAATGGATGACGATGGATTGGGTTGCTGTGTTTGTACAACCGTTGGTATCGGTACCGGTAACGGTATAACTTGTATCATTTGGGATAAAGGCAACACTGTCAATCACGCCGTTGTTCCAAGAATAGGTTAGGGCATTGTTTCCAGATAGGGTTATTTGTTCATTTTCGCAAACACTTACTACTGAAGCAGTGATGGTTACCATCGGTTGAGCCAAGACGGAAATGGTTTGTACGGTGCTTAATGGACCATCTCCGCACACGTTTGAAGCGTAAACAGAAAGGGTACCGCCTGCACCTGCAGAAGAGATGGTAATGTTTGTAGTTCCTTGACCACTCACAATAACGATGTCACCGGTTGAAGCCCATGTATAACTGGTTGCTAGGGTATCAGGTGTGATTGATATCGCACTCACTTGGTTTGCACAGATTGTAGCTTGAGCCAAGGTAGGCGCGGAAGGTAAAGGATTGTTGTAAGAAATAATGCACTGTCCATTTCCAGACCATGTGTTGCTTGTTTCCAAACTTGCAGCCAATCCAACAGTGTAGCTAGAGCCGCCTCCGCCTCCGCCGCCTGCGCCTTTGTCATTACCTTGGCAACCAGATGTTCCCGCTGAACCGCCTCCGCCTCCGCCTCCGCCGAGGTATCCACCTCCGCCGCCTCCGCCGCCAGGAATGCTATTCGCAGAAAAACAACAACAAGATTGTCCTGCGCCACCTACACCACCAGTGCCTGAAACAGCGGTTGCACCATGGCTACCACTGAATCCTGGACATCCAATACCTGCCAAGCCCTGTACACCTTGGATTCCTGAATAGTTCCCTCCTTGTCCACCTCCTGCTACGCCGCCTGATGTAGGTGCGTCAGTACCATTTGCACCTGAAAGACCACCGCCTCCACCGCCATTGCCTCCTGCGATGGATGATGCCTCACAGCCAGCACGTCCGCCGCCACCGCCACCGCCAGCAACGATTATCCTGTTTACCTCTGAGGTACCATTGATACGAACATCGGTTGCTCCACCACCACCGCCAGCGTTTTGGGAACCCCCATTGCCGCCGCCGTTAAACCCACCTGCGGGTGCAGAACCTTGCCCACCGATGAACATGTTTAGCACATCACCTGGCACAACATTTAAAACGCCGGTTGCATATCCTCCAAGTCCGCCTGGACCTCCCGTTGCTCCATTACCACCTGTAGAACCGGCACCTCCTGCGGCACCCCACGCTTGAATGGTGACACCTGTGACACCACAGGGAACTGTAAAGGCTTGAATTCCTCCCGAAAAAGTGAAGGTTTGAGTAATTACGGCCTGTGCCATAACTGAGCTTGTAAAAGCAAACCCAGCAATAGACAACACTGCGCCTAAAATTGAATTTTTGTAAGATTTTTTCATAAGAAAATTTTAAAATGAAAGTTAAAATTAGTTATGTTTTCAGATTTGAGTGATAAAATAACCTTAACTTTTACACAATTAAAAATGATAAGTTTATGTCAACCCCGATCCCGTTTACTTTCAAGGTGAGATAGGGGAAAATGGAAGAGATTTGGTGGAAACCTTAATTACAAGACCCTCCCTGCCCGGCGAAAATAGAAATATGAGAACGTGGTAAGCACCAATCCTGCGAGTCCGCAGATGAGAATAAGGTGTTAAACGGTTTCGCGTGAAGGCAACAAACCAGAATGTTGCGCTTGTTTGTTGTTACAGGCATCATTTTATGAGACCCGAAGTAGTAAATGTCCTCCTAAACCTTCTCTTATGATTCTCATAAGTGTTGAAAGTCTAATATCGCTGGCATTATTCTCAATTCTGGAGATATAATTTTTTGTAGTACCACATTTTTGAGCGAGTTCTTCCTGGGTCAGGCCTTTTTCTTTTCGAAGTTCTTGAATCATAACACCTAATTTAAACGCCTCAAATTCCTCTTCATATTTTTCTCTGGCCTCTGTGCCCTTTTTTCCGTACTGCTCATCAAGGTGATCAGTAAATAATTTGATTTTATTATCCATTTTTTTCATCGAAATATTGTTTTTTAAGTTTTTCAGCTAATTCAAGTTCACCTTTAGGCGTTTTTTGTGTTTTCTTTTGAAAACCATTTGTTAAGACTATCAAATTCCCCTTATCGAAAAAACAGAAAACCCTGTAAGTGTTTGAGCTGTACTCAACCCGTATTTCATAAATTCCAAAAGAATTTGACAAGTGTTTAAAATATTTCTCCGGAACGCGATCAACAGTTGAGATTAGTTGTAATGTCCAGTTGAACTTCTTTTTAACTTCGGGTTTTAAAGTCTCAAAAAAAATCAAATAATGATTTTCATAATAGACTATTTTTCTCCGAAATTCATTATCCATTTGGGCATTATTCTTTAACTTCAGAACGAAGTTACCTATTTAGGCAACAATTTCAAAATTATTTGTGATTTTTTTTGGTTCTGCCAAGTTGTCTGTAACTAGCTTACCCCGCTATAAACCTGCTTCTACATCCCCCTCAATGGATGTATTGACGAAGTTATTTTGCGAACAAGCTTACTTGGGCGAATCTAAGCGAAAAACCTTTGGCTGGATGAAAAATTTAGGGTGTAAAAGGGAAAATTTATGGTTTCCCTATTTTTATGGGTTAAAGTACCCTACCTGCCCGGCGAAAATAGAAATATGAGAACGTGGTAAGCACCAATCCGCTGAGTCCGCAGATGAGAATAAGGTGTTAAACGGTTTGCGTATAGGCAACAAACCAGAATGTTGCGCTTCTTTGTTGTTATGGGATGTATTAATACATTAAACTTTTTTTCGAAGCATTTTTCCATCCAGCTCGAGACTTAACGTCTGTAAAACAAATTTTAAGATCTGCTCTTGAAGCGACACTTTCAAAATAAATACTTTTATCAGCTCTTGAAGCGACACTTTCAAAATACCACACACCTTCATTTCCAGTGGCTCTTGAAGCGACACTTTCTTTATAGACCAAAAGGTCAGCTCTAGACTCAACGGTTTCAACGTAAACTTTTATATCAGCTCTTGAAGCTACGCTCTCGGTGTACACTTTCTGAGCATTTGCCTCTTTAATAGTGAATAGCATAATTGCTAAAATCAATAAATTTTTCATTTTGTTATTTTTTAAATTTTTGTTCCTACTCTTATGGATTTTCGGATTACTCCCTGTTTTTTCCGCCTCGGCGAAGTGGTTTTCTTGTCTCAACTTTTTTGTCTGTCACTTATAGGTGGTCAGCCTGCCTTGAACCGCTATGTCGTTAAACTTGCCCATAACGTTTTGCAGCTTGGCGTTCGGTTTTTTTTCTTCAAAAAACTGACGCTAAGGTGCTGTTACAAGCTGCTCTTTTTATTAATGATAAAAGGGTGTTTGTATTACAGGAAAAAATAGTTTTAATAAACTTTCTAGTGCAGGTAAAAGAGCAATAGTTGATCCAATAATTAAAATCGATTTTAAAATAAAATAGCTAATGTTGTCATTTTCCATTTCATTTATTTCTTTTCTGTCTTCGAAAATTAAGAATGACATAACATTTATAAGAAAATTTAAGGCTATAATCGAAGCAATAGTTAAACCAATAAATATTGAGATAGTTTTGAAATAGGCCCAAATATTTGCGTTAAAACTTATGTAAATAGTTAATGCATCGTTCAACAATGACAACATTTTGGCAAGCATAAAGCTAGAAGATAAATAAAGTGCTCCAGCCCAAATACTAAAGGAAAATTTTAATTTACCTTCCCCATTGTTTTTTGAAATTTTACGAAATTTTATTTGCAGTGCAAATAACAACAGAGCAAAGCTTACGATGCCTGTAATGAAAAGTGTGGGTGTTTGTATCATAGTTATTTTATTTTGATTTTAATGAGATTCTCCAATTATTTGTGTTTGATATTTCGGTCGGCAATATTCCAGGCTTCATATTAGGGGCAGTTGTTTCCCAGAGAATATATTTTCTATTTTGAAAGTTATAACTTAATCCTTCCATTGGCAAATTTATTCCAATTATCGAATGACCATAAACTTCACTACTAAATAATGCAATATCGTAATTATAATGAGATAAAATGGTGTACAGTAATAATGTCCGAGTGTCACAATCACCTTTTAGAGATGCCAAAAATTCTACAGGTGTATTAATGCCAAACTTTTGATAACCATCGCATTTAGCACCATTTGAAGAAAGATATTCCTTTATAAAATTATCGGAGTATAAATTAGGATCACAATTCTCAGTTAAAACAAGTGTATAAGGAATATCCTGAACAAAAGAAACTACCATTTTAGCAAATAAAATTGAACCCAACTGGTTTTTAATTTTTAAACTATCAAAAAGTTCATATAATCCATTTAATTGGGCCCTGTCATTTTCTTTTAGCGAAAATAATATTTTATCATATTCATCTGGGCTATTACCAATAATTTGTAAATTCTTTTTAAAACTTTTTGCATTTTGATACGATGATAGTTTCACAAAATACGAGCCTTCATATAAATTGTCATCATAATCGCGCCAACTTCTAAAATGAGAAATTAAGGTATCATTCTTTAAAATTTTTATCAATGTATCTAATTTTTCTTGCTCATTATCTACCACATCTGGTTTAGGTATATAATTTGAATCGCTGTTAGTAAGAAAATAGATTATTGACGCTATAAAACAGAACAACAAAATACCGGCGATGCTTCTAAAGATCCAATTCCAAATAGTAGAAGGAATGAAATTAAGCAGTAAAAAAAATGCAAAAATAGGGATTAAAAAAACCAGATGAGGGAGCAGAAAGATGAAAAATACAATCCCAATTATAAGGCCAAGCAGTCCTAGGAAGCTAGATGAACAACCTTCCTTAAAACTCGTATCTACCGGTTTACTATAGATCCATTCACCCCAATACTTCGTTATGTTGCAGCTACACCAATATTCGTTTCGGTAATAATTTTCTTTTCGCTCAACCTTCCCGGTGGGATTATTAGTTCTTGTTAAGCAAATGTGCTTGTCTGGCGGCGGGTCGGGAGGAGTTCCACCACTTTTATATTCAGGTAAATAATAAATTTCTTCATACTCCTCTGTTATAAAATCAAGTACATATCCTGTAACTTGTGTATTAATTGTACCAAACACCTCAGACCCTTCTATTTGATGTAATTTTCTATCAAACTTTACTATGCCAAACTTTGGCTCATGCAAGTTTAGCTCATATTCTTTTCCATTATCAACTAATCGAATAGCAAGCAGTTCTGGTAATCTTTCTCTTGGAAAATCACTTGCATTTTCAATTTCAAAAGGAACGTCTTTTTGCGTTTTGGAATTTGATACAGTAATTTCATAAATGTTAAAATCAAAAAACTTCTCTTGTAAATATTCAGTTTCTGTTTCCTGATCAATTTCTCCCCAATATTTACCTGTCAAATCTCCTAAAATATAAGTCCTTCTGGGTATTTCGCGTGTTAGATTAAGCAATTTATATTTCCTGCCGTTATTATCTATCAAATAATCGTTATGCAAACTAATGCTTCCTATATTATCAGAATATACTTTGGCTGTATCTTTCTTAATTTCGGAAATAGTATTATCAGTCGCATCATTTTTACTAAAAAAGTAATATAAAGCAACTAGAATAATTACAATTAATATAAATATACCGATGTTCAATTTTTATAAATATGAGTCAGAAAATCGGCTTCAGACGAAGCGAATTTTAGATTTTTTTTAGGGATTGTTCTATATGGTGGATCAGCCCAATATTCATATTTTTCAACTACCTCGTGAAATGAATCTTTATAGTTTAAGTCAACTTTAATTTCCGATAATAAATCATGGTACTTTTCTTTGTTTACAAGTTCTAATTTAGTTAAAAACGGCACTATTTTCTCCCAGGTTTTTTTATTTAAATCACAAATATTATTTTCAAGAATTATTTTTAAATCTTTATTGAAAACCATGTAATTATCTTCAATTATTTTTTTTTCAATAGTAGCTTTTTCTTTATAAAAACCTCCGATAATTCTTATGTAATATTTAAAGATTATTGGAAGCAAAAAAATAATAATAAAAATTAAGATTATAAATGCGGACCCTATAATATTAGTCTGAAATGCAATATTTATTGGCCTCGCTGTTACTATGGCTAAAATTATTAAGACACTTATTCGATATAAAAAGGAGATAGATAAGTAATATCTTTTTTCTGGAAATTTAATTGTATTTATCGGGAGCAACCTAGGTGTAATTGTATATAGAGTTAGCAAATATAAATTTGCAACAATCAATCCCCATATTCCAGCAATACATAAATCTATTAAAGGGGTTTTAAAGATATTCTCCATAAACAAAAAAGAACTTATAAAACAGCATACTAATATAGCTAATACAAAGGCCCCAATTAGTGAAAAGTAGATTTGAATATTTGGATCACACCTTTCAATTATTGAAAAATCTTCTCCTGAAAAACGACAAAGTTTATCCCGTAGTTTCTTCATCGTTGATGTTATTCGTTTCTATTTTTTTAATGTAATCTTCCAAATTAGCCTCTATTTTTTCTTTCTCTTGTGCCTTGTATTTTTCTATTGCATAATCGGTGAGTTCTTTTTGAATTTCTGTAATTTTCTTTTTTTCATAAATCATTCTTTCAAATTCGTGATTAATTATTAAATGTCTTTCTTGCCCTTTTTTATCTTTATATAAGTCGTATCGCACTTCAATACCACATTCTGCTTTTATTAAATCATCTCTATTTTCACTCAAATAATCATAAGGTGTTTTAGTGAGCATTAACTTAAAGAAAATGGGAGTTAGCTCTATAACAAGAAAAAGAAGCGTAATAAATAAAGATATTTCCCATGGTACTTTATTATGCATTTGCTTTATTCTTTCTGCGAGACCATCGGTCTGTTCCCCATCTTTTGTTTTTTGATCCAATTCGATTTGTTTTTTTTTCTCCAAATCGGTTTTTTCAGTATTTAATTTATCTATACTGGGTTGGTTTTTAGCTTTGGCTGCATTCCATACATTTTCTTCTGTTTGTGCAATACTCCAAAGTTTTCTGTGTTTTCCATTCGGACAATTTGCATCATTAGTGCATCCTTCTAATTGAGGGTCTTTAGTAGCGTTTATCCAATTGCTATACTTATTATCAATATCATTTTGTAGAGGAGGAATTGCTAAATCAATTTCAGACAATCTTTTTTCGTAACGTTTTTCTACACCCAACCTGAAGGTTTCTCCCTGTTTTTGTTTGGCTTCAATTAAACCAGATTGAATCTCTCTTTGAAAAATTCTAATTTCCATTGGCATTGAAATAGTAATAGCAATTACTATCCCCATAATTATTCGTGGAATTGCCCCTCTAAATTCCTCCCATGTAATTTTTTCTGTGCCATCACCCTTCCCGGTGCTTGTTACAATAAAACGGTCAATATTAAAAATAATCAAGCCCCAGATTATACCAAAAACACAGGACAAAAAGCTGTAAAAAGGTGAATCTAACATTGATCCATCTTTTGCTTTGGGTGAAAAAATCGTATAAAAAGCATAGCCGCCTGCCAGTGCAGCCATTACACCAGTCGCTAAAATTATACCACCCAAACACATATATTTTATTTGATCACTATAGGTTCCTCGTTCTAAAAAATACCTATCTCCCCCTGCAGCACTCCATAAAAATCGCATTACTGCAGTTGATTTCGGGGTTACATATTTGTCTTGTTCTTTCATATATATTCGTTTTGGTTAAAGTTTTTAAAATTCAAAGTAATAGGTTTTATGTTAGTTTCAATCTCAGTGTTTAATAATTTAATATTTTGTTTTTTTAAAGAAAGTTTATAAAAAATACTGTTTGAAGTATTGGGAAAACGCTTAATACTAACTAAAGAGATGTAAATACTTTTAACATTATTTACTCTATTAATCGTTGTTTTAAATTTTTCAGTAACTAGTTTATCAGATTTTGCAGTATCTATTAAATAGGTATTTTTCCTAAAAAATCCGTAAACTATAAATTCAACATTGCTGCTTTTCAAATCACCAAGATCAAGAATTATGGGTTTGTCGCAGTTTACTCTTTTAATGTTATTTATTTTATAATATATCGCATTCTTAAAATTAAAATGGATTACTAATTGTGCTTTTTCAAATCGCCATTCTCTAAAATAGCTGAGTTGATAAGGTTTTATTTCTTTGTGCCACTTAAATAATAAAACAAGCCATTTCAAAACACTTTTTAGTTGAAAATGGATATAACGCCACAGAATTAATTTTTTGGAACTAAGATTCATTCATGCTATTTTAAATTTTAATATTTTACTTTTTGCTTCTTGGAGTTGCTTGTAACGTGCTTATACCCGCTATAAACCTGCTTCTATACCCCCCAATGGATGTATTGACGAAGTTATTTTGCGAACAATCTTCCTTGGGTGAATCTAAGCGAAAAACCTTTGGCTGGATGAAAAATTTAGGGTGTAAAAGGGAAAATTTAGGGTTTCCCCTATTTTTATAGGTTAAAGTACCCTCCCTGCCCGGCGGAAATAGAAATATGCAAACGTGGTAAGCACCAATCCGCTGACTCCGCAGATGAGAATGAGTTGTTTAAACAGCTGGTATTCCGGCAATACAAAAACCTGTGCGCCATTCAACAGGATCAACCCCACGCTTCCCAAATATCCGATGCTGTCCGCCAAATACATCAGGAACCCCACGTTTCCATTGATCCGAAAGGCTGCTATGAAACGCTCCAACAACACAATTTGAAAAGGAACATATCCAATCGCCATTCCCAATCCCGAACACAACACCAATTGGTACGCTGAGATTTTCCCGGCATTGAACAATCCCAAGGTGAGCAGCATCACCAAAAAACCACTCGCGAACAAAGCAAGACAGAAATTAAATCCCATTTTGTTGTTGCGAAACAGCACCGTAAGCGATGAGGTCCCAAGTACAATCGCTGCGATGACCAATTCCATGTTCGCGAAGAGGGAAGCATTGGTGTAATGGTAATGTTCTAAAATTTCAACGGCGTAGTTGTCCCGAAAATCCCTAAAAACCGTAAGCCCAACGTATAACAATACCAAGCTGGCTATGCCCGGAAGAAAGGCCATTAGGAGTTTTCTGCGCTCCTTACCCATGAGGGGTTTTCTTCTAGATTTTTGTTGAATGTCTTCGGTACTTGGGTCGGGGATTTTGCTAAGCATCCATACCGCAAGCAATAAGATGGGCAAAAACAACAATCCCGTGGAAAAAGGCATCCAAAATTCCTGTACCGAAAAAATGGGGTTGTCCATGAGGTAACGTGCAATGGATTTTACCACCCCTGAAGACACAATGGCTCCAATGGCAATGCCCGTGGCGACAAGCTCTGTAAGTTTTCGTCCCTCCAAAAAGGAGAAAATCACGCCCCAAACCATTCCGAGCGGAATGCCATTTAAAAACAAGAAAATAAACTTCCAATGCAGAGGTACGGTTGCAAAACCCAACAAAGCAACGTGCGCCGAGAGAATCAGTCCCAAGATTAATTTTATGCGTTGACCTTTGGTCAATTCAGAAATCACCTTGATGCCTATGAACTTTGACATCATGTAGCCAAAAATTTGACTCATCACCAAAACCCCTTTCAAGGGCATTCCCCACACGGTATATGCTTCATAGGTTGCCGCATTGAAGGGTTTCCGGAAGGCATACATCGAGGCGTAAGCCAAGAACGCTGCGGTAAATGACCAAAGAAAGAAAATGAATTTACGGTTTTGTAGGATTTGCATGCGACTTAAGTGCGTGAGAAACGTTTTTAAATGATTGCCACCTTGTTAAGTCATCAAGCAGCATAAAATCTCGGTCGAAAAAAGGGAGAGGGGGTGGGCCGGTATGTTTTTTCTGTAATCCCAACAGGCGAAAGGGATGTTTGAAGTCAAATTCACCTGTTGGCTTACAAAGGTTTTAGTGCAATGAATTATTCTACAGAGAACTTTTTAACGATGGATTTCGAACCCACTTGTAATTTCAAAAGGTAGTTTCCTTTTTTCAATTTTTCAACGTCGACGTTCAGTTTATTGGCATTCATCATGGCAACGTTGTTGTCTTTCAGCATTTCTTTTCCTTGCATGTCGAAAATTACATACGTAACATCTTCATTCAATTCATTTTCAAACCACAAAGAAAGAATATCGGTTGCTGGGTTTGGATACATTTTCACATCTTCGGTTAGCTTGTTTTCTTCAACGCCTGCTGGGAGTTCAGAGTGTAAGGAATCCAACCAAGAAGTACCATCCAAGTTCCAAGAAGGATCAACTGGATTGCAATTGGTACCTCTGAACAAATGGTCTAGTGCGGTAACCGCGATGTCAGCCTGTGAAGGGTTGTTTAAGGCAACTGCATCATCATGATTTCCGATGGCATAGCTTCCTGGGTCTTGAACATTTGTAAGTTGGTTAGAAACAGGGTTGTTTCCGCTTCCTACCCACCAAATTTTCCGTTCAGAGTTTGTGTTTCCTCCGTGACCTGTACCAATTCCTCCGTGGTCTGTGGTAATCAAAACAATCCAATCTTCATTGGCATAATTGGGACGGTTGTGCAATGCCGTAAGAATAGATCCAATGTGTCCGTCAACCGTTTGGATGGCATTGATGTATGCTGGATTGGCTGGGTTGAAACCAGTGGAATGCCCCGTAAGGTCACACTCATCAAAATAGACAAACAAAACGTCTAGGTTCGGATTTGCCAATTGGGTTTGGGCAGCGGATACACTGTTTGCACCACATCCGTCACATACCTTGATTTTTTGGTCCCATCCATCGTTGTAAACGTTGTCACTCATGGGTGCCCATTGTACAATTTGTACTTCATAAAGGTTGGGTAAACAATCTTTCGCGTGTCTTGTAAAGTAAGGATATTGGTTGTAATTGCTTCCTGAGTAAGAATTACTGGTTACGCCATGTTTTGGAAATTCAACCCCACACATGATGGTTGACCAAGAGGGGCCAGAAACGGTAATTCCTTCATGCCAAGATTCATAGGTATAAAATCCAGAAGCGATGAGCGCGTCAATGTTTGGTGTGTTCGCTTGTTGTAAAGCGTCTGTGCGTACACCATCAATTCCGATGATTAGTACTTTTCTGGGTTGAGAAGCAAAAGCCAATGTGCTGAGGCCAAAACAAACGATGAGTAGAAGTGATTTCATAGGTTAAATTATTTGGTCAAATTTATTTGTTAAAAAGCGAAGGAATGTTAATCCTAAATTAAGAATGTCATTAATCTTTGGTCATCCTTGTAACCACCTTTCCTCCTTCGGTAAGAATTTCAAGGATGTACATGCCGGTACATTCTGACAATACTTCGATTGTGCTTACGCCGAAGCCATTGTTTTTCAAGGCAAAAGGAACCTCTTGTCCCAAAACATTTCTTAGGCTGCAGTCAAAGGTTCTTCCTTCGGGGTATTGAAGCGTGAATGATTGCTTGAAAGGATTTGGATATACCTTGAAGTCCATGGTTTCTGCAGAGATTCCTACATTGTTTGTGGTGGTGAACACGAAAGGACCTGCCCATCCGCTGGTGTTGTTTTGTCCACAAACGGTACGTACGAAGTACGCATAACTTGTGTTTGCGCCGAGTCCGTTCAAGGTATAAGGTAAATTCACCCCATTTACTGGAATTCCTGTTCCTTGGGTAAAGCCAGGCAATCCCCATTCGATGTCGAAAGTCGAGGCAGAAGGCGTATTGTTTGTCCAGGTCAGGGTAGCTGCAGAACCTGTAAGGTTGATGGCATTCAATTGGCTCGGATTCATGCAAACCTCACCCGAGAATGAAAAAGGTCCCATCCAAATGCCGGCGCCTGTTCCTTGACAGGTGTCTTGTACATACATTTCATAGGTAACGCCTGAAGCTAGGTTGGTAAAGTTGTAAGGATTTGTTGTGGTATTGTTGATCGCGGTACCACTGTTCAAATTGAAACCCTGAACGCCCCAAAGTACATTCCAGTGGTTTCCTGCGGATTGCCAAGCAATGTTCGCAGAAGTAGGCGTAGCGCTAACCAAATAGATGGAATCGGTACTCTGACAGGTCAATCCCGTGGTGGTTCCAAGCAGGTATTCCCTTCGGGTTTTTACATTTATTTTCATCATTTGATTTAACGCGGCATTCTGTACAGCCATGCAATTGGCCCAAGGTTGAACGTCATTTTTTACTCGGTTGAAAAGAATGAGGTTGTTCTCGTCGTTGGTTGCTGAGGCAAAACCTGTGTAATCATATTTTGAGGTGTAGGTAACGCTGTTATTGGTATCACAAACATATACGCCGAAATAGTTCGTATTTCCTGGCAGATTGTTTAGGCCATTCGAAAGCGTCGGCGTACTTCCAACGGTATACAAGTGGATGCCGGTGAGGGCATTGAAATCTTTTATTTTGAAGGTTCCTGCCGCGGTAGCAATTTGAAGTGAATCCGCAGTTAAACTTGCACCGTATTTATTCACCGATGAAGCACCGATGGGGGCGCCGGAAAGGGTGTAGTTGGCGTTTACACTGTTTACCCAAATGCCGTCGTTGTTGTTGGCAGTAAGGTCGTTCAAATTTGCATTGGGTGCTTCGTTACAGTTGTAATAAGCATATAGGGAAGGCTCCGATCCTGTCAACGAATGACACATGTTGTCGCGAATTTGTTGAGGTGTGCGAACGTTCGACCAAATCCTAAACTCATCAATTTTACCATTGTAACGAGGATTGCCACCATTGTAGGTGTAGTTTCCTGTACCGTCTTGGCCTAGTTTGTAGGTGTATTGACTGGCGAAAGACCCTGTGATGGAAGAAACATTTAAACTGTCTTTTGCCACCCCGTTGATGTAAACTACGAAAAACCCGCCACGTTTGTAGGTGCCTGCAAAGTGAAACCAATCGCGGTTGAGGACATTGACGGCAACAGTCAAATCTTTACGAGGATTGGTGGGGTCTTTGAAATTGAATTTCATGTTATTCCCGTTGTCTTGAACGTCAAAGACAAAGCCTGTGTTGTTTCCATTTGCCCAGTTTTTATTGCTGAAAAAGGACTCGTCATCAAACACTGAATTTACCTTCATCCAACATTCAATGGTAAAGTCGTTGGTATTAAGCCAGCTTAACGCACCCATGTTTACGTGGTTGGCATTGTTGATGTTTGCGGCGAAATCAAGACAGTTTCCAGAACCAACATTGTTTTGTGCAAAGAATGGAAAAGCCAGGAACAAAGCCAAAAGTAAGGTAAAGTGCTTCATGTTTTTTTTTGGCCAAATTAGCTAAAGACCAGCGATTGAAGATTAGGAGAAAATTAAGGAAACGTAAATAATAACGCCCATTATTTTCCTTTGCCAGTACATATAAATCGCATATCAAAAATGCATCGCGTCGATGATGTTTGTTAAGTTTTTCTTAAATCACTCAAACCCCAATCCTTATATTAAAAATAAAATAACTTTGCACCTGATTCGCCGAGTGGTGTGATTGATTTTAATTTGAAACAAATTTTTAAGATGAATAAAATTTTCTTTTTTCTAATGTTAGGTTTTGTAGGGATTTCTTTTTCTCAATCTGTAAAATCTGAGGATGTTACCTATACCTACGTAAAATTGCCAACCAACCCAATCTCACCAAAGGTGGATAGCTATTTTTCAATGATTACCTCCGCAGCGGATGCAGAAAACGCAAAATTGCAAGCAGATTACGAAGCAGAAAAAGCATTGGCAGAAGCGGATTACCAACGTCAAATGCAAGATTATCCAGCGCGTCAAAAAGCTGCGGATGACAACTATGCAAAAGCAATGGAAGCTTACAATACAAAGTCCACCGCGACAAAAATCATCGAAAAGCAATTGTTGAACGAGAACAACAAGCCGGTTAAAGAATACGTAGCACAACCTTCCCGTCGCAGCGTTGCCGCTCCTAAACTGAAAACAACCTACGATTATGCTTCATTGGCTTCAACCTATTTATTTTTAGATGGTTTTACCAAAGCACAAGGAAACGGACTTACGTATGTTGTAAACATCCAGGGATTTGAAAATTCTCAGCCAGTGATCAAATCCGAAGTGAAACAAGAGGTTTCTAGGGTAAACAATGTGTCAACGACCACCAATGTTACCTATTACTACATCGAGTTCACCTACCGTTGCCCAATGTCTGTTCGTGTGACAGGCGCAAACAACCAAGAAATTTATTTCGTTACCCCATCTGAATTAACCAATTTCAAAACCTACAAGTCGACCTCTTCTAAAACGGCACCTTCCAGCGATTTTTCCTTCTTAGTGAAATCTACCGAAGAAGCTTTATTGAAAGAAAACCTAAAGTTTATCAACCACTTGGTGAATGACCGCATTGCCTATGAAGTAACCACAAGGGTAACTTCTTTGGATTATGTGAAATCAAAAAATGATGCGTATCCAGACGTAACCGAAGCGTATAACAACGCAACTTTAGGACTTAAATCTTTGACTTCAAATCCAACTTTGGCAAATGAGAAATTAACGGCTGCGGTAAATACGTTTAAGCAAACATTGCTCGAATCGGATGTTATGGATAAAAAAGCGCGCATCGACAAAGACATCACGATTTCCATTTACTTCAACCTTTTGGAGTGCTACTTTGCATTGAGAGATTCAAAAAATGGAGAAGCAACGTTTGCTGCCTTAGCGCAATTGGATTTGTCTAACAAAGACAGAAAGTTAAAGGAGAAGTTTGAAGCCCTTTACCTTGACCTAAACAACCGTAAAGCCGCAAACGGACTTTAAATCGATTAGACCAATTCATTCATTAGTTTATTTGGATTAAGATTAATCTGTCATGGAACCCCAGCTTCATCTGAATGCATTTGCCATTGTCACGGCCGCATTATCCAGTTTTATCATTGGAACCTTATGGCATGTATTTTTATTCAAACAAATAAATCAAAGTAAAAAAGACCCTGTGACAGCGCAATCGGTTTCTCAATGTTTGATCAGCATTTCAATCCGTTTGGTAGGAACTTTTTTAATGGCTTTTGTTTTTTCACACAACATCGCAGCATGGGACCCAAGGTCTTGGGGTTACGAGGAGGCGTTTGTTCCACCCTTCATCGCCGCCATGATGAGTGCCTTGTTTACATGGGTGGGGTTTTACATTCCCCAGGATTTACATCGCATTTCGATGGATGGTAAAAGTTGGAAAGTTTTCTTTTCTGACACCTTAGGCAACCTGCTCACTTTGATTGTTTCAGCTTTGATCCTGGTCTACTGGAAGTAATTACATCTTAACGAAAGTCCTTACATTTCGGGTGCCGTCTATCTTCACTTCAAAGAAGTAAATTCCCTTCGGCAACAGTGCAATCTCCACATCGGAAATTTCTTTTCCATTCCCTTGGAGCGTGATGGTGTTGACCATGTTTCCTTTGAGATCGTAGATTTGTAAGGTTTGTCCCTCGGAAAGGTCTTTCAAATACACATACACCGTTGCTTCTGAACTTGGATTGGGGAATACCACGAAATCCTCAGGTTCCGAAGCGTTGGATTCCATGTTTCCTTGGACCAAAGTCACCTCTGCGGAATTTTTCCATCCCACGAGTTTTAACACTTGGTAAGCCCTGTCGAACACAATGCTGTCCCCAAACTGATTGCCGTTGAGGTAAACCACATTTCCATTGGTTACAACTTTCACCAAGAAGGCTTCCGGAAGGCTCGGGTAATCCAAAATCCATGAAACCGTATACGCACTTTGGTTTTCACTCAAAAGCAACGTTTCACTCCAGGTTTGGTAGGTTGAATCTGGTTTTGCTTCTGTTTTTCCGATGTGCATGTAGGTATTGGCAGCCAAATCCACACTTAGGTTTCCGCCGAGGTAATGTCCACGCGCCTCTCCATTCATAACGAGGGTATCAAACCATTGTGTACTCGATTTTTCAGGTGCCAAAGTCAATAGCGTATCGCTGTCGATGTTGAAGCGCAGAGGAGCGTACCCAAAGGCATGAAATGTTACATTGTAAGAACTTACTGGCAAGGAAAGAACCCCATCGGATTTTCCAGATTGTACCAAATCTCCATCAACATACACATCATAAGCGGCTTTGTTTCGGGCATGGTAGAAAACGTTCAGCTTTTCTTCCGAAGGATTAACATTCAACCATTTATCCGAGATGAATATTGTATCCTGTTCATTGAACACCATAAATTCAAAGTAATTCATTCCTTCGTGAAGGTCAAGGTATTGAATGCTATCCCAAGGGGTGAATTCTGGTGTGACGAAATCGCCCTCCATGGCAATTTTATATCCAGTGAAGTTTTTACCAGTGATTTTTAAGATCGCTGTGTTTTCTTCCCGCTGAGAAAGGTGTTCCACTTTGAAAACGATGCTTGGATGCGTCTCCAACATTGGGATCAGCATTTTTTCGTTGAGCATTCGATTCGTGACTTGAAACTGCAAAGGAAGGTATCCGGTTCTTTCGATGCGCATAGAATCACCAGCCATGGGCGTAAATTCTTGAAGGATGTCTGCAGTCCCATTCCCATGGGTAGATTCGAGGTACAACCAATCTTCATCATTTTTATAAAACACCTCGCTTCCATTTACTGGAGAGGCAATCGTTTGGATGAAAATCTGTGATAAATTGCCGCCTGCGACATTTACATTCCCTTGTGGATTCGTTGCTACTGCAGAATTTGCCACTTTGAAATAGTAATTGTCGCTCAACACTGATTTTACAGCCGAGGAAGGGATTGAGGTTCCCGCAAAATAGGTGGCGCCATTGTTATAAAAGATGTTCTCTACCGTCCACTTGTAGGTAGCGCCGGGAACCAAAGCTGGGAATCCTTGCCCGATGAAGTGGTTACCTGTGATTTGTATAGGGCTTCCTACGATTTGATAACAACTACCTACCAAACGATACAATTTAACCTTGTAGCCTTTGATGTTGTTATGCTTGGCCCAAGTGAAACTGGGGGTAGTGGTGACAATCGTCGGAATGGCGTTGTTTGCTCCTGGAGAAATAACCTCAGGTTTGGCACGTACCCATCCACGCGTCGTTGGGTAACTCGAACTTGCTTTCCATTTTCCATTGATGAATTTCAAGGGCAAATCGTAACTTAAATGTTGTGAAAGATTGCTTCCCCAATTTTCTTGGAAGATTTTCAAGGTGTAATTCTGTGTATTTGCGCTAAATGCAGGGGTAAACTTGTGAATCAGCGCCACATGTCCCGCAGAGTTTGGATCCGCGCGCATAAACGTAATGATGTCGTCTGGTTGAGGAGCAGAGGTGGTAAGGTTATTCACCAGTTGTCTAAATCCTTTTCGATTGCCTTGGACATGGACATCGAAATAGTCCTTCCCATTTCCGCCACTGCAATTGATGAGGTACTTGGTTTTGTAATACCTCGACGGCAATTCTACACATTGCCAACCATAGCTCCATCCACTCTGACTTGGGATCAGCGTACTGCATTTGTTGTAAACACCATGCTCACAGCCACCATTTTTATAAATGGGTACATTACTCACCGCGCCAATCTTGGTTCCAAAAGGGGCTACGCCTGGAGGGTGTGAACAGGTGAGTGGGATAATGTTTGGTACAGGAATGGTTTTGAAAGTTCGTGTAAAACAGCTGATAGGCAAACCACTTGAGGTGTATGCGGTCACGAACCACATGTATTCGCTATTGTGGGACAACGCATTCGACATCTGTAGCTTTGCATTTACAGAGGTGGTGGGATGGTTTACCGTGTTTGAGAAATTTCCATTAACCGCTACGGGGTTATTTGAAGCACCGTTTCCACTAATTTTGGTTACAATCACTTGGTAATAGGCAATTCCTGCGCCTTCTTCGTGCTGCCACTCAAAGGTTGGCATAACATCAACCCATTCAGCTTTGTGCTTGGGGTTGGAGTTTACAGACAATGAATTGCATTGGGTACAATTGGGTAAGGTAGGATGAAGCGCAGTACCGGTTAAATAAAGGATGAATGGATTTTCGTTGGCATCGTTATTTGAAATCAATAGATTCGAGCTTGCATTTCCAATTTGAATGGGGGTGTATCGCAAGTTTAAGTTTACCGATTGGTTAGGGACGAGTACCGGTGGTAAATTTCCAACAAGCGAAAAGACAGCGTTGGTGAATTGGATATTCGTTAGGTTTAAATTGGCTGTACCTATGTTTTTGATTTGAAGAACCATGCTCGCGTACTGTCCCACCGAAGTGGAATTGAAATTCAAGGTAGATTGGGTCAAAATGTTTACGCCTGATTCTAATGCTTGGATTTCAGGTTGGGGCAGGGCTGGGACCATTACATTTACCCGGACGGGGATAAGAAAAGCAGGTTCGTTGGCATCGTTTGAATTAACTACGATGTTGAAGGTCTGTAATCCGGAAGCAATCGGATTAAAAGTGGTGGCGATAAACTGCGATGCGTTCGCTACCATCTGGTGGTTGTAGTTTGGATTCACGGATCCGTTCGAACATGTAATGGAACTGATGTTCAGAATGGCTTGACCGATGTTTTTTACTTCAAAGAGGAAGGCGTAGGGTGTGCCAAAAGGAATGTTTACGTTCGGTAGGTTTAGGTTTGCTCCGTTTACAAGGAAATTGTTGTTGTATAAGCATCGGATGTCTGGAGAAGGTCCGTTGATTGCGTTGTAATTGCAGTGAATGACAAATTGTGGGTTGTTTAAATCGTTTGAAAAAATGGTAATCACATTGCTTTTGGCACCGATGGTTGTGGGTTGAAACTTTACCTGAAACGTAGCCGATCCTCCGCCTGGAATGGTTAAAATGTTCGCGTTTTGTAGGATGGCTTCCCCACCTGAAAGTTGAATCCCTGAAATTGTAAGCGTCTGGAATCCCGTATTTTGAAGGGTGATGTTCTTGGTTACACTCGACTGAATGATGATGTTTGGAAAGGTGTGGTTTCCAGGATTGTTCTCTTGTACCCCTTCAAACAGTACATTTAAATGTGCCATGGTGGGCGTCGTAACCGTCAAATGCAAGTAACGAACAGAATCACAGCCAATCATGTTTTGTAGGACCGAAGTGTACGTTCCCGCTGCATTTATCTGTTGACCACCCCATGCATAAGGCAAGGCGCTGGTGGGCAAGGTCATGTTTTGGTGAACCGTGTCTGTTTGCAAGGTGACGACGTTTACATGCGCTGTGCTGTCGCAACCTGTCGACACCGATGAAGTTGTAAATGAATACGAGCCCATATGGTGAATGGACATGCCGTTCCAAAGGAATGGAAAATCATTCTCACAAACCGATAGGTTTTGAACACTGCTTGGAATGGGATAGGCGCTTACGACATAGTTTACGATTGAATCACAACCGTTCTGGGTGGGATTGTGAAAAATGTAAGTTCCAGCAGCGTTGATTTGCTGTCCAGCGTAGAAATAGGGAAAGTCTTCTTGGCAAACCATGGCATTGACCGTGTTTTGAAGGCTGGTTTGAACCGTGAAAAACAAGGTCGCCACTGAATCACATCCATTAACGGCAGTAAGGGTCGCTTGATAAGTTCCTGAGGCCGCGAGTAATTGTCCATTCCAGTTGTAAGGCGCACCAGCCGAGCAATAAACCATCGAAGATTGTGTACTGTCAATCAGCAACGTGGAAAGCGTTAGAACGGTCAAGGAATCGTGTCCATTTGCACCGGTAACAATTTCGTTGTAATTCCCCGAATTCGCATAGGTATTCCCATGATAGAGGAGGGGTAGCTGGTTCTCGCACGCGTTGAGTTGTACATTGCTTGGCGCGATTCCAATGCCTTGCAATTGAATGATGAAAGGTGAGGTAGGATCGTTGGAATTGGCGGTAAAGGTTCCGGATTGGTTTCCCACCACAGATGGGGTAAATTGATACACATACCATGTGCCTGCACCAGGGGCCAAAGTTAAATTTCCAAGGTTCTGTGAGGAAAATGCGCCGTTGCTTAAGGTGATGCCCGAAAGGATTAAATTGCTTACGCCGGTATTTTGAAGGTAAATGGAATCTAAAATGGAAAGACCTACATAGGTTGAAGGCGCATTGACGGTGCCATTTTCAGGAACCAAAATGTTTTGGTGTTGGGCGGTTAAGTTCGCTGTTAAGCCCGTCCCCGTTAAGTTTACAAGATAGGTTCCTTCATTCCAATCGTTGGAAACAATTTGCAATTGGTCCGTTAAGGGACCACTCACCGAAGGATTAAAATCGACGGTTAAAAAGACGGTATCGTTGGGCGCGACAACATTCGCAACATTGTTCATGATGCTCCAATGCGTGCCATTTTGGAGTGATAGGGAGCTTAGGTTTAGGTTTGCCGTTCCTTGGTTAGAAATTTGAATGATTTTACTTACCGGAGACCCAAATCCTGTGGTCCCGTAAGGTACCGTGCCATTCATGGCAATGTTTACATTGTTTCTTGAGACCGCAATGTCTGGAATGGCAGGACAGTAGGAAATTCGCTTGATTAAAATTCCATTCGGTCCAGATACACTGAGCGCAGTAATTTCTTTTTGGGTAAACCTGATTTTTCTGAAAGGGGTGGTCGCTGTAATGGTCAACCTCCCGTCGTCTGCATTACCCGAATACGCGCGGATGGTTTTGCTGCCATTTACAAAATAGGTTCCCGAAACGGTTCCCGTGGGTACACCGGGTTGGTATACATACGTAACCCCATTGGTTAATATCTGTCCATTCGAAAGTTTTGGGTAAATCCGTTGAATTTGTTCCTCCCCGTCAGAGTTGTTGTTGATGGCACCGAAGTCCAACATTACACCCAGAACGTCGCTGGTGAAGGTGATTTCTACCACCACAGAATCCAAATTCACATTGTTGTCCTTTCCCACCCAGACCGAGACACTGCCATAAGGGTAGAGGTTTGGCCCATTCCCAGATGTTTTGGCAATAAATACATTGTAGGGCATGTTGTAAACACCCGCTGCAAAAGTGTAAGAAGAAACATTGCTTGGAATGTCGCCCAATTGCGAGTTGGTAAGGGTAGATATGCTTGTGCCACAGGTCAATTGTGCATATCCAACCGTTGTGGTAAAACCAATAAAGATGAAAAGCGAGCGAATTAAATTTCGGGTATATTGCATGAAAAAAGCTTAGAATTTCGTGAAAGAAATGGTTTTTAAGGCCGCTGATTTTTGATTTCCAGTCTGGATGCGAAGAAAATAATTTCCTGCTTTTAAGCTGCTGATGTCAACCGATGTGATGGTCATTCCGTTGTTCCATGGGTTGATTGAAAAAGGAGTGGCAATCGTTTCACCGTTTAATCCAAACACGGCAATGGAAGTTATATCCAAATCATAACTTTGGATTTTTAACAGTTGACTTGCGGGATTTGGGTAAACACCTACTACGATTCCTTGGTTGGCATCATGAAGTCCAGCAAAGCGACTGCAAGGCGATGCGAGTGATTGTAAAAAAGGACCATGTCCGACCGCAGGTGAATTGGCTAGGGTTAAACTGTTGCTTCCGTTCGCAGTGACATATGATTTTACACAGGCATTGGTTGGATCCATTTGATCAAGCGTGCTGACGTTATACCAATCTCCTTGTACGCGGTTGGTATCAATGTCTACCAAGACAAAACCTTTTTTGGTTAATTCAACATATTTGATGTGTGGGTTTTGGACCGTAATCAAGGCAGAAAGATTAATGGGCGATCCCGGTGAAGTGACACTTGGGGTAACGAATTCAACACCTACTGGGGTGTTTCCATTTTTTAAATCCAAGGCCCAACTGGTGTGAATGTCTCCAGTAAGCACCACTGTATTGTCGATGTTTTGGCTGCTTAGATGGTTGAAAAGCCTTTGTCGTTCTGCAGGATAGCCATCCCAGCTGTCCGTGTTGACTGGACTTCCAAGTAAATTTACGGCTCCAACCATTACCTGATTTCCAAGAATTTTCCAAGGTTGGGTGGTGGTACTCAGTTCGTTTTTCAACCAGGTCATTTGGGTTTGACCTAAAAGCGTTCTAGCGGTATCGCTGAAGTTGGCGTCGTTGGCGTTTAACTGCACTTCACGTCCTTCCAAACGGGTATCCAACATGATGATTTTGGCCAAGTTACCCAATTCAAAGGTTCGATAGATTTGCTGATTTCCAGGTGCTTTGGGACGGATGGGAATCCATTCGAAATAGGCGCGTTTTCCATTGTCTTTACGCACATTCCAAGGTCCTTCGTTCGCTTGATGGTTTTGTGCGCCATCCTTGTAAGCATCGTTGGCCGTTTCATGGTCATCCCAAATGCAAATCCAAGGGAAATTTTGGTGTAGTTTTCTCAAGGCGTAATCCATATGGTATGAATTATACCGCAAGCGATATTCATTTAAATCGATGATTTCATTTGCAGGATCCCACGTTCTGTCAATGTTTCCATTGGGACCAAATCCGCCAGTTTCATATTCATAAATATAATCACCGAGCATAATGACAGCGTCCACATCGTTGCGGTTCGCAATGGCTTCGTAGGCATTGAAGTAGCCTGACTCTAAATTTGCGCAAGAGACCATGGCCAATCGCATGTTTTGTACATTGCCAACAGGAAGGGTTTTGGTTCTACCTACCAAACTGTAAGCACCCATGTGTTCAAATTCGTAGTAGTAAAATGTATTGGGCTGTAAACCAATAACATCAATTTTCACGGTGAAATCAAGCGTAGAATCGGTAGAAAAAGTGCCGGATTGTACAATGTTTTGGAATTGGTCATCTGTTGCTACATGGTAGGTTCCCATTAACGTTTGTCCAAAATCTTGAGGGGTAATTCGGGTCCAAATGATAACCCGGTCACTTAAAGGATCCCCCGAAGCAACGCCGTGGTAAAAGGGTGCAATGCATTCCACAGGTGAAACACTTGTTTGCGCATAACTTTTTGAAAAACAAATGATTAATAGAAGGACTATTATTTTTTTCATTTTAAAATTTTGTTGCAATAATAGCGTCTTTTTTTAACAAGAATGTGAACTCAATGTGAAATTTCCTAGGTAAATCGAAGCCTTTAAGAAGTTGTTAAAAGCTGACCAAACTCATATTCTTGGGAAGAAACTAAGCGCATCTTTGTAAGAAAATAATACCATGAACCAAAAAGAAAACATTTTCAACCAGCACGAAGAGAACTCAGATTGGAAGAACCGTTTGGATTTTTACAAAACCGAAATTCAAATCCTTAAAAACCTATTGGGGGAAGTCGCGGAAAAGAATACGGCAGAGGATGTTCAAAAGCAAGTTGAGCATTATCAAAACCAGTTTATAGTTCAACGCAACAACATTGACCTATTGGCTCATAACATTCAGTTGAATGAAGATAAGCTACAGAAAGAAATTGTTTCAAATCCCGTAGCGGTTGACCACAGAAAAATGGCTTATCATCAAACGGAGAAAGAATTCATCGATTTCTTTGAAACCAATTTTAACGAGGTGCGACACGATTTTAAGGTGTTCGCGGCAAAGTGGATGTAATTAAATCACCGAAAGGGTTGATTGCTTGAATCTTCCTTTTTCGAAATCAATGTCTATCCGTCCCAAAAACAACCCTGCCCAACCGGTTTGGTTGATGAGAACGGGTTGTTTTTGTAGGTTTTCTGCCACAAAGGGTTTTTCGAGAAAGGTATGGGTATGTCCCCCTAAAATCAGGTGAATGTTCTCGGTATTGGCAGCAAGTACCTTGTCTGAAATTTGAGCATTTCCATATTCAAATCCTAGGTGAGAAAGACAGATAATGAGGTCACAGCCTTTATCGACCAATTTTTTTGCTTCTGCATTTGCCGTAGCAATTGGATCGAGGTAGCGCATCCCTTCGAAATTTGAACCGTGCACCAATCCGTTTAAGTCGATTCCAACGCCCAGTATTCCAATTTTTAGAGCCCCTCGTTTAAGGATTACGTTGGGAAGCGTTCGGTCGGCCATGATGCTTTCCTTAAAATCATAATTCGAGCAGATAAAAGGAAATTCAGCGTATGCCTGTGCATTTTTAAAACCGGTCAATGCAATGTCAAAATCGTGGTTTCCCATGGTGGCGGCGTCATAACCCATTTTCGACATCAATTGCATTTCCAAAACCCCATGGTAACGGTTGAAGTAAGGAGTGCCTTGAAAAATATCTCCAGCATCCAATAAGACGACATGTTCTTCTTCCCGTCGAATTTTATCAATCAACGCGGCACGTTTTGCGACACCGCCCATGCCGGGATATTTCGCATGGTTCATCGGAAAAGGATCGATGTTAGAGTGGGTATCGTTGGTGTGAAGGATGGTGATTTTTTTTCCTTTCTTGAAACTTTGTCCATGCACATTTAGATTCCCCGATAAGGTTGCCAGCGCACTAAGTCCTGCGATTTGTACAAATGATCTTCTGTTCATGGGATAAATCTGATTTCCGTGTTTTCAACTAAGGTACCTTGTGATTTTACTGCTTGCATGAAGACATCCCTCAAATTTCGATTGGTGCTTACGAATTCAGTTGGATTCATGAAAAAATTCATTTTATCTCCCCCTTTGGCTAAGTAATCAGAGGTAATCACCCAAAAATGGGTATGGTTTTCATTCAGACCGTTTAAGGTCAGTTTTCCTTTTTCGTAAGTTGCATTTGAAAGTGGCAAACCTTTACTTGTTTTTAAGAAGCTTTCAATCTCTGCAATTCGGTCAATGGGAAGCCGAACCCACGCAACGGTATTGTCGAATGGCATCAATTTATAAATGTCACCCACCGTAACCGTGCCTTGGTTGATGCTTGCTCTCAAACCACCAGCATTTAAAATCACCATGGCAGGCTCCGACATTTTTACCGTCTTGGTTTCTTCTACAAAAAGCGCGTCTGCACTCCAATTCATTAAATTGGATGAGGGTACACTAACGATGAAATTTACAGGGGCTTTGCCTAAAATCACATTCATTTGTGCCGCGAGGGAATCGCTGAAAGGTTGAATGAAGCGAAGCACACTTGAATCCACTGCGGACGTAGGTTCCAATGGGACATTTTTCGCAGTTGAGCCAGCCGTAAAATGATAAGAGCAAGCACTAAGACTTGCTCCTAAACAAATGAGAATTAAAAACCGAAGGATCATTCTTTAATAAAATTTCCGCGGGTTTTTCCAAATGGCGTACTGACTTCTAACACGTAGTTTCCATGGATTAGGTTCGTTCCTTCAAGAATTAAAACAGGTACTTCCATCTTATTTTCTTGCATTACGATTCTTCCTTGCATGTCAGTTATCGTATATCCTAGAATGTTGGTTCCATTTACCTGGGCATAGACTTTACCGTTGCTTGGTACAGGGAATACAGAGAAGTTCATTGCCAATTGCTCGTCAATTCCAACGGAGCAGTTTTCTGCTAAATAGGACATGTTTGCAAAATTGATGTGGCACACATAATTTACAGAGTCAATAAATGGATTTCTGTTTCCTTGTACGCTGTAAATGTATTCTTGTCTTCCAATTTCGTACGAATCAGGCAAGTCGTTAAAGTGCCAGTTTTTAAGTGAATTTTGATCTTGGTAATTTGGCAAAGACCAGTTTAAACCATTGTTGCCATTGTAACAAGTCGCTTGGTAGAAAATAGAACGGGCAGCATTTCCTTTTTGTGCGTCTCTTGGCTCGTAACACATTTGGTTTCCGTTGTATCCAACACTCCCCAGAAGGTATGTGAATACTGTATTCCCTGTGATGTCTAACAAAGGTAGGTTGCTTCGGTAAGAGTTCGCATTGGCAAGATTCGTTGGGTATAAATTATGTTGGTCACAATATTCAGGTAGTTCAGGATTGTCACAAGGGTAGCTTGGCATCCAAGAATGGCAATAGGAGTGTTCTCTTGAATACCCAGTTGCTGTCCAATCGAAAGGATCATTGTAGACTTTGTTTTCACCAGAATAAACACACGTAACAAAGGATTGTCCGTTGGTCGTATCACATGCTTCGTATTGGTTCAACAAAGTTTGTTTGTAATTGAAGTAGGTGACCACTGTATGCGGGTGAATCAAAGCGGACAAATCTGCAAGGAAAGTTGGAGATTGGCTGTTGATTCCGTTGTAGTAATTCCCGATGTTCAATCCTGTAGTGGTTGTATTTCCCGTAGCCGGAGACGTTGTTTTATAGTTTTGAAATCCTGCAGGACCGTTAAATGCATACACAGAAAAATGGTAATTCATGTTTGCACGAACCCCTCTTGGTACGAAGGAAGTACCTGAACCTACGTAAGCAACTTTAGCGTTTCCAATGATATCACCTTTCGCGTAAGTTGTGCCATCCACAGGAATGCCTGAAACAGCAGCACCTTTGGACCACAATACAAGGTATTTTTCTACATTGGTACCTGCGGTATAAGCTCCTGAAAGGGTATAGGCTTGAAGGTTTGAAAAAGTAAGGTTCGCAGGGTTTGTTGTAGGCTCAGTAGCCAAGTTGTCTAATCCCACAGCTACCAAGTTGATTAGGTAGGGATTTTCATCGTTGTCATTGTTGGCAATGGAAATTGTTGCTACCCTTGAACCATTGCCCGTAGGTGCAAAATTTAAGTTGAAATTCTGTGATCCACCCGCTGGAATGGTAGCGGTAGTAAGGTTGGTTGTGTAGTCTGCAGCGTTGATCCCACCAAGGGTGGCGGATGAAACAGTAAGGTTTTGAGTTCCTGAATTTTCGATGGTTAGGGTGTTCGCTGCCGTGTTTCCAATTACATAGCTTGAGTTGTTTAAAGCGGTTGTACCGTTTAGTTTTACGTTGATTTCTTGTAAAGGCGCAACGTAGGGAACGATGTCTGCCAAAGATCTAGGTACAATTTGATAGTTTGCATTGAATTGTCCAAGCAAGCCCGTAATCGTTACCGCTCCCGCTGGAATGCTGGTGCCATCGATATTGGTTGAACCATTGATGCGAACATCCAAGGTGTTTCCTCCATTTGTGATTTGTACCGTACTGTTTCCGGTGGCAAAAGCACCTGTTTGAACGAATGTTACATTCTGAATGGTAATCAGTTGCGCTTCTAGGGCTTCCGTTGCACTTGGAATGGGAATGATTTGAGGTACATTTTGAGAAACTTGACCGTGGTTTGTAAAGCTGGTGGTCGGAGAAAGTTCCAACAACCCACTGAAATCAAACAATACCCCTGTCGCAGTTATTGAATCCCCCAAGGCTACGCTGCTCAAATTGTTTCCATAACAGGCAATGCCTGCAGTACCATCTTGGATGTAGCGAATTGCACCGAGTTCTGTGCCGTTCGAAACGACTCCTTTTACGGTAACGGTAGAGCCCACCGACAAGTTTCTTACTTGTTGAATGGTTTGTGACTGAGCAAACGATGCTACAAGTACACTTAAGGAAAGTAGAATTTTTTTCATATTGTTAAAATTGATAAGCCAGTGAAACATTAAATCGCAATCCTTGCCCGAACATAACCAAGGAAGAAGTTGCATCAAAGTTTTTGTTAACTCCGTTGCCATTGTTGGAAGCATCCGAAATGTAAGCCGAATTTAAAAGGTTAATGATACTTCCTGAAAGTAAAAGTACATCTTTTTTAAGTTTAAATCGATAACCTCCAAAGATGTTTACCAAACAATAGGAGGGCATGACCCAAGAATCTCTTCCCCCGTTTACGCCTTGTGTATAAAAAGGATTGAAATCAGAATAGTACCTGTCGAAGTATTGAATTTGTGCCTTGAAATACAAATTTTTAATGGGTTCATAACGTATGGATCCAGCCAAAGCCGTTTGTGCAGCATCACCCACATGGACTCCCTTTGCATTAAACGTATAGGACAATGAACCGTATTGAGGAATAACCACTGTTTCGGATGAGTTCCAGGTCCAATCTCCAATGGAGAACATCACATCTCCACTGATTTTGGAAGTGATTTTCCATGCAAAATCTACCTCTCCACCATAGTGAATGGCATCCATACCATTAATATTTACATAAATGCTTTCAGAAGGATCGTTTGGATCCGGCACAGCAACTCCATACGGAAAGGGTTTGTTCTTCCAGTTTGTGAAATAACCATTCAAATTCACCCCGAAAGTTTTGTTGGCAAAATTGAATCCCCCTTCGAAGGCGGCAATTTTTTCATTTGCGATTTCACCAAAGAATTTGTTGTAATTGTTGTCAATCACATTTGAATACATTGGGGTTCTGTCTAGATATCCTAAATTCACGTATGCGTTCGCATTGTCATTGAATTTATAGTTTGCACCGGCTTTGAATGTAAATCCAGGAATAACCTTCCACTTTGTTTTGACATATTCCAATCCAGGTGAAAAAGCATTGTAGGTCTGTCCATTGTACGTTACAACATCATAATACCCTATGGAAAGCACGGTATCCCCTAAATCCAATTCTTTTCGTTGAAAGTAGTCTACCCCTCTGTATCCATTGGCAATCGACGTAAGGTTGATAAATGCGCCGATTTTTTTGCCCTCATATTCCAACTGTCCAAAGGCCCCTGCCCAGGTAACAATTCCGTCTCGGTTCACATTGAATAAATTCTTGGCGATTTTATCTCCAACGCGTTTCATTGGGGTGGCTGCATTTTTATCAGACATGTCAACGTAATAATCGCCCCCTAATAAATCTTTCACTTCTTGATAATGGGATCCTTTGTAGTAGCGAGCGTCAATACCACCGGACAAATGAAGTTGTTTGTTGAATTCATAGTTGAATTGTCCCAAATACCCAATCCAAAAGTGGTTGTTTATACTTGCAACGATGATTTGTGAGCTTTTGATTTCGGTCGCAGAATACGCTTGGTCAATGTTTGGGGTACCGAATAAGGAATTCACTTTATTTTCTTTAATCATTTCATCCCAATTGATAAGGTTGTTTGAATCTCGAATGATGGAGGAAGAATTAAACAATGCGGTGCCTCCACCTCGTCCGATGGACGCATACGCCATATTTGAAATCGAAAGTTTTTTATTGACCTTCCAAAAATCTTTAAGGGTGATTTGAGGTTTGTTATAGAAATTTAATCTTTCTGTCATTACTTCTTGTTTGCCATCCACAGTGCGGTATCCCCAGTGTTGGTTGTACCTTAATCCCAGATCGGTAAGAAAAGCAGTTGAATCTAAGGTAACATCCAGCTTATTGGCTTGGTCCTCACTCCAATATTGGATGGGTTGACGGAAAGAACGTTGTCCATGCTGTTGTGGCGCTGAAAAAGCAGACAAAGTAAATAAGTGTTTGTCTAATTGTTTAGAAACTTTTAAATATCCAAAAAACCCTCGGCTTGGCGTTCCATACACCCAACCATTGGATTGTTTGTAAGAACCAGAAGCGGTGAGTCCCCAATTTCCTTTTAAAATGCCTGTGTTATAAGACAAGGAGGTACGGAAAAAATCTCCCGTTCCATATTCCTGTTTCAAGCTTCCCCCTTTTTTGTTCCCTATGCCCTGGGTGATGATGTTGATGGTTCCTCCGATGGACGGCATCGCTATTTTTGTCGCTCCTAAACCTCTTTGCACTTGCATGGTTGCGGTAATGGCATCCAATCCAAACCAATTTGACCAATATACCGCGCCGTTTTCCATGTCATTTACTGGAACGCCGTCGATCATGACACCGACATTTCTTTGGTCAAATCCCCGAACGTTGATCCTGGCATCGCCGTCTCCGCCACCTTGTTGCGTTGCATAAACCCCTGCGGTCCCTGCCAATAACATCGGCAAATCACGTGAAGCCAACTCCTCTTGGATTTTTTGCGCACTTATTTTGGTAACGGCTACGGGTACAACCCCTTCTTTTACCAAGTTTCCAATGACCTTTACTTCTTCAAATTCAAGGCTTCCCGACATTGATAAAGCAATGGTTTGGTTTGGTTTATTGATTTTCACATCTTTTACAATGGTATCAAAAGTCATAAGGGTAACCGTAAAACGATAATCGCCATAGGGAACCTCGGTAAATTCAAATTTCCCGTTGGATTCCGACAACGCTCGTTTTACAAAACTGCCATTGGTTTTGGATTTCAATTCAACCTTAGCACCAGAAACCACTTGACTTGAAGCGTTCTCTGTGACAATACCACTGACTTTCGCATTTTGAGCCTGTGCAATGGCAATTGAAAAGACAAAGCAGGTAAGGAAAATAAAGTTTTTCATAGGTCAAAAAAAATCCCGCCTGAGCGGGATGTTTAATTATCGAATGATGATTTTTCGAATTTCTTGGTGTCCGTCTTTGGTGTTTATTTTTACCAAATAAACGCCTCTTGCGCCATCAATTTGGAAGGACAAGAAATCTAAGTTCGGATTGTTTTGGGTAGATAATACTTGACCCATTGCATTGATTACTTGAAAATTCTTGATGTTAGATGCATTTTTAATATACAAAGCACCGTTTGAAGGATTTGGGTAGATGCTGTATGCAAGGTCTCCGATTTCTTCATTGGAAGCAGGGTTACATTGACAGTTATGGTATCCCAATGAATTCCAGTTACCGTCTAAAATTGGATTTCCGCTTTGACCGAATAGTGTATCGCCATTTTGATCCAATCGAACGATTACCGCTGGAATGGAATCCCACTCTAACAATGGGTCAAAAAACGCAACCATGCTTACCACTCCTTTTTGAATGGAAGACTTACGAATCATAGAATGGTCTTTTGTGATTTGCGCACCAGCACCGTTGTTAAAAGGGAAGGTAGATGACCAAGCACCGTCATTTCCTGCGGAAGAACCTGTTGCGTTTGCAGGGTTTTCACCAATTTTTCCAAAAATGTCAACCAAGGCAAATCCAGGTACGTTTGCTGGATTGATAACCGTTGAAGCACTTAATCCTTGAAGGTTACCTTTGGCTAAAACCACTGCATCGTTTCCATTCCAATACCAAGCATTTGACGTATTGTATACTGCACAATAAAAACCATCCGCACGCGCTTGCAATGAATCCCAAACCGGAGCCTCTTGTCCCGTACCAGCAGTGTCTAATTTCTCTATAACACCAACATACACGCTGTGCGCTGCGATGGTACCTGTTAATTGCACTGCATTTGCTACAGTCGCTGTTGCAGCACCGTTTGAATACCTTACCACAAAATAACCACTTAGGTTAATGCTTTGGTTGGTGGGATTGTAAATTTCTAACGCTTTGTTGTTTGACCAACCTTCAACGTACTCGGAAATAAACAATTCAGAACAATTGGATTGTGCAAACATAGAAAGTGAAAGCACCAAAGACAATAGGGTAAAGATTTTTTTCATAATAGAATTTTATTTATTCAAGGTGTAAAATTAATCATGATTTTTTAATTAATGCCCCCCTAGTCAGTTTAAGAAAACATTAAGATTTCTTTTCCTAGGAGAATGTGTTATTTTCGTGAAAATATATTTTTGATGAAAGCAGTTTACTTTTTATTTTTCTCATTCCTGATTGTTAGCGTCGATGCGCAAGACATCAGCGTATCGAACATTTGGAAAACCTATGAATACAGAACCAAGGGATTCGAAGGATTCAACTCGTTAAAGGATGGAGTGCATTATACCGGCATGGATGGAAAAGGGTCCGTATTGACCTATTCAATCTTGGCGCCCGAAGAGGCAGGCACCCTTTTGATTGATGCAAAAAAATTAACTTGGAAAGGGAAACCAATTGAAATAGAAGATTATTCCTTCAATGAAGATGAGTCTAAGGTCTTGATCATGACCCAAATCACCCAAATATACCGAAGAAGTTATACGGCCATTTATTTTCTACTGGACCTAAAAACGGGAAAACTTGAGCCACTTTCAGAACAACATTCACCGCAAACCTTGGCGGAATATTCCCCCGATGGAAAATTTGTCTCTTTTATTCATGGGAATGACCTCTTCGTTAAAAACCTTGCAACAGGCAGTTTCACCAAGTTAACCAACGATGGGAAACGAAATAAAATCATCAACGGTACCACCGATTGGGTCTACGAAGAAGAATTCTCCATAACCAAAGCATACGATTGGTCACCCGATTCTAAAAACATTGCTTTTTTGAAGTTTGTCGAAAAAGATGTGAAAGATTACAGCATTGATTTTTACGGAGAACTCTATCCTGATACCTACAAATATAAATACCCAAAAGCGGGAGAAGACAATGCAAAAGTTTCAGCGCACATCGTAAACGTTGGACGTCCCAAAATACAACCTTTGTCCTTAGGGAAATACGAATACATTCCTCGGATTGAATGGTCCAATGTCTCCAATGACCTCATCCTGCAAACCATGAACAGGCACCAAGACTCCTTGACATACCATCGTTTTGATTTTTCGGGAAAAACCCCAAAACATACTGTATTGTTTATCGACCACAGTGAAACCTATGTGGACGTCAATGAAACCCTTTTCTTTTTACCTGAAAACAAAGGCTTGTTGATTTGCTCCGAAAAATCGGGCTACAATCAAATGTATAAGATCGGGTTTGATCAATCGGTTGCGCTTGTAGGTTCGGGAGAAGGGGATGTGATTGATTTATATGGCATTTCTTTAAACGGATCTCGTGTTTTCTTCACCAAATCCACCCAAGGAGGCATTTCAAAAACATTGTGCAGTACCGATCTTATGGGCAAAGACTTAAAAACACTTTCTCCCATGGAAGGGACCATGGAAGCGGATTTCACCAAGGGGATGACTTATTTTGTAGGTACCTTTTCCACGGCAAACCAACCGCCCGTATTGAAACTGTACAATCCTGAGGGATCCGTGATTAGGGTGTTGGAAGACAACCATGAACTGGTTGAAAAACTGGCAAAATTGTCATTGCCATCCAAAGAATTCAAGCAATTTGAGGTGAATGGTACCGCGTTGAATGCTTGGGTGATTTCACCTAAGAATTTCGATGCGTCAAAGAAATATCCTGTATACATGACCGTATATGGTGGACCCGGCCACAACGAAGTAGCGAATCGGTGGGATGGAAACAATTTTATGTACCACCAATTGCTTGCGCAAAGTGGATACATGGTGGTTTCAGTGGATCCAAGAGGGACACAATTTCGGGGAAGTGCATTTAAAAAATGTACCTATCTGCAACTGGGTAAACTCGAAACCGAAGACATCATTGGCACAGCAAAATACCTTCAATCACTTCCATACGTTGACAAAACCCGCATTGGGATCATGGGTTGGAGTTACGGGGGATTTATGTCGTCCTCAGCCATTACCAAAGGATCAGATGTTTTTAAAATGGCAATTGCCGTTGCACCTGTTACCAATTGGAGGTATTACGATAACATTTATACAGAGCGATTTATGCGTACACCACAGGAGAATCCAAAGGGTTACGATGACAATTCACCTATAAATTATTGTGAGAAACTAACCGGTAAATACCTGTTGATTCACGGGACAGCGGATGACAATGTGCACTTCCAAAACAGCATGGACATGGTAACGGCTATGGTGAAAGCAAACAAGCAATTTGACTTTTTTGCATACCCGAATAAAAACCATGGGATCTATGGTGGGAATACCCGAAACCACTTATATTCAATGATGTATGATTACATTTTGAAAAATTTATAAGGAGCCATTATAAAGCAATGTGAAATTTGTTTGAAGTTTCTTCACATTCAATGATTGAAACCAATTTTCTTTAGTAAATTAGGCGGGAAATTTTAATGTAATAAATGTATGAGTGAGGTCGCTAAAATAGAATTGGACGGTAAAGTTTACGAATTGCCAATTATTGTAGGAACAGAAAATGAAAAAGCCATCGATATTTCTAAGCTTAGAGATGTTACTGGGTATGTGACTTTGGACACAGGATATAAAAATACGGGGGCAACAACAAGTTCCATTACTTTCTTAGACGGAGAGGAAGGGATTTTGCATTACCGCGGATATCCAATTGAGCAATTGGCTGAAAAAGCGACTTTCTTAGAAGTTTCCTACCTATTGATTTATGGTGCTTTGCCAACGACCAAGCAATTGGAAGAATTTGAGAACAGCATTAAAAAGCATACACTGGTTCACGAAGACATGAAACGTTTCTTTGAAGCGTATCCAGCAAAGGCACACCCAATGGGCGTATTGTCTTCCATGATTTCATCTTTGTCTACCTTTTACCCGGAGTCATTGGATCCAAATCGAAGCGCTGACATGAAAAACCTTACCGTTCATAGGTTGATTGCGAAATTACCTACGCTTGCGGCTTGGTCTTTCAAAAACTCTTTGAGTCATCCATTTATGTATCCAAAAAACGAATACGGATATGTAAAAAACTTCCTTTACATGATGTTCGGCATGCCAACGGAAGAGTTTCATGTTGATCCTGTCGTTATTTCAGCACTTAACACCTTGTTAATTCTTCACGCAGACCACGAGCAAAATTGCTCAACTTCTACGGTAAGAATCGTAGGTTCTTCGAATGCCAACTTGTATTCAACAATTTCTGCAGGTATTTCTGCACTATGGGGTCCACTACACGGTGGTGCAAACCAAGAAGTAATTGAAATGTTGGAGCAAATTCAAGCAGATGGCGGAAACGTCGACAAGTGGGTTGCAAAAGCAAAAGACAAGGAAGATCCTTTCCGTTTAATGGGCTTTGGCCACAGGGTGTATAAAAACTTTGACCCAAGAGCTACCATTATCAAAAAAGCATGTGACGAAGTGTTGATCAAATTGGGAATCAATGATCCATTGCTTGACATTGCTAAAAAACTTGAAAAAGTAGCACTTGAGGATGAGTATTTCAAAGCGAGAAACTTGTATCCAAATGTTGATTTTTATTCAGGCATCATCTACAAAGCCTTAGGAATTCCAACCGATATGTTTACGGTAATGTTTGCGTTGGGTCGCCTACCAGGATGGATCGCGCAATGGAAAGAAATGACGGAGAACAAAGAGCCGATTGGTCGTCCTCGTCAAATCTATACAGGTTTCACCAAAAGAGACTACATTAACATCGAAGAGCGATAAAATGCTACATCTGGTTGCGGGATTATCCCGCACCTAGGAGATGTTACATCACCCGGGATTGCTATTTTTTGCTCCCTTCGTAGGTGACAAACTTGCGGAAACTGCAAACCAAATCCCCGTTATAAACCTGGTATTTCGCTTCGGCTTTTAGCCCAATTTGGTTCATTCCTTCTTCGAAAGCACTGATGATCCATGCCGTGCTTCCTGTTTGTTCGTGTTTCAACCAACTCCCAAAGTGCCCGTACATGTCTGCCTCTTCAATTTCTATTCTTTCTCCATAAGGTGGATTTGTCACAATGAATTTGATGGCATCGGATTTTTCCACCTCCCTAAAATCTTTTGCTTCAATGTTTATGAACCTTCCAAACGAAAATCCGCGGAGGTTTCTACGGCATTTTAAGACCATTTCATCGGAATGGTCTGAACCAGAAATTGGACAAGGCAATGCCCGTATCACCTTTTGCGCTTTCCCATGAATTTCTTCCCACATTTCGGGTTGGTAGGAGCTTAAATTTTTAAAAGCATAATGTGTTCTTTCGATGTTAGAAGGAATGTCACAAGCCAACAAGGCTGCTTCTATAAGTAGGGTGCCAGAGCCACAAAAAGGATCGTAAAATGGTGTTTTTCTATCCCATCCAGAAAGACGTAACAATCCCGCAGCCACCACTTCATTTAAGGGAGCAATGCCCACAGAATTTCGGTACCCACGTTGAAACAGCGGAAGTCCGCTGGTGTTGATGGATATAATGCCTTCATGGTCTGTTACATATAAATCAACGACCACTTTAGGGTGCTTGATGTCAATGTTCGGGCGTTCTTTTCCACTGTCTCGAAAATGATCCACAATGGCGTCCTTGACCAATAAATAAGGATAGTGGGTATTATTAACTTTTTTCGTTTGAATTGCGCCTTTCACAGCGAATGTCTGCTGCTCATTAAACCAGTTTGACCATTGAATGCTCATGGCGGCATGGCTGATGTCCTTCTCTTCTCGAAAAGGAAAACGGGCTATTTCTACCAACACACTGATCGCACACCGAGCATGCAGGTTAAGGAAATAGACATCGTACCAGGTCCCTTTTAGTCCTACGGCACGGTTGGAAAGGGTAATGTTTTTGTACCCCAATTCTTCCAATTCTTCTTTGAGTACGGCTTCAAAGCCGTAAAAACATTTTAAGGTGATTGTTAAGTTTTGATGACTTTCTGATTCCGACAACGGCATAACGTCGATTTTGCAATTATTTTTGTACAAAAGAACAACTTTGAAGCGTACCCTCCACCATACCCTTATTTTATTTTTTTTCCTCTTGTCATTCCATGCGTTTGCACAGTTTAAAGTAGGTCTCGTGCTGAGTGGTGGTGGCGCAACTGGGCTTGCGCACATTGGTGTGATCAAAGCCCTAGAAGAAAACAACATCCCCATTTCTTATGTCTGTGGAACTTCTGCTGGCGCATTGGTAGGTGCCATGTATGCAAGTGGGTATTCACCTGCTGAAATGGAAGCTTATGTATTGAGTACCCAATTTAAACAAATGACCATGGGGGAAATTCCCTCGGGAAGAAGATACCTCTTTCGGGAAGATGAGCCTGATGCCAGCATGTTGTCCTTCCCATTTCGCCCAGATTCATTGCTTAAAACCTCCATCCCATTAAATTTGGTGACGCCTTCCTTCTTGGACTGCGAAATGTTAAAAATCATGGGATTGCCATCTGCATCGAATAACAAAAATTTTGACCAACTCTTTGTGCCCTACCGATGTGTTGCTGCAGATGTGGTCAATAAGAAATCTGTTACGTTCTCCAAAGGTGACCTGAATGCTGCCGTACGTGCGTCTATGACCTATCCCTTTTATGTCAACCCAATTAAAATTGATGGCGTGGTGTATTTTGATGGAGGACTCTACAACAACTTTCCCGTCAATGTGATGTACCATGATTTTCAACCAGATTTTATCATTGGCAGCAATGTATCCGAAAATGCCAAAAAACCGGATGTCCAAGATTTTATGGGCTTATTGGAAAACATGCTTCGAACACCGACCGATTATACCTTGCCTTGTAGCGAAGGAATCATCATTGAACCTAAAATGTCAGTGAGCACTTTTGATTTTGACGGTGCCAAAAAAGCCATCCAAGAGGGGTATCTTCAAACGCTGAAATACATTGACTCCATTCAAAAAATGTTGCCCGATGATGTGAAAGCCCCTGACTTAACACAACGGCGTGCCTTGTTTCGCGCCAACATACTGCCGATACAAATCAGTTCAATTACAACCGATCTACGCAAAAAAGACAAAGTGAATTATGTTGATGCGTCCATGATTCGCTCGCACAAGAATGAAGTTGTTTCGCTGAAAAATTTTGAAAACCGTTATTATCGCTTGTATGCTGCCCAGCAGATTGATTACCTGTTTCCGACCCTTACCCTTAAAAAGGATTCAACCTATCATTTGAACCTTAATGTTCGAAAAGCAAAACCTTTTAAATTGGATGTCGGCGGACACCTATCCTCCCGTCCGGTGAATACGGGCTTCTTGGGATTAACCTACAGACACCTAGGCGAAGTGGCTTCCTTCGTGCATGCAGAAAGTTATTTCGGGAAATTCTACGGTTCTGTAAAAAGCGAGGTTGGACTTGACATACCGAGTGTTTTACCCATTTCTGCATCTGCTTATTTTGTCATGAATCGCTGGGATTATTACCGCAGTTTCGCCACCTTTTTTGAAGACATAAAACCTTCTTTTCTGGTGCAAAATGAAATGTATTACGGCGTGAAAATCAAACATCCGATATTAAACAATTCCAAAGCTGTACTCGATTTTCGATGGTTTAACTTGGAAGATAACTATTATCAAACTTCCAGTTTCTTAAGCATAGACACTGCTGACATGACCCAGTTGCGAGGTTCCTTGGTCTCCTATGAAATCGTTGACAATGCATTGAATAGAAAGCAGTTTGCTTCTGAAGGTCATTTTTTAAGTGCTAAAATTAAATACCTCTCCGCAGAAGAGAACACGACGCCAGGGACAACATCGCTTTTTGATACGATTGTAAATAAACAACACGATTGGATCAACCTAAGTGTAGAGTCTCAATATTATTTTTTAACCCAACCTCATTTCCACATGGGCCTTCATGCAAGGGGAATGTTTAACTCCCAGTCGCTTTTTGCCAACTATACGGCCAGTCTTTTGGCCATGCCGAATCTCTCGGTCTTACCAGATCTCGAAACGTTTTTTCTCAAAGAATACAGATCGCCACAACATGTTGCGCTGGGCGTGAATTTGGTTTTTCCCATTCGTAAAGCCATTGAATACCGAATTGATTTATATTATTACCAACCTTTTCTTCAACTTGAAAAGCTGAGTGACGGAAGCGTTCAGTATTCGAAGCCCTTCAAAGGGAACACATGGGTAGGCGCTACCAGTCTCATTTACCACTCCGTTGTTGGTCCCCTGCGCGCTACTTTGAATTATTTTCCATTGCAAATACAACCCTGGAATTTCCAAGTGAGTTTCGGTTATGTGTTGTTTAATGAAAGGGCCGTTCGCTAGAATTTTTATTTTTGTAAAAAAAACGAAAGCATGGAACCTATTATCTGCGGAATTCAACAAATGGGAATTGGTGTACCTAACGTACAAGAGGTTTGGCAATGGTACCGCAAAATGTTTGGCATTGACGTTCGTGTATTTGAAGAGGCCGCTGAAGCTCCTTTGATGACAAAATATACCGGAGGAAAAGTTCACGCGCGTACCGCTACTTTGGCCCTTAGCATGAATGGGGGCGGAGGTTTTGAGATTTGGCAGTTTACTTCAAGAAATACAGAAAAACCAACCTTCGACATCCAGTTGGGCGATTTAGGACTGTTTGCGTGCAAAATCAAATCCAAAAATGTTCGTGAATCTTATCGATACATGAAAAAGATGGGAGCCGAAGTGATTTCTGAACCGCAAAGAACCCCTGATGGAAGTTATGCTTTCTTCCTTAAGGATCCGAATGGCAACCTATTTCAAATCGTTGAGGGTACAGGTTGGTTTGGGAATACAGGGCATCCGTCTCAATGCGGTGGGGTTGCAGGCGTCATCATCGGCGTATCAGACCTCGATAAATCCCTCCATTTATACCGTGATGTGCTAAAATATGAAACCGAAGTGTACGACGAACAGGCGTCCTTTGAAGATTTTCATGGCGTACCCGGAGGCGGTGAAGTATGTAGAAGGGTGCGTTTGATCCATACAGAAGCGAGAAAAGGACCTTTTGCAAAATTGTTGGGACCGACTTCCATAGAATTGGTTCAAACGACCGAGCGTTTAGAGGTTAAGAAAATTTTTCAGGATAGGTTTTGGGGAGATTGGGGCTTCATTCACCTTTGTTTTGACGTTCAAGGAATGGATGCGCTTAAAATACAATGTGAAGAAAAAGGATTCCCCTTTACGGTTGACAGTTCAAATACCTTTGACATGGGAGAAGCTGGGGGAAGGTTTTCCTACATCGAAGATGCAGATGGCACCCTGATTGAATTCGTGGAGACACACAAAGTGCCGGTTATGAAGAAATTGGGTTGGTACATTAACCTAAAAAACCAGCCACATGGTAAATTCTTACCAAAATGGATGTTGAAAGCCATGGCTTTTAACCGGGTTAAATCTTAGTTTTTCCCTACAATTTCGTAAACAACATGTTGGATTTGTGTACGAATGCCCATGTCGCGCAATTTCCAGTTGTCTTGGCTTGGATACACCCTGTTTGATAAAAAGATAAAGACCACTTCGTTCTCAGGGTCTGCCCATGCCAAGGTCCCCGTAAAACCAGAATGTCCAAAACTTTTTTGGGATGCCAGTTCATCACAAGTTCCCCCGCCACTTGCATTGGGACGGTCAAATCCGATGCCTCGCTTGTTGCCAGGGTACTGTGCTTTGGTGAAATACGCCCGCGTGGTCTCATCGAAAAAAGTTTGCCCTGCATAGGTTCCGTTGTTTAAGAAAAGCTGCATGATGGAAGCCAAATCGGTTGCGTTGGCAAAAACCCCTGCGTGACCGCCTATACCTCCGAGCATTGCGGCACCCGGGTCGTGTACATAACCACAAATCATTTGGTTTCGAAAGTAAGATTCCTTTTCGGTGGGTGCAACACGTACCCCTGGGTTGCGAACAAGCGGCAAGTAATTGATGTAGCGAAGTCCCATCAAATTATAAATATGGTTGCGAACATAGACATCCTGCTTCTCTCCAGTGATTTTTTCGAAAATGGGCTGCATGAAGTAATAACAAAGGTCAGAGTAAACATATTTTTTTTCCTTCAACGGGTTTGAAAATATTTGCGCGTACATGCTGTCTTTGTAGTCTTGTCTCAAATAGAGGTCTTTGGCAACGGGTACGGTGAACTCACCACTTTTTTCTTTTGAATAATAGGTGGGGGAGGGTTTTCCTTCTCGAACGGTCCTTTTGTAAAATGGAATGAAGGGTACCAAGCCCGCTTGATGTGTCATCATTTCTCGAAGGACAATGTTATTGTATTCTGTCTTGCTTGTTAATTCGGGGACATACTTCCCAACGGTTTCGTCGAGATCCAATTTACCTTGGTAATTTAACTGCATCGCCATGAGGGTGGAAGAGGCAATTTTTGTAATGGAAGCGATGTCGTAGAGATCGGTGTTTGTAATGGGTTCACCTTCGCCACCATAGACGGTTTTTCCAAAGGATTTCCGGTAAATCACTGCACCTTTCACGGCCACTACAATTTGACAACCTGGATATGCCCCCGCTTCGATGCCATTCAATGCAATCTGGTCAATTTTCTTGAAGGCTTCACCCGAATAGCCCAATTCTTCAGGACTGCAATGACTTAAGCGACCATTGGGTTTGGTTAACATTCCAAATCCTTTTGTATGACCTGCGATGTTTTCTGGTAAAACCCCTGTGAAAGGTAAGGCGCCCATCAGTTTTTGAGCGGTTCTGTCTTGCATTACAGGATGGTTTTCAGGGGCGTACACAATGGCGTCAAAGATTAACATTTGTGCGGGGGACAACTTTGGAAATGCTCCGAAAACAACCAGGATAAACTCTTTAGCACGAGGTAACCACTGAAGGGCTGTCAAACATTTTGGATCAATCTCCAATGAATCGGGATGAGAAGCATGAAGGCTTAAAACGATTCGGTCGGACGGTATGTCTTTGATTTTCTCCACGTCTAACGCATCGAATTGGGTAAGGATTTCACCGGAATCGAACAAATCAATGGACTGTAAAAAAGGCTGACTGTTTCCCCCTAGGGTGAGGTAGGTGGTGCTGACCATAAGGTCGTTGAACGGAAGGGTTGCGTGGTTGTATTTAAGTATAACGATGTTTGAATCACTTGCGAGTACTTGTGCGTTTTTTGGCATCTGGTTCAAATAACGAAGCGAGGAATGCAACCATTTTTTGGGCAAGGCAGGAAGTTGATTAGCATCTTCTGAGGATTGATTTAAGGAGCAGAATCCCAAAACTAAGGCCAATGTGAAGAATGGAATGACGCGTAAAAGTTTTTTCATGTGATGCGAATTTACGAATAATCCGAAGGTTTTTTAGGGGGGATGTCTTGTATTCCATGAACCAGAAAAGCAGTAGAAAAAGCATGTTTATAGAAAAAAATGAACATAACCTACGTTTTTTTCTCAACACCTTGTTGGGGTACTTGTTCGTAAAAACAACCTTTACCTGTAGAATTAGGCTTAATAAAATCTTAATTTTGTAGCCAATATCAAATCAATTTAAGATGTCAAAATTTGGAAACTACGGTAGTAATTCTGATTTGACAGTGAGCCTTGGTTTACAAGGAGTTGCTGCAGAATACTGGAATTTAACCCCTGAAGAATTGGCGAAAGCCACGTTAGAGCGAAACCAAGGAACAGAAACGAACCTAGGCGCGTTGGCGATTAACACAGGCGCTTTTACAGGTAGATCTCCGAAAGACCGTTTCATTGTGAAGGATGAAATTACCGAAGAGGCAGTTTGGTGGGGAAATGTAAACATTCCCTTTTCTCCAGAAAAATTTGATGCTTTGTTGGATAGAATGATGGAATATGCGGCGGGAAAAGAATTGTTCATTAGAGACTCCTTTGCCTGCGCTTCCCCAAGTTATAAAATGAGTTTGCGTGTAGTGGCTGAGTATCCTTGGTCAAATATGTTTGCTTACAACATGTTCCTTAGACCTGAAGCTTCGGAAATTCAAGATTTTTCGCCCGAATGGCATGTCGTCTGTCTTCCTGGTTTCTTAGCAGATCCCGAGCGTGACGGTACCCGTCAATCAAATTTTGCGATTTTGAACTTTACCCGAAAAATGATCATCATTGGTGGGACAGGGTACACCGGAGAGATTAAAAAAGGAATTTTTTCAGCACTTAATTTTATCCTTCCCCATCAAAAAAATGTATTGTCCATGCACTGTTCCGCAAACATTGGAAAAGCAGGAGATACAGCCATCTTTTTTGGACTTTCTGGAACTGGAAAAACTACGCTTTCCTCTGATCCGAATCGCATGTTGATTGGTGATGATGAGCACGGATGGTCGGAAAATGAAGTTTTCAACTTCGAAGGAGGGTGTTATGCGAAAACCATTGACCTTTCCGAAGAGAAAGAACCTCAAATTTTTCATGCCATCAAAACAGGTGCGCTACTAGAAAACATCGGGTTTGTTGAAAATTCCAACGTTCCAAACTATGAAGATGGTTCCATAACAGAAAACACCCGAGTTTCTTATCCCATTTACCACATTGACAATGCAGCGAATCCATCCTTGGGTGCTTCGCCGAAAAACATCTTTTTCCTAACGGCAGATGCATTCGGGGTGTTGCCTCCGATTTCACGTTTGACCAATGCCCAAGCCATGTACCACTTCATGTCGGGGTATACGGCAAAAGTAGCAGGTACCGAAGTGGGGATTACAGAACCAACCACTACGTTTTCAGCCGGATTTGGTGCTGCATTTCTTCCGCTGCATCCTGCAACCTATGCTAAATTGTTGGGCGATAAACTCAATGGTACCGATATTAAAGTTTGGTTAATCAATACAGGCTGGTCAGGTGGGTCTTATGGCGTGGGACAAAGAATGAAACTTTCCTACACAAGGGCAATGATTACAGCAGCATTGGAAGGCAAACTCGATGACGTTGCGTTTGAAACCCTTCCTATTTTCAACCTGTCTTTCCCATCTACTTGCGAAAATGTCCCTTCTGAGATTTTGAACCCGCGAAATACTTGGGCGGATAAAGAGGCCTATGACGCTACTTCGGAAAATTTAGCCAAGAAATTTGTTGACAATTTCAAGAAATTTGAAGAGGGTACACACGCTGAGATTTTAGCTGCCGCGCCTACTTTGGTCCATTAATTTTCTCCCTTTAAGCATCTAAATGTTGCTTAACCAAGAGGTTCGTTGTCTCAATGTTATACCTTTGAAAATGGATTATTTAAAAGAATTGGAGTCTGAGGCCATTTCCATCCTGCGAAGTGCTGCCTTCCAGTTTCAAAATCCTTACCTGCTTTTTAGCGGGGGAAAAGACAGCATTTGTCTTGTGCACCTCGCCATGAAAGCTTTTTATCCCTTGCAAGTTCCTTTCAAACTGTTGCATGTTGATACGGGACATAATTTCTCAGAAACCTTGGTGTTTCGTGATGAGTTTGTCGAAAAATACAAACTGGATTGCCATGTACAATCGGTCATTGATTCCATTAGAAACCACAAAATACCAGACGCTAAAGGGAAATTCCCATCTCGAAATGCCCTGCAGTCTGTTGCCTTACTTGATGCGATAAATGCTTTGAAAATAGACGCCTGCATTGGAGGCGCACGCCGTGATGAGGAAAAAGCAAGGGCCAAAGAAAGGATCTTTTCTTTCCGAAATGACCAAGGGGAGTGGAACCCGATTCAACAACGACCTGAACCTTGGAACCTTTTGAATGGAAAAATTCATCCAGGGGAAAATGTACGCGTATTCCCGCTTTCCAATTGGACAGAGCTCGACGTGTGGAATTATATCCTTCAAGAAAACATCGAACTTCCTTCCTTGTATTTTGCCCATGAAAGACTTTGTTTGGTGTTGCCAGATGGCGCTTTGATGGCGTTTAATCCTTACATGCGATTGGAGTCTGGAGATGAATTGGTGGAATGCAGGGTTCGGTTTCGGACCATTGGCGACATGACGTGTACCGCTGCCATTGCCAGCAACGCAACCACCGTAGAAGAAGTGATTAAAGAATTGGAAGTGACCAAAATATCTGAACGCGGGGCAACAAGACTCGACGACAGAATCAGCCCAGCAGGCATGGAAGACAGAAAACGACAAGGTTACTTTTAATGGAAATAGCAAGGGTATTTACAGCAGGCAGTGTCAACGATGGGAAAAGTACGCTCATCGGAAGGATGTTATTGGATAGCAATGCCATTTCCACCGACATTATGCAACAACTTACAGCGTTAAATGCGACGGATGTTTTGGATTTAGCCCTGCTTTCGGATGGCTTGCGTGCAGAAAGAGATTTGGGGATTACCATTGATGTGGCGTATAAATATTTTACGACCAAGCGAAAGAAATTCATACTGTTAGATACCCCAGGGCATAAAGAATATACCCGAAACATGTTCACCGGCGCTTCTAATTGTCAAATGGCCATCTTGTTAGTGGATGTCACACAAGGGATTACCTCACAAACATTAAAGCACATCGAAATTGTTGCCATCCTTGGAATGCCTTATGTCATTTTTGCAATTAACAAAATGGATAAAGTGGATTTTCAGGAGTCTAATTTTATTCGATGTCAACAAGACCTATGGTCGGCCCTACAATCTTTCCCGGATTTACCCAAAGTGGATTTTATTCCAGTCTGCGCCCTCGATGGAGACAACATCGTACACCCAAGTGTGAAAATGGATTGGTACAAAGGTGGGGCTTTACTTGAGGCGATTGAAGCGGTTGAAATTCCGTTGGATTTTTCCCCTGAAAATTTGGTTTTGGAAATTCAAGGTCTCATGGAAAATTATGTTTTTGCCAATGTGGTTTCCGGTACCTACGATCCTCAACATCCCCTTTTTCACAAAGAGATAGCGCTTCCACGACTGCAATCTTTGAATGTGCATGGGATCTCATTACAAACGATGAAACAAGGGGAACAAGTGGTTTTCTCCATGGATGGCATGCCTGTATTTCAAAAAGGAGATCGAATCTACGCGGATTCACGTCCCATCATTGCGCGGGATTTTGTTGCTGTGGTTTGTTGGATGTCTGAGGGAATAAATGAATCAAAAAACACCTTTGGTTTGATATCGGGAAGTTTTGAAACAACCGTTCACGTAGATTGGAAGCAGGCGCAAATTGAAATCAATGACATGGTGGAGGTTGATTTACACCTTGAAAAGGAAAGGTGTTGCTTTGAACATACCTTGGCAAAAAAGAGGGAGCGATTCATACTTTATGACCTAGATACATTTTCGACGGTTGCTGCAGGAATGATTAAAAATGAGCTGAAATGAATGAGAAAATAGACTTGTATCTCTCCGAGGGATGTGGGCGATGCAGCAAGGGTGGGACCCCAAATTGTACCGTTCACCGATGGCAAGCCATTTTGGTAGCGATGCGCGAATTGGCCTTGGAGTGCAACTTGACCGAAGAATTAAAATGGTCAGTGCCATGCTACACAGTCAATGGAAAGAATGTACTTCTGATTCATGCTTTTATGGAATACTGTGGCATTATGTTTATGAAGGGCTCCTTGTTAACCGATGAACAGAACCGCTTGCATCGTCAGACGGAAAATGTAACGGCGGGTCGGCAACTTCGATTTACGACCTTAGCGGATTTTTTTCTCCAGCGCGATGTAACCAAGGCATTTATTCTTGAAGCGATATCGTTGGAGAAAGTAGGAAAAAAAGTAGAGAAACGAACCGAAGCAGACCCGGTGGCGGATGAATTGCTTTTAGCCTTTGACCAGCACCCCACTTTCAAAGATGCATTTTATGCTTTGACACCAGGCAGACAGCGGGCGTATCTTTTGCATTTTTCGCAGCCCAAACAACCAACAACACGCACCTCGCGCATCGAAAAGTGCATGCCCATGATTTTGCGCGGCGAAGGTTTACATGATGCGTACCAGAAAGGAAAGTAGGAGGGGGATGGGTAGTATCTTCCATACAAAAATGCACCAAATATTTACAAGCCTAGATCCTAGAATTGAATGGAGTAAATGCAAAATTATGTAATGCCAATTTTTTGAATTCCATTTAAAATGAAAGTGGAATCAATGGTGGGTTTTTCAAAAATATTTTTTTTGGGATATTGTTTACGACATATAATACTTATTTTTGTGTCTCTAAATTTTATATTCCTTGAAAAGTAAACACTTAATTAGAACATTCCTTCTCTTGTTAATAGCTCATCCAGTGGTTTTTTTTGGTCAATGGCGTTATATGTCACGTTTTAATCAGTACGGTGTTGTGAATTATATTACCCAAATTACTGATCCACAATGGAAAAGAGTGGAGAAAAATACCAAAAGGATTATTTCCGAAGTCATTTCTCAGAATGGGGTTTTTGATGAGAACAACATTAAGTATTATGATGACAAGGCCCTCTTTTGCAATGAATACATGGTAGATCCTTTAAATAACAATTATGTTTATGTCATACATGCAATTTCGAGTATACAAGAGGGGGTTAAAGTAATGCATGTGTTCTTCTATTATATAGAGAACAGGTTAAGGTATTTTTATGAAATCGACAGTGGCGATAAACACATATGGATTGTTTTTGACCCCGCGTTAATTGAAATTACTAAAAACAAAAAGGATTAGAATCAATGAAAATAGCTTTAGTACTCTGTTTACTTTCGTTTTCCTTTAATTTGCACTGTCAATTTGAGTTTATGGAAGATATGAAGGAATCAACTATAAACATTGGTTCTGGAAACTATTTTTACCATACCGAAAACGAAGGTGCTGCAAAGGCCTTGGTAAATGAAATCATTAAAAGGAATCGGTTTCCACATGAAAAACTTGTATTCAACAAGGGTAAAAATCTGTATTTCTCTGGTTATCAAGTGAATCCTGTAGACCCTGCTTACATTTATTTTATTTATGCAATGCGTACAAGGGAAGGTTACGATGTGTATTGTTTGTACTCCTCTAATTATTACATCCATTTTTTTGATTACGATGAAGGGAAATTACTTTACAGTTTGGTTTTTAATCCGAAAAAAGACAATCTAACAACTTTTACGAATCTACCCGGAATACTACAAAACAATGGGGAGGACCGAAAGGATTAAAACATCAAATTGAATGCGCCATGCTGATTAAAAAAATGACTTTTGTTTTGTGTTTCTTCATTATGAGTCAAGGAACTGCACAAAATTTCTCATTAGATTCAACTTGTTTCTTTAAAACTAAATCTGGTTGTATAATTTACAGCCCTTACTTTGACAAGAATTTTGAATTCGATTTTAGCTCAAAGTGTATTGATGGTTTTGCAGAAGGAAATGGAGTCCTCACAATTTATTCAGGAGCTGATTTTGTTGGCTCAGTATCAGGAGAATTTACAAAAGGATATCCCACAGGAATGTGTACGGTTAAAACCTTAAGTGAAGACGTTTATGAAGTCCCTTTTATCAATGGTAGAATGTGGGGTAATGGGACATTTACCAAGAAGAATGGTCAAATATTTAAGGGAAATTTGGTCAATTTAAAGAAGCATGGCGAAGGCGAAATAATTTACACAGATGGCAATGTGTTTACTGGGATAATAAATGAAAATGAGCCTTGGATTGGCAGGGTCCTTACCTTAAAAAAAGATACCATTTATATCGAGTACGGGGAGGAAGTTAATAAGCCCTCTAAATTAATTCCATGTACACCTGTATTGAATAAGGAACAAACAGAATATTTTGATGCGGATTGGAATCACTGTGAACAGATAAAAGCTTCATATTATCGTAAAATCACCTATGCTGATGAACATTTGGCACTTGGCCCCGTGCGAGATTATTTTATAAATGGCAAACTCTCTAGAGAGATGTATCTTTCTTATGTAGATTGTAAGGATTTTTACATGGACTTTTTTGGTTTAGGATCCTACAAAATCTATCATCCTAATGGAAACCTTCGTTTTGAAACACAAGTGAATCATCGGGGTGAATTCGAAGGTAGATACATTTCATATCACGAGAATGGAAATTTTAAATTGATTGGTGAGAATAATGAGCTAGGTGAAGAGGATGGGAATGCGGCAACGTTTGATGAACAAGGTAAGTTGATTAAATATGAGGTTTTTGACAATGGTCAACTTATTGACGGTAAATACTATTCAATCGATTCAGACGGCCGATGGCAGTATAATGACGTATATGAATATGAAAATTTCGAGGCGGATAAAGAGTTTTGGATTGATTATAAATTGATAGGGGATAAGGAATTCCCGATCCAAAGGCTCATGTCAGATTACTTGTATATTCCTGTGGGTAAAGGCAAGGAATATATGCGTATGCTTCCTATGAACGTGGATAAAGAACTTAATTTTGAATTGTATATGGATGCTTCCGCTTTGAAAAGTCAAGTAAAAAAAGGGGGGTCATTTGGCTTAGTGTTCAACTACCGGTCCGAATCGGAATTTTACTCTTTTCAGGTTAATAACAAGGATGAGATACAGCTTAAAGAACATAAAGGGGGTAAAGAATTTGTGTTCTTCTCAGTTCCTCTGGACAAGCAAAATAAACGATTAAATAAAGGATTTGAAGCGTATACTTTTTCTATTGCCGTTTCGCCCAGTAAAGTTTACTTTTATGTAAATAATCAAGAAATCACCAGTTTTGATAACGAGAATGAACTCGGGGATATGTTTGGGGTAATTGCTTCCGGTGAACTTTCTTTTGGTTTAACGTCTATTGAGAGTGCGGAGTTTTTTAATAAAGAAGATTCAGAGAGATTTACCAATTTTGTTCAGAAAAAAGTAGTTAATTATAACCCTAGTGAATATGACGGAAATGGGAGTGGGTTTTTCATTTCAAGACAAGGTCATATCGTGACTAATTACCACGTAGTGGACGAAGCTTCAGAGCTCTTTGCTAAACTCCAAATCAATGGAAATGTTGAGAAACTTCCGCTTAAAATAGTGGCCAAAGATAAGGTCAATGACCTCGTAATTTTAAAGGTGGACAAGGCAGGCTTTGACTTAGGAAAAGACATTCCATATGGTTTTGAATACAATACCCTTGATGTAGGGGAAGAGGTATTTACCCTAGGTTACCCGATGGTTGATGTGATGGGTGAAGAATTGAAATTCACTGACGGTAAGATTTCAGCCAAAAGTGGCATCGACGGGGATATTACTACGTATCAAATTACAACACCGATTCAAGCAGGTAACAGTGGTGGTCCATTATTTCAAGAGGAAAGCGGCAACATTGTAGGAATTGTGAGCGCTACCCTAAATCGAACTGAGTATAACGGAGAGAATGTAAATTATGCCATCAAATCAAACCTGCTGAAAACCTTAATTGAATCCTCAAGCGAACCAATCAAAATAAATACGGTCGCACCAGCCAAAGAGATGAAACTATCGGACCGAATTAAATTGTATCGGGAATTTATGCCAATCATTTTCTTTAAGGAATAATCAACCTGAATTTTAGTTTATCAAGAAAAGTGATATAAATAACCAACTTAACATGCACCTAAAATTAACCATTCTACTTTCAAGCCTGTTACTGTTCGTTTTTGTCAATTTTTCTCAGTCCGATGTTGAAATCAAGGAGCCTAAATACGTCGTGGCTTCCATTGCATTTGGGTTTTTATCTGCACAGAAAAATCATTTAACTTATATTGAAAATCAATTTCCATCATTGCAACTTGACGTAATTAAGGCAAGGATAAGTTTTGATTTCGCATTTGGGAAAGCAGAAGAGGAAATATCCGAATACCTCGAGGAGGTAATGGGCACCTCGAATTTTAAAATTTTTAAAGACACTTCTCTAATGTTAAATTTAGCGACCAATCAATCAGAAATAATAACACCAGAGATAGCGAAGGAGTTCTTATGGTTAGTGGAAAAAAGAGCCGGTGGCAATATTCCATCACCAATCTTGGAAACACTCTGTGCATTTAACTTTAAAGATTTTCCGGAACATGAATTCATTTTTGGATTCACCAGTAGATTCAATACAAAAGACCACCCAAAAGCAAAAAACACACATTGGTCGATTTCTGTACCAATTAGTTGGTCGAAGGAAGAAGGTAGCAGTCCGAGTGTTATTAACAAATTTACGAGTGATTTGGGGTACGGAGAGGAGCTTGTACTCCTAATGGTTCGTGATTTACCAAACGCCAAAAACCTAAGCAAAGCAGAAATTGAGAGTATATATACCGAATCTAATTTCAGAATGACGATGCCTAAAGGAGCAACCTTCATTTCGTTTAGTAAATCGACTTTCGATAGCATACCAGGCGGAATTGTTGAAATGGAAGAGGTTTTGGGATCTTTAGATTCTCAAAGGAAAATGAGAATTCTCCAATATTCCTTCATTCACAAAAATAAAACACATGTTATTCAATGTTCGGTGAGCTCTAAAAATATTACCGAAGACTTATCAGTTAAAATGGCTCGATTCAAACCTATTTTCAAGAAGATTGCAAATTCGGTAGTGGTGAATGAGCAATAGACAAAGTCCCATTGGAATGCAATTGTAAAATTATTCTTTTTTATCATTCTGCTAGGTGCAGCAATGGCGTTATTTATGCTTTGGATAAGTTGAAGGAAAGTATTTCTCGAATAAATTAGGGAATAAGGATTTGTCCTCTGCATTTCCTTATTTTCGTGTGTGCGATGTCTATGATTTCCCCTTCTACAACCAACAACACGCACCTCGCGCATCGAAAAGTGCATGCCCATGATTTTGCGCGGCGAAGGTTTACATGATGCGTACCAGAAAGGAAAGTAGGGGGGGGGCTGGGTAATATCTTCGGTATTATCCTTTTGTATCATCACCAAACTTTTCCTTGGGACTTTTCTCGAAATCACTTCCGAATCTTACAGAAAAAAGTTTAGGGCAAAAAAAAACCCTGACGTTGAGGCCAGGGTTTGGTATAATTGGTTTGTTCCTATCTTTTGTGTAGAGGTTCGTCAGAAACCGTAAGTTTCTTTCTGCCTTTTCTTCTTCTTGCTGCCAATAAACGGCGACCGTTTTTGGTTGCCATACGGCTGCGGAAACCATGTTTGTTTCTTCTTTTTCTTTGTGACGGTTGAAAGGTTCTTTTCATCGTAATTTACTTTATAGCTCCGGATTTCGGATTGCAAAGATAGGGCTTTTTTAAATATTTCAAATTCTTTTGAGAAAAAAAAAATAAAAAATCCCACGCTTCAACAAAGCTATGTATTTTTGCACAGAATACATTATGGCTAAAAAACGACAGGAACCTACCGAAAAAGTGAAGCTAACCAAAGACAGCTGGAAAAAAGCTTGGTTGTTGGCAAAATATATTAAACCCTATGGTTTTACCTATTTCATAGGTTGGATTTTCTTGGTCCTATCCACTTCAGCGGGTTTGTTGTTTCCTTACCTCATGGGCTCCCTGTTGGGAACAGATCCTAAGGCAGGTCCAATGTCAAGCGCTTCCACTGCATTTGCCAACAATTCCGTTACCTCCATCGCGATTGCCCTGTTTATCCTTTTTGGGGTTCAATCCCTGTTCTCCTTCTTTCGCGTCGTACTGTTTAACAACGTTACAGAAAACGCATTGCGAGACATCCGCAACGATGCCTTTCAACGAATGATTTTCATGCCAATGGATTTCTTTAACACCAATAAAGTGGGTGCGTTGACCTCAAGGGTTTCGTCAGACATTACGCAAATTCAAGAAACCATGCGAACGACCATCGCTGAGTTTTTTAGGCAAATCGTAATCGTAACCGGTGGGATTGTATTCTTGGTTTTTATTTCTTGGAAATTGTCGCTCATCATGCTGGGAACCGTACCCGTAATGGCCATCATCGCGGTGTTTTTTGGACGATACATTCGCAAACTAAGCAAGGATGCGCAGAATTTTACAGCAGAGTCCAATTCCATTGTGGAAGAAGCATTGACAGGCATTGCGAATGTAAAAGCCTATACCAATGAAATGTTTAACCTCCTAAAATTCAAAAAGAATACACAATACCTGAGGGACCTAAATGTGAAAAGTGGGATTTGGAGAGGTTTTTTCGTGTCCTTTATCATCTTCTGTCTCTTTGGGGCCATTGTCTTTATCGTTTGGCAAGGGATGCTCATGACACAAGGACCCCATCCAACCTTGGCTAAAGAAGGGTTTTACCAGTTTATCTTGTTTACCATTTTGATGGGAGCTTCCGTAGGTTCCCTTCCTGATTTGTATGCCAGCATTCAAAAAGCCATCGGTGCTACAGAAAGCTTGGTAGACATCATTCAAACCGCAACAGAACCAGAAACCCAAAAAGGAACCCAAACGCCAACCTTGAACGGGTCCTTAGCATTTGAAAACGTCAGCTTTGAATATCCACAACGGGCCGATGTACAAGTCTTGGATGGAATTAATTTTAAAATTGAAAAAGACCAAACCTTAGCCATCGTTGGGTCGAGTGGGGCAGGTAAATCAACCATTACCAACCTGATATTACGTTTTTACAATCCGTCGAAAGGTAAAATCCTTTTCGACAATGTCGAAAGTACCGAAATGGAACTGACGCACCTCAGGTCGCAAATTGCCATTGTACCCCAAGAAGTTATCCTTTTCGCAGGCACCATCCTCGAAAACATACGCTTTGGAAAGACAGATGCTTCGGATGAAGAGGTGTTTAACGCCGCAAAATCTGCAAATGCTTGGGATTTTATTCACGGATTCCCCGAAGGGATGAATACACAAGTAGGCGACCGTGGCATCCAACTTTCTGGCGGACAAAAACAACGCATCGCCATTGCCCGCGCAATCTTAAAAAACCCAACCTTCCTAATCCTGGACGAGGCGACTTCAGCATTGGATTCAGAGTCTGAAAAACTGGTGCAAGATGCCCTCGATACATTGATGATGAATCGAACTTCAGTGGTCATCGCACACAGACTTTCCACCGTTCGAAAGGCAGATAAAATCATTGTCATCCAAGACGGTAAAGTTTTAGAAGAAGGAACCCATGATTCTCTCATTGCCATGAACGGAGCTTATGCCAATTTTGTAAACCTTCAAAGATTAGCTGAAGGATGAAATCCTTAACCCGAGTGGGTATTCAAAGAGCGTTAATACCTGGTTTCCCGCCCCTCCTTGAAAATGAATCGCAAGATTTTAAAAACGAATTTCTGGGAAGAGATTTTTCACCGGAAAACTTACAGATTCAAGCCAAGGATAGGATCCAAACCTTTACTTCCGATCAAAGAGCTACCTTGTGTCATTCCCTAAAGGTACAATACCAAGGAATTGAAATCGAGGAGCCTGTTGCAAAGAACCTCCAATTGCTTCAAAATGAAACCGCGGTTACGATCACAACCGGGCACCAGCTGTCTCTGATGTCAGGACCGATGTTTTTCGTTTATAAAATTCTTCATGTGCTTAACCTGTGTGAATTACTGAATGCGCGGCAACAGGAAATTCATTATGTCCCCTTGTTTTGGCTTGCTTCTGAAGACCATGATTTTGATGAGATAAAAACATCAAATGTTTTCCAGCAAAGCTTCACATGGGATTCCTTGGGAAGTGGGGCTGTAGGACGTTTTTCAACCGATGGGTTAGGTGCCGTTTATCAGTCCGTGTTTGACTTGTTTCGTTCTGAATTACAAGATGACCTCAAAGAATTGTTTAACCTCTCTAAAGGAGATTCATACGGTCAACATGTTTTTAAATGGGTCAATCGCATGTTTGGAACTTTCGGACTTGTGGTCTTGGACGCGGACAACCCAATCCTTAAAAAAGAAGCCATTCCCCTGTTTGAAAAGGAGTTAACCGAAAGAACATTGGCTGCTAAAGTATCCGAAACCAACACGCGACTCGCTGTTTTTCACAAGAAACCTCAGGTTTTTGTACGGCCCATCAACGTATTCTACCTTTCCTTTGGAAATCGACAACGGGTAGAGGAGGTTGGAAGCCAGTTTAAGTTGGGAGAGGAAAGCGTGTCGGAAGAAGATCTACAAACAAAACTCCATGAGCATCCTGGGTCCTTTTCCCCGAATGCATTGTTGCGACCCATCTATCAAGAGTTTGTTTTGCCAAACGTGTGTTATGTGGGTGGAGGAGGAGAGTTGGCTTATTGGACACAGTTGAAGTCAAGTTTTGAGTCATTTGGAATGGCTTTTCCCATTTTGCAGACGAGAATCAGCGCTTTCATTGTGAAGCAATCTTGGATTTCGTCAGGTGCGTTGCACGACGCATTTGCCCCACTTGAAGAACAGGTGTCAAAAGTGCGGATGTCGGATGGTGCGCAAGAAGAACTGTTTCATTCCATAGATCAAAAAGCAATTTCACTCGTTGAGGTGTTAACCCAGGGTGTAGAAGGAATGGGTAACGATGCGCATAAGTGGGCGGGCGCAGAGATTGCGAAACTAAATGCGAATTTGGATGCCTATAAATTGAAATGGCAACGACAGCACAAGCAGAAATTTGAGCAAGAAATACGTCGTTTGGAAAAAGTACACCAGCAATTGTATCCGAATGGAATCCCACAGGAAAGACATCAAAACCTCCTGCATTTTTGTCCCGATGGGAACTGGCGAAATTTATTGAGCCAACTTAAAGAGGGATTGGATCCACTCAATGAAGAGATTCAAGTTTTTATCGAAGAGGGGAAATAAGCGCCTTCGTTTAACCTACTTTTTTTTCGTTACCGGAAACTGCGCCCCGAAATTCACATTGAATTGATTGTAGATAAACATCTGGGATGCCTTGTCACTTGCGTTCATGGTGGTGCGGATGTCAGGCATGTGGATAAACCCAACCTTACATTCTCCCTGAATGAAGAAGTATTTAAAGAAATTCAATTGCAAAGCAGCCAATCCATCTACACCATAACCAGAAATGTGAAAAGCGTCATAGCGTGGATTGTTTAATAGTGTTGTGTTGGTTTTTGGAAGCATCATTCCCAAGCCTCCGCCAAATAAGAAAGTGGTTTGAAAGTATTTCCTTGAATAAAGAGAAATGGATTTTCGCAATTCGGAATTAATGTAATTCAGCCCGTCCGTATGTTCAAATTTCAAGAAATCTTGCGAAATTGTAAAGTCTTGGTCGTTGTACACCCCATCGTATGAAGTTCCACTGTTGTAAATGTATCCGTTCATTGTGGTGGGTTGGTCGTGCAACATTACGTATTTCATGTGGTCGACACCGATGGAAATCTGTAAGTCATTTTTAAAATAATACCCAATCCTAAAATTGTATTGCGGAATGGTCATTCTTTTTGGATTCAAGTAAAGGTCGGCTGAGAAAGGGGATTGGCGGTCAACGGCTACGACATCATACATCGTAAAATCGTAATTGTTTCCCATGAAATGAAGGGTAGAGGGGGAATAATAAGCACGGTTCCATCCCCAATAAAAGTAAAACGATCCTTTTTCGAAGGCAGTTTTTTTTGCGGTTTGTCCCCATCCAGCCAAGGAAAAACATTGTGTAACCAGCAGGATAAAAAATAGTTGTTTCGTTCTTTTCATGGTGGGTAAAATTAATTATTTATGGTTAACTTTACTATGACGAAGGTCAGTTTTAATTTCAATGAACGTATGAAAATCCCATTTTTAGTACTTTTTCTGATGGCTGTGATTGTGCAAGTGTTTAGTCAAGAAACCATTGAAATAGACGAAGGGCAAAAGTCGAAAATATTAGAAGCGCACAATGCGTTTCGACGACCCTTAAAGTTGAGTCAGCTGACTTGGAATGAGGAGCTATCCGAATTGGCTGAAAACTGGGCCATGACCTTGGCGAAAAAAGACAAGTCAATACACCATAGACCAGACAACGAATTTGGCGAAAACATAGCCTATTTTAGCTACGAAGACGACCTTTCGTATGGCGTAAGCCTTTGGACCGACGAGAAGAAAGATTTTGAGTACAAGCCCATTGGGGATGATTACGCAATTGCCGGTCACTACACCCAAGTCATCTGGAAAAATACCACTGAAGTCGGTTGCGGTTGTGCCAAAGGAAAATCGGGCTATACGTACTTCGTTTGCAACTACAATCCCCATGGAAATGTAATCGGACAAAAACCTTATAAATAATGAAATACTTTTTTGCAATCTTGCTACTTTCCACTTTCTTGTTATCTTGCCATTCGTCGCGGAGTTGTAACTGTGCAAGCGCCAATTCAAAAACCACTCGATTTAAATAAAAAACCATGAGCATCCCCATTATTTTTCTCGTTGTTATCCTTGTTGTAGTAATAACTTCCCTGTATACCGTGAACCAAGGCACTGTCGCAGTGATCACACTTTTTGGGAAATACAAAAGAAGCGCAGCACCAGGACTGCGGTTTAAAATTCCTCTGTTGGAAAAAGTATACAAAAGAATCTCCATTCAAAACCAGAGCATTGAATTGGAATTTCAGGCAGTCACCGTCGACCAAGCAAATGTTTATTTCAAAAGTATGTTGCTGTTTTCCGTGCAAAATGAAGATGAGGAAACCATCAAAAAGGTCGCGTTTAAGTTCATCAGCAATAAAGATTTAATGCAGGCTTTAATTCGTACCATTGAAGGTTCGATTCGTTCCTATGTAGCAAGTCAAAAACAATCCGAGATTTTAGGCCTTCGGAATGAATTGGTGGAAAATGTAAAAGACCAAATCGACAACACACTTGAAGCCTGGGGTTACCATCTTTTGGATTTGCAAATCAATGACATCACTTTTGATACCGCAATCATGGAAAGCATGAGCAAAGTGGTGGCTTCGAACAACCTTAAAGCGGCAGCAGAGAATGAAGGACAAGCCCTGTTAATTACCAAAACCAAGGCTGCGGAAGCAGAAGGGAATGCGATTAAAATTTCAGCTCAAGCGGAGAAGGAAGCGGCCATGTTGCGTGGGCAAGGGGTTGCCTTGTTTCGTCAAGAAGTGGCAAAAGGAATGTCTGAGGCTGCAGAACAAATGCAACAAGCAAATTTGGATACCAACGTGATTCTCTTTTCAATGTGGACAGAAGCCATTAAGAATTTTGCGGAATATGGTAAGGGAAATACGATTTTCTTAGACGGTAGCCCCCAAGGGATGGAAAACACCATGCGCCAGATTCAAGCCATGATGTCGGACCATCACAAATCCAAAGCGAAGTCTTAATCCAATAAATTCATACGGATCTAAAGTTTGATGTGCCCAAAAGGGTGTTGTCAAACTGATTTTTTGATTCTTTAACACTTTTAATTCATTGATTTAAACATTTGTTTAATTTGCTTGTTTAATTTTGCGCCATCGAAAGCGAAATGAACTGTACTGCCGAAGAAAAAATTAAACAAGCCGCCTTACAGGTCTTCGTAAAAAAAGGCTTTGCAAATTGCTCTTCTCGAGAAATTGCAAAAGAAGCAGGAATGAATGTTGCCTTGGTGAATTACTATTTTAGGTCAAAAAGTAAATTATTCACCATCATTTTTGATTCTGTGATGGCTGAATTCATGCAATCGATGGTGCAAGTTTTTAATGGGTCCCTTCCCATTCGTGAAAAAATCAGATTTCTTATCGAGCGAGAGTATGAATTTTTAACCAAAAATCCAGAAATCCCCATTTTCATCCTAAACGAACTTTCCAGAAACCCAGAAGCCATTGAAGGATTCAAACCTGTGATGGAAAAAGTGATGGAGTCCGGAGTCTTTGAAGAAGTAGCGAAACTTCAAAAATCAGGCGAAATGCGACAAATGGATATGCTTAATGTCACCTTGCTCATCATGTCTAATTGTCAATATCCATTTATGGCGAAACCCCTCATGTCTGTCATTCACCACGTGGACGAAGTGGCATATTATGGTCAGTTAGAGGCGCACAAAAACCATGTAACCCAAATGATACTAAATTATCTTTTCCTTAATGATTCAAAAGCAATAAAATGAAGTTACTACTAGCAGGTTTGCTATCCCTTGTTTTCGTGAGTGCAATGGGCCAAACGCTCACCTTAAATGATTTACTCAAAATGGCAGACACGGCAAACCCCACCTTGCGAAATGCCCGTTTAGACATCGATATCAATGCGGTGCAAAAAAAGGCTTACTTGGCTTCACGTCTGCCACGCCTCTCCGCCACCGGAGACTATAAGTACAATGCCATCATTCCGGGGCAAATTGTTCCCGCAGATTTTTTCGGGGGACCTCCTGGAACCTATGCACAAGTAAAATTTGGGGTACCTTACAACCTTAGCAACAGCCTTCAGCTTACGCAAGTGCTTTACAATCCTCAGTTGAATTTTGGGTTGAGTGCTTTGGACATCAACCAGCAAATTGTGGAACTGCAATACCAAGTGGCACAACAGGAAGTGAAATCTCAAATTGCCAACACCTATTTTGGATTGCAAGCTGTTTCCAAGCAAATTGAATACTTGAAAATGAATGTCAAAAACATTGACCAATTGATTCAAAACATGGAGTTATTGTACCAACAAGGTTTAGTGATTCCTACCGAAACAGATAAATTGAGGATCAATAAAATCTCCTTGGAAAATGCCATCTTGAAATTGGAAAACACCAAATTACAACTGCAGAGTTTGTTGAAAATTCTGGTAGGTATGGACGATAAAAGCCCGATGAATGTGGAAGATGACCAGGTGATACAACAATCGCTTTTGGTGGATAAAACCACGATTAATCGCCCGGAATTGGCTTTGATAAACGCGCAAAAGCAAATGAATGATGAGGAAACGAAAGGGAATAAAATGGCCTACTTGCCCAGTCTGAATTTTTACGCTTCTTACAATTACAATTACAACATGAAACCTGCCGATGACATTCGGATTGGAATTAGTTCTGCATTTCTTGGATTGCGCTTGGATTGGACCTTGTTTGACGGCTTCGAAAAGCACAACAAAATTAAGATGAATGCAATGAACAAGGAGAAGTTAGAAACGCAAGAAAAGTTGGTAACCAATCAAATGAACCTTGCTACGCAAAATGCTGAGCGTGAAATTACCTTGCAAACGTCTAATCTTTCCCTAAGCCAAGAACAACTAAGGCTTTCCCAAAAAGTATTTGAAACATCGGAGGCTCAATTTAAAGCGGGAACCATCGGTACCAATGAATTGTTACAATCAGAAAATGCATTGGAGCAGGCACAATCAAATGTTGTGAGTGCCTACCTTCAATTGCGACAAGCAGAACTGAGCTTTTTAAAATCCATAAGTAGTATAAAATAATCACAAGTCATGAAAACGAACAAAAATGTATTGATTGTAGGTGGCATTGCCATCGTATTGGTAATCCTAGCTGTTTTTAAACTGATGACCAACAAAAAAAATGTGGAAGACAAAATCTACATTCCAGAAGTTGGCGCAGCGGTATTGGTAGAAGTAGATCATCCAAAATGGTTTACCTTCGAAAATGAATTTAACTATTTAGGGGTTTTTGAAGCCTTTCGTCAAAACACGATCGGTGCAGAAGGAGGCGGAAAAGTCATCGCCATGAACGTTGAAGAAGGAGACAAACTCGGAAAAGGTGCGCTCATCGCCAAATTGGATGATGAAATGATTCGTTTGCAAATCGAAAACCTTGAAGTGAGCATCGAGGGACAGAAAAATGACGACCAAAGGTATGCTACTTTATCGAACCAAAATGCAGTGCCTGCAGTTCAATCGGAGAAAGCAAAACTGGGAATTAAAGCGTCTATGGTTCAAAAGAAACAGCTTGAAAAACAGCTTCGCGCTTGCACCATTCGCGCACCGTTTGCAGGGGTTGTGTCGAAAAGATACATCGATTTGGGATCTGTCATTGGATCAGGTTCTCCGGTGATAGAAATTACCGACATATCAAGCCTGAAGTTAACCATCAGTGTCCCGGAAAGAGACATCAACAAGTTTAAGGTGAATGACAAAGTATCCATCAAAGCAGATGCTTTTTCAGATAATGTTGCAGGTAAAGTGACCAACATTGCTGTGCAAGCAGACAAATCACACAATTTTAAAATTCAAATTCTACTTAAAAATGCGAACCAACAATTACGCGCTGGGATGTATGGCTACGCTGTGTTACAAAGCGACCAAAAAATCACTTCGATTTCAGTTCCAAGAAAGGCATTGGTGGGTTCCCTGAAAAATCCACAGGTTTTCGTGGTTAGAAACGGCAAAGTGAAATTGGTATCCTTTACAACAGGCCTATCGGAAGGTGACCTTTTGGAAGTGAGAAGTGGACTTTCTGTAAACGACATCATCGTGGTGAAAGGACAAATAAATTTAAAAGACAATAGCAACGTAAAAATTTCAAAATAAGATGACTTTAACGGAATTATCGATAAAAAGACCTTCTTTTATCATTGTTATTTTTATCATTCTCATTGGAGGAGGATTGATTTCCTACAACCAATTGAGCTATGAGCTGATGCCGGATTTCTCTCCTCCGGTATTAACCGTCACAACAACCTATCCAGGTGCTTCTCCTGCAACCGTGGAATCCCAAGTTTCTAAACCCCTCGAGGACGGATTGAGTGGGCTTGAAAACCTAGACGAAGTCACATCCTTTTCCTTGGAAAATGCTTCCGTAGTGTTGATGGAATTTAAGAACGGAGTTGACATCAACACAGCGCTGCAAGATGCACAACGTAAAATCAATGCCATTGAAAACAACCTTCCCGACAATGCAAGTAAACCGGTTTTAGCTAAAATTGAGCCCAACGCTTCGCCTGTCATTCAAGCAAGTGCCGTGGCAACCAACATGGACAACCGAAGCTTCATGACCTTGCTCAATGAACAAGTCCTTCCCCAAATCAAACAAGTAAAAGGCGTTGCCGAGGTTCAAGTAATTGGTGGAGAAAAACGTGAAATCCGCGTGAACGTGGATAAGGAAAAGTTGAAGTTATATGGACTTTCTTTGGCAAGCATCAACCAAGCCATCGCTGCAGCCAATGTGGAATTTCCCACAGGGAAAGTGAAAAATACGGGCGAGCAAATGACCGTTAGGCTCTCTGGGAAGTTTCAATCCATTGCACAATTGAAAGACTTGGTTTTAAGCTCCTCAGGAACCTCCGTTGTGAAACTCGGTGATGTTGCCGATGTTGCAGACAATACGGAAGACCGTTTGTCCCTATGTCGTCTCAATGGTGTGGAAGGGATTGGCCTTCGAATCAAAAAGCAAAGCGATGCCAATGCCGTTGAAATGTCTGAATTTACCAAAGCAAGGTTCAAGGATTTGGAAGAAAAATTCAAAGCCGAAGGGTTGAAGTTTAACATCGCTACCGATACTTCAAATGTTACCTTAGAATCCGTAAATGCCGTACAACACGACCTTGAACTGGCCATTTTCTTGGTCGCTTTGGTCATGTTGCTTTTCTTGCACACCCTGCGAAATGCCTTGATTGTACTCATTGCCATACCTGCATCCCTCATTTCTACCTTCATCGCCATGTACGCTTTGGGATTCACGTTGAACCTGATGACCCTTTTGGCAATGTCTCTTGTCATTGGAATCTTGGTGGATGACTCCATTGTTGTACTTGAAAACATTTACCGCCACCTCAAAATGGGAAAAAACAAACGCCAAGCCGCCTTGGATGGTAGGAATGAAATTGGTTTTACCGCCCTCGCCATTACCTTGGTGGATGTCGTAGTGTTCTCTCCCGTAGTATTTATTGAAGGTGTAATCGCCGATATTTTGGAGCAATTCTCCATCGTAGTCGTAATTTCTACACTGATGTCCCTCTTTGTTTGTTTTACCCTCACGCCGTGGTTAGCTTCCCGAATGGCCAAAGAGGTCAACCTGAAGGAAAAGAAGAATCCATTCTATAAATTCTTGGCTTGGTTTGAAGGTCGTCTTGAAAAATTTACAGAAGCCTACGTGCATTTGGTAAGTTGGTCCTTGAAACACAAATGGCTAACGGCATTAGGTATTTTTGTCATTTTTGTGGCCAGTTTTAGTACCATGACTTTAGGTATTGTAGGACAAGAGTTCGTGGCCCAAGGCGATGAAGGAAAGTTCATGCTTAAGTTGAAGTTTGATAAAAGCACCACCTTCGAGGAAAACAATCGGGTGACCCACGAAATTGAGGAAATGTTGATTGCCCAAAAAGACATCATTGACATTGTGTTTTCAAATGTTGGGGGTCCAAGTTCCGGGATGGGAGCAGCCTCTTTCGGTTCAGAATACAAATCTGAAATCACTGTGAAATTAATTCATGGAATGCAGGAAAAATACCCGACCATCAATTACATGACAGAGGTGCGTAAAAAAATTGAAAGTTCTCATCCAGGGGTTGAAGTCAAAGCTTTGAACATTGGAATGATTGAATCTGAAGAGGCCCCGATAGAAATCTTTTTATCCTCAAATGACAATGAATTGTTGATCAAAGAAGCCCGAAGGTTAAAAGGATTTATGGACACGATTAAAGGTGCTAAAGATGCTTACATTTCTACCGATGACGTCACACCGGAAATTCGAATTGAACTGGATCGTGAAAAAATGGGACAGCTTGGATTGCCCATTGCGATGGTAGGGATGCAAATGCAAAATGCACTTACAGGAAACGACGATGTGAAATATGATGACAAAGGAGAAGAGTTTGGTATTAAAATCATGATGGATAGCTACGACCGCCAGAACATCGGGGACGTTAAATCCATGTCTTTTGTGGCGAATGATGGAAAACAAGTGCGATTGGAAGAATTTGCCAATGTAACCATGGAAAATGGAAATGGTTCCCTGGAAAGAAAAAACCGTGCAAACAATACAACCTTGAGATGTTGGGTGTTAGGTCGTGCAGCGGGAAATGTTTCGCAGGACATCGACGCGTATTTGAAAGGCAAACCTTTGAATCCAAATGTGAAAATGAAGTGGGGTGGGGAAGTAAAACGTCAAAAGGAATCCATGGGAGCCTTGGGTACCGCAATGGGCATCGGTCTCTTGCTCGTTTACCTAATTATGGTGGTGCTTTACGACAATTTTGTCTACCCTTTCATTGTCCTTTTCTCAATCTTTGTCGCGCTCATTGGTGCCGTCTTGGCCTTGAGTTTGTCTTCCTCTAACATGGGTATTTTCACCATGCTAGGTATGCTCATGCTCCTCGGTCTCGTGGCGAAGAATGCCATCTTGATTGTGGATTTCACCAACCATTTGAAAAAGGATGGAATGAGTACACGAGAAGCCTTGTTGGAATCCGTGCGTACGCGTTTGAGACCCATTTTGATGACGACCATTGCCATGGTAATTGGTATGATTCCCATTGCAGTTGCAAAGGGTACAGGGGCCGAATGGAAAAATGGATTGGCTTGGGTACTTATAGGTGGGTTGACGAGTTCAATGTTCCTTACCATCATCGTGGTTCCTTTGATGTACGACACCGTTGACCGAGTTAAAGCGTGGTTTTCGAAACGAAAATTGGTAAAGAAATTAACGGTTACGGAAGAAGCTTAAAGCCTTTCCAAACTATTTCTGTATCCAGAGGTGTTCGAAGTATTGGGCGTTGTCCAATTCAAGTTGAACGGAATACATACCTGTAGGAATGTTGGAGATGTCTACCTTTTGTTTTGCTTTGGATTCCAAAGGATAGGCTTTTACCAATCTGCCAAAAGCATCGTAGACTTTAAACAATGCTGTTTTTTCTGAAACATTTTCGGTTTCAATAAAGAGTTCTTGCGTTGCTGGGTTAGGGTATATTTTGAAACCCGATGCGGTTTCTGAGATTCCAGCACATCCTTCTATGGTGATGTCTTGACTGTAAAAAGAGGTGCCTGCATTGTTTTCAACATACAAGGTTACATGGAAAACACCAGTTGTATCAAAGGAAACTACAGGATTGCTGCCTGTGGCATAACTTGGCGTGGCACCGTTAGAAAAGGACCAGAAATAGGTGTTGTTCATGCCTGTTCCTTCGTAATTTAATTGGATTACTTCTCCTGCACATGCAAGCAACGTCGAGGCGGAAAAATTCGCAACCGGTGCTTCGTTGGTTTGACCGTCGTTCCGGGTATACCAAATGGGAGAAGTGAAAATCTCGTCGCCATCCCCTTGGAGAATCCTTGCATAATAGTAATAGGTACTTCCGTCTGGTATATTGTGGGTAAAGGAATGGGTTGTGGTAGCATTTGCTTGGGTTAGCAAGGTTGCTTGTTGACCACTTCCAGGTATGCCATGGTAAATAAATATACTTGCTACGGTTTCTGAGAGGTCAAAGTCAATGCAATCAATAAATACCGTTGGGTTTCCCGCTTGCGTGATGATGCTTCCCATGGGTTGCTCATTGACCTTGAAGTCTGGACGGAAATTCCAATCATCTGAGGCATAAAAATGCATTTTTCGGAAGGCGTAGAGCAGGTCGTTTTTTGTCAATTTTCCCGCAAACAATCCCAAGCGACCCTGTTGAGATCGACCAAATACGCTGTTGTGGGTGTCGTGGTCAAGACCGACGCCAAGGTGATAGCCTCGTTTCAAAGCATCCGTGTATCTTGCCCAATAAGAGGAGTTGGTTGGGTTGCTGTAGGTAAAATTCGTTGAAAATGCAGGGCCACTTCTGAATGCCAAACCAACGATGGCTGCATCTGCCACGGAATCGGCTTGAACGGTGAATAAGCCATTGTAATCGCTTCCTTGCGGATGCGCTAAATAACCAAAAGTATTGGGTTTGCTGTTGATGGTTTGCCACAAACCCGTGTAGTCATATTCCCCAACGTAGGCGTCGTACAAGTTGTTTTGCCAACCAATTAAACTGTCATACCCATAAATTAAAATGTGTCCGCCATTCGCAATGATGCCCCATTCCATGCCATACATGGCCACAAACGTATCCTCTACCGTTGCATTGAGGGCATCTGCTACCCCGTTGTGATAATATTGTTTATTGATCATTCCACTTCCGTAGTGGTTGTGTTCCGAGATGCCATAAAAATCGATGTGAAGTGATTGTTTTGCATACTCGAAGTCCTGAAATGGCTTTGACATGCCCGAAGTTACGCTGTCTTTGTTCCCATCTGAATAGCCACTGTGTGCGTGAATGTTCCCATAATAATGGTTCCAGTTTTGGGCAATGCCTTGTTTTGCAAAACACAAAAGGAGTAAAAGCGTGGTTTTTTTCATGGCACAAAGGTTAACCCAAATGTAGCGAATCACTCGCTAAAAAGGAATAAAAAACCACGAATTCAATTCCGTTTAGAAGATTTCTGGACTATCGAGAATCAAAAGTTCTTAATTTTATACCCATGAAGAAACTGTGTTTTTGTCTTTTACTTCTCTTTCCCCTGGTCTCTTTTGGGCAGGTCACTTGGCATGCAAAAAAGCATCCTGGCGTTTCGCTTACCTTTTCTGGTTTTGGCGACCTTTATTTGGGTTATCAAACGAATGCAGGACTTTACAAGTTTAATTTCCTCTACAGTCACAAATTCAACCGTAGGGTGCGTAACAACCTATTGTTGTTTCGTACA
>Ga0114976_10000015_pt1 | contig 81978 bp, 65 predicted proteins | sample S_130805_EF_Meta_FD_87319 | JGI IMG/M metagenome (GOLD analysis project Ga0114976, IMG submission 87319) | Freshwater microbial communities from Lake Simoncouche, Canada to study carbon cycling - S_130805_EF_MetaG | ecosystem: Environmental > Aquatic > Freshwater > Lake | place: Lake... | reverse complement strand
GTTTCACGGGCAAAAGCACACAACCTAGAGGAATACGATCACATCTTGTTCTCTTACCATGGTTTGCCAGAGCGACAAGTGGACAAGGTCTATGAGGGAACTGATTTATGCGGAGACCAACCTTGCGAAAGCGAAATCAACGAAAGCAACAAATTTTGTTACAAAGCTGCATGTTATGCAACCACAAGGTTAATCGCTGAAGGATTAAACTTAAAACCTGAACAGTATACCGTTTGTTTTCAGTCTCGTTTGGACAAAAAATGGTTGGAGCCTTTTTCCGATAAGGTCGTCTCTGAATGGGGAAAGAAGGGCGCGAAGAAGCTCCTTGTTTTCAGTCCTGCGTTTGTATCTGACTGCTTAGAAACTTTAATAGAAATCGGTGAAGAGTACCAAGAAATTTTTGAAGAACACGGCGGGGAAAAAATTCAATTGGTGGAAAGCAACAACGACCACCCATTGTTTATTGAAGCATTAAGAAACCAAATTAAACACATTTAACGATGCTTTGAAATGGATTAAGGTATCCTTATTTTTGCAATGAAAATTACACTATGAAAAATCAAACCATGAATAATACATCAGAAAAGTTGAGCTACAAAGTAAAAGACATTTCCTTAGCGGAATATGGCAGAAAAGAAATGAGATTGGCCGAAGCCGAAATGCCAGGACTAATGGCCCTTCGCGAGGAATATGGCGCATCAAAACCTTTGGCTGGCGCACGCGTAGCAGGTTGTTTGCACATGACCATTCAAACTGCGGTATTGATTGAAACTTTGGTGGAATTAGGTGCCCAAGTTTCTTGGTCTTCTTGCAACATTTTCTCAACACAAGACCACGCGGCAGCGGCAATCGCAGCGGCAGGGATTCCGGTTTTTGCCTGGAAAGGGATGAACGAAGAAGAATTTAACTGGTGCATCGAGCAAACCATCTTTGCTTTTGAAGACGGACAACCTTTAAACATGATCCTAGACGATGGTGGAGACTTAACCAACATGGTATTCGATCATTTCCCTGAATTGGCTTCAGGCATCAAAGGTTTATCAGAAGAAACCACTACAGGCGTATTAAGATTGTACGAAAGAAAGAAAAATGGCACTTTATTGATGCCAGCAATCAATGTAAACGACTCGGTTACGAAATCAAAATTTGACAACAAATACGGATGCAAGGAGTCATTGGTAGATGCCATTCGACGTGCTACCGATGTAATGATGGCAGGTAAAGTTGCGGTTGTTTGTGGATATGGAGATGTTGGGAAAGGATCAGCGGCTTCCTTACAAGGGGCTGGAGCGCGCGTTCTTGTGACAGAAATCGACCCGATTTGTGCCTTACAAGCGGCAATGGATGGATTCGAAGTGAAAAAATTAGACACCTTGATTCCTTTGGCTGACATCATTGTTACCGCAACAGGAAACAAAAACATCGTGGTAGGAAAGCATTTCGAAGCGATGAAAGACAAAGCGATTGTTTGCAACATTGGACATTTTGACAATGAAATCGACATGGCTTGGTTGAATGCTCATCATGGAGATTCCAAAATCGAAATCAAACCACAGGTAGACGTTTACAATGTAAATGGTAAAGACATCATCGTGTTGGCAGAAGGACGTTTGGTAAATCTAGGTTGCGCAACAGGTCACCCATCTTTTGTGATGTCAAATTCCTTTACCAACCAAGTGATTGCACAAATTGAGTTATGGCAAAATGCTGCCAACTACAACAACGATGTTTACACCTTGCCGAAGCACTTAGACGAGAAAGTCGCAAGACTTCACCTTGCTAAAATCGGAGTAGAATTGGAAGAACTTTCCAACGATCAAGCAGAATACATTGGGGTTCCCGTAGCAGGTCCATTCAAATCAGATCTATACAGATATTAAGAACACGTGATTGAAATTTAGAAAACGCGCCCTTCGCTTGTCGATGGGCGCGTTTTTTTTTTAATACATTAAAATCTCATTCAAACAAGAATGAATGTGTTTGATTTCTGTTTTGCTCACACTTCCTATGCGCTGAACCAATCTCGTTTTAGAAATGGAGCGGACATGCAATGTCAACACTTCAGATTTTTCGGCAAGCCCATTGGTTTCCGATGGATCCAGGATCAAATTACCGTGATAATTCTTGATTTTTGTGGTCAGCGGTGCGCATATCACCACATTCGCATATTGGTTTAACAGGTTCCCACTGACAATTACAACGGGACGAAATCCAGCTTGCTCGCTTCCTTTGACAGGATTGAGGTCCGTATACCACACATCGCCTTGTTTCATTCGTTTTCCAGTTGGGTCATATAATCGGCCATGCCTTCTTCTGCGAGCATCTGAAGATCAGAATCTTGAGCCATTTGCTTATAGGAACGCACATATGCAGCGCGATTCAATTGCTCTAGATAGATGCGCAGCGCACGCTCGATTAGGGTGTTTTTTGGAACGGAAAGCTCCTTTGCTTTTTGCGAAAGGGCTTTTAGCAGATCGTCAGGAAGTGAACTTGTGAAGGTTGCCATAATTGTTATATATAAATACATATCACAAATATAAATAATAGTTACAAATGAAAAACATTTTTAACAAATAATAATAGACAACATCCTTGGTTTTAAATAAACCTTACGAAACCTCTTCTTCAGCCAATACTGGTTTTCTAAACACAATTTGTCCATCAAACATATCCATAACAATGGTTTTACTTTGGTCCACTGTTTTCGAGAGAAGCGCTTTGGAAAGCGTATTTAACACCTCTTTTTGAATTACACGTTTAACGGGTCTCGCGCCAAAGAAAGGATCGTAACCCTTTTCAGCAATGTGATCAAAAGCATCCGGAGCAACATACAAGTGAATTCCTTTTTCCAACAATTGAACTTTCAAACGATTCAACTGGATCTGCACCACTTCACGCACATTCGATTTCGTAAGCGGAAGAAACAAAATGGTTTCATCAATGCGGTTCAAAAATTCAGGACGAATGGTTTGTCGGAGCAATTCCAAAACTTCCAATTTGGCTTGCTTCGCCACCTCCTCGTATTTTTCTTCTTTTACATTCTCAAAAGCATCTTGTAAAATGTGCGCACCAAGGTTTGAAGTCATGATGATGATGGTATTTTTAAAATTGACCACCCTTCCTTTGTTATCGGTCAAACGTCCATCGTCAAGCACTTGCAACAAGATATTGAATACATCTGGGTGTGCTTTTTCAATTTCATCTAACAACACAATGGAAAACGGTTTCCTACGGACAGCTTCTGTCAATTGCCCCCCTTCCTCGTAACCAACATATCCTGGAGGCGCACCAACCAACCTGCTGACTGCGTGTTTTTCTTGGTATTCGCTCATGTCTATTCTGATCATCGAATTTTCATCATTAAAAAGAAATTCAGCGAGGGCTTTTGCCAATTCTGTTTTTCCTACGCCCGTTGTACCCAAGAATATAAAAGAACCAATGGGACGTCGGGCATCTTGCAATCCTGCTCTCGATCTTCGCACGGCATCCGAAATGGCTTCAATCGCCTCATGTTGTCCTACTACGCGTTTTTTCAACTCATCTTCCAACCGAAGCAGTTTCCCTACCTCACTTTCAACCATTTTTTGTACGGGAATCCCTGTCCACTTAGAAACGACTTCAGCAATTTCTTCGGTATCCACTTCCTCTTTAATCATCTTTGATTCGGATTGGATTTCCGAGAGCGATACTTTTGCTGCTTCGAGTTTCTTTTGGGTGTCTTGAATTTTTCCATATCGTATTTCAGCAACCTTGCCATAATCCCCTGCGCGTTCCGCTGAATCCGCCTCAAACTTTAACTCCTCGATTTCCTCTTTATGTTTTTGAATGGATTCAATGATGGTTTTCTCGTTTTGCCATTTAGCCGTCAGCGAGGTTCTTTTTTCATTGAGATCTCCCAAATCTTTTTCGACGGATTTTAGGTTTGGCGCATTGTTTTCACGTTTCAGAGCAGCCCTTTCGATTTCGAGTTGCATGATTTTTCGTTCAATCTCATCGAGTTCCTCAGGCTTGGAATTGATCTCCATTCTCAATTTGGCCGCAGCCTCATCTATTAAATCAATCGCTTTATCCGGAAGATGCCGGTCGGAAATATACCGTTGTGACAATTCAACTGCAGCAATAATTGCCGCATCCTTGATGATCACTTTGTGGTGATTCTCATACTTTTCTTTAATTCCGCGAAGAATCGAAATGGCATCTTCAGTACTGGGTTCATCGACCAAAACCGTTTGAAAGCGCCGAACCAGGGCCTTGTCTTTTTCAAAATACTTTTGATACTCATTCAAGGTAGTTGCACCCACAGCCCTCAATTCTCCTCGCGCCAAAGCTGGCTTTAAGATGTTGGCTGCATCCATTGCGCCTTCTCCCCCTCCTGCACCCACCAAGGTGTGTATTTCATCGATAAACAAAATGATCTCGCCCTCAGAATCAATGACCTCTTTTACGACGGATTTTAGTCGCTCCTCAAATTCTCCTTTGTACTTCGCACCTGCGATCAGCGACCCCATGTCCAGCGAATAAACCACTTTTGATTTTAAGTTTTCAGGAACATCTCCACTGATAATTCTATGCGCCAACCCCTCAGCGATGGCCGTTTTACCAACCCCTGGCTCACCGATTAAAATGGGGTTATTTTTGGTCCTACGCGTCAAGATTTGCAACACCCGACGAATTTCCTCATCCCGGCCAATGACTGGATCAAGTTTTCCTAAACGCGCCATTTCATTGAGGTTCTTTGCATATTTCTCCAATGAATGATAGGTGTTTTCTTGACTTGATGAATTTACTTTTTCTCCTTTTCTCATCTCAACTATGTTTTGTTTAAATTTTTTAAAATCGATTCCACTGTCTTTCGCCAATTTCCCCACTGCATCACTTGATTGAGAGCCAAAAAAGAACAGCGCGTCTATGGCAAGAAATTCATCCCCCCAATGCTTCATCTCTGCAAATGCCGTCGTAAACACTTTATTCAATGCGTTCGAAGCATACAACTCCTCACTTTTCACCTTGGGATAGCTGTCTACGATTGCAGACAAAGCCTTGGTGAACACAACCACATTCACATTCATTTTCTGAAGCAAGGTGGGCACCACATCCTTATCCACCTCTAAAATACCAAGAAGCAGATGTCCGGTCTCCAAAATTTGATTCCCCCGACTTTGTGCAATCTGCTGCGCTTGTTGAATTGCTTCTTGGGAGCGAATGGTAAGTTTTGAAATGTCCATGCTGTAATTGTTTCCACGTCGTAGTCAAAAGTAATTCCATACGTCTCGAAATGACAATTTGACAGCGAAACCCAGTTTTAACTGACATTTAATCCGAATTAATCGAATAAAATCGAAAAATGAAACTTCTAAGCAGACAAAGCGTTATAGGCCAGGTTCAAAAAAAATTGTATGCGACATTATCTTACCTTATCCTTTTTAATCCTTCTCGCTAACATTTCAGCCAATACCCCTGAAGAGAATCTTAAGCAAACCTATGTTTCTCAATATGAAGCCATCGCTGTTAAGCAAATGTCAACATTCCACATCCCAGCGAGCATAACCTTGGCACAAGGCATTTTAGAATCTGGATGTGGTCAATCGGCTTTGGCTAAAAAATCAAACAATCATTTTGGAATAAAGTGTCACTCAAACTGGAATGGCGAAAAAACCTATGCGGATGACGACACCGAAAACGAATGTTTTAGGGTATACGCATCTGTTGAAGACTCCTACGATGACCATTCTTTATTTTTAACCCAAAACAAAAGGTATTCGAAACTCTTTGAATTGGCAACAACAGATTACAAAGGATGGGCGCAAGGTTTAAAATCAGCGGGATACGCAACCAGTCCAACCTACGCAGAAAAACTCATACAAATCATTGAGGAATTAGGGCTAAACAAGGCAGACCAAAACATTCAAAACGCCATTGCAACCCTTGAAAAAAACACACTCAGCATTTCAATACAATTGCATGAAAACAAGGTGCGATATGTTGTTTCTCAAAAAGGGGATTCTTACTACAAAATTTCAAAACGAACAGGGGTAAGGTTGCGACAACTGCATAAATACAACGAGTCCATGCCGGAACAAGATGTACTTAAAGAAGGCAGCATTGTTTACCTGGATCCAAGAAGATTTCATGGAAAAGGTAAAAAAACCATGGTGTTGCAAACGAAGATGACACCACGTCAAATTGCACAAAAAGAAGCTTTGAAACTTAAACCTTTTATGCGTAGAAATGATTATTCTGCGCCAGATGAACAACTCCCCATTGGGGAAAAGGTATTCCTTCGTTAAATTAAATGCGCGAGGGGATTTTGTAGTTGTTGTTGTTGGAAGTCCCCTTCTTTGAGGGGGACTTTCTTATTTTAGAGAAGTCCCGTTTTTTTCGTTCATGTAACACTTCAATGAAGTTGTCATCCATTTCTCTTGTGCATCATAATCCAAAGATCGAAAATAATCGTGGCAATCCATTACCTCTTTATCATCAGCTCCTTTGACCATTTTTTTACCACAATCACAAGCATCTAACTTTTGCTGGCAAGCGAAGGTTCCACTCAAAATCAAGGTGAAGATTGCTATTTTTTTCATTTTGTAATTTTTACGGCAATTTGGTAGTAATTATTTACCGCACCTAAAACTTCATATTTAATATAGAATGCCGCCGTCCACTCTGTAAATGCTTTAAACTCGTGCTGGGGAACATTGAATTCATCAAAAAAGATCACATCTCCTTCACGTAAGTAAGGGGTAATCAACGTAAGCACATAAAGCGTAGCCGTATATAAATCAGCATCCATGTGAATGACTTTTTTTCGGGAAGGATCAAAAGAGGCCAGAAAAGGAAGTAAGGTTTGCTGAAACAATCCTTGGTAAAACTCATAACGCGTGTCGTTTATTTCAGGAAGTGAATCTCCTGAGCTCATATCCCCTTTTTTAAACGGTCCCCAATCTTCCGGAAGGCCCGTAAACGTATCAAATCCATAGAAGCGCGCCTCTGGGTGTGAAATTCGCGCAGTCCACCACTTGAAGGAATCCCCTTTAGAAACTCCGAATTCTAAATAATCAATGGGACTATCTAAGCCTTCTTGTTTGATTACATACTCAAAGAGCTGTTCTCTACGGGCGTAGTCGAATTTAAAGGAATAAAAATCATTGTAGCCCAGTGCTTTATGTCGCTGAATCCATTTTGACAAGGAAGCCATTGAACCAATAAAAGAAAACAAGTGGGCCGAAAAAAAGCGATGGCCATGAAAAAAGAAAAACAGGCCTTTTAATTTACCACGCAAAAACATCAATCGTCTCATACGCTCAAAGGTAGGAAATCAAAAGTAAAGTGCCACCTGAGAGACCTGATTTCTTGTGACGCTAACTCATTATACGAAGGTTATATCAATCCTTAATAAACTTTAAACCAAAAGAATGCCGTTTTACCGCAATAAAATACATACCATCTGAAAATTCAGAGACATCGATTTCTTCATCCTCACCTTGCAACATTCCTTTTGCTACCTCGTTGCCTAAAACATCTAAAACCGCATAATCGCTTCCATACCATTTGGAATCCACATGTAGCCTGACGGTTGAAACCACTGGATTCTGCACCAAACGAATCCCATCACTTGGGGCCAAGCCCGGTAATCCCACATTGATAAAATACCCTTCCTCGGCACCGATTTCGGGAGCTTGGCTGTTCGGCACCATATTTCCATAATAATCTTTTGATCCATTACCGAATCCAAACAACGCCGACATATTAACCGCTGCATTCATCATTGGAGAGGTATTGATAATAGCATACGACGAAAGCATCTCTGTCACTTGAGGATAAAGCGTTGGTGCCGAAGATAAAATATTGGGCAATAGTGGATCTGCTTCGAACCCGTAATTCGTATTTTGAATATGCTCACAATTTACCCCTGCACTTCGGAAGCTGCTTAATGAATTGTAGGTGTTTCCGTATACAAACGTCGTAGCACCTCCTCCGGCCCAATATAAATTACCAATAAAGGCCGGATTTTGATTTGTAAAGGTGGCAGGCACGTCAATCACCGGCAGTCCTTGAGTTAAAAAAATATTGTTATAACACTCTACACCCGTCATTTGTGTTCCATAATCGGTCATTTGAAAGGCCGAAAAACTAGGATAGTTGTTATTCGGACTATTGGTCACAACCACCGTATTATTATGAAACCGCAAACCGTTCCATTGGGTGCCGGGTGCCGTAAAAAGCGTAACTGGACTATTGTTGGTTCTTGCATCGTTCACGCTGTAATTATACCTCACCACATTGTTTCCCCATGGCCTTGCTCCAGGGAAATTACCGAGTAAATACCCCGCACCGTCGTTGTCATGCGAGTAATTATATTGGACTAATGAATTGGTCGTTCCTCCGTCTAGGTCAAAGCCAAGACCATCACAACCGTTCCCTGATCCTGATTTATTATGGTGGCTTTCGTTATGTTGGATGGTAACCCCATTGGCAGCATACACCCATATTCCTCCTGGTCCACCGCAAGCCGTATTCAACGCGCCGTTATTGAAGACCTCACAACGCTCGATTAACACGGAATCAATTTGTGAAAGTACAATTCCGCTTCCTTTGTGGCTATTCGCCGAATATCCAGTGATATTATATATACGGCATTTTTTTATTTGAAACCCGTAATGTTGATAGGTAGTATAATTTTGATCATCATAAGCAATACTCACAATGCCATTTTCGCGGCAATCGTGCACGACACAGCTATCGATCAGCACATTTCTGTATCCAGAGTTTACATTGGTAGACCATTCCGAATAAAAGCGAATCCCACAAAAACCAAAGCCATTGACATTGACATTTTTCAATCGAATATTCTTTAGGTATCCGCTTGCTAAATTCGTATAAAACAAGACCCCGTCTTTATTCGATGCGGTTTGCGCGCCCGGCCCTTGAAAAATGAGGTTTTCAAGTCGAACACCTTGTACATTGGTTGCCTTAAAACCGCAATTTAGAGTATTCGGCGTGAGAATCGTAGCGACACCTTGATCGAAACTTCCGAAATACAACGGGAGGTTAAAATTATTCGCATCCTGTTGCGTGATTTCTAAATAGCCACTGAACGTTGTATTTCCTTTAAATAATATGGAATCACCCGCACTAAAGGTAAAATTATTCACACTTGTCAAACTTGTCCACGCTGTTGCTGGAGAGAGGCCGTTGGTATTCGAGCCACTGGGAGAAACGTAATAGGTGGTTGCTCTTGCCGTTACAAGCACCAAGCAACACAAAATCGGAGTGAATAATTTCATAGCTATTTAATTATGAATGAAACTTGTTGCTTCTTGGAAGATTTACCTAATTGCATATTATAATTTCCTTTTGGGAGCCTCGAAAAATCAAATTGCTGCTTTTGCTGGAATTGTTTTCCCTCATAAACAACCTGTCCCAATAGATCGAATACCGTTACATCAACGGGAGCTGTTGGTGAAAAACCTAAATCAACCATCAATACTCCTTCGCTAGGATTCGGAAAACACGTTACAGCGTCCAGGTTCAATGTACCAGGTATACCGCTTACGTTAGTGTTGTTGAACATTTGAAACAAACCTTGGGCATACCAACGCGCAAGATAATCGTTCGGATGCAGGGAATTTGCCGTGCATTGGTATGCTCCTTTACGGTCGTATATGCTGTCGCTAATGGAAGTCATATCAAAAAACACCACCCCTACGGTATCCATATTCAAATACTGCGTTCGAAATCCATACATATCTACCGCACCATTCGCAGGAGCTCCCATACCTGATACATCCGGGAGCATATTACCTATAAGCACAAATTCTACATTGGGATTATGCTGTTTCATTTTATTCATGGCCGATTGAATGCTGTTTTTGAAAGCCACTGCGCTAGTTCCCCAAATGTCATTCATACCCATATCAATGAATACTAAATCAGGATTATTCGGATTTACCAGTGCCGGGCAATACGTATCAACCCATGCCGCCATTTTGCCTCCACAAGAGCTGTTGTAGATGGTAATAGGTCCGGGAAATACTTGATTTAAACGTTGGCCAAGCATGTCGATATAGCTGTGCATATAAGGGAACGTTGGCGTAAAGTTGTTGGGATCTCCTGCAAAACCACTCACGTTCAATCCGGCGGTGATGGACATGCCAATGGCTTGCATTTTCACAGGTTGTCCGCTGTTTAACTTGGCCATGGTTTTGGGAAGCTGCGACCCTCGATACGTGAAATTATTACTAATAGACCAATCGCTTCTACTAGGTTTGTATGTAACATTTATCCATGAAGTATGTTGCTTGTTTTGCAATCCACTGCCAACAGTCAGAGAAACCGATGATGACATGGCCGGATTCAATTGGGTAAGCGTATTACCGTTCAAGGTGTAATCCGTACCTTGGGTGTACGTAATCGTTTGGTTATAGTTTTTTACCGATAAAATTTGCGTTGGGGTGAACATTAATTTTGCAGAAGTACCTGCCCCGTTTAGGAAAATAAGTTCGTTATAAATGGTATCAGCACTCCAAAAGGGACGCATGTATTGATCAAAATTAATCTGTGGGTTGTTGTTGGAATAATTCGGAAATTCATAATAACCGCCGTTGGATGGGGATACCACGACCCATTTTGCAGTTGCTGGAGAACAAGACCAGGAAGCCTCTACTGCAGGAACGGAAAGCAACAAATTGCACAAAGAATCATAGAACATGCAAGAACCTCCCGCATAGTAAATCATGTTTGGGGTTGAAGCAACCGAGGAAGGGGGCTGGCATTGAGCAATTATTCCGTTGTTAAGTACGAAGAAAAAAGAAAATACAAGAATGAATTTTTTCATGGTAGGAAGTTTAACCTAAAGAAAAATAAAAAACTCGTAAGATTTATTAATAAATTATTAAAATTTGTACTTAAAGTGAAAAATCTAAAAGCTCTAGAACAGGACTTCTAGAAATTGACCCTGGATTCAGCCCAGGTTTTCCTTCAGGAATTGGGCATTTCAAATCGTGGTAATAATCTACCCACACTGGATAATACGCCTTGGTAGCGGGATCCATAAAGGTCATTGGCGCCAAAGAAAAAATAGGCTTTCCATGGTTCGCCACTTTAAACGATTCATACAACAATTCACTGCAATAATATCGATCGTTATTCAAAAGAAACACATCATCGTAAGGCTTTCCCTTGAGTGATTTTGCATAAGCAACAGCCCTTGAAATCAGGTTCCGATTCTCCGATTTTATTCTAGCCGCCAGTATTTTATCACTTCGCTGTTTGAATGTTTCCAAAGCAGTAACTTGCACCCCTTTTCCAATTGCCTCAATCACTTTTAAGGTGTCATTCTCTTCAATAACCATTGCACAATGGGAAAAATCCCGACCATTCACGCCCTCTGTTACGGTTTCAATGGCTGTACACATTGGACCACAATCCAGGTCCTGAAAAAGCAAATCACCTTCATGCAAGCCAAGCGAGGCTTTTTTCTCCCCACATGCAAACAAGATTAGGATGCTCAGGAAGATTGGATAAGTGTATCGTTGTGGCATTGGTTCAAATATAGTAATTTTAGAGCCGATGAAATTAAGGATCTTCCTCTTAACCATTCTCCTTTCCGGCTTCTCGATGCTCAATGCACATGAGTACCACTTCGCCTTTATTGAGGTTGAATATTATCCAACAGAACAGCAATTTCAAGCCACACTTAAGGTAACCGCCCACGACCTTGCTTACATTACCTCAAAAAAACATGGTAAAGATTACAGCATCGAACAAATTCTTAAAACGGACAGTCTCAAAAGTGAATTGGAACATTTCCTACTGGCAGGATTTACGCTCTATCAAAACAACCAGGAAATCTTTTTCAAAACCGATGGGCAAGAAATCACCGCACAAGGGGATTTAATATTCTACCTATCATCAGAAACCGTTGAACGAAAAGGAAAGCTTTTCGCATCCTTCTCGCTTCTCACCCAATACTTTCCGGACCAGCAAAACAAACTCGATTACCTGCTAAAAGGAAAGCACCACACCCTTAATTTTCTCGCCAACGAATCCTTGAAAGAAATACCAATTCAGCTATGAAATACACAAGCCTTTTTATTTTCTCTGCCATGCTTTGCATAAGTCTATTTGGACAAAAGAAATTTTCCCAACTCGACATTGAACTCCCAACCCCAAACGAATACCGTAACGCCGCGGGAGCGCCTGGCCATGCCTATTTTCAACAACAAGCGGATTACAAAATGAACCTCATCCTCGATGATGCCAACCAGAAACTATACGGAACAGAAACCATCACCTACACCAACAATTCACCGGATGCCCTACCCTATCTCTGGCTTCAATTGGATCAAAACATCTACGACGAACATTCTGACACTAAGCTCATCGAAGTAGAAAAAATGGAAGACTTCAAATCCATTGGAGACATCCAAAAAAGATTTTTTGACTACGACGGAGGATTTAAAGTTGAAAGCATCACAAACACATCCGGTCAACAAATGAATTACTTCATTAATAAAACCATGCTTCGCATAGATTTGACCGCGCCACTTGCACCCAAAAGCAGCATCAGTTTCACGGTAAAATGGTGGTATAACATCAATGACCGCATGGCTGTGGGTGGTCGATCAGGCTACGAGTATTTTGAAAAAGACAAAAACTACCTTTATACACTTGCGCAATTCTTCCCACGCATGTGCGTCTACAGCGATGTAACAGGCTGGCAAAACAAGCAGTTCTTAGGTCGCGGTGAATTTACGTTGCCCTTCGGTAATTACGATGTGAGCATTACAGTACCTTCAGACCACATCATTGCCGCAACAGGAGAAATACAAAATGCAAGCGATGTCCTTTCTGCTGCGCAACGCAAACGCATGGAGCAAGCGAGAAAAGCAAATTCACCTGTGTTAATTGTCACCCAAGCAGAAGCAGAAGCCGCTGAAAAAGACAAGAAAACCACAACAAAAACATGGCGATTCAAAGCCACCAACGTACGCGACTTTGCTTTTGCAAGTTCACGTAAATTTATCTGGGACGCTCAAAATGCTACCGTTGGAGGAAAGAATATACTTTGCATGTCCTATTACCCAAAAGAAGGAAATCCACTTTGGGAAAGGTACAGTACCAAACTGGTCGCACATACCATCAAAACCTACTCGAAATACACAGTGGATTACCCTTATCCCGTAGCGATTTCAGTTCACTCAAAATGGATCGGCATGGAATACCCCATGATTTGCTTTAATGGAGGAAGACCTGAGGAAGACGGCACCTATTCTGAAAGTGAGAAATATGGAATGTGGGGCGTAATTATTCACGAAGTGGGGCATAACTTTTTCCCCATGATCATCAACTCAGATGAGCGTCAATGGACTTGGATGGACGAAGGATTGAATACTTTTGTTCAATACCTTACTGAACAGGAATGGGAACGCGGTTACCCTTCACGCCGAGGACCTGCGCACTTAATTGCTGACTACATGAGAGGAGATCAAAAATTCATTTCTCCGATTATGACCAACTCAGAGTCTATTTTTCAATTTGGAAACAACGCCTATGGTAAACCAGCGACCGGACTAAACATACTTCGCGAAACCATCATGGGGAGAGAATTGTTCGATTATGCCTTTAAAACCTATTGCGAACGTTGGAAATTCAAACACCCGAGCCCAGCGGATTTCTTCAGGACCATGGAAGATGCTTCCGCAGTGGATTTGGATTGGTTTTGGCGGGGATGGTTTTACGGCACGCAACCCGTGGACCTATCAATTCAAGATGTAAAGTGGTTTCAGTTAAACAGTCAAAATCCTACCCTTGAAAAAGCTTTCCTAAAAGAAAAAGACGCAGAGAAGGACATTCACATCGGCGTGCCAAGAAATCAAAGCGAAATTAAAGAAACGGTCAACGAACGCGATTCACTCATCGATGATTACTATGCAAAAAGAAACCTATTCTTGGTGGATGGATTAGACAAAAAGGAATATGAAGAATTCAAACAAAAAACCACAGCAAAAGACCTTGAATTGTTGAATGCAGGAAATCACTTCTATGAGATACACTTCAAAAATGAGGGAGGCATGGTAATGCCGTTGATCATCCGATTTACCTTCGCCAACGACAGTACTGAAGTGGTTAGAATCCCTGTTGAAATATGGAGACAATTCGAAGAAGAGGTTTCCAAGGTTTTTATTTTCGATCAAGAAGTAAAGGAGATTCGCTTGGATCCATTTCTTGAAACCGCCGATGTAGATTTAAACAACAATACGTGGCCTCAATCCAGTCAACCATCCAGATACCAGCTTTTCAAACAACAAACAACGAAAGAAAATCCGATGCAACGCCAAAAGAAGGTGGACGCCATAGGGAATTAATTATTTTATCTTATTTTAACAATTAGACAACGAAAATGCTTAACTTTCGTCAACCTTGCCTATGTCTATGTTATTTAAAATCATTTGTTTCTGTTGTATTACGGTCGTTTCCTTTGGACAAGGCGATGATTGCGGCACCGCAACCCAAATTACCAATGTTTTAAATTACTGTTCAGGAAATGCCTTCTTTAACAATGTAGGCTCTACGCCAGGAATGTACTCCGCACCCACATGTTGGACAGGTGGATCCACAGAGGATGTATGGTTTCAATTTACCGCATTAGGTACAGATGTACTTATATCGGCGAGTGGTTCCGGAGGCGGTGGTACCATGCCACAACCGAGAATTGCTTTGTACGATGGCATTTGTGGCGGAGCCATAAACGAGCTAAATTGTGCAAATGGTTCAGCAGGCATGGGAACTACGCAGCTTTACGAAGGAGCCCTTGTTCCAGGAAATACCTATTACATCAGAATTTCAAGCCCTCCGAACAATGAAGGGTCTTTTGAATTGTGTATCAACAGCTATACGCCGACCGCCAATCCGGGTGCAGATTGTGGGGGTGCTGCGTTTCTTTGCAACCAAAATCCAGTCAGTGTTTCAACACTTGGAGGTGGCGGATTAAACAACGATGAACCCGAGCCAGGAACCTGTTTAGACATGCCAGGTCCCGATGAATCAAATTCCTCATGGTTTTATTGGACTTGTGCAACCGGCGGACCCCTTACCTTCGACATCACGCCAATCAACCCAACAGCCGACATCGACTTCATTTTTTATCAACTGAATGGAAATGACCCTTGTGGACCCAGAACCCCTGTGAGATGTTGTTCTTCATCTTGTTTAAATGCTACCGGGTCAACGGGAATGTCTTTGGCAGAGTTTGACTTAAATGAATTTCCAGGATGCCAAGCAGGATACAACGCATACATTCAAAGCATCACCATGACTCCGGGTACAAGCTATGCTTTGCTGGTTAATAATTTCTCAGCCAATACAGGTTTTACGCTCACCTTTAACAACAACAATCCAAACGGAGGAACTTTCGCAGGACCTCAACCTCAAATAACAGCAAGCAATCTTACCATATGCGCAGGCAATACCGTAACCTTTAATGGCGCCAATTCCTTAAACTGCACAACCTTAAATTGGAATTTCACCCAAAGCGCAACACCCACCTCCGCCAATGGAACCGGACCTCATACCATTACCTATCCTACATCAGGTAATTTTACCGCCATTTTAAATGGAATCGACAACAGCGGGTGTCAATCACTCGATTTTGTCAACGTAATTGTCAATCCGCCCATTCAAGTAAACATTGCACCATTTGACACCCTCTGCAGTGGAACCACTTTCTTTCAAAACATAACTTCAACACCTGCAGGCGCAAGTTTTACCTACACAGTCAATGCAAATCCAAATATCGCCGGCGCTTTTCCAGGAGCTGGGGGAAACATCAACCAAATTCTTAACAATTCAAGTAACCTAAGTCAAAACCTTAGCTACACCGTTACCGGTACCTTAAATGGGTGCAGCAATCAAGACAGCTGTTTGGTTACCTTATTGCCACTTACCGAACCAACCTTTACAGCTTTGGGTCCCTATTGCTTGGGATTAACACCTGCCCCTATCCTTCAACCACAATCCACAAACCCAACCCCCATAAATGGTACTTGGAATCCGCTTGCAATAAATACCCAGCAATTGGGAACTTTCATGTATCAATTTACGCCTTTCCAAAACCAATGCGCAGATACAGCTAGCATGTGGGTGCAAGTTTCAGACAACCCCGGCGTGATCTTTTCTGCCGATTCTTTACTGGGTTGTTCTCCTTTACAAGGAACGCTTTCAACGGCACCCATCAATGGTGCTACCTACACTTGGTTGGCAAACGGCCAGCTTTTAGGAAACACACCAAACGTAAATTACACTTTTAGCACTTTCGGTTGCTACGACATTGAACTGCAAGTAGATGTGAGTGGTTGTTCAGCCAGCACTTTAATCCAAGATTACATTTGTGTGGAATCGGACCCTGTGGCAAGTTTTTCCTTTTCTCCCGGCGAATTCACTGCATCGTCCGAAACCATTCAATTCAACAATACAAGCCAAGGCGCTTCCGCTTATTCCTGGCTCTTTGGGGATGGGGATTCTGACAATCAGGTAGATGCATCGCACAATTTCAACAATACAACCGGTGGTTTCAATGTAACCCTTTACGCAAGCTCACCTTCGGGATGCACAGATTCGATAACCCAACGCATAGGCTATCAAGAACCACTGATCTACTACGTGCCAAATACATTTACACCCGACCAAGACGAATATAACCAGCAATGGAAACCAATCTTCACCAGTGGATTTGAACCCTATGATTACAAATTAACCATCTACAATCGCTGGGGAGAAATGGTTTGGGAATGTTACAACCCATACACAGGTTGGAGCGGAAATTACGGAGATAAAAAAGAAGTTCAAGAAGGCGTTTACACCTGGGAAATTGTTTTTGTATCCAAGGCAAAGGAGGATAAGAGAAAGATTTCAGGAACCGTAAATGTCCTGAGATAATTACTTGGTTTTAACCAATTTATGGCTACGAATGCCTTCCTTATTCCGCAAAACCACAAAGTAATTTCCTGCAGGTAATTGGCTCACGTCACAAGGAATCTCATGAAGACCGGAAGACAGATGCTGATCAAAAAACGACATCACTACAGCCCCATTCACATCTCTTAGCTCCGCTTGTGTCTTTCCTTCTTCCAAAAGCACACGAATGGTAAAGTAGCTTGTACAAGGATTCGGATACAATAGCATTTCATCCTTTTTCAAGGCCAGTTCTTCGATGCCTACATTACAGGTTCCTGCCAACGTATAGTATTGGATGGGATGGGAAAACAATTGCTGTACTTGGTTTGAAGGCACTTGAAACCAATCTTTTAAAATGGATGCATAGACATCTCTAAAATCTATTTGCATCGGAACACCCGCTTGGTCCTGAATGGAAGATTGGATTGTGGGATTGGGACCAATGACTCCATAATTGATGCAGGTTCCAAAAAGGAAAAGTGGCGCAGCATCTCCATGGTCGGTTCCGAGACTTGCGTTGGAAGCAATTTGGCGTCCAAATTCTGAAAAGGTCATCCCTACTACCCTATCCTCCAATCCCAATAAACTCAAATCATCTTGAAAAGCAGCGATCGCATCCGAAACTTTCTTTAACAACGGCTTGTGCGCCCCCAACGTTAAATCATTACTGTCCGCTTGGTTGTCGTGGGTATCGAATCCACCCAAAGAAAGGACATAAACTTTCGTTTTCAATCCCCCTGAAATCATTTGAGCCACATATTTCATTTGCATGGCCAATGAATTGGCAGCGTCGTACATACCCGAAAGGTTGTTTCCCGCATTGGCAGCATTGTTAATGACTTGACCATAATTATTGGTTTGCCCAATGATGGTTGCGACATATTCCACTTGGTTTCCATAATAACTGCCATCGTTAACAAATCCACCTTCGTAAAGAGAGTAGACATTGTTTGGATTTGATACAGCATGGGAGAAATTAGCGGCTATGCCTTGACAAGTGGCAGAAACCTCTGAGCCCATGCTAATGGCAAAAGGATCAGGATAGGAAGCATTTGGATAATTGGTAGGGTAATTTGGATTGTAGGAATCAAAATACCTTCCCAACCATCCTTTCGTTTCATTTACATCTAATGAACCCGTTGACCAAATATCGGTTGACCTAAAATGCGACCTATTTTGTTCAGGATACCCAACATTTTGTACAATCCCCAATTTCCCTTGGTTGTAAAGGTTTTTCATCCCCACCATAGAAGGATGCAATCCCAATTCTGGCGTAAGACCTAAAATCTGATTTTGTGGGATGATAATGTTTGGACGATGCAACATCAAATTCGCATATTGGTCGATGGGAATAGCGGTATTCAATCCATCATTTCCCCCATTCAATCGTATGATCACCAACACGCGATCCTCTGCACCTGTTGAAAAATTGAATAATTTCTCACCAATGGCTTGCATTCCAAATCCATTCGAAACAAAAGGAACGCTTGCCGTTGTTAAGGCTACGTTCTTAATAAAATCTCTTCTTTTCATTTTGTATTTCTTAAATCATTTGAAATTGCGGCATCTTAAAAATACGATCCATCACCAATTCCACGCGTTGCCTTACAGGATCTGAGAAAGTAGCATTTCCAAGATTCGCGAGATAGTCATTGTATTGCAACGTCCATTCAAAGGTTGGTAGAAAGTTGGTAAGCACATTAACCAAACCAACATGCTCGCTTGCCTCCAACGCTTTTGGAATAAACAGTTCACACATGTCATAAATTACTGCGTCAGCATCACTTGGAATGCTTAAGTTATTCAAAAAGTTAAGCGTGTTAATTTTTAAAAAATACCCGTTGATTGGGATCCCAAAGAACAACAATCCTTGGCCCATATCGAACCTAAATTTAATGGTCGTTGAATTCACCCATAACCTTGAAAACGAAGGCAACTGATAGTAGGATGTCCAACCCGCAACACTGGGAGGCGCTGCGTAATCGAGCCCCATGTTCTGGTTCGCATAATAAATGGTCATGTAGATATTTGCATTGGTGGTTAGATTCACATTGGGAATCGTTTCAGTGGAATTCAACATAGTAAACACGGTTTCCAGCGGACTTCGAATGATGGTTCCTCTCAATGCTACGTCGTAAAAATGATCGCTGGTTAACAATTCAAAAAGGACAGGCTGAATGTCGTAGTTGTTGTTGATTAATGTTTGAGCCAACTCAGGAATGATTAAGGTTTCAACGGCATTGGTAATGTCATAATTTACAAAATATCTGTACAATTTGGTACAAATAAAATGTGCCACTTGGTCTTGAGAAAAAATTACATCGATGTAATCACTGTATTCCTGCGCACCATTGTTGGCAATGACTGCATTGTTGAAATGATACGATAATTGTTTACTGGATGTATCGTGCAAAGGAGCTAAATAAAGCGTTTGTGCAGCTGTTAAGGTGGCGCTTCTAAGTCCTTGTACAACATATCCCGTCAAAATTTTAGCGCCAGATGATACATCCTGTTCAGTGTATGTGGAATAATCGCCTGAGGCAATTTGATCTCCTTTACCGATGGTAAATAGCTCTAATAATTCCCGAGAATAATTTTCATTGGGAGCTTGAACAGAATTTGTATTCCCATTCAAAAACAAGAGCATCGAAGGATCTAATGTAACATCCTTAATAAGTTGTTTAAAATTCCCCAAACAACTTGTTCTTAGCAATTCGAAATACGTGTAAGCAGCCCTGGCATCCGATGAAAGTGCAACCCCAAAATGATTTTGCCAAAAAAACATCATTTTTTGATTGATACTCATCCCTTGGCTGTTAATGTTATACATCAACCAGTAGGACAATGATTTCAATCGTGCTACTTCACAAGCTTGGTTTGCCACAGGATTCGAAGGATAAACTGCATTCACCCAAGTGGAACCAGGACTTACAATCGTCTCCCCGGCATCAAAAGCGACAGGTGGGTTAACGGTTTCAATGTTTAAAAGTTGGTTGACTGCATCCGCCATGGTTAATTGAGAAACTGCGGTTACTTGCGCATGGGTTGGACCGAACAATGTCCTTCTAAGTAAATGCGCCGCCTGCGATTTTGTCCAGGCCCCTGAATAAGGTGTTAAGCTCATGTTTCTAAATATTAAATAATACCTCAAATTTAATAATTTTCAACCGAAAAAAACATCCATTTGAGTATCTTCACGTCTGAAGACTTTAACTTCAGAACAACCGCATTTTCATGAAAAAAATCCTTACGCTCTCAATCCTTTTCATACTTGTTTTCATTTCTAATTTTCGCGCACAACAACCCCCGACATTTAATTTCACCGGTGCCATGCAAACATGGGTGGTTCCACCATGTGTTTACAACATCAACGTTGTTGCGGCCGGTGCAAAAGGAGGCGGACCCACTGGGGGAAATGGCGCAAGAATTACCGCGAACATAGCGGTAACCCCAGGTCAAACCTTATACATCTATGTCGGTGGTATGGGTTCATGCGGAAATGCTTCTGGCGGATGGAATGGCGGTGGAACAGGATACGCTTCAAACAATGGGAATTCAGGTTACAATTCTTGCGGAGGTGGGGGTGCGAGTGACATCCGAATAGGAGGAACCGCATTGGGTAATCGAGTCATTGTAGCAGGCGGTGGCGGCGGCAAAAGCGGAGGATCTTCCCCTGTATGTGGCGGAGCTTCAAACTGTAACAATGGTGCACCAGGTTGCAATACCTATGGACAAGGAGGAGGAGGAGGAACGCAAGGTTCAGGAGGAAATGGTGGCACACCATGGGCTGGCGTACCGCCAGGAGGTTCCGCAGGAACGTTAGGAGTAGGCGGTCAAGGGGGATATTGGCAAACAGCTTCCGGTGGTGGTGGTGGTGGTGGATATTATGGTGGCGGTGGCGGTGGAAACGACGGATGCTGTACCGGCGCAAACGGCGGTGGCGGTGGTGGCGGAGGCTCATCTCTTATCCCTCCAGGGGGAAGTTGCCTTGCTGCAAACAACAGCAACCATGGTTATATCACCATTACTTTTGTCGGCGGAGGCGCAGTGGTTACCGCTACCAACAACGGACCTATTTGTTCTGGAGGGACCTTACAATTGGGTACTGCAGCTATGGGAACCTACACTTGGACAGGACCCAATGGATTTACTTCAAACATACAAAACCCGACCATTCCAAATGTAACAGCAGCGGCAGCAGGAACGTATACTGTAACCGTAGACATGGGCGGATGCATTGCTTCTGCAACCACTACCGTTATTGTAAACCCTTCTCCAACGGTTACAGTAACCAATGCAACGGTGTGCGCTGGACAGCCTGCAACCTTAACCGCGTCTGTTACGCCCGTTATGAATGGAACTTTCACTTGGAACAACGGTACTTCCGGCCCTACCTTAACAGCTTCGCCAAATGCTACAACATTATACACAGTTACCTTTACACCCACAGGTGGATGCCCTGGAAATGCGACAGGTGCAATTACGGTAAACCCTACCCCAGTAATTACTGCACCAGGCACAAGCATTTGTAGCGGACAATCAGCTACCTTAACAGCTACTGCAAGTGTTCCTGGAGGTACTTTTACATGGAACCCAGGAGGTACCGTAGGAAACTCAATTACCGTTACCCCGAATGCAACCTCAACATACATTGTAAGCTACACAACACCTGCAGGTTGCCAAGCAACCAATGTAAATGCCACGATCGTTGTTAACCCTTCACCAACGGTTACGGTAAACAGCGCAACCATCTGCCTTGGACAATCAGCAACCCTAACAGCAACCCCTACCGTACCGGGCGGTACTTACGCCTGGAGCAACAATGCAAATACTGCCAGCATCACCATATTCCCTTCCGTTACAACCACTTATTCAGTGACGTATACCACAGGAGCAGGATGTACAGCACCTGTTGCATCTGGAACCGTAACGGTCAATCCAACACCAACCATTACCATTACGAACGCTACCATTTGTGCAGGTCAATCAGCCACGCTGAACGCAAGCACAAACACCCAAGGAGGATCTTTTACTTGGAATCCCGGAGGCATGGTCGGTAGCTCCGTGACGGTTACCCCGTTAACAACTACGGTTTACACCGTAGGCTATGTTTCTGCTGCGGGATGTGCTTCAAACAATGCTACAGGCACAGTAACGGTAGACCCAGTTGCTTCCGTTACCGTAAACAATGTTGTTATATGTGATGGCAATAGCGCAACCCTCACTGCGACACCTACCGTTCCCGGAGGCACCTATCTTTGGTCAAACAATGCTACCACGGCGTCTATAACCGTTTCTCCAAATGCCACAACATCCTATTCTGTTGTTTACACAACCGCTGCAGGATGTGTTAGCCCTTCTGCATCTGGAACCGTTACGGTTAATCCAACCCCAGTAGTAACCGTGACAAACGATACCATTTGCATTGGACAACAAGGTTCAATCACAGCCAATTCAACATTGCCAACGGGTACTTTCGCATGGAACCCTGGAGGGTTTAACACAGCTACCATTCAAGATTCACCCCAACAGACAACAACATACACCGTAATTTTCACGAGCAACTTGAACTGTCCAAGTACGCCTGTAAGTGGAACCATAACAGTAAATTTAAATCCCAGCATTACCGTAAACAATACGGCCATATGTTTAGGTCAAACTGCAAGTGTAACCGCAACGACCAACATTGCAGGGGGTGGCTTTACATGGAATCCTGGCAACATCAGTGGCCCAACGCTAACCGCATCTCCAAATACAACGACAACTTGGACCGTGAGTTATTCAGCGGCAACAGGCTGTTCAGCTTCGCCTCAAAGTGTTACCGTTACCGTGAATGGCATTCCTTCGCTCAACATTCCAAACGATACCATTTGTGTAGGTCAAACTGCCATATTAAATGCAACCCCAAGCATTCCTGGTGGAACGTATGCATGGACACCTGGTAATTTAACCACTAGCTCAATCAGCGGAACGCCGAATGCAACGACAACCTATAATTTGGTTTACACCTCTCCTGTAGGTTGTGTAAGTGCAAGCACACCTTCAAGCATGGTTGTAAATCCATTGCCTGTTGTTAACGTAAGCAACGCAACCATTTGCACAGGACAAAATGCAACCTTGAATGCAACGACTTCAATCCCTGGCGGGACCTATTTATGGAGCAACGGTGCAACAACCCCGAGCATTACAGTATCTCCAGCAAACACTACCTCCTATACGGTGGTCTACACAGCACCAACAGGCTGTCAAAATGCACCAGCAACTGGAACCGTAACTGTAAATGCAGTACCAACCGTTACCATCGTGAACGATACTGTTTGTAATGGAATAAGCGCAACCTTAACCGCTACGCCATCTTTCCCTGGAGGAACGTATGTATGGACACCTGGGGGACAAACAACACAAAACCTAACAGCGTCTCCGAATGTAACCACCAATTATACCTTGGTATACACAAGTGCAGCTAATTGCGCAAGTCCAACTGCGACTGGCACCATTACAGTAAATCCGATTCCAACCTTGGTAACCACACTTGGTTCACAAAATATTTGCAGCGGCGATGCCGTACAAATTGGAATGAACAGCAATGTTCAAAATGCCACCATTAGTTGGACAAACACCGAATCACAAGTTACAGGTTCAACCTCAGGAAATGGCAATGCCATAAACGATCTGATTACTTCGATAGGCACAGCAACAGGAAATGTAAATTATACCATCATTGCCAACGCAAACAACTGCAACAGTTTACCTCAAACACTCACGGTAACGGTGTACCCGATACCAAACATTACCATACCAAACGATACCATTTGTCAAGGAAGTCAAGCTTCACTTACGGCTGTCCCTGATGTCCTTGGCGGAACCTACCTTTGGTCAAACAATGCACAAACGACGCAAAGCATCACCCCTTCTCCGGCCCAAACAACTGTCTACAATTTATTATACAATTACAATGGCTGCATCAATACAGCCAACGGTACGGTGGTAGTAAATGTAGTACCATCGGTTACGTTAAACAGTGGGAACATTTGTTTCGGTGACTCCATTCAATTAAACGCGAATCCCAGCATTCAAGGTGGTACTTTCACATGGAATCCGGGTGGGGTTGGTCCCCAAAGCATCACCGCCAATCCACCTTCCACCGCTACCATTTCTGTAGCATATACCTTAAACAATTGTACAAGTCAGGCAGCTACTTCCACCATCACAGTTACACAATTACCCACGGTGGCATTAGATGATACTACCATTTGCCAAGGACAACAAGCCAGTATGACAGCCATTCCAAGTCAAGCAGGCGGTGTATTCGACTGGGCACCGGGCGGCGTAGGACCACAAACCGCTACCTTAACACCAGGAAGTTCTACCCCAATCAGTGTTCATTATACACTAAATGGTTGTGCCAGCAACACGGTCACAGCCATGGTAAATGTGAACCCTTTACCCGTGGCTACAGTGGTTACTCCGGCCATTCAAGGATGTACACCATTATCCTTTGCTTTTCTTGCAGATACAACCTCACCTCATGATTCATTTACATGGAATGTGAATGGAGGTGTTTTTTCAGGTGATAGCATTTCAGGTATTTCGTTAAGTGGAGGATGCCAAAACATCAGTTTGACGAATACATTAAACGGATGTTCTACCACGACGATCTACGTGGATCATTTGTGTCCTGAAAACCCTCCAATTGCTGCATTTGATGCGAGCGTGAATTATTTTTCCGAACCGACGCAAACCATAAGTTTTCAAAATTTAAGCGTAGGCGCTTCAACCTACAACTGGCAATTTGAAGATGGAATGAACAGTACGGAAACATCCCCATCACACCTTTTCTCAGGCGTTTCTGGCGGAAGTACAATTTGGTTATATGCATACAGTCCTTTGGGATGTTCTGACAGCACGAGTCTTATGATTCCTTTTCAGGATGGGCTTATTTACTACATCCCGAATTCCTTTACCCCAGATGGTGACCCAAACAACGATGTCTTTAAACCTATTTTCACTTCGGGTTTTGACCCATACAATTACAGCATGCAGATTTTCAACCGTTGGGGCGAATTGCTCTATGAAACCTACAATCATAACATTGGATGGGACGGAACGTATGGGCTATACGGCAACCTCGTAGAAACAGGGTCGTATACATACCGCATTCGTTATAAAGTGTTAAACAATGACGAATACAAGATTACCGTCGGTCATGTTAACCTCTTAAAGTAGATTTTACTTAAAACATGGTTAACAAGCGGGTAATCCACTTTATTTTTTTATTAACTTTGGATGCCTTTATTAGCCTATGAAACTTAAATATACCCTATCTGTCTTTGTACTTATTGCATTATTCTTTACAGGATATTCTCAACCACAAGCGGTAACATTCAACTATACAGGATCTGTTCAAACATGGACCGTACCCCCTTGTGTTTTTACCATTAACGTTATTGTTGCAGGTGCAAAAGGCGGAGGAGCAAATGGTGGCAGTGGTGCAAGAATTTCTGCCCCTCTGAACGTTACCCCAGGTCAAATTCTGAACATATATGTTGGTGGTATGGGTACCCAAGGAAATGCATCTGGAGGATGGAATGGTGGCGGTACTGGTTTTGCCTCTAACAATGGAAACGTCGCTTATTCCTCTTGGGGTGGTGGCGGTGCCAGTGACATTCGCATCGGAGGCGTTGCTTTGGCAAACCGCGTAATTGTTGGCGGTGGTGGTGGCGGACGCAGTGGTGGTTCTTCACCCGTATGTGGCGGAGCTTCTAACTGTAACAATGGAGCAGCAGGATGCAATACCTACGGACAAGGAGGTCAAGGCGGAACGCAAGTTGCTGGTGGTGCCGGTGGTACTCCTTGGGCAGGAACCCCTCCTGGAGGTTCTCCTGGAACCTTAGGAAATGGTGGTCAAGCTGGACTTTGGCAAACGGCTTCCGGTGGTGGAGGTGGAGGTGGATATTACGGCGGCGGTGGCGGCGGTAACGATGGTTGCTGTACAGGCGCCAACGGTGGTGGTGGTGGTGGAGCAGGTTCATCCCTTGTACCAGCTGGCGGAACTTGTTTAGCAGCAAACAACACAAATCATGGTTATGTTACTATCAACTTTCAAGCAGGAGGAATAAACGTAACCGCTACCAACGGAGGTCCTTATTGCGCTGGAAACACAATTACATTAAGTGCAACCGCAGGTGCAACGACCTATTCCTGGACAGGTCCCAATGGTTTTACTTCAAACCTTCAAAACCCAACCATCCCCAATGCTACTCCATTAGACAGTGGAACATACACATTGAATTACACTACACCGAATTGCAATGGAACAGCAACTACTTTGGTAGTGGTAAATACCCCAATCAATCCGATTTTCAGTGCCATTCCGCCCATTTGCAACAACGGTGCGGTCCCAGGCTTGCCCGCAGGTTCAAATAACAATCCCAGCATAACAGGAACATGGTCTCCACAAGTTATTTCATCCGCAATTGTGGGTACTCAAACTTATGTTTTTACACCCTCTCCTAATTTTTGTGCAAACCCTGCGAACTTAAACGTTACGATTTTACCTAATGAGGTACCTACCTTCAATCAAATCATGCCGTTGTGTATCAACGACAACCCACCAGCACTTCCAAACCCTTCAACGAATCCAACGGCTTACACAGGAACATGGTCTCCGCCAAACGTTGTTACGAGTGCAGCAGGGATCTTTACCTACAACTTTACACCAACTGCTGGTCAATGTGCTGTTCCTACCACAATGGACATTACCGTTCTTAATTATACCAATCCAACTTTTCAACAAATCGGACCCCTCTGCCAATTTACCACTGGGGTAAATTTACCTTTGAGTTCAACGAATGTTGTTCCAATCAATGGTACATGGTCTCCCCCTAATATTAATACCCAGGTACCGAGTACAAATGTTTACAACTTCACCCCTGCCCCATTCCAGTGTGCAGCAACAGGAACGATGACCATAACCATCAATCCACTCATCATTCCGCAATTCACCCAATTGCCTTTGGTCTGTCAAGGCGATGTTCCCCCAACCTTTCCTTTGGTTTCAAATAACAATCCTGGCATCGTAGGGACATGGAATCCACCTACCATAGATGGATTAACCCCTGATACAGTAACCTATTTTTTCACCCCTGGCCCTAACCAATGTGCGGATTCCGTGACAATGGATGTTACCGTTGTACCTGCCATGCCACCAGCATTTGTAGCGGACACTTTAAGTGGGTGTAACCCTCTAATGGTGAATTTTTCTACCGTGCCAATTCCAAATGCAAACTATAATTGGGTATGGAATGGAAACCAAATCGGAATAGGAAGCCAGTTCGACTATATGTTTACCAGTGCTGGATGTCATGACATCACCTTAAATTATGAGCTTTTTGGATGTTTAGAAACTACCACATATGCTTCATACATATGCATGGAAAACTATCCAAATACGACTTTCACTGCAAATCCGAATGTACTTTCCTCCACATCTGAAACCATCAATTTCACAAACACGACCATGGGAGGCGTTTCTTATGTCTGGGATTATGGAGACAACCAAACTTCAACCGTATTTGAGGAGGAACACTTCTACAACGGAATCACAGAGAACATCCTTGTAAGTTTAACCGCAACTACTTTACTGGGTTGTGCCACGACGTACGAAGTGAGTCTTCCAGTGATCAGTGATCCTATCTACTACGTACCCAATAGCTTCACTCCGGACGAAGATGAACACAACCAATTGTGGTATCCCGTTTTCACCACAGGATTTGATCCATACAATTTTAACTTAAGTGTTTACAATCGTTGGGGAGAAGTCATTTGGGAAAGCAACGACGCAAGCAAAGGCTGGGACGGATCTTATGGTACAGACGGCAGAATGGTGCAGGCAGGAATGTACACATGGATCATTCGTTATTCCAACAAAGAAACAGACGAGAAAAAAGTAATCACAGGATTTGTGAACGTTCTTAGGTAAGAAATTACTTTTTCCTAAAGAATATTTTAATGGGAACCCCCGTAAAATCAAAGGTTTCCCTCAATCTATTTTCGAGAAATCTTTTATAAGAATCAGGTACGTATTGCGGCAAGTTGCAAAAGAATGCAAAAGCAGGTGAATGGGTTGGGAGTTGTTGTACGTATTTAATCTTCACATATTTCCCTTTCACTGCAGGGGGTGGTGTAGCATTGATGATGTCTAACATCACATCATTTAATTTTGACGTCGTTATTTTCTTGGTGCGATTTTCAAAAACCTCCATGGCCGTTTCTACGGTTTTATGAATACGTTGCTTGTTCAGCGCAGAGGTAAAAAGAATGGGAACATCGTTAAAAGGAGCCAACTCATTTCGCAATTTCTCCTCGTATTCCTTCATGGTATTGTGGTCCTTTTCTACAAGATCCCATTTATTCACAAGAACAACAACACCTCTGGAATTTTTCTCAATCATATAATAGATGGCAAGGTCTTGCTTTTGCAAACCTACTGATGCATCAATCATCATGAGGCAGACATCTGAATTTTCTATGGTTCTCACAGATCGTAAAACAGAATAATACTCAATGTCTTCGGTTACCCTTGCTTTTTTTCGAATTCCAGCAGTGTCGATTAACAAGAAATCGTATCCAAAAGCCTTGTAACGGGTATGAATGGAATCACGGGTTGTACCTGAAATATCTGTAACAATGTTTCTTTCCTGGTTGGTAAGGGCATTGATCATTGAAGATTTTCCAACATTCGGTCTACCTACAATCGCAATTCTCGGCAAGGAATCTCTTTCCAATACTTCTTCATCCTCTTTATTCAGGAATGTAACAACTTCATCCAACAAATCACCTGTACCTGCACCGTTGCTCGCACTCACATCGTGCACATCCCCTAAACCTAAAGCATAAAACTCAGACGAAAATCCCATTCTTTCATTGCTATCCACTTTGTTGGCAATTACAAGGACTGGTTTTTTGCTTCTTCTTAAAATATTCGCAACAACATTGTCCATATCAACAATACCTGTTGTGGCATCCACCATGAATAAAATCACATTCGCTTCATCGATGGCAATTTCAACCTGCTTGCGAATTTCTCCTTCAAAAATATCTTCTTTGGTGGTTGCATACCCGCCTGTATCAATGACAGAAAACTGGTATCCATTCCACTCCCCTTTTCCATAAATCCTATCTCGTGTTACACCGCTCACTTCTTTGACAATGGCGTCACGAGATTCTGTGAAGCGATTAAAGAGGGTTGATTTTCCAACATTGGGTCGCCCCACAATTGCAATAATATTGCTCATTAGTAACCGTATTTTTTTAATTTAGTTTCTGAGGAACGCCAATCCTTGTCTACCTTAACAAAGGTCTCCAAAAACACTTTTTTCTCCAAGAATCTTTGAATATCCATTCTGGAATTTTTTCCAATTTTCTTTAGCATTTCCCCTCCTCTTCCGATGATGATTCCTTTTTGAGAATCTCTTTCAACGATGATGATGGCACGTATGCGAATGATGGTTTCTTCATCATGAAATTCATCGATCACAATTTGGCAGCTGTAAGGGATTTCTTTTTGACAAAGGTTAAAAATCTTTTCCCTGATGATTTCAGAAACAAAAAACCTTAGTGGGCGGTCAGAAATCTCTTCCTTGTCATAATATGGCGGATTTTCTGGGATATGAAAAAGGATCCTTTCCCACACGATGTCCAAATTAAAGTTATGCAAAGCAGAAATGGGATAAACCTCAGCATTTGGCAATTCTTCTTTCCAATATTGCAAGCGATCGCCCACTTTTTCTTGGTAGGATTTATCCATTTTATTGACCAAACAAAGTACAGGTACTTTCAAATTTTTAATGCGCTCCAAGGTTTCCTCGTGGTTCATTTTCTGCTCATATGGATCAGTCACAAATAGCAATAAGTCAGCATCCTGAAGGGAAGTATTGACGTAATCCATCATGTTTTCATGAAGTTTATACGCTGCATTGACTACACCGGGTGTATCAGAAAAGACAATTTGATAGTCTTCATCATTTACAATTCCAAGGATGCGATGTCTTGTGGTTTGTGCTTTTGAAGTAACAATGGAGAGTTTCTCTCCAATAAGTTGATTCATTAGGGTAGACTTTCCAACATTTGGACTTCCAACAATATTTACGAAACCGGACTTGTGCGCCATAAATGCAAAGGTACGAAAATTAAAACCAAGGTTAGAAGATCCAGTTTTGAGATACCGATTACCTCATGGATTTGTATATTTTTGTACTGTGGAGAATCATGAAATTTACATGCAGCGATGCATCGATTTGGCTTATGCTGGACAAGGCAAAGTTTCACCCAATCCAATGGTTGGATGCGTAATTGTAAAAAACGGCAAGATATTAGGCGAAGGCTACCACGGTTATTTTGGCGGTCCACATGCTGAAATCAACGCAATTGCAAATGTTGCCGATAAAAGTACCCTCGCAGGGGCGACCTTTTACGTTTCCTTGGAACCTTGCACCCATTTTGGAAAAACACCTCCATGTACCGTTTCGTTGATCGAATGCAAACCGCGCACCGTTGTTATTGGTTGCAGGGATTCAAATCCTTCGGTTTCGGGGAAAGGCATAGATGGGTTAACGAAAGCAGGGATTGAAGTCATCGAAGGGGTGCTTTTTGATGCGTGCAGGTACTTAAACAAGCGATTTTTTACCTTTCAGGAAAAACGGAGACCCTATGTCATTTTAAAATGGGCCCAAACCTTGGATGGTTTTTTGGACAGAAACCGCGAAGAAGAAGATACCGGCATCAATTGGATTTCCAGTGCGGAAACGAAAGTTTTGGTTCACAAATGGCGCAGTGAGGAACAGGGAATTCTTGTGGGAAGAAACACAATCCTAAACGACAATCCATCCTTAACCGTGCGTGAATTTAACGGGAAAAATCCTACCCGCATTGTAATCGACAGCAACCTACAACTCAGTAAGGACGTGAGTGTATTTTCAGGTGAAGCTCCTACGATTGTTTTCAATCGAATCAAAAGTGATACGCAAGGCCTGATCGAATGGGTTAAAATTCAAGAAACAACCACGAAGGCAATTCTTGAAGAACTGTATAAACGGAACATACTCAGTATTTTGGTCGAGGGAGGTAGCCGAACTTTACAATATTTCATCCTCGACAATGTGTGGGATGAAGCCCGCGTAATTGTGAGCAAAATAAAATACAAGGAAGGAATGCGTGCACCCGTGCTTACCAAAACACCTTTCAAATCACACCCTTTTGGTCCTTCTGACACCCTTTATTATTACAAAAGAAAATGATAGATCTTATTTTTAGCATCGTTGCATCCAGCCTGATCTTCGTTTTATTCAAGTCCTTCCCCAAATGGAATGTGGATACGTTCCAAGCCGTTCTTTCCAATTATTTTGTCGCCGCTTTGTGCGGCATTCTGTTATTTCACCAGGAAATTCCTGTAAAAATTGATTACACATCTGTCCTACTTTCGGGATTAACCTGTGGAATTCTGTTCATTTCCCTCTTCGTACTTATGGGAACCAGTTCCCAAAAGAATGGGATTTCAACCACCTCAATTTCTGTTAAGATGTCCATGGCACTCTCGGTCATTGCCGTACTGCTCATTTCTGGGGCTACCATTGGCATATTCGGAACCATTGCTTTGGCGTTGTCGTTGGTCGGCGTGTTCACGGTAAGTGTAAGTAAAGGAAATCAGGAACAAAAGAAACACCTTTGGATGCTCATCGTTTTGTTTTTTGGAAGTGCAGTATTAGACGTTGTTTTGTACCTCATTCAAGCGAAATTTTTGGTAGGTTATCACATGGGATTGTTTTCATCGGTAGGATTTCTGTTCGCAGGATTTTTTGGGGGCAGCTTCTTGGCTTACCAGGTTTTGAAAGGCAAAAAGAAATTTAACCTCCGAAGCTGGGGTGCAGGCATTCTATTGGGTATACCGAATTACTTCTCCATATTTTTATTGGTTAAATCGTATGAAAGTTCGGGTTGGGAACCCTCAAAAGTATTGGCTATCGCAAATGTTGGTGTGGTAACCTTGTCCAGTCTTCTAGGCTTTTTACTCCTCAAGGAAACCTTTTCTACACAAAAAATCATTGGCCTAGTCCTTTGTCTTCTTTCCCTTACGCTGTCTTTTCTCTACCTTTAATTCTCAATCTGTTAATAATTCCGTAATTTTGGAAGTATGAGAAAATTTTACTTCTTTCTATTCTTACTGACGACCAACGTTCATTGGGGACAACTGTTCATCAATGAGGCAAGTAATTCAAATGGAATCGTATTTGTATTACCCAATGGCACATCCCCCGATTGGATAGAGATTTACAACCCCGTAAATTTTGCTGTATCCCTACAAGGCTATGCATTGTCTGATAACCCCAACCAACTCCAAAAGTGGTTTTTTCCTCCAACACAAATTGGAGCTCAACAATATTTAACCGTCATAGCCGCAGGAAATTCTTCACAAGCGCTGGTTAACCACTATGAAACAGCGGTCGACACAAGTTACCTTTGGCATTATACATTACCGATTTCCAACATACCCAATTGGCGTGAGGAAAGCTTTGTTCCCAACGGTTGGCAAATCGATAAAATGGGAATCGGATATGGAGATGGAGACGATACCACAGATATTGTTGGTCCCTACAACACACTTTATGCAAGAACCAATTTTAACCTTACGAATTTCAATGACATCACCAAAGCCATTCTCGACATTGATTACGACGATGGATTTGTAGCCTACATCAACGGTACGGAGGTAGCACGTTCAGGGATTGTTGGGAATCCACCCGCTTACGATGACGTGGCAACGGATCATGAGGCATTGTTGTACCAAGGTCAACCCATTACGGGATTCAACCTTAACATGGGCATCTTGAACAATGTCCTCCACAATGGAACAAATACCTTAGCCATCGAAGTTCACAATACAAACCCCTTCGACGACGACCTTACCTGCAGACCCTTTTTAAGTTTTGGATTCGCAACGGTTAATCAACAATTCAATGGAAATACCCATCCATATTTCAACAATAACTACGGGGGAGAAATAGAAACCAATTTCGGCATTGCCACAGCGGGAGAAACCATTTACCTCTCCAATCCTTTTGGACAGATGATAGATTCAATGTATGTTCCTGATTTAGAGCCCAACATGTCGATTGGCAAAATCACGGATGGATTTGGTCCACATGTAGTGTTTCCAAACCCAACACCGAATGTTAGCAACAACGCAGCACAAGGATATGTTGGATACGAAACCATTCCCCTGATTCAGACCCATGGCGGAATTTTCCAGAACAGCATTCAAGTCAACGTGACCAATCAATCCACACAAAACGGAATTGTGCGTTATACCTTAAATGGCCAAGATCCAGATACCAATTCCACTGTATTTGTAGGCCCACTTACCATTGGTTCAAACGCCGTGTTGAAAGTGCGTTGTTTTGCAAATGGAACCAACCTTTTGCCAAGTCCTGTAGAGGCAGAGACCTTTTTGTTTTCTGAAACTTCGACGATTCCGATTGTTTCTTTAACCATTAACAACGAGGATTTATATGGAGGAAATGGAATTTTTGACAATTGGTGGACAGATTGGAAGAAGGGATGTATCATCGAATATTTTGACGAAAACGGAATCAAACAATTTGAAAGTAAGGCTTCTGTAAAACCAGACGGGGGCGCCGGAGGAAGCAGGTCCAATCCACAACACAGCGTTACGGTTGAACCGGCAAACAACACCTTCGGTACGGGGAACCCTGTTCACTACCCGATCATTCCTGAAAAACCGCACGTAAAAGATTATTATGCTTTGTACATTCGGAATGGAAGTAATTTTTGGAACCAATACCCGCAGCGTGACGCCACTTTTATGCGCATCATGCGAAAGTCGCTGACAAATTCTCAAGCATATCGTCCCGCAAACGTTTACATAAACGGGTCGTATTTTGGTGTTTATGAACTTCGGGAAAAAGCAAACGAAGGGTATTTTACCGAGAATTATGGAAACAACCCAGACAGCATTGACCTGCTTTCCGTGAGTTATTGGTACGGATCCTACCTGCGTACCGTCAAAGGTTCTGACACTTCCTTCCATACGATGGTAGATTTCATAAAGAATTTTGACAAACTCGATTCGAACTATTTAAAATATTGTGATTTAAAGCTTGATACCAAGAATTTTGCGGATTACATGATTGGCGAAAACTGGTATGCCAATACAGATTGGATTTGGAACAACATGAAGATTGCCAGGCCAAGGACTTTTGACAACAGATGGAAGTTCTTTTTACAAGACCTAGAGTGGGGACTTGGGGGTTGGACCGATTACAATGCAAACATGTTCAATCACATCGCCTACGGGAATTTACCGAATTACTACAACGACATTTACATGAATTTGCTTCAAGATTCGATCTATAAAAAGTATTTCATCAATCGTTTTGCAGATTTAATGAATACGACTTTTCACCCCAATCATTACCTCCCGATCATCAATCAAATGTACAATGAGCTCTTGCCAGAAATGCCCAGGCATTTCCAATTATGGACAGGCGATGTCGCAGGAGGATTGGCTAACTATTTTAACCAAAAAGAAAGCATCGTATATCAGTTTGCGAATCGATCGCCGGTTGTACGCCAACAAATCGTAAGTACCTTTGGTTTGGTAAAACCTGTAGATGTAACGCTTTATGCAGCCCCACCGCAAGCAGGTTACATAAAAATAAGTACGATTGTACCGGATTCATTGCCTTGGACAGGGGTTTATTTTGATGGAAATCCTGTGGAAATTACCGCCGTAGCAAACCCGGGGTATACCTTTAAATATTGGGACAACAATAGCAACATTCCCGATTCACTTAAAGAAACTGCATCCCTAGACCTAAACATAGCAACGAGCAGCTTTTTCATCGCTGTGTTTGAGGGCGTGAAAGCAGATACCACTTTGACCCTTTCTGAAATAAACTACAACCCCGATGACACACACAATGGAGGCAATTGGATTGAAATACACAACTATGGTGATCATGAAATCAACCTCACTTCGTGGACGTTAAAAAGCAATGATTTCTACGATTTGTTTGAATTCCCTGACCATACCAAAATACCTGCAAAAGGCCATTTGGTAATCGCACAAAACCTATCTCAATTCATGGGTGTGTACCCCAATGTCACCAATGTGATTGGAAGCACAAGATTTGGCTGGACCAAATCTGAGGATTCAATCTACCTCTTTGCCCCGAACCAAGACACGGTCATTGCCATGAAATTTCATGGCAATTGGTCCTCCATGCGATGTGCAGACGGATTTGGACGCACCATGGAAAACGGTGTATTGAACAAAACAGATTTTAATGAAAATGTTTGGTTTTGCGGATGCATTGCTGGATCACCTGGAGAAGCTTATTCCCCGTGCAGTGAAGACCTTGTGGTAAGCGAATTCAACCTTGGAAAGGACCAAATTCCCTACAACGCTGAGGATTGGATAGAATTACAAAATACGGGCAGTGCTTCCATTTCATTAAATGGATACATTTTCAAAGATGAAAAGGACGACCACATTTTCCCTCTTGACGGAATGACTTTAGAATCGGGAGAATTTATGGTGATTGCAAAAGACTCGGGCCTATTCCACTATCGCCATCCAGATTTCACTGGGAAAATTTTATATGGAATGCCTTTTGGGATTTCTAAAAAGGACGCCATGCGGATTTACAATTCGAACGGAACATTAATACAAAGCATCAACTACGACAGCGTTCCTACTTGGCCTAGCGTTCCTTTTGCAACGGACTTTACTTTTGAATATTCAGTGGGTGGTGAAAATCAAACCCTTGGCGAATTTTGGTTTGCGGGATGTGAAGGAGGCTCACCAGGACGTATGTTTAGTCCTTGTCCTATCTACTACGGGGACGAATTGGCGATCATCTTCCCAAATCCAACCTCAGATATTCTCAACCTATCGATTAACAACATGGGTTCGGACAAAGGTACCACAGAGATAACGATTTACAACTTGGAAGGTCAACTGTTAAAAACTTCTTCCCTTCCATCCTCCATAGAAAAAGTGATAGGAACTACGTTAGATGTATCAACCCTAAGCCATGGGCTATACTACATCCGAATACAAAAATCGAATGCAGTAATCTCCCTGCCTTTTATAAAAATTTAAGCTTTAATTGCTCGGTTTAGAAGTGCAATCATTCCAAGACAAACGATAAACAACTGGGTTGCTGTTTCTTCATCTAAGGTTGTACCATCTTCATCTTCGGTAGAAACTTCTACAGACATGAATTGGGTTAAATGAGGTTGGTCGCAAAAATCTTCCAATTCTTGTTCCGTTGCTTCGTCATCGCTTTCGAAGTAAGCATCCAATACAGCGGCAAACGGCTCTTGAAAATCAGCGATCATATCATCTGTGATTTCATTTACAGCTACGCCTTCTTGTACAAAGGCCTCAATGATAATCCAGAAATAATATAAAATGAGTCCTTCAAGGTCATCGTTTTCATATTCTGTAGGTGCTGCCAACACGTAATCTAAGAGTGCAGGTTGCAATTCAGCATATTGGTTAATTACTTCTTCCAGTCGCTCATCACTGGCGTTGTCGACGATTTCAATCGCCTTTTCAATACTTTCTATTTGTATGTGTTTCATAATGGTTAAAATTAAAATTAATTTCAAAACCAAAAGTATGTAACTTGGGATACATACAAAATTATAACACTCCCTTAACTTTGTACCCAGAAATTAGGCAGCGACTTAAGGTATCAATTAATAAAAAAACAAAATGAAAGAATTTCAAGGAACCATTGTAGACGTTAGAACCGTTGCAGAATTCAGTGGGGGTCATGTGGTTGACTCTGTGAACATACCGTTGCAAGAAATTATGCAGCGCATTGATGAAGTAAAAGCATTGAAAGAACCCCTCATCTTTTGTTGTGCAGCAGGCATACGAAGTGAACAAGCTACGCAATACTTCAAATCGTTGGGTATTCAATGTGAAAATGGCGGCGGATGGATGGACGTTGAACAATTTATAAACAACCTTTAAAAATGGGACTGCTCACAAATTTATTCGGAAAAAGTGTCGATTATTCCGCGCTCGTTAGAGGCGGAGCTATCATTATTGATGTAAGGTCACCCGGGGAATTCGCTGGAGGCCACATCAAAGGTTCCAAAAACATACCGCTTCAAGAATTACCAAAAAAACTCAATTCTCTCCCGAAAGACAAGGTAATCATTACTTGTTGTGCATCGGGTATGCGCAGCGCATCGGCAAAAAACACCTTAAAAAGCAATGGCTTTAAGGAAGTACATAATGGCGGGGGCTGGATGCATTTGAAAGAAAAAATCTAAAAGCATCCCCATTTTCAACCATTGGATCACACGAACGAGGTAAAAATTCATTTTTGTGATGCACATCATCTTTTTCAAATTTCAATTTGACTAATTTCGCTTCATTCTTATATTAAAAACATAGCATGCAACTGTGGAATAAATTTAGTAAAGAGGACCTGGAAAAGAAATTGCGAGAAAAAGGCCATGAGTATGTGACCGTATCTTTCTACCAATATGCTAAAATCAGCGACCCGGACGGTTTCAGAAATCAACTCTTCAAAGATTGGTTTGCTTTGGACATCATTGGCCGTACCTATGTTGCCAGTGAAGGAATCAATGCGCAGATAGCGGTTCCCTCCCAACATTTCGAAGCATTTAAATCTCAATTGAATGCCATTCCTTTTCTGCAGGAAGTGCGGCTCAACGTTGCCGTGGAAAAAGGCGATGCTGAGTTTCCATTTCTTAAGTTAAAAATCAAGGTGCGTCCAAAAATTCTTGCCGATGGATTGGAAGATGAAACATTCGATGTCACCAACAAAGGCCTACACCTGAATGCAAAGGAATTCAATACGCTGACCGAAAAAAACGACTGTATTCTCGTTGATTTCCGAAACCACTATGAACACGAAGTAGGTCATTTTAAAGACGCTATTTTACCGGATGTAGATACGTTTCGCGAATCACTCCCCGTAATTGAATCCGAAATTCTAAAAGGAAACGAGGACAAAAATGTAATCATGTATTGCACTGGTGGCGTGCGATGTGAAAAAGCATCCGCTTGGTTTAAACACAAGGGTTTTAAAAACGTGTACCAATTGGATGGTGGGATCATCAAATATGCCAACGATTGTAAAAATCAAGGGATCCCCAATAAGTTCGTTGGAAAGAATTTTGTGTTTGACGAACGGCGTTCCGAAAGAATTTCACCTGACATCATCAGTGTTTGCCATCAATGTGGCGCGCCCTGCGATGAACACACCAATTGTGCTTTTGAAGGCTGTCATCTCCTTTTCATTCAATGCGAGCAATGTAAACTTGAAATGGGGAATTGTTGTTCTGACGAATGCAAGGACATTAAAAAACTTCCCTTAGAGGCGCAAAAAGAAATCCGCAAAAAAGTCAGCAAAAGCAACCTCGTTTTCAAAAAAGGAAGATCTACGAATATAAAATTTAAAGCAAAGGGATAAAATTTTATCTTTGGGTTCAATTCAAACCCATACAAGTGTTATTCGCAATCAATTGGTCTTTTGACGCAGAAATCATTCCTGGCTACCGCACCCCAAACTGGTACGGACTCCTATTTGTTTCCGGGATGATTCTTGGTTATTTCGTTATCCGCGCAATGTTTAAACGAGAAAATATTTCCAACGATTTATTGGATAAATTGGTGATGTACATGGTCCCTGCTACCGTCATCGGAGCACGTTTAGGACATGTATTTTTTTACGGACCTTATTGGGGTGAAGACGGTTACTTCTCTCATCCTTGGGAAATCGTTAAAATTTGGGAAGGGGGACTTGCGAGCCATGGCGCTGCAATTGTAATTCTCTTCGCCCTTTGGTATTTCTCTAAAAAGACGGTCAAAAAACCATACCTATGGATTTTGGACAGGATTGCAGCACCCATTGCCATTGCAGGTGCATTTATCCGCTTAGGAAACCTTGTGAATCACGAAATGGTAGGATACATTACCGATGTGCCATGGGGATTTCGTTTCTTACACCACGACTGCTTGAATTTCAGCAATGGACAATACCTGTGCGATTGGTCAGAAATTCCGGTAAGGCATCCGGCTCAATTGTATGAAGCCATCTGTTATTTCATTTCCTTCGGTGTCTTGTTATTCTTATATTGGAGAAAAGACAAGTGGAAGCAAGAGGGTTATATATTCGGTGTTTTCCTTTTGCTCATTTTTGGTTTTAGGTTTCTAATTGAATTTTTAAAAGAGGGACAAACCGCAAGGGACGCGGAGTTGATGTTAAATACCGGGCAAATGCTCAGCATCCCCTTCGTTGTCATCGGAATCCTCTTGATTTACCGAGCGACGAAACGCAAATTCACTTCATCTTAAAGCCGTAGATTCTTTGGTTTTATTAATAGATTACTTCTTATATTTGTACTCAAATAATTGAACCATGGCAGTCAAAACTACAGCCGGAGCGAGTAAAGCTACATCCAAAAACACCACAGGTACATTTACCAAAGAAACCTATGTTAAATGGTACACAGACATGTTGTTGATTCGAAAATTCGAAGAAAAAACCGGTCAACTTTACATTCAACAAAAATTTGGAGGCTTTTGTCACCTTTACATTGGTCAAGAAGCCATCGCTGTAGGTACCGCAAGTGCTGTACGCCCAACCGATAAACACATGACCGCATACAGAGACCACGCACATCCGATTGCATTGGGAACCGACCCAAGAAGATTGATGGCTGAATTGTATGGTCGCACCACAGGATGCTCGAAAGGAAAAGGTGGATCGATGCACTTTTTTGACAAGGAAAAGAATTTTATGGGTGGACATGGCATCGTAGGCGCTCAAATTCCCATGGGTACCGGCGTTGCATTTGCCGAACAATACAATGGAACTGATAACGTCGCCATTGTTTCAATGGGAGATGGAGCTGTTCGACAAGGTGCATTGCATGAGACTTTTAACATGGCCATGCTTTGGAAATTACCAGTGATTTACATCATTGAAAACAACAACTATGCAATGGGAACCAGCGTAGAACGCACCACAAATGTCACCGACTTGTCAAAAATTGGACTTTCATACGAAATGCCTTCGAAAATAGTTAATGGCATGCGCCCTGAAGATGTTCACAATGCCATTTCAGAAGCAGCGGACCGCGCAAGACGAGGAGATGGCCCTACCCTTTTGGATATCAGAACCTACCGTTACAAAGGACACTCGATGTCTGACCCTCAAAAATACAGAACCAAAGATGAAGTAAATGACTGGATGGACAATGACCCGATTGACCACGTACTTGAAGTCATCCAAAAAAACAAGTGGCTGAACGAGAAAGAATTAGAGGAAATAAGTGCTTGGGTTAAAAATGAAGTAGATGAAAGCGTTGTCTTTGCAGAAAATTCACCTTACCCAGCGCCAGAAGCATTGTACGAAGATGTTTATGTTCAAAGCGATTATCCTTACATTAAAGAATATTAAAATTACCTAACCATGGCGGAAATTATTTACATGCCCAAGTTAAGCGATACCATGACCGAAGGTGTGGTGGCTGCATGGCATAAGAAAGTGGGAGATTCAGTAAAATCAGGTGAATTGTTGGCGGAAATTGAAACCGACAAAGCCACCATGGAATTCGAATCTTTTTTTGATGGAGAATTGCTTCACATAGGAATCGAAACGGGAAAAGGAGCGCCCGTAAACGCCATTCTTGCGATCATTGGAAACCACGGCGAAGACGTTTCAGCTCTGCTTCAAAATGAAAGCGCGCCTGCTGCCACAACGCCTGTTGCCACAGAAACAACCCCAACTGCTGCACCTGTAACCACTCCGACGCCTGTCGTTGCCCAAGCCAACGCAGCTGTAAACAACGGAAAACAAATGGTTGCTTCTGATGAAAGAATTTTAGCATCGCCGCTGGCGAAAAAAATGGCCACAGAGAAAGGCATCGACCTTCAGTACATCGCTGGTAGCGGTGAAAATGGACGTGTGGTAAAGAGAGACATTGATCATTATTCTCCACACCCAACAGGAAATACCATTCTTCCTTCCAATGCCGCTCCTGCAGGATCGGAATCATACACAGATGAACCCATCAGTCAGATGCGTAAAACCATTGCACGAAGATTGGCAGAAAGTAAATTTACAGCACCTCACTTCTACTTGACCTTGGACATCGATATGGACCAGGCCATTGCTTCAAGAAAATCCTTGAATGCCATGGAAGGAGTGAAAGTTTCCTTTAACGACATGGTCATCAAAGCCGTTGCAATGTCACTTAAAAAACACACTGCCGTTAATTCATCTTGGCTTGGTGATGTCATCCGAAGAAACAACCACGTTCATGTCGGCGTTGCCGTAGCTGTAGAAGATGGATTGTTGGTCCCTGTGATTCGCTTTGCGGATGGAAAAGGACTCATGCAAATTTCAAAAGAAGTAAAAGATTTGGCAGGAAAAGCGAAGGATAAAAAGCTTCAACCCTCCGATTGGGAAGGCAACACCTTTACGATTTCAAATTTAGGAATGTTCGGGATTGAATCCTTTACAGCCATTGTCAATCCACCCGATAGTTGTATCTTAGCCGTCGGGGGTATTAAAGAAATTCCGGTAGTAAAAAATGGGGCAATTGTACCAGGAAATGTAATGAAAGTTACCTTGTCTTGCGATCACAGGGTCGTAGATGGCGCAACAGGATCTGCATTTTTACAAACCTTTAAGAACTACATGGAAAATCCAGTTTCGATGCTCCTCTGAGTAACCGAAAACTGACATGCTGACGCCTAGAACCCACCTACTTACCTTCCTAAGTTTTGCACTCAGTTTCAGTGCTTGGACGCAAGCAACCATACGCGTTACTGTGCTTTCCGTACAAACAGGTATTTACCAAGATTGCGATGGGTTTTTCTCAGGAAATTCAGACTATGTTTGGGAATTCACCGGAACCGACAATTCCGTAGGTTATTCCAACAACAACCCCGCTTTGTTTGGGATTTTCGGATTTAACTACGCCTACAAAAACAACGACAACGGTCCTTACACCATGACATCGCCCGGAGGAACTTTTTCTCCCAACAGCGGATTGTTTTTTGACCACGATTATTTATGCCCGACCAACGTACCCACCCAAATCAATCTTTCTTGGGAAGCTTACGATAATGACGACGTTGGAAATTATGACATTCTTGGATTAAACGACGGACAAACGAACGCTCAAAATGTCGTGATGCCTGTTCCCGCAGCAGCGGGCTCTTTGACATACACGTTCACAGCCAACTCAGTAGACCCAGGTTGCCCACAAACCTACACCATCCAACTGCGGGTTGACCGCATTCCAATCGTGGTAAGCTTCTTACAAGACAACATTTGCAGTGCAAACCCACTTGCGTTGAATACCACCTATACTTTCGGTTGGTGTCCTGCTACCCTGGAACCCAATGAACCGACCGCAAACGACATCCAAAATGCCGGTTCAAACTGGGCGAAATTTGTAGCGCCAGCCTCAGGGTCTGTATATATTTCTTCAGATTTAGCGGGTACACAAATCGGCACCTACTTCCAAATTTACCACGCAGCGGATGGAGGAAACTGTACCGACGGTATCCATGCCGTAACAGGGGCATTGGTAAAAAATGAATTTGAATACCTTTCCAACATTGATTTTTCCGATGGCATAGATTTTTTAAACATCGATCCCGAAGCAGAAATTACTTTTGACGCCTGCAATCCCATTCCTTTGATCTCTTATCAAAAACTCATTCCGGGACAAACCTACTACATTCAAATTTGTGCTGACAACCCAAACAGCAATGGGTATTTTCAGCTTCGCGTAAATGGCTTAGGCGGTGGTCCACCCGATTTAATCGACATCCCTTGCCTATCCAACACCGTGACGTACAATACCACACAAATTTCTTCGGCACAAAACAGCGGAGCTACTTCGGTACTTAATTTTGGCTGTGCCTTTGACAGCGGTAATGGTGCAGGAGAAACAGGTCAAGTGCACAACTCATCAAACCCCAGCGAATATCACGCCTACGATTATCCCCACATTGGCCTTGGAAATGCCGCCATGAATGAAAGTGTTTGGTTAAATTTCATTGCGCCCAATCAAGGAAGAATCAAGTTCGAAACCGATTACCAAAGCATTCTCTATGGCGAAAGCGCTGCACTTTTTGGATACGATACTTCCTTTTCCCCTGGGGTTCCTTTGGATTATTTATGCAGTAACTTGAAATTCATCGATTCTGATGAGGGCGGACCCAATGGATTGTTGGGCGGCGACCCCAGCGCTTTGGTACACGCACCTTGCTTAGAACCAGGCTATAAATACTTCGGAATGGTAGATCCTTCGGATGCAATTACACCTTTGAGTTCCCAATCTATTAAAACTTGGGTCTTTGATCCCAGCGTGGTGGACCCTACGCTAAACCCGCCTGGAAATGACATTCTTTGCCTCACCATGCAGAACCCACTGTATCAAGTCCCTGTAATCCCCATTGGGGCAAATCCTACCTTTCAATCCGTTGCGGGAACCAATGTTTTAGCTTGCCAAGAATACCTTGCTGGAGAACCCAACATTGACCCAAGTCCTGCGAATTGTGCAAATCAAACGGTATGGCATTACTTCGTAGCGCCTGGATCCGGCGCCGTGGAAATTAGCCTAAGGGCATACATTGGAATGAACTTGCTCCGATTTAACATTTACGAACTGTTGAACGGAACCTCTTGTTACGGTGGTTTGGCGCCTGCAACCTTTACCACCAACGGAACCCGTTATGACCCGATCATCACGCCCATTGTTTCAGGTTCTGCAACCTTTACTGGACAACAAGTCTCCTTGTGCTGTTTAGATTCTGGAAAAGTATATGCCATTCAATTGGATGGTGGCTCACAAGGAGATGAAGGACAGTACATCATCGAATACATCCAAGAATTGGAGAGCGATGCCGGTGATGTTGCCGTAAACGTTTCCAATGGGGTTTATGCAGATGTTTTGGTAGGCGACACAGCGCTGATTTGCTACGGAAATACCTTTCAACCTTCGATTTTATTGGATGGAATTGGGAATTCAACGGCAAACCTTCCTTCTTGTTTAAGTCCAGGTTACGTGGTGCACTCCTACCCTCTCGCGCCCGATCCGGTATACAATTCAGGTTTTACATTCATCGACTCGTTGCAAACCCCTGGATCCTCTTTCATCCATGTAAGTGATGGCTCTGGAACCTTTGGAAATCCATTGTATAATACGGTGTATTATTTGTCGCCAGCGGGTGATGTTCCCAACAATTGGGGGGCTTTTGACTGCCAAACCACAACCGTGGAAAATGGAGTTCCCATTGTGTACCTTCAACCGCTTGCAGCGAATTCAACCTACAACAATCAAAACTGCACCCTGATTTTCTCACTTACAGGAGGTGTTTCAGGTTATTTGAATCAACCGTACCCCTTCAACATTGTGAATCCACTTGGCAACACCGTTTTTTCAGGCACGGTAAATCCAGGTCAAAATTTCAGCTATACCGCAGCCATTCCAGGGTATTACACCGTTAACATTCCCGACAGTCCATGTCCAATTACCTTAACCTTCGACGCTACAGGCTGCAACAACCCATGTACACCCACGCAAACGAATGTTTCCCTCATGATTTGTCAAGGGGACAGCGTAATGTTGGGAGGACAGATGCAATCTTCAGCAGGCGTATATTTGGATTCTTTGACCTCGACCATGGGCTGTGACTCCATCCAATTTACCACCTTGGGATTCCATCCAAACCCAAGTTATGGTTTTCAGCAGTTTACGCTGTGTGAGGGTGAAACGGTGACTTCAAATGGAATTTCATACAGTGCGAATGGACAATACATCGATACAATTTCCAGTGTGCATGGATGTGACAGCATTGTTACAACCAGTGTTTTTGTGGTATTGCCGATTGTTGTCAACCAAGAAGTTCATTTGTGCGAAGGGAATTCATATACTTTTAACGGAAATACCTACACCAACGAAGGCGTGTACTTTGACACCACAACCACGGTAAACGGGTGTGATTCGATCAATGTATTGAGTTTGTTTTTGAACGGTGCGTATGAAACCCAATTGTACGACACGGCATGCATTGGAAGTTCCTATGTTTTTGGGATTGACACCCTCTTCGCCAGCGGAAGCTACATCCGTCCCATGGTGGCAGACAATGGATGTGATTCAACGATATTATTGGACTTGTACTTCTTGGATTGCAGCCTTTTGACCATTTACGCGCCCAATTCCTTCACGCCGGACAACGACGGAACCAACGATTTGTGGTACCCCGTTATTCAAAACTTGAAAGCCTATACGTGCTACATATTCAACCGATGGGGAGAAAAGATTTTCACTACTTCAGGGGCACCTTGGGACGGAACCTACGCTGGCAACGAATGTCCAATGGGCGTCTATACTTTTGTCTTAGACTGGACCGACAACGAGACCAAAACACACCGCATCACGGGGCACATCACCTTGATTCGATAGGCATACAAGAGTACTTGCATACCCAACGTAGCCTTTCCAACCCTATTTAATACGCTAAAATTACGGGAGTTCCCCTATTCACCCTAAATTCTTATGGTCTCGCGAATGAATTCCATTAGTTTCACCTTGTTTTAAAAGGCAAGGAGGAAGGTAAAAACAATTAGCCATCCGACGGTTGATTTCAGAACGAAAAAGAATTCGTGATAATTAATTGAGTAAACAATGAGCGAAAAGCTACCGATGGTGATGGTCCAATCTTTCAGCGAAAAAAATGGCAAAACCGCTGAGCTAATCATAGAAAGTGAACATGAATTTCCAAGTCCGCCTTTTGTTGGACAAGAAAACAAGACGATCAGGGGAGAACGGGTATTAAATTCGAAAAAGTTTAAGGGCACGTTAAAGGTCGCGCCTGACCACATTCAATTAGACAATTGCGCCAAGTTACACCCACCAGTATCCAACGAGGGTAATAGGGTTGAACAAGATTTTATTTTGACGATCACCTTAAGGAATGGGGAATGGTTTATGCATTATGTGGACAAGACCACACGCGAGGCAAAAGAGCTTCCTTTTCATGGCTTTATGTACAACGATTAAAGAGGCGTCGCCAGTATCAATAAAATAACATCAACTTGACCTTAGTTAAATGAAAAATGAGTTACTTGCAAGCCAAAATAGCTTTCGTTTGCAAAAGGATGCAATGTAAACCAAAGAAACTTTAAGGTTTTCATTTCTGCGCTACGACGCTTAGAACAAAAAACGATGATAGAACAAGTAAAGATTTCGGTGCTAATGGCTGTTTACAATACCGATTTTAGTTACATCAAAAGAGCAATTGATTCTGTCATGTGTCAGGATTTTCAAGATTTCGAGCTCATTGTTATCGATGATGGCAGCAAAGACAATGACCGCAACGCTTTGTTGCAATACGTTGAGAAATACGAGGATAAAATTGTCTACATCCGTCAACGGAATCATGGACAGTCAGAAGCAATGAACCGCGGTGTATTGATCAGTTCAGGAACCTTCATCACCATCCTCGATGGCGACGACGAATATAAACCACATCATTTAAGCGCTTGTCTAAAAGAGGTGGCAGATGTAGATTTAATTTGTTCTACAACGGAAACCATTGTGGATACCAACGACGATTATTATGTCCCCGATAAGGATGACCTCACTAAACTCATCCATTTGGATGAAACGGTTCTCTTTGGCACACTGTTCGGCCGTAAAAAAGTATTTTCAAGCCTGTCTTTCAAAAGTGGCTTCGCCGCAGATGCTGATTTCTATGAAAGAGCAAATACGCTGTTTAATGTAAAAAAAGTAGACCTCAGAACGTATGTCTACCACCGGAACATTCCGAACAGCATTTGTGCGACGATGAAAAAAGAGAATTTGACCCATTCATAATTTATGGCTTTCGAAGTTCACCGCTTTCTTCCAAACACCGACGTGGTCATGGCCTGCCACATAACGGGTATTTATGATGTCAATCGCAATACTACGCTAGGCGATGATCAATATGATTTGGTACGCGATTGGGCGGAATCCGTTTCGAAACAAGGTTTACAAGGGGTGATTTTTCACAACAACTTCAGTGTAGAAACCTGTGAAAAATTCACAAGCGAGTACATTTCATTTTTTAAAATCGCCTACAATTCCCAATTCAACCCGAATGTCTTTCGCTATTTTGTGTACAATGATTTTCTACAACAGCACATCCAGTTCTTCAATCACATTTTCGTGACCGACATCACCGATGTTACGGTGGTTACCAATCCCTTTGTTGATCCCTTTTTTATTGAAAACCCAAACGCAATATTTTGTGGAGACGAGCCCAAAACACTCAATGATGATTGGATGATGGACCATTCTGCCAACCTCCGTAAAAACATTGTCGATTTTGCAGAATACGAGGATACGTTTGCAAATGAAACCCTTTTAAACTGTGGAATCATAGGGGGTAAAGCGCAAATTTTCTTTGATTTCATTCAAAAGTTATGCGCCATTCACGCAAATGCTAACAACGACAACCAAACGGCTTTTACGGGTGATATGGGTGCGTTTAACTATTTGGCAAGAACCCAATTTAATAGCCAGTTAATTCATGGTACACCTGTGAATACCGTTTTTAAAAGCTACGAACAGGAACGCCAAGATTGTTGGTTTCGACACAAGTAATGTTCGCAACTTCATTCCGGTCAAACAACGCGCTTATGGTAACACCTCGGTTAATGACGGACATTTTAACAAAGCCGTAACCAAACCCTTGTTATTTGCTTTTTTGTAATAACTTTGTAGTCACAAAAAATAAAAGCATGGAAGTCTCAATCATCAAAATAGGAAATTCAAAGGGTTTCCGATTATCCAAAACAATCTTGGAGAGGTATAACATCACCGACAAAATTGAATTGATCTTAGAAAAAGGACAAATCATTTTACGCCCCATTTCTGTTCCTCGCAAAGACTGGGACAAAGCATTCCAAAAAATGCATGAAAATGGCGACGACCAACTCCTTATTAACGATGTATTTGAAGATGAAAACCTTGACGAATGGAAGTAAAACAGTACCAAATAATTTTGGTGAACCTCGACCCTACCTTGGGCAGTGAAATTCAAAAAACACGTCCTTGTGTGATTGTCTCTCCCAATGAAATGAATGACAATTTAAGAACGGTTGTAATTGCACCTATGACCACTGCCAGCAAGAAATACCCATCCAGGGTAAAAGTGAAACACAACAATCAAGAAGGCTGGATTGTAATCGATCAAATAAGAACGATTGACAAAATCCGAGTTGTAAAGTATTTGGGATCACTAAAAGAAAAGGAAATACGAGAATGTAAACGCGTAATCCGAGAAGCATACGTTGACTAAACTGAATCTGAGAATGGCGCCGCTCCTCAAACCAAAAGCAATCATTGAGAAAAAAAATACACTTAACCCCTGATTCTCACGCATAGAAATTTAACCTCTTGAGATTTAATGGTTTTTTGTAACTTGGTACGCCCCTAAACATGCCTATGAAGAATCTACTACTCGCTTTAGCCCTATTCCCGACCCTTATTTTTTCCCAGGCCATCATTCAGGTGAAGGTACTCAGTGTTCAAACCCTATCCAATGTGGATTGCGATGGACTTTTTCTTGGGAACTCTGATTATGTATGGGAGTTTACCGGAACCGACAATACCGTAGGATTAACCAATAACAACCCTGCGTTGTTTGGGATTTTCGGTTTTAACTACGCCTATAAAAACAACGACAACGGTCCTTACACGATGACAGCGCCTGGAGGGACTTTTTCTCCGAACAACGGGTTGTTTTTCGACCACAACTACCTTTGTGCGAACGACGTTCCTTCCAGCATCAACCTAAGTTGGGAAGCGTATGACAACGACGATGTTGGAAATTACGACGTATTGGGATTAAACGATGGTTCCACGGGTTCCCAAAATGTGACCATGCCTGTCCCTGCTGCCGTAGGAATATTAAACTATTCTTTTCAAGCCAACAGCAACGACCCCGGATGTGCGCAAGTGTATAAAATCAACCTACAGGTGGAAAGATTGCCATTGGTGGTCAACTACCTTCCGGATAACGTTTGCAATGCCACACAACTCGGATTAAATACAACCTATACTTTTGGTTTTTGCAACTCCACCCTAGAACCCAACGAACCGGCCGCTTCGGATGTTCAAAATGCAGGTTCCCAATGGGCAAAATTTGTGGCGCCCGCATCTGGATGTGTTGAAATCACCAGCGATTTAGCAGGAACTGACATCGGTACGTATTTCGAAGTGTACCACGCCGCTGACGGACTGAATTGTACGGACGGTGTACATGTGGTAACCGGTGTTACCCTGAAAGATAAATTTGAATACCTCTCACACATCGAGTATTCGGACGGAATTGATTTACTTGGCTTAGATCCCGAAGCAGAAATCATCTTTGATGCCTGTGATCCTATTCCTTTTATCTCCTACGAAAAGCTCATCCCAGGACAAACGTATTACATTCAATTCACCGCCGACGGACCGAATGACCATGGTTATTTTCAACTTCGCGTAAATGGTTTAGGAGGCAGTGCGCCCGACATCGAAGACATTCCTTGCCTATCGAATTCAGTTGGCGTAAATACAACCGCCATTTCCTCAGCGCAAAACAGTCCTCCTTCGCTAAACCTCACCTTCGGATGTGCTTTGGACGGTGGGAACAATGCAGGGGAAACAGGACAGCAACACAGTTCCTCCAATCCAAATCAATACCATGCATACGACTATCCACATGTGGGCTTGGGAAATCCTTCCATGAATGAAAGTGTATGGTTAAACTTCATCGCCCCAAATTGCGGAAGGATTTATTTTGAATCTGATTACCAAAGTGCCTTGTACGGTGAAAGCGCCGCCCTCTTTGGTTTTGACAAGCAATTTGGTCCCGGCGTACCGAACGACTACCTCTGTTCGAACCTAAAATTCATCCTTTCTGATGAGGGAGGTACCAACAGTTTTTTAGGTGGAGATCCGAGTGCCATTGTGAACGGAAGCTGCTTAGAACCAGGATACAAATACTTTGGCATGGTAGACCCCTCAGATGCCATTACTCCACTCAGTGCGCAAAACATCAACGCATGGGTATTCGATCCAAGTATTTCAAACCCCGCCATCAATCCTCCCGGAAATGACATTCTGTGTTTAACCCTACAAGATACCTTGTACGAAGTGCCCGTCATCCCAGCAGGAGGAAACCCAACCTTTCAAGCGGTTGCAGGGTCGAATGTATTGGCTTGTCGGGAGTATTTAGCCGGTGAACCCGCGTTGAATGCAAGTCCTGCCAATCGAGCAGACCAAACGGTATGGCATTATTTTGTCGGTCCCCCTTCTGGAGCTGTTGAACTTAGCATTCGTGCCTACATCGGAATGACCTTGTTGCGCTTCAATGTCTTTGAATTGTTGAACGGCACCAACTGCTACGGCGGATTAGGTCCCGCAACCTATACCGTAAATGGTACACGTTTTACCCCACCCATCACACCGCTTGTATCGGGAACCGCGAATTACAGTGGTCACCAAGAAACCATTTGCTGTCTTGACTCAGGGAAGATTTACGCCATTCAAATTGATGGGGGTTCACCTGGCGATGAAGGACAATACATCATTGAATACATCAAAGAATTAACCAGTGATGCAGGCGATGTTTTTGCAAATACCAGCAACGGAGGTTATGCCGATGTAACCAATGGAGATACCTTGTTTGTGTGCTATGGCGATACGATTACCCCAGGCATTCTTTTGGATGGAGCGGGACAATCAACGGCATCCTTTCCGAATTGCATTGCGCCCGGCTATTTCATTCATGGTTATAACTCAGTTCCCGACCCAGTCATGAATTCGGGCTTTACGTACATCGACTCCATTCAAGGATCTGGACAGTTTTCAAACACTGGGAACGGAAATGGTACCTTTGGAAACCCAAGTTTCAACACGGTTTACTACCTTTCCCCTGCTGCAGACCAGCCTGTTTCGTGGGGCAGTTTCAACTGTCTTACTTCTACCCTCGAAGATGGAATTCCACTGGTATTTCTGCAATCTTTGACCGCTAACTTTAGCTACAATAACAATACATGTACGGTTACTTTTTCTGCGACAGGCGGAATGAATGGGTATACCAACATGCCTTATGGTTACACCATCACCAATCCATTGGGAGGGATCGCACAAGCTGGGACATTAAATCCCAACCAAACCCTAAACTACACAGGAGCCATTGCAGGCACCTATACTGTAACCCTCGGAGATGGCGCTTGTTCGCAAAACTATACCTTTGATGCCTCCGGCTGCGCAAATCCATGTGTACCTGTAACCGTAAACGCCTCGCTGAATGCATGTGCGGGAACATCGGTGTTTTTGCAAGGTGCCAACCAAACCCAATCGGGAACTTACACAGACTCATTGCTGACCCCGTTGGGCTGCGACAGTGTGGTCATCACCCAATTGAACTTCTTGCCCGGATTGCCGCTGACCACCCAAAGCATTTCCATCTGTCCCGGAGGAAGCTTTACCTACAATGGAAATGTGTATGCAAACCCTGGATTGTATTTCGATACCTTAAACAGCGTAAACAATTGTGACAGCGTTGTAATTACCAACCTACAATTTTCCCCTACCCTCACCCATTTACAAGACCAAAACATTTGTGCGGGCAGCAGCTATACTTTTAATGGCACTTCCATCAGTACAGAAGGCATTTATACCGACACCTTGGTTGGCGCAGGAGGATGTGATTCAGTCATTGTGTTGGCGCTTTACATTAACCCACCTGCAGTTCATACCATCAATGCAAATGTATGCGAAGGCGAAAGCTATGCGTTCGGGGGGAATGCTTACAGTCAAAGTGGGATTTATGCAGATACCCTCAGCGATGCAAATGGTTGTGATTCCATATCTGTTTTGGAACTTTCGGTAAATGCTTGCGTGGGCAATTTTGAAGTCTCCAACATCCTTACCCCGAATGGAGATGGTCAGAATGACACTTGGAAAATAGACAATCCCAACCAAATCTCTGGATGCAAGGTTTTGATTTACAATCGTTGGGGACAGCCATTGTATGAAACCACGTCGTACCAAAATGAATGGGATGGGACCAAAAACAATGAACCCCTGCCCGATGGCGTCTATTTCTATTCCATTGAATGCGACGGAGAAAGCTATACCGGTGCGATTAACCTGTTAAGACTTAAAAAGTAAGACCATGAAAAAAACAATCCTCCTTTTGATGTTATTTTTTGGGTGTTTCACTTTCGCCCAACAGGTACCCCAAACGTACTTATACACTTTCAATCCATTTCTTGTCAACCCCGCAACTTCTGGCATGAACAATTGCCTTGAAGTGAGCGTCGACCACCACAACCAATGGGTTAAAATTGAAGGTGCTCCCATCACGAATCACTTAACATTGTCAAGCAGACTCGGAAACAACTGGGGTGTGGGCGGACAATTCATGATGGACAAAATTGGAATGCTACAGCAAGTCTCGGCGATGGGCAATGTATCCTACGGTTTTCTCTCTGGAGATCAGCGTTTACGCGTAGGGCTTTCTTTAGGATATAACAACTACCGCGTAAATCCAAGCGCTGCGATTGCTTTCGACCTTTCTGACCCCATTGTCAACGGAGGAAACCAAAGCGCAGGAAACTTCAGCTCCGATTTTGGTCTTTATTACAAAAAAGGGAATCTTGAACTTTATGGAAGCGTAAAACAATGGATGAAAACCTACGCAAATTTTGGAATACTTAATTCCCAAGGATATGCACAACGCGCGCACTTTGTACTTGGAAGTGGCTACAATGTCACCCTAAACGAACAATGGAAACTTCGTCCAAATGTTTGGGTAAAAAACATCAAAAATGTCACCCAAGCCGATGTAAACGTGGATGCACAGTACCATGAATTTCTTCAGTTTGGCATTGGATTGCGCACACAAGTAGGTTTGGTGGCTCGCGCAGGAATTACTTTAAAGGAAAAATTCTTTTTCGGTTATGCCTATGAAGCACCCTTGGCCAACATTTCTACCTACAGCACGGGTTCGCACGAAATGATGTTGAAGATGACACTCTGCCGTCCCACGAAATCTCCAAAAGTGAAAAAAATCACAAAGGATTCCATCGCGCAAGTCCCTCCAAAGGAAAACGCGAAAATCGACACCTTGTACATTACGAAAACGGAATACCGCATTGACACCGTATTTGTTGAACGTCCGCTTGAGGTTACACCGCCACAATTGGAAACAACAGAAGAAAACCAAGCGGCAGGAGACCTTTCCAAAACGATCCTTTTTGAGTTTGACAAATCGTTGGTGAAAAAGGAAAGCTATGGAGAAATCGAAAACCTCGTAAACATGCTTCAAATGAATCCAAAATTGATGGTTTCTTTGGAAGGACATACGGATGCCAAGGGTCCAGAAACCTACAATGCGAACCTATCTAAAAACCGAGTGAATGCGGTTAGAGACCTTTTGATTTTCAACGGAATAGCAGCCAACAGAATCTCAATAGGACATTTTGGGGAATCCAAACCGAAGGCAAGCAATGACACCGTAGATGGAAGAAAGGACAACCGAAGGGTGGATGTAGTGATCATCAAAAAAGATTAAACTTAAATTCACATGCTTTTTATGAAGAAACTTGGAAAACATGCTTAAATTAGGGCAATAATTAATTTTAACTATGAAAAAAATTTTACTTTCTTTCGTTTTCGGACTCTCTGTAGTTTCTTTAAACGCACAAATCATCAATGGTGATTTCGAACAAGCAGCCACCCCTGCCTTTCCAAACGTTGCAACTACAGCACCAGGATGGGGAACGGGATTGTACACCATTGAAACTGGAACGCCATACGCGGGAATGCAATCTGCAAAATTGGCTACGATTTACAACCCTAACGTTGCGGCAATCATTGGTTTTCCTTCTGACACGATTCCTGGAATCATGCAACAAATCGTTTCGGGTCCAGTTGTAAATCCTGCTAACCTAACGGTTACCTTCGCTCAGAAACGTGCATTGATGGCTGGCGATACAGCGGTAGTGATTGTTGCAATTGCGGATACCATGGCTGCAGGTCAAATGGACGATGTAATTCTTTACGAAGTGGATGGTTTCTTTTCTGGAACCGGAGCTTGGACTATGCAAACCATGAGTGTAATGCCAATCCCAGGCGCAGTTGGAACACCAAATGCAATCTTTATTCAGGCCATTTCTTCAGGAATGAATCCTAAACCAGGAAGCACATTGTGGTTAGACAATTTCACGATGACCACTTCAGGTGCTGGAATTGACGATTTAACAAATGCAGTTAACGTATATCCAAATCCAGCGACGGATGTATTGAACTTCCAAGTGAACGAAGAAGTGAACAGCATTGAATTGTTCGGAATGGATGGTAAATTGGCAATGACTTCAACGCAAAACGCGATGAACATCAGCGCTTTGCCAAACGGAATTTACTTCTATACAGTGAACACGGTTTCTGGAAAAATCTTGACAGGAAAAGTTAGCAAAATATAAGTTTTTAAACCTTCTACAGATTAGGCCGCCATGTGCGGCCTTTTTTTGTGGGTTACAATTCGTTCATTGCAAAAAATGCCGACAACGAAACACCGTAATAATTCAGAACGGCTTTTAGGGTACTTACCGTGATGTTTACCCTCCCCGTCTCTATGCGAGAAATATGAATCCCGGTGTCATTATAGAAATCTTCTTGGGTAACTTTTCTTTGCGTTCTTAAGGCCTTCAAACCAAGAACGATCTTCACCAATAAGTCCTTATCGTTCAATTGCGGTTTACCCATCCCGACAAAATGACGAATTCATCATTAAAAAAATAATGACAAATAAGTCATTTTATTAAAATTTATATATAATTTTACGGCATATAATTCTCAATAAAAAATTAAAAACTATGAAAAAAATTATCTTAGGAATAAGTTTGATATTGATAAACTTTTCAATCTTTTCTCAAACTTGGAAAAAGACAGGTGTAACGGTAATTAAGAATGGATCCTCTTTAACTGTTAAATGGTCAAACGGAGCTGGAGGGATTACTACGCGAAAAGCGATTTGCGACCGTGGTACAGACAATTGGTTAGGGCTCATTTACCGATGCAAATGTACAGATGGATCAGGAGATTATTTCACACTATATGCACCTGGATTTTCATGTGAATTAAAGTATTATGATGAATTAGGTACATTATATTGGTACAATAGTGTACCTAAAGAAATACATTAACTGCCTTTTATAAACTAAATTAAGAACCCTCCCCCTAATCCTTCCCGAAGAAGTGAATGTCGTTGTGGTTTTCTTCGATGCGGTCCTTTACAAATTGCATGCTTTTGGCGAGGATGATTAAATCTGGGGTTGCGTGTTTTGCCAACCATTCAAAACTGTCTGTCTCGTGGTCCACGGCCCTCCCAATGTGGTAAAGCAAGTCCATCTGGTGCATCAACAACCATTGTTGCGCCTTCTCCAAACCTTCCGCTGCATTGATCATTGCCATTAAATGGGCATATCCATTTTCCATCAACCAATCGCGTGAGTGTTGTACCAAATAAACGGCATTCGTAGCATGGAACAAAGCCTCATATCCATTTTCCTTCAGCCAAAGCTGAATCACCTTATCGCCTTCAATGGCCTTTGCCCAGAGCAAGACCACATTCGCTGGAAACTGGATGGGCTTCAACGCTACTTGTTGTGGCGCTTCTGTACGTTCTTTTTTCTTAAACCATTTCATTAGAAAAACCATAGTGCCACAAAAATAGCAGCGAAAACACAAATTAAATCGACCAACAACATCGTTGAAAGCGTGTACCTCGTATTCTGCACCTTAATCGATCCAAAGTACACCGCAATGACATAGAAGGTGGTTTCCGCACTGCATTGGAAAATACAACTTAACCTACCCGTCAAGGAATCCGGTCCATACACCCGCATGGCATCCAACATAAATCCCCTGGATCCACCAGAACTAAATGGCCTAAGCATCGCCACAGGCAAAGAATCCGTAATTTCTTTGGATACCCCAATGTTTGAAAACAGGAAGGAAATGCCATCACTGACAATTTCAAACAAACCACTGTTCCGGAAAACTGAAATGGCGACCAACATCCCAAGGATGTAAGGAAAAATGGTAACCGCGGTCTGAATCCCGTTGCGGGCTCCGGAGACAAAGGAATCAAAAACATTGGTATCGAGCGCCTTAAATTTTTTCTCTTTCACAAAGGCAAAAACCAAGGTAGCCAATACAATACCCAAAAGCAATACCCCAGAAAAGTTCCCTGTAAAACTGTTTTTCCCTATAAAATCCAACCCATTGATGTACCACAACAATCCAGACATTCCACCCAGAATGGTAAAAATTACGGCAATCAACAAGCCGCTTAACAACTTTACTTTTTGCCTAATCCCCACAATGATTAGCGCGGCAATCGTACCAATAAACGAAGTGATGATACACGGCAACATGACATCGGCGGGATTTGCAGCATGTTCAGATGCACGGTATCCAATGATCGAAGTGGGTATTAACGTAAGCCCAGCTGCATGCAAACAAAGAAACATAATCTGGGCATCACTGGCGCGGGTTTTTTCTGGATTGATTTCTTGCAAACTTTCCATCGCCTTCAGTCCAAAAGGTGTCGCTGCGGAATCCAAACCCAAGAAGTTGGCTGCAAAATTTAAGGTCATGTAAGAAATCGAAGGATGGTCTTTTGGCACCGAGGGGAAAATCTTAACAAAAAACGGACTTAACCAACGGGCTAAACCTTGAGAAGCCCCCGAATCTATGAGCAATTGCATCAATCCCGCAAAAAATGCCAAATAAGCGAGCAAGGGAAGAATGGTATCGATGACGCTGTTTTTCGCGGTAGGCAGAAGTCCATCTGTTTTTTGTACCCCACTGAAAATCTTCACCGATTTCTCTCCCAACACATAGGTTGTATCGACATCGTCAAGGTTTTTATTTACGACAACTGTACCTGCAACCTTTAGGGTATCTCGAAGGGATTTAGGCAATTGAAAAAGGTACTTTTCATTGCGCAATATAGCATCGTCTTTTTTCCCATTGATGACGTGGTCAATGGTGTACGAATCATTGAAGAACAAGCCTCCTAGGATAAAAACCAAAGAGGAAATAAAAATTATAAGCCAAAATCTACTCAGTACCATTGAACGAATATCGCGGATTTTTTTTGATTGAAAACGGAAAGAAAAAATTTCTTTTAACATAGGTTATGGAAAACCTCCAAATGCCTACCGTCTAAACAAAGGTGCTACTTTTGTGTTTTTAAAATTATGAAAATTGAATTTCATCCCGAAGCAACCCGAGGGTTTGCAGACCACGGTTGGCTAAAGGCAAAACATTCCTTTAGTTTCGCATCTTGGCAAAATAGAAACCGTATGCATTTTGGTGCACTGCGGGTTTTCAACGACGACATCGTGGCGCCGGGAATGGGTTTTGGCAAACATCCCCACGACAATATGGAAATCATTACCATTCCTTTGCGTGGACAGCTCAAACACGAAGACAGCATGGGGTTTTCAGAAGTGGTGAAAGCTGGAGAAGTACAAGTCATGAGTGCAGGCACAGGCATTTACCACAGCGAGTTCAATGCCAGCAACAAAGAAGACATCAACCTTTTTCAAATATGGATTTTCCCGAACGTACAAGAAGTGGCGCCGAGGTACGGTCAATTTGAATACGATGTAAACGCCACCAAAAACAACTTTCTTCAATTGGTGTCCCCTGATCCTGAAGATGAAGGGATGTGGATTCACCAAGACGCCTGGATTCACCTCATTGAAATGGACGAAAATACCACACAAAAATACCACCTCAAAAACCCGGAAAACGGGGTCTATTGCATGAACATTGACGGCCACAAAGCCATTGGAGAGGAGCAATTCGGATTCAGAGATGCCGCAGGCATTTGGGAAACAGACGCTTTCGAAATACACGCCTTTCAAAAAGGAAGGATGCTTTTAATAGAAATACCCATGAAATTTTAACCATGAACAATACCTTGATTCAATCACTGGAATGGCGCTACGCTACGAAAAAATTCAACCCAGAAAAACACGTTTCCGAGGAGGATTTTCAAACCTTATTGGCATCCATTCGCCTTACACCTACGGCATTCGGTTTACAACCTTTTAAGGTATTCAACATCACAAACGAAGCAGACAGAGCAAGGCTCAAAGAAATCGCTTTCAACCAATCGCAGGTTGTAGACGCATCACACGTGCTTATGCTTTGCAGCTACACAGAACTGAACGATGCATACTTGGACAATCACTTTGAATGGATGGCCGCATCCAGAAATGTATCGATTGAAAAGTTAGATGGATTTAAGAACCACGTAAAATCCTACGTTGCCAGCTTAAACGCTGAACAATGCGCCAACTGGACCTCGAAACAAGCATACCTCGTCCTTGGACAATTGCTCCAAACGTGTGCGTTGATGGGCATTGATGCTACACCCATGGAAGGATTCAACGCAAAAATGGCGAACGAATATTTTAAACTTAGCGAGGAAAGTCTTCAAGCGGTCCTGTTGTGTCCCATCGGTTACCGCGACGAAAACGACCCCTACCTTTCCAATCCAAAATTTCGAAAACCGTTGGATCAAATTTTTGGAAACCGCTAATTAACATTGTTTGGTGCAAAAGAAAGCCGAGGAAACATTCGTTGAGTAGGCAATAGATTCCCTCAAATTCTTATATTTGAAGGCATGTTAAAGTTTTTGGGTTCCTTTGTTTTAGTCATTCTCACTTCCTGCCCCCTCTTGGCTCAGGTTCAAATCAGCGCGGAAGATTCAGTCGAAATAGCTACAATTCAAAAACAATGGTCAGAGGATTCCTTTCAAAAAGGAGCATTGCAAGAACATCCGATTTCAAAAATCAATGACATTTACTACGTCTCTTTCCTAGGGAAAATCAACGAAAATTTCGACAAGGGAAGTTTGTTATCGAATCAATTCATCGTAGGAAATCCCATTCAGTCGATTGTGAGTTTGAAAATTCCGGTGCAAAAACTAGGCGACCTTTACCAACTTCAAGGGGTAGAATTTTTGGCTTTGGCATCTAAAATCAATCACCAATTGGACAAAGCCATTCACGACATCCATGCGGACAGCGTTCACATGGGCCTGGATTTGCCACAAGGATATAAAGGGACAAATGTTTACATCGGCGTTACCGATTGGGGGTTCGATTATACCCATCCTGTTTTTTATGACAGCACCTTAACCCAAACGAGAATTGCTGCTGCGTGGGACCAATACAAAACTTCAGGACCGCATCCGAACGGGTTTAATTATGGAACGGAATACAATGGCGCTGCCGCGTTGCTTGCAGCCGGAAGCGATACCTCAAACATTTACAACTACGCTACCCACGGGACCCACGTTGCAGGCATAGCGGGAGGTACGGGTGCAGGGTCTGTTTACAGAGGGGTAGCCTACGATGCTCATTTTTTGTTTGTAACCTTCTTAGTCGACGAGGCTGCCGTTTTGGATGCTTGGGAATGGATGTACCAAAAAGCCCAGGCAGATGGAAAAAGGTTGGTAATCAACATGAGTTGGGGCTTGTACCATTTCGGAACCTTGGACGGAAACTCATTGTTAAGCCAAGCCATTACGGCCTATTCAAACCTAGGTGTAGTGTTCGTGAATTCAGCAGGGAACAATGGGAATGTGAATTTTCACCTCAAAAAAACCTTTGCCAATGACCTTCTTAAATCAAAAGTAGATTTCTATTCTTATGGCGCCAATGCAAACATGTGGGGACAAAGCATACACGCGTGGGGGGAAGTAGGACATTCCTTTCAGGGTGGAATCATTGTCGCGAACCCAGGCAACACAACCCTTGTGGAAAGCCCTTTTTTCAATACAAGCAACACCAATGCCTACATCGACACCTTTTTGGTGACAGGCGCAGATACCATTTGGTATAACCTCTCAGCAAACGCTTCCCATCCTTTAAATGGTAAACCACAAATGCGATTAAGGGTTAAATGCCTGAATACCAGTCTTAAAATTATTTTAAAAGCCACCGCTGATTCTGGCACTGTACATTTTTGGAATGTCACAGAACTCTCGAATGACGTCGGAAACTGGGGAATGCCTTTCTCCTATGCAGGTTCAGGAACTGTAGGTGGAGACGCAGACAATGGCATATCAGAACCCTCTTGCGCAGATGATGTCATAAGCGTTGCCGCTTATGCGCCTTCCTACACAACGCCCGGAGGATCCTCTGCCGGCGGTGGATTGGCAGGATTCTCCAGCCACGGGCCGAGGTACGATGGAACCATGAAGCCCGACATTTCTGCACCAGGCGTATCCATTTGCAGCGCCATGTCTTCCTTTACAGATGTCGCTTACACCAGCGTTTCCAACATCGTTTTTAATGGCACAACCTACCATTTCGCAAGACTTTCAGGAACCTCCATGTCGAGTCCTGTTGTTGCCGGTGTTTGTGCACTTATGCTCGAAGCAAACCCCTATTTAACCGCATTTCAAGTGAAAGACATCCTACGTAACACCGCAAGGATAGACAATTTCACAGGCAGCATTCCTGCGGCTGGGAGTCCGACCTGGGGAAAGGGAAAAGTAAACGCATACGCTTGCGTAAAAGAAGCGCTAAACTTGGTGGGAGAGATTGAAGTGAACCTTCCAAAATCTTGGAACTTGTACCCGAATCCAGTGGCAGAAGAAATACATTTCACCCTACTGGAAGACCTCCCTACCTCATGCAGAATTGTAAATTCAAAAGGTCAATTCTTTGATTTACCGATATACGATGGAAAGGTAAGCTTGAAAAACATCCAAGCCGGAGAATACATTCTTCAAATTCAATTGAACGGTCATTTAGAACAAGAAACTTTCCTAAAAGTCAACTAATGGATTTTTCGATTCGGGAAATTGCCAAAGATGAGCTTCATAAAATTGCCCAGCTTTCTCAAGAAATTTGGCCCATAAGCTATAAAGAAATCATTACCGAAGCACAAATCTCCTACATGTTGCAATGGATGTATTCTGAGCGCACCTTACAAGAAAACCTTATTGATGGGCATCGTTTCTTTTTAGCCGAAACAACTGAAAAACCCCTCGGTTTCGTAGGATTTCAATGCGTCAACGGAGAACATAAATTCACAAAGCTTCATAAACTCTATGTATTGCCAAACCTGCACCACCAAGGAATCGGGAAAGCCTTGAGCGCATGCGTAATTGAAGAATCAAAAAAGTGCGAAGCTCAGTACATTTTACTCCAAGTAAACAAAAAAAATCCAGCGATACATTTTTATAAAAAGCAAGCATTCTATATACACGAAGAAGCCATTTTTGACATCGGAAATGGATTCGTAATGGACGATTACCTAATGAAATTGGATTTGTAATACCCAAGACCTATGCTAAAAATTGACATGCACACCCATATTTTACCGAATTCAATGCCCAATTGGACAAAAAAGTTTGGGTACGGTAAATTCATCCATTTGGAATCAAATCCAGACGGATCTGCAAACATGATGGAGGGAGGTGAATTTTTTCGCAGAATTGAAGACAATTGTTGGCATGAAAACCTACGCATACAAGAATATGAAGCATACAACACACAAGTTCAAGTGGTTTGCACGGTGCCGGTCATGTTCTCTTATTGGGCAAAACCCCAAGATTGCGCCGAATTGTCAAGGTTTTTAAACGATCACATCGCATCATTGGTGGAACGTTTCCCGAAAAACTACATCGGATTGGGAACGGTTCCCATGCAAGACGCAACCGAAGCAATCAAAGAATTGGAGCGAATGAAAACGATGGGCTTGGTAGGCATCCAAATTGGCTCGAACATCAACGATGAAAACCTAAATGAAGAAAAGTTTTTTCCAATTTTTGAAGCGTGTGAAAAATTAGATTTAGCCGTAATGATTCACCCTTGGCAAATGATGGGTTTTGACAGCATGAAAAAATACTGGCTTCCTTGGTTGGTGGGAATGCCCGCAGAAACATCGAGGGCTGCATGTTCAATGATTTTTGGTGGAATCCTTGAGCGATTGCCGAATTTAAGGGTATGTTTCTCCCACGCAGGGGGATCTTTTTTACTGACCTTAGGAAGAATTGAACACGGTTTTAATTGCCGGCCAGACTTGGTGGCCATCGACAATGCCATCAATCCACGAGAATACCTAGGGAAGTTTTGGGTTGATTCGATTACCCATGACCTCGATGTACTGAAACTCATTTTAAAATTACAAGGTTCTAAACGTGTGTGTTTGGGTTCCGATTACCCTTTCCCCTTGGGTGACCTTGAAATTGGAAAGTTCATCGAAGAAAGTGACTTGTCTATGGAGGTTAAACAAGATATTTTTCAAAATGCCACTTTGGAATGGTTGAAGTTGGATGAAAAACAATTCAAATAGCGATACACTTTAAGGAATTCTTTACGATTTCCGCCTTGCGCTTCACTTCTGCCAAATCCTCCCCGATGATGGTAACATGTCCCATTTTCCGAAAAGGTTTCGTTTGTTTTTTACCATAAAGATGGATGTAAACGCCTTTCATTTCCAATACGTCCATCATCCCTTGATAGTGCGCTTCGCCCATGTGGTTGATTTCACCCAAAATATTTAGCATCGCGCCAGGCACCCTCAAATCGGTTGCGCCCAATGGAAAATTCAAAACTGATCTAAGGTGTTGGGCAAACTGAGAAGTATAACAACATTCAATGGTATGATGACCAGAATTGTGGGGACGAGGAGCCATTTCATTGACGATCAATGCTCCTTCGGGGGTGAGAAAAAACTCTATGGCTAAAATACCCACCATGTCTAAATTCACGATGATCTTCTTCGCTATTTCCTCAGCTTTAGATGCAATCTCCAACGATACATCGGCGGGTGAAAACTGAAATTCAACCAAATTTACTTCTGAATTGAACTCACATTCCACCAAGGGAAAACAACGTATTTCACCCGAAGGGTTTCGCGCAACAATGACTGAAACTTCTTTAGTGAAGGGAATTAAATCTTCAACAATGCTTGGCGTATCAAAGGAATGTTCCCAATCTGTTTGGTTTTTTACAACCCTTACGCCTTTCCCATCATAGCCTCCAACGCGCATTTTATGTACGAAAGGAAAAGTTGTTTTTGTAGGAAGTTCCGATTTGTCTGCGATGCACATAAAGTTTGCGGTAGGGATTCCATGGTCTACATAAAATTGTTTTTGTATCCCTTTGTCGCGGATGATTTTAAGCACCCGGGATTGCGGAAATACCTGCACTCCTTCTTTTTCCAGTTGTTCAAGTGCTTCAATGTTTACGTTTTCGATTTCTACGGTGAGTACCTTATGCTTTCTTCCAAAGTTCAGTACACTTTCATAATCGGTAATTGAGCCAAGGGTAAACGTTTGGGCAAGGGTTGAACAGGGGGCGTGAGGATCGCTGTCCATGCAATGAATGTCAATGGACAAATCAATGGCTTCCTGAATTAACATTCGTCCCAATTGTCCTGCCCCTAAAACACCTAAAGAATACTTCACTCTAAATTTCTTTGGGCAAAGATAACCATTCATCGCTATTTCCGTTTGCAAACAATAATGCGCTTATTTCCTAAATTTGCAACAAGTATGAATAAAACAGTTACGCTATACGACAAGTCCTTTGAGATTTACCTAGATGAGAAGCAAATCCACGAATCAGTGCAATCCATCGCCAACCAATTAAACGAGGATTACAGGGGACAAAAAGTCCTATTTATTTCGATTCTCAACGGTTCTTTTATGTTTACCAGTGACTTGATGAAATTGGTAGAAGTAGAAATGGAAATCTCTTTTATGAAAGTTCGCTCATATGTCGGGACCGAGAGTTCGGGAAGGGTGGATGAATTGATTGGGTTAACGACGTCGGTTACCGGTAAAAATTTAGTAATTTTGGAGGATATTGTCGATACAGGAATTACCGTCGACAAAATAATCAAGCTTCTTCAAATACAGAATCCGAATTCCATTGAAGTATGTGCCATGCTGTTTAAAAAGGAAGCCTTTCAAGGACAACAGCCACCCAAATACTTTGGTTTCGAAATTCCCAATAAATTTGTTGTGGGTTACGGACTTGATTATGATGAAGCTGGAAGAAACCTACCTGAAATTTATCAGTTAATAGAAAAATAAGATCATGTTAAACATTGTACTCTTCGGTCCTCCTGGCGCAGGAAAAGGAACCCAATCGGAAAGGTTAATTTCTACATATGGATTAATTCATCTTTCAACGGGTGATATTTTTAGGTATCATTTGAAAAACAATACAGAACTTGGCATTCTGGCTAAATCGTTTATGGATCAAGGGAAACTCGTTCCTGATGAAGTAACGATTGACATGCTGAAAAACGAGGTGATGAAACAAGAAAATCCAAAGGGATTTATCTTTGATGGTTTCCCAAGAACCATTCCCCAAGCCACGGCGCTGGACCATCTACTCGAGGAGATGCATACCGAAATCAGCATAATGCTCGCTTTGGATGTTGAAGAGGAAGAATTAAAGGTTCGACTTAAAAACCGTGCAATTGTGAGTGGCAGAGCTGACGACGCAGACCCCGAGGTAATCTCAAAACGCATTTCAGTATATAAAAACGAAACGGCTCCGGTGAAAGAATTTTATGCCGCTCAAAACAAATTTGTCTCCATTAACGGAATTGGGCAATTGGATGAAATTACCCAGCGGCTATACGATGCGATAGACCCAATAAAATAAACATGGCTTCAGATAACTTTGTAGATTACGTAAAAATTCACACCAAATCTGGAAATGGCGGAGCAGGCTCTACCCATTTTCGTCGGGAAAAATACATTCCCAAAGGAGGACCCGATGGTGGAGATGGCGGAAGAGGTGGACACGTAATCTTAAAAGGGAACAAACAACTTTGGACCTTACTTCATTTAAAATACCAAAAACACATTCGCGCTGACCATGGTGGACATGGGGCAGGTGCCTTAAAAACCGGTGCGCAAGGAACAGATGTGTATGTTGAGGTCCCACTGGGAACCATTGCAAAAGACGGTGAAACCGGTGAAGTTATGTTTGAAATCACCGAAGACGGAGAGGAACAAATCATTGAAAGAGGGGGTCGCGGTGGATATGGAAATGACCATTTTAAATCTCCCACCAACCAAACACCTCGTTTTGCCCAACCTGGGGAAACAGGGATTGAAGGATGGAAAATCCTTGAACTGAAAATCCTAGCCGATGTTGGTTTGGTAGGCTTTCCAAATGCAGGAAAAAGTACCCTGCTTTCTGTTCTCTCGGCCGCTAAACCCGAAATTGGTGCATACCCCTTTACAACCCTTCGTCCCAACCTAGGCATCGTATCTTATCGAGATTACAGGTCATTTATCATGGCTGACATCCCAGGGATCATTGAAGGAGCCCATGAAGGAAAAGGACTTGGATTACGCTTCTTAAGACACATTGAACGGAATTCTTTGTTGCTTTTCATGATTCCTTCTGACAGTGATGATTTAAGAAAAGAATATGAGATCCTACTTGGAGAGCTGAAAAAATACAATCCCGAATTGTTACACAAGCAACGCATCCTCGCGGTTACAAAAAGTGATATGCTTGACGCGGTAATGATCGAACAAATGAAAAAAGAACTCCCCTCCGACCTTCCTACCCTCTTCATTTCCTCCGTAGCTCAAAAAGGATTGAATGAATTGAAAGATTTGATCTGGAAATCATTAAATGATTGATTTTCTCGAAAATATCGACGGAAAACTTCTCCTGTGGATCAATGGAATGCACAATGAGTGGTTGGATGTCTTCTTCTGGTACATTTCCAAAAAATACTTTCTGATTCCCGTATATGCGGTTACCTTGTATTTTCTAATTCGGGTGTTAAAACCCAAAGGCGCATTGTGGGCATTGCTTTTCATTGCACTGACCGTACTTTTCACCGATGTAATTTCAACACAAGTTTTCAAAGAAGGCGTAAAACGTTATCGACCTTCCCACAACCTAGTACTGGGGACAAAATTACATTTTCACGAAGAAGCTCCGGGCGTGTTTTACAGAGGAGGCCAATATGGATTTTTCTCTTCCCATGCTGCAAATTTCTTTGGTTTTGTTGCCTTTGTCTTTCCATTGCTTTATGGGAAACGCAAAGTGTGGGTATGGATGCTGGTTTTCATTGGAGGCTTGGTTTGTTACAGCAGAATGTATTTGGGTGTACACTACCCGAGTGATGTCCTTGCAGGCATCCTTTTTGGAACGGCTTCAGGCATCTTTTTCCATTGGCTATTCAAACGGCTAAAGTGGGTTCAAACCACTTGATTCACATCAAGAATCCCCTAATCCAACTTCAAATCAAGTCCGCCGGTTCATTATGATCAACAGTATCTGTTAGAAAATTTAGACATCAACATTCTGTCCATTTATTAAGAGAGGAATTCCTGCGTTATCGTACCTCACACAATTTAAGAATTGGACCCTTATTACACTTCTATGGATACATACCTGGCGTACTTTATCTTGGGATGCAATACGGTTTTGTTTTTTCGTATCTAGTGAATTCCCTTAGACTTTTTGTGCCTCAGTGCTGCCTTAGCAGGAGATAATATAGTAAAGATGAAACGAATTGTCGGCTTGAAACCCTTTTAAAACAAAAATCCCCCACCGTTTTGAACGCGATGAGGGAAGTTAAATTCATTCATTATTCATTTGTAAGCAACCAACTGAAAACATTCATGTGCTTTATACCAAAACGGTCTTGCGTAAAACTATCAGTGGTTAGCAAAAATTTCGGGTAATTATCGCGGATTTTATGCAAAGCTCTGAACTCTCGTTCGGTTGTTTTTTCATCGGATAATTGCCAGGCCACTTGAACGTAATTTATTTCACCACTTGGTGTTTTACAAACAAAATCCACCTCTGAATTTATATTCGCTCCTGTCCAAATTTTATTTGCCCTACGTAACAACTCCAAATAAACAATATTCTCAAGAATATGTCCCCGATCTGTTATCCGATCTTTCCCTACAAGAACATTTAATAATCCTACATCAACGAGATAATACTTTTCTTGAGTCGCTAGCTGTTTTCTGCCCTTCAAATCAAAACGATTAACCTTATAAAACACAAAGCTTTTTTCTAAGTATTCTAAATATTTTTCTACCGTGGTATTGTGTGTCGTTTGGCCATCTTGTTTTAACGTTTTAGCAATGTTGCCAGGTGATAATGCACTACCAATGTTGGAGGCAACAAATTTGACGATATTTCCAAAAGCTCGTTTATCATTAATTTGATGGCGTTGCGTGATATCTTTTTCAATAATTGTCGTATAAATGGCTTGCAGATACTCAAAGATTTTGTCGTAACCTCCACCTCTTAATTTCACACCAGCCGGCAACGAGGTTTCATTCACATACTCAAAAAATAAGGATTCATAATTGAGATATTTGTTTTTGGCGTCAATTTCCCTTGCTTCAAGATACTCGCTGAATGAAAAAGGCAAAATAGAAATCTCAATATAACGACCACTTAATAATGTCGCTAATTCTCCACTTAATAAAAATGCATTAGACCCAGTTATGTAAACATCAATATTGGGTTTTACAAATAATCCATCTACCAGACGTTCGAACTGATTTACTTGTTGAATTTCATCTAAAAAAACGTAACATGGTTGTGATAAATCTAATTGGTCAATGATGTGTTTATATAATTTGTCAATATCATCAAGAAATGTCCGCAATTCCATTTCCTCAAAATTCAAAGAAACGATTTGTTTTTTTTTGACACCTTGTTTCTGTAGCTCAGATCGAAACATTTCTAAAAGGGTGGATTTACCAGATCGTCTCAATCCAGAGACTACTTTTATCAAGTCCTGATCTTTGTATGATAAAAGTTTTTCAATGTATTGTTTTCTACCTGTGTATTTAATCATGAAGCTAAAATACACAATAAATCATTAAAACTATTCTTTTTTACGAGTTTTAATGATTGCTAGAATTCTAATCCAACAAATATCTGCGTTAAGAAAGTTACAGAAAACAAAAATCCCCCACCGTTTTGAACGCGATGAGGGAATGCAGCGTACTTGTTAATCTTTATTGTTTGACGAGCTTTATTACGGATGATCCATTTTCCATAGACAAGTAATAAACACCTCGCGCAACACCCTGTAAATCAATTTGCTCTTGAGCTGAACTTATTTTTCCTTCGCGTATAATTCTTCCTGAAAAATCTAGAATTGAATAGCTTTTTCCAATCTTTTCTGAAGATACTTCCAGCGTAACTAGACCGTTGGTAGGGTTAGGGTAAATTTTAATGAATTTGTTTGCAATTTCAAAAATATCCGAAGAGAAGTTATTCACAATATTTGATTTCGCAGCACTATAGTTCACTATTTTCGTTGGATCACAGTTTACCGGATTTACTAACTCAATTTGGTAATACAAAGGACCTGCCGGTGGAGATAAATCAGTGTACGAATTCAAATTGCTTTGAATGGTTGTTAGCAAACTTATGTTAGATGGGTCTGTACCTCGATAAATGTTATAACTACCGAAAATCAATCCTTCGTAATGACTCCAAATTAAGTTCCAAGCGCCAGCAATTCCTTGGTTGATCGTTAGGTGAACGGTTTTGTGGAAATTACCTACGTTTGTTTCAACACCACAGGTATCTAAAGCTGAAATTTTATAACGATAGGCCTGCACAGCAGGATTTGAATTTACATCTAAAAATATAGCTAAAGCGTTGAAATCGGTTGCTCCAATTTTTGTGTAAATATTGGATACATTACTTTCTTTATATACATAGAATGAATCAATTCCTTGCGTTAAAGGTTTTTCCCATACCACACGGTTTTCATTCGTTAAAGAATCTACTCCAACGATGCATACTTGTGGAACTGCCATAAATGAGGCATTAACTGCAAAAGGATTCGAATTTTGTGAACAGCCATTGTTATTTGTAACAGTAACAATATAATTTCCGGATTGTGTCACGATCAATGAATTTGCGGTTGAACCAGAATTCCACAAATAACTCGCAAAACCATTCGGAGCGCTTAATGTCATAGAACCACCTAAACAAGGAATTATTGAACCAACTGAAGTAATAGTTGGTACCGAAGGAAGAAGATTAAAAGTAAGCGAAATACCCGCAGAAGTTACCGGACAATTATTTTGATAAATGGTGACCGTGTAAGTACCACTTAGGGTTGGATAAAACGTACTGCCTGTTGCTCCGCTTACTGGAATACCATTCCTATTCCACTGGTACGTGAAACTTGGATCTGTATTAGAACTTAGCAAAATGGAATCTCCCACACAGCCTGTTAATGGCCCAGTTTGATTAATTGTTGATGTATGCACGCAAGTAACTCCACCAATAACAAAGATCATATCATTAAATGTTTGTGAGCTGATGCAACCAGTGGTAAGGTTATCAGCCATTACTGTAACATCCGCATAACCGTTTTGCGTATAGGTGTGACTTAAAAAAGGAGAGTTGGATTGCTGCGAAGTGCCATCTCCAAAATACCACGTAAAGTTGTAATTATTCAAATTCGGTGTTTGATTGGCAAAGGCTACATTCAGCGGGGCATTGCCAAAGGCTGGGCTAGGGGTGATGGAGATACTGTCGTTTTGTAGAGTAGTTATTGTAACAGTGTCTTGTAAAACTACACAACCACTGGAATTATGAACTACAGAATAAGAATGAACTCCCTGAGCTAAATTCGTTTGGGTATACCCCGTAAAACCATTGTTCCATACTACCGAATAAAAAGGACTTGGATTATAGTGAGAACCGAGTGTATTTGGAGTAAGACCTGCTGTAAGCCACTCAGAAGGTGTATAATTTCCAAAATTATAATACCCGTTTGTACTTTGAATAATTGTATGTTTTCGTATGATTGTTTGATTAATTACAGGAATTGCATAATCCAGATTGGTAGTATCTATAGGTGCCTGACTAAATAATCGTAAAACAATAGGAGTTCCATCTATTACATTGGTGTACAATCCTGCAGACAATCCTGAATTTGGATGTGCTATAACTAACGTGCTGTGTGCAGGAACGATTGTATTTTGAGGCAAATTATATTCTTGATTAGTACTATTCACCAAATTATACCCTCCTAAATCGATACTCCCTACATCTGTGTTATAAATCTCAATGGCTTGAATTTGACCATTACCAGAATAATACTCTGAAATTATGGGGCCTCCGTCAATTTGGGTTGGGGGTAAACCAGGGATAATTACAATTTCTTCAATTACCAGAATTGGATTCAACAAAACCGAGGCACTTCCACTTGAACCAGGAACACAGTTGGTTGATGTGAGTTGAGTGGTTATTCCGTTAAAATCCAAAGCATTAATCACTAAATTATATGTCATATAGATGCTATCTCCACCTAAAATATTGGGAATTATTTCTTGATAGGTACCAGATTGGGTTATTATTTGCCCCAGTTGTGTGGTATATGTTTGACAAGCCGACGCATTAATAGTTTGAAGACTTGGATTCTGTCCAAATCCCATTAAATAACAACCTACAAAAAGTAGTAAAAGTAATTTTCTCATCATATTTCAATTAATTTATTCCAACTATTTTCAAAATCAATAACATGCTCAACTAGCACATTATCAACTCCACCTTTGTTTTCTGCCCAACTGGTTATTTTATTTCTTATCATCTGAATTTTTGCTAATTCTTCATGGCTTAAAATGAAAAATCTTGTGTTGAATGTTTTGTCAATTGTGACTAAAATCCAAAAATCGGGATGTGGGGTTTCTTGCGTCTTGTATTTTTGAAAAAAACCAGTTACAAACCTATTTTTATTGGTTGTTTTCACTTCAATAGTTGTGGCAGTGTTATTCTCGTCAACAAGGATAATGTCAATAGACTTCTTGTTTCCTAGAGTTAAATTCGCTTGAATATTTCGTTTCGCAAGCTCGGAGCATACTGCATATTCTCCAGCTAAACCAAGAAAATATTTTTCCGTATTATTTGCCATATTTTTGTTTTGTTTATTGCTATATTCATTTCAAAATTAATTATGAAAAGACGAAAAACAGGCTTAAATCTATTCCAACTTGTTCCATCTTGTCTAGTCCATAATTTCAGTTAATTTTAAATTGTTTTCTTTGATTACCATGATCAAAAATGAATTTTACACGAAGCATATTGGAACCCTCAAGAAAAAGATTGAATTGAAATTGGGTTTTGCTGTTTTATCGTACCATGACTGTAAAAAAGTAACCCTTCGGCTAAAACAAGATAAAATTTCAATTTCACCTCTTACTATTGCTCGTATTTTTAATCTTGTTAATGATACTAAACGCCCATACAATAGCACATTAGATCTTCTCACCCGTTTTTTAGGCTATGAATCTTTTTCTTCGTTTTGTATTGATACATCTGATGTTAGTAGGGAAGCGCTTGTTTAATCCTTCGTTTGAAATCGTAAATGGATCTTTTCAAGCCTTAGAATTGGCCTGCCAACAAGCAGATTGGAAAATGGTGAAATTTATCCTTGATGAAATCAATCCACACAAAGACGACTATGAATTTCCAATGTTTTTGGGAAATATAGTAAGGAGTCATCCCCAGCGCAACGCTTTTATTAAAGCACTTATGGAGGTAGAGGTTGGAAGGGTTTATTTTTTTGAACGTTTTGTAGATGAAGATGACCCCGATGGCTATTTTTCTAATGCCCTCAACCTGTTTTGCTCCAACTACAGAAGAGACATAGGCAGCCAAATTTTTAAGGTTTGCTTTCAATTAGCGAAACAGATTTACCAAGAAAATAAATTTGATGTTTCTGAGTGGCGTTCTATTGATCAACTTGGATTGAATTATAAAGAATTGCACTTTCATCAAATTTCTCGCTGGTTTGAGTTAAAAATTTTGTTTGCCTCACTTGATTTCAATCCCTTACAAAAAGCGCAGAAAATAGTTGAGGAATTACTTGAAATTCTGCCAAAGTTTAACAATAATGATCAATGTTGGATTATTGCCAGACCATTAAAAGCCATTGCACACATTGGCCTTTTACATGACATTCTTGGCGTTTTAGAAATAAAAGAACAAATTAATAACGTATTTATCGCCATGGATGGCAGAATTTCTTCAATCGGAGATTTGATTGTTCAATTTGTCTGCCATGCTTTTGTTGATAATCATCAATCTTTAAGTAATCCAAAATCAATTTCATCCTCTCATTTTAACGAAACTTATAGCCGAATAGCCATTGAGTCGGCCACCTCGTTATTGTATGTTCAAGATCCCGTTAAAACCCGAATTGAAAAAAATCTAAGGCCATTTGTCCAAAAAACCGGGAACAGTTGGGTCTTGAATATTATTAAATAGAAACGAATGAGCGTGGCTACTCAAACCACTTGATTCACATCAAGAATCCCCTAATCCAACTTCAAATCAAGTCCGCCGGTTCGAATGTAGGGAATAGGAACTTTCGCCAAAGAATCGTCTAAAACCTTAAGCGTTGCCCTCATGGTCCGAATTCGGTTTGCAAGTACAAGATACTCCGCTTCTGCAATGCTTTTGTTTTTGCGATGTGTCGCCGTTACCCCAGCCGTGTTGTCATACAACATGTATTCAACCATTCCCAAACGCCCACTCAAACTTGGAACCGTTTCGAATTCATGGGAGGACAATATGTTATTCCCATAAAGCTCCACAAAGCATGAATCCAACTGATCGTTTAGCTTTTGTATCGTTGTAAGCAAACGCATGTCTGTGTTCGGGTAATTTGTTACCGCCTCTTTTATCGAAGCCACGGTTTCTTTGAATGCAGACAAGAGCGTTCCTGCTCCATTTACCTTTCTGCTTAGTTCACCCACTTCTGTCCTAAACACTTTTAATTCTTCTGGATTTTTCGCGACCAAGGTTTGGTTGTTTAATGCCCTCACCTGAAAACGTTGACCGACAATCAAAGTGTCAATGCTGTCGTTTTTTACTGCATAAACACTCACTTCATAGGTTCCTGCTTTCACCAAATACCCGTTTTGATCGCCTCCCACTTGTGTGGTTGAATTGCTGCGTAAGTTCCAAGTGGTTCTGGAAATACCCTTGCTTGGTGAAGAGGTAAACCTTCTAACTTCCTTCCCTAGACTGTCATTGATTACCCAAACCAATTTTCTTGCTTCCTCCCTCGCTTCGCGATACAATTCTTCCATGGTTGGATATTTCACTTCTTTTTTATCTTTTTCCAATGCCTTTTCTTTGTCCAATCTTATGTCTTTAAGGCTGGATGCATTGTTTTTAAGGTATAAGGAAAAAACAACACCAAAACTTGGATTGGAGGAAGCCCAAAGGTTATGACCCTGAAAACCCGTGCCCTCTAATCCCAATGGATCTGCAGGAATGTAAAGCAAGGCATCCTTCACATCAAACAAATGTGCCTTTTTTGCAAGGACCTCCTTGGTGAGATTCCGCAAGGGAGCATAATTGTCGAGTACCCAAAACCCACGTCCAAAGGTAGCAGCCACCAAATCGCACGCGGTTTCTTGAATGTCTAAGTCCATGACCGCAATGGTCGGAAGACCGCCAAATTTTGTCCAACTTGTCCCTCCGTTTGTTGAAAAATAGGCGCCAAACTCAGTACCTACAAACAGCAAATTTGGATCTTTAAAATCTTGTTTAAGACAATACACAGAACCCCTCTCAGGTAAATCACCTGCAATGTTCACCCATGTTTTTCCTTTGTCATTTGACTTGAGGAGGTAGGGTTTAAAATCCCCTTGTCGTTCCGCGAGAAAACAAGCAAAAACCACATTTTCATCAAAACGAGAAGCCGTTAACATATTTACCCTTGTGTTCGTCGGAACCCCAGGGAAGGCAGCTGTTTTAGACCAATCTTTTCCATCGTTTTGGGAAACTTGCACCAACCCATCATCGGTTCCTGCATAAAGCAACCCTTTTTTTACAGGAGATTCATCCAAGGCAATGATGTTTCCATAAATGGTAGTGGAAGCGTTTTTCATCACCGCATCAATGCTCCAAACCTGGCCCATAACAGGCAATTTATTTCGGTCTATTTGCTGGGTGAGGTCCGGAGAAATCACCGACCAATCGTCTCCTTTGTTGGTGGACTTAAAAACTTTATTGGCTGCGAAATAAAGCGTGGACGCATCATGTTTAGAAACCAAAAGGGGCGCATCCCAATTCCATCGGTAAGCAGCCTCGTCTTTCCCTGGCATGGGTTGGATGGGAACTTTTTCTCCGGATGCTTTGTCGTATCGAACCAACCAACCATGTTGTGCTTGTGCATATGCGATGTTTGGATTGCTCCAATCCGTAGCCGACTCAAAACCATCACCACCATTCGTGATGAACCAATCAGCATTGAGGATTCCATGTACATTCAGGGTCCCTGAAGGTCCACCCATGGAATTATTGTCTTGCGTTCCTCCATAAATATTGTAGAAAGGCTTGGCATTGTCGGTGGTCACTTTGTAAAATTGTATAATCGGTAAATTGTCATAATACCTCCATTCCGAAGCATGTGTGTAGGTTTCATAGATACCTCCATCACAACCCAACAACCAATGGTCTGTATTGCTTGGGTCAATCCACATGGCATGGTTATCTACATGTTTGTGCGACTCTCCCGTAGATTTAAAAGTAACCCCAGCGTCCTCAGTGTGGTGTAAATACGTATCCATTGAAAATACTTTTTTTCGATCCAAAGGGTCACACACAATTTCTTGGTAATAGTTACCACTGGTTGAAAACTTACCTTGTTTTGACCAAGACGCCCCTTTATTTTTTGACAAATAGACCCCGCCCTTCTCATGCTTTGCCTCAACAATTGCATACACCCAATTAGGATCGGCTGGCGAAACAGCGATGCCAATTCTTCCCATCTCTCCCTTGGGTAAACCTACAGCTATTTCATTCCAGGTTTCGCCGCCGTCGGTAGATTTATACACACTGGATTCAGGTCCCCCGCCTACATAAGTATATTCGTGTCTGCGACGTTGATGAGCGCTGGCATACAATACATTCGGATTTTCAGGATCCATTGCTATTTCAGAAATACCGGTTTCATCGGATACAAACAATGTGCGCTTCCATGACTTTCCGCCGTCCGTAGATTTATATACACCACGCTCACCTCCAGCGCTCCATAGCGGGCCATAGGCTGCAACCCATAAAGTTTTCTCGTCGGTAGGATGGATGAGAATGTTTCCGATGTGTTCGGACTTTTTCAAGCCCATGTTCACAAACGATTTTCCGCCATCAATGGATTTGTAGACACCATCGCCGTATCCCACCGAACGTTGGTTGTTGTTTTCACCGCTACCCACCCAAACCGTACTTGGATTCGATGGAGCCAAAGCAACACACGCCAAGGAATAACTTCCGTAATTGTTAAAAATTGACTCATATGTAATTCCATGATTTTTTGTTAACCACAATCCACCACTGGCGGCAGCAACGTACCACATGTCTTTATTTTTGGGATGAACGGCTATGTCAATTACCCTCCCCGAGGTCAAGGCAGGCCCCACCATTCTAAAGGAAAGTGCGTTGGTAGTTTCCTCGGTAAAAAGCGGGGAACTTGGAATGGTAGGTTTTACGGTTTTCTGTGCGAAAACAGACAAAGTAAGCAGTGAAAATACCAGGGTAATTTTTTTCATAAAATGAAAAGAAAAAGGCCAATCTAACGAATGGCCTAAATTTAATTATTTAACTTTCAACCCGCGGACGTAACGGTCTCTGCGTTTAATTTTTTGAAGTTTCTTTTTGGCAACTTTTAAGTATGCGGCACGTGGACTGCCTCGCAAAACATCTATTTTAAAGACTTTACCTCCGTAGTTGATTTTGGGTCCGCCAGCTTGGTTCCACTCTACATCAAAATAATACCGGCGTTGTGCTTCATTTTTTGAAGAAAACTTTAATACTTTTCCTTCTCCTGTTTCGAATCTTACAAATATTTCTCCTTTTGGACCATAGTCGTCAAAAATACAAGGCGTACCCGCCTGAATGATGATGGATTCTTTTTCGGAACTCGAACTGTTAATCAAGGTACCGTTTGTAGTCGTGGTTTGTGATTCATTTTTCAATTCTTCATCCATCACAATGGTGTGTGAAGTAAAAAACTGAACCTTGGCCAATTTCTCCGCGGAATCCAATGCAAACTCATCTCGAATCTGGTTGTTGTAAGGCACTTGTGTTGCGCATGCAAACAACAATGTGGAAAGCGTGGCAATGATGATCAAATTTTTCATGCGAATATTTTAGACAAAAATAGCAAAAGCGACTCAAACTGTAGAACATTATGGTTAAAATTGTATTGTGGAAAATTGTAGGATTAATGCTTTTCGGCTCTTTATGGGTATTTCAACCTTTTTTCTCGTATTGACGAGTTGCAATGACGACAAAAAAAAGGAGGTCGATTTTGAGTCCTTACGTCCCAAAGCGAAAACATCCACTGCGCCAAAGGTTCAAGATTCAGATACAACTGAACGCTTTTTAAGCAGGCTCCAAGTGGACAGCATTCAATTATTTTTTGAAGGTTTTGAATCAGACGAGACCCCTCACTTTTTGGATCGATTTTCCTTTACAAAAAGTGCAAAGGCAGCCGATGGCATTGATCGCAATTCGGACCGTTGGATTTTTAAAAAAGGGGACTTTGCCACCTCCTTTAGTCAATGGTTTTTCAAAGACAGCTTGGCAAAAAAGTCAGCCTTTTACAACTGGTTGGATCACTTTGGGAAAGATAAAAAGTCCGTTGCGCTCTATACCCGAATGAGGTTAAGCAATGAAAACCTTCTAATTTTAATCAATCAGAAATCAATCTTGAGCGTTGCATCCTCAGCGCCCATAGAAAGTAAAAAATGGGAAGCATACCAACGGCAAATGCATCCTAAGGACACCATGATGCTCAAAATCTTTCAGCGCAAAGGAAATAAATGTGATTGGTACAAGAAATCAGGTAACTTCACCTTTGTAAAAATAGCCATATGAAAATAGTCAACAGGGGATACATTCGAATTACACCTAAGCAAAAGTTTTGGGAATGGGCAAGAATCCAAGACGAAGAAATAGACGCGTCCATCGATTTTAATGAGCCCAATGTTTATTTAATTGAAGATGAATTTTGGGACGATGCTTTGGTTCTTGAGAAATACTTTAAAAAACTCTGCACTTTTGAATGCTATCAGGTCACGGAAGATGATTCAAAAATCATAACACCGGAAAGTATCGAGGATTTTATGACGTATTTTCAAATTGAAATTGGAAGCACGGTGATTGATTGTTTAAAAACCCCCATTAACAAGGACTAGACCCTTGGCTTAATCAAGTTTGCATTCAGGTACCTCGCGTCGTGGGTAACCTCCTCTCCTATCCACTCCGGAAATTCAAAGGTTTCATTTTCATCGGTAAGTTCAATTTCAGCAAGCACCAGACCTTCATTGGCACCCTTAAAAACATCTACTTCCCACGTAAATTTCCCCAGGGGAATTTCGTACCGGACTTTTTCAACAAAAGCGCTGCACTGAAGCAGCAAGGCATCAGCATCTGACCTTGAAATTTCGTATTCAAACTCTTGACGTTTGAGGGCAGTCACACCCAACTTAATGGTGAGGAATGCCGATTCCCCATAGATCCGAATTCTCAAAGATTTGTCAGGATCACTCCACACGTAACCCTGAAGAATTTCTACCCCATTTTGTAAAAGCCCAGAATTTAATTTGAACTTGTCTACAATAAATTTTCTTTCAATTTCCCACATTTTTCCTCAAATCAAAAATATTCAATAATTTTAAGCGTTGAAAGCAACAAATCTAACGTACCTTGCGTCAGAAACAAAGTTATTTAAACCCAAAAATACAGATATGATACGTTTCTTTTCTTTTGCCATCGGATTAACATTTTGCTCCATTGCTTTTGGTCAAAAAATCACTTCTACCAACGTAGGCAACCCAAAAATTCTTTACAACGAAGGTGGTGTAGTAATTTCCTCCCAACTTGTAACTTGCAACGACGCATCACGTCACGAAATCATGAATTTCGAATTGCTTTCTGTTAAGAACAACAATGATGCTCCCGTTGCCATCAAAATGAAAGAAGACATTTATTATGATGGAGCTTGTAGAACATGTGATAACTACGAATACAATTTCACCCTAAATTTAGAAGCAAAAGAATTAAAATCTGGATCATGTGACCGTGACGGTCATCCTGCTTTGTCGATTTTCTCTTCCATGAACGATGGGTATTTAAAAGAAAAATTGACAGACACAAAATTACAAGTGGTTAGGTTACACTAACACACATTCAAAATTGAGAAGACCGCCATTGAGCGGTCTTTTTTTTTACCTTTGGGCATGATTCAATTCAAGACCCGAACCCCTAGGTGGATCATTGTTCTCATTGACTTAGGAATTTCTATTGTATCGCTTGCATTGGCATATTTTATTCGATTTGATTTGAATACGAACGTACAAGCCATGCGAAACGAGTGGATCCAAAATTCAGGGTCCTTTGTTTTTTACATTCTCACCAAGTTTTTCGTATTCTATTTTTTTGGCATACACAAAGGATTGGTTCGGTACACTTCTACCCAAGACCTTCAGCGCATTTTAAAAGCAACATTGACTTGTACCTTGCTTTTTGTTGTCGTCGGTATGTTTCGGGCATATGTTTTTCATACGACCTATTTGTTTCCCAGCTCCATTCTGGTCATGGAATTCATCATTTCGCTTTCCTTTGTATTGGGGAGTAGGTTCCTTATCAAATTGTTGTACCTAGAATCCATCAAAACGCACCAAGAACAGGAAAATGTACTCATTTTTGGTGCAGGAACCATGGGTCTCATCGCTAAAAAAACCATCGAGAACGATACGAGAAACCACCAAAAGGTCGTTGGTTTTTTAGAGGACAATCCGAAGTTGATTGGAAACAGAATCGATGGGGTAGCGGTTTACAGTAATGCAAAAATCATTGAAACCCTCTCCGCTCGAAAAGTGAACCGCGTTATCATCGCAATCCGAAATCCCAATAAAGAATCCTTACAACAACTCATTGATACATGCCTAACCTACCAGGTGAAAGTGCAAAGGGTTCAAGACCCCATCACATGGGTCAATGGAGAATTGACCCCTCAAAAAATCACCAAAATCCCGATTGAAGATTTATTGGGAAGGGACAGCATCCGGTTGAATCAAGATTCTCTGCAAGTTTCTTTTGAAAATACAACGGTTTTTATTTCCGGGGCGGCAGGATCCATTGGTGCTGGTTTGGTACAAGAGATTCTGCAATACAACCCGCGTACTTTGGTGTTATTTGACCAAGCAGAATCACCCATGTATGAATTGCAACAAGCTTTAAAATTACTGGATTTCTCAACCGATGTTCGATTCGTTATTGGTGACATCTGTGACCTCAATCATGTATCCAACACCTTCGCAAAGTACAAACCACAAATCGTCTTTCATGCGGCTGCCTACAAACATGTTCCGCTTATGGAAGCGAATCCAAAGGAAGCGATTCAAACGAATGTGATAGGAACCATGAACTTAGTAAACGCCTCCTTGAATGCAGAAGTCAAAAAGTTCATTCTCATTTCTACCGACAAAGCTGTAAATCCCACCAACATTATGGGGGCAAGTAAAAGACTTGCTGAGATGTACGCACAATGGAAAAATACCTTGGGTAAAACCCATTTCATCACCACGCGTTTTGGAAATGTACTTGGATCCAATGGTTCCGTTATTCCCCTTTTTCAAAAACAAATTGAACAAGGTGGACCCATTACATTAACAGACGAGAGAATTACACGCTACTTTATGACCATACCCGAGGCATGCCAATTGGTACTGGATGCATCCTACATGGGGAAAGGGGGAGAAATTTTTGTTTTCGACATGGGAGCATCCGTGAAAATCCTCGACTTGGCTAAAAAAATGATCTTATTGAATGGCCTTGAACTGAACAAAGACATCGAAATTAAAATCACCGGCCTTCGCCCAGGAGAAAAATTGTACGAAGAGCTTTTGGCGGATGCGGAACAAACCCAAGCAACACACCATCCTAAAATCCTTATTGCAAACACAAGGTTGATTGAACCCTCCTTTGAAATGGATATTGCAGAACTGTTGCGCTGCCTACAACACGAAGATGCAACGGATTTTGTCCGGGTAATGAAAAAAATAGTACCTGAATTCATCAGCCAAAACTCAGAATTTGAAAAACTTGACCTATGATTCCTCCCTTTAAAATTCAAATTAGGTTTTCTGACATCGACATGCTTGGTCATGTAAACAATGTGATTTACCTAAGCTATTTTGAAATGGCGCGGGTTCATTACTTTACAAAACTCATGGGAACCGATTGGGATTGGCAATCAAAAGGTGTGGTATTGGTGAAAAACGATGTGGAATACCTTAAACCCATCACCCTCTATGATCCTGCTGAAGCGCACCTCTTTGTAAGCAACATCGGTAACAAAAGTTTTTCATTGCGTTACGAGATCCGCGTTTTAGACCAAGTACATACAACGGGTGGAAGTACCCTTGTTTGTTTCAATAATTTAACGAAGGAGACCATTGAAATACCTGAAGATTTTAAAATCCAACTTACTAAATTATACCAACATGGTTAAGTCCACCTATTCAATATTGCTATGTTTTTTGTGCTTTTTCACACTTCCGTACGCCCAAACCATGAGCCCCTGCGGAAACAAAAAGGTAATGGCCCAACCCAAAGTATATTTGAATTGCTTTGATAAAATTCAGTACGACGAGGAGATCAATACCTATGTTTTGGCCAAAGACGGCTACAGTCCATTTACAGGCACTTGTCAAACTTGGAACCGCGGTGGATTCCTTATCGAACAAATTACCTGTAAAAACGGAAAGAGAGACGGTAGAGATACTTCATACTATGCTTCAGGATGTATTCAATCCGTACAAGATTATGTCATTGGAATCAAAAATGGTCCCCAATTGGTCTTTTTTGACAGCACGGGTCAGATTCAAAAGGAAATTAATTACGCCATGGATAAATTGAATGGAGCATCCAAGGAATTTAACCGAAGTGGAGACACCATCATGTTTAGCAATTATAAACTTGACATTCCCGATGGTTTGCAACGAACCTACTACCCAAGTGGAAAATGTTACAAAATCGTAGCATATAAGGATGGTTTGTTAAACGGCATACACAAAACGTTCAACCAAGAAGGTGGACCAGAAATTTTTCTTAATTACAAGGATGGAAAGAAACAAGGAAAATGTGTCTACTACCACCCAAATGGCAAAGAAGCATCCGTTTCTTTCTTCGAAGCGGGGTTGCGAAATGGGGTCTTCACAGATTTTAATGAAGAAGGAACCTTGGTAATGAAAGGAGAATTTAAAAAAGACATTCGGATTGGCGAACACATTGAAAATGACGAAAAAGGAAAGTTGATTCATCAAACCTTATTTGACAAAAAAGGGATCCGCCAGTATGAAATGAGAATGGATGAATACGGAGAAAAACAGGTGATTTTTGACATCAATAAGGTGAAAACCACAGACAATTCTTCCGAAGTGAAAGAAGATGATGACCCCACAAACATAAAGGGCGACAAAAAAGAAGAGAAGAAACGGAAGAAACGACGGAAGAAGGACAAGAAAAACAAGAACATCTAAAATACACATTCACATACCATGATAGATTTAAGAAGCGACACCGTAACCCAACCCACGCAATCCATGCGTGAAGCCATGATGCAAGCAAAAGTAGGCGACGATGTTTTTGGTGAAGATCCATCCATTAACCAATTAGAGAAATATGTTGCTGAACTTTTTGGCAAAGAAGCAGCTATGTTCTGTGCATCGGGTACCCAAACCAACCAAATTGCCATTAAAGTGCATACACAGCCTGGTGCTGAGGTGATTTGTCACCG